>JGI24708J26588_10000281_pt1 | contig 41090 bp, 30 predicted proteins | sample BioPla1DNA2_FD_26588 | JGI IMG/M metagenome (IMG submission 26588) | reverse complement strand
GGGAACTGGCAAGACACTTGCCTACCTCCTTCCCTTACTTCAAAAGATAGATACTTCACGCAGGGAAATGCAGGTCCTAATCTTAACACCAACCCATGAACTTGCCATGCAGGTATATAGGCAGGTAGAATTACTTAGCAAGAACTCAGCTATGCCAGTAACATCAGCTGCTATTATTGGAAATGCTAACATAAAAAGACAGGTTAAGGAGCTTAGGGATAAGCAGCACATTATAGTAGGAACACCTGCTAGGGTCCTCCAGCTTATAAAAATGAAAAAAATAAAGGCCCATACCATAAAAACCATAGTTATAGATGAATACGATAGGCAGCTTCACAAAAGCAATCTTAAGGAGATTGAAGATATAATTAAAACCACCCTAAGAGATAGGCAGCTGCTTTATTTTTCAGCATCCAGTAACAGTGAAGCAGAAAATAAGGCTAAGGACCTATCCAAGGACTTACAAATCCTTAAGATTAAGGAAGAAAACCCCCTAAGTAATTCCATAGAACATTATTACTTTACAACAAAGCTTAGGGAAAAGATGGACCTTTTAAGAAGGGTAATCCATGCAGCAAAGCTTAAAAAGGCCCTTATATTTATTAATAAAAGCTATGATGTAGAAAAAACCGTTGAAAGACTGAAATATCACAAGCTTTCAGTAGCAGGCATCCATGGAGATGATGATAAGGAAAGTAGGAAAAATACCCTGGAGGATTTTAGGCAGGGCAGGATAAACCTACTTGTAACATCAGATCTACTAGCAAGAGGGCTTGATGTTCCTGATATAAGCCATATAATTAATCTTGATATGCCAGAAACTCCTAAGGAGTACCTCCATAGGGTGGGCAGGACAGGAAGGGCCGGGGAAGAAGGGGTAGCCATATCACTAATCTCCAACAAAAAAGATTTACAAGTAATTAATCAGTCTAGTAAAGAACTTAAAATAGAAATTACAGAAAAAAACCTATATGAAGGAAAGATTATATAATAATTGCAAGGAATAGGGGATATCCAACTTATTGTTTGGGGATAGTAAGGGTAACCCTTGTTCCTTTATCAGGGCTACTATCGTAGGATAGACCATAATTTTCACCATAATAAAGCTGGATACGGCGGTGGACGTTTTGAACACCATAGCCAGAAGTCTCTTCATTAAGTATATTTTCTAAAAGCCCAGCCTCCATCCCGGGGCCATTATCTGATACAAGAAAAACTATATTCCCATCTGATTGTTTGCCAGATATATTTAGTATGGCGCGGCCAGATGTAAGCTTGTGATCAAGGCCATGTTCAATGGCATTTTCAACAAGTGGCTGCAAAACTAAATTAGGCATAGTGTAATTTAGAATATTTTCATCGATTTCATAATAGGCATCAAAGGAATTAGAGTGCATCATGCGCTGAATATGTATATAACTTACCACATTAGTCCATTCATCTTCTATAGAGATTATACTCTTACCCTTATTTAAAGTTGTACGATAAAAGGTAGATAAAAATTGAGTCATTTGGCTAATATCCTCTTCCCCAGCCATAATTGCCTTACTGTTGATAAGTGAAAGGCTATTGTAAAAGAAGTGTGGATTAATTTGGGATTGNAAAGCCTTCATTTCGTATTCCTGCTGGGTAATTTTACCCTTATATACCTCATCAATTAAATATTTAAGCTGGTTAACCATCTGGCCAAAGCTTCTAATTAAATGTCCTATCTCATCTTTAGAGTTATCAGTAACTGTTATAGTTAAATCACCAGATTCAATTTGTTGCATGTTATTAGAAAGGCGTTCAAGTGGTCTTACTAAAACAGATGAAAGGTAATAGCTAACAAATAGTATAATTATTATGCAGCAAATAATAATAGTAAATACAATTAAGGTTATTTTATTGGCAGGGCCAGAAACAACTTGAATTGGACGATAGAGATAAGAAGTCCAGTTGCTAGCTTCTAAAATTCTAGAATCAAAGACATAATCATTAGCTAAGATATCTTTGTTTAATTTTTCTACTAATGAATTTTTAGTAAGTGCATAATTGGCCTTGGTATCAGGAAAGTTATGGAACTCATAAACTAAATCCTTATTTTCATCCAAGATAATAATGCCATATGACTCATCAAAAAGGCTAGACAAGGAATCAAAGGTATGATCATAGTCTATATTTAAAGATATAATATGTGTATATTCTAAATAAAAGCCATATAATTGGCGCATAATATTTAATTGATTATCAGACTTAGATACAGTAAGCTGTGGTAAAGTTGTGGATAAGCTATTATCAAAACAAGGAAGATCGCAAATATCTGATAGGGGACGAACCATGTTTCCATGAGGATTCATAGGGTTATCAGTATATATTGTAATATCATTTATTTCCTTATGAAGAGAGCGGGAGGTCATAAATAGTGGTTCTATAATATCACGGTAGCTTATATACATCTCATAATTGTTATCATATCTCTTATCTAATGAATCAAGTAGGTCCTGATTCCATATAATATGATCCATAACATTAAAATAAGAATCTATTTTATATTCTAAAGTATTGCACGCCTGATTTAGGGATTCCTCTAAGACGTTTATTTCCCTTGCAATTAGTAGTTCCCGCATTTGCTTGTAACTAAAACTTCCTAGGACAATAACAGGGATTAAACTAACCAATAGGCATATAAGTATAATTTTCTTTCGGTATTTTAGATTTCTAAACCAGTCTACAAATCTATTCATTTTCCCTCCATAATCTAAGAATGTGTTTGACGGTATTTTTCAGGGGTTAAACCGAAATCCTCTAGAAAACTCTTACAAAAATATGACACATTAGAATAGCCTACAGACTTACATATTTCATGAACCTTCATATTTGTTTCAAGAAGAAGCTCCTTAGCTTTATCCATTCTTACATTTTTAATATATTTATTAATTCCATATCCAACTTCCTGGATAAATATACTACTTAAATACCTTGGCGTAAGAAACACCTTTTCAGCTAAAAGATTAAGGCTTAAATCATCCCCGTAATGATCATGTATATATTGTTTTACAAGGTTTACAGCATGGGTAGGAGAATCCTCATTTACCTCCAACTTTGCATCTCCCTTATCAAGAAATTCATTAATAATTGTTTGGATTTCTGATAGGTTTTGGGTGGAGTAGATAGCTACCATACTATCAATGAAATCTGAATCATTAAGCTCCAATAAGTCCTTAGCAAGTAGTTGTAGCACATTAGAAAATAAAAATTTAATATATAGATGGGATACACATTGCCTGCTTTTATATTTTGTAAATAACATATTAATACTTAACCTTATACTTTGAATATCCCCAAATTCAATATCTCTTTGGATAGTTTTGATTAAATGGTTATCTTCATCTGAGTCNTTAATTTTATTATTGGCAGATATATGTTTTGGATATATGTAAGTGTTAGGAAAGAAAAACCTGCTTTCTAGGAAGCNTTCCGTTTCATCATATATAAGAGATATATCATTAGGGTCAGTAATTTTATTACTAACGGAAATATAACTATTTACCTCATAATGATAAAAAATATGTTCCTGTATCTTACCAGCTAATTCCATGTAATATTCGCTTGGCATGTCCTGCTCTTGAAAAAACAGCACACTTTGAGATGGGTTCATATTAATATAATCAAAAGGAATATTAATTACCCTACTTATATTCTCATTAAAAGGAATTATTTCCTTACCATAGGGCAATTGATCAAAAAAAGATTCCTCAAATTGGATGAGAAATATATGGGAATAATTATTTAAAAAGCCAAGATCTATTGAGGAATATTCTTGCTTTAATACCTCTATAGGTGTTCTATTTATTATACGGTATAGAATATGATTCTTAAGATAAATCATATTGGTTTCATGCTGGGATTGTTCAGCTTCCAAAGTTTCAGCTCTTTCAACTACAGATGCAATAGTGTTTTTAAATTCTATAGGATTAATAGGTTTTAGGATATAATTAATTGCTCTTAGTGAAATAGCTTTTTTTACATACTCAAAATCATCATGGCCACTAAAAAATATAATCTGAGCATTAGGCTGTAGATCTTGTACCTTAGAGGCCAACTCAATACCGTCCATAAAGGGCATTTTTATATCTGTAAATAAGATATCTATAGTAGTATGCTGAAGTATCTCAAGTGCCTCTTTGCCATTAGAAGCCTCTTCGATGTAAAAATTAAAGTTATATTTATTTAAAAGAAAACGTATAACTTTACGCTCATCACTTTCATCATCTACAATAAGCATGCGATACATAGTAAGTCTCCCCCTTAGTATAATTTTACTAAAATTATATCATTTGTCCTATATGTTTTCAATTATTGTGCAGGAGAATATATTATATTAGTGAAAAAGTGTTATAAATCAGGAATATATTGCGTTTACCTATGGTAATCTTGTTGTTATACTAGGATTAAATAAGCGCTAGGTATATAAATTATGGAGGTAATTTATGATTGCTATAATATTGGGAATGGTAATGTTCTTATTAACAGGGTGTCTTAGTACAAGTGATGACTTAGTCAAGATTGATAACACCCATATAGAACCGATTACATATACAATGGGTAGAAAGATAGTAAAAAATCCAAAACTACCCCAGGGCGATACATATGAAGATAATGCTTATACACGCTATATAAAAGAGGAACTAAATGCTGTATGTATCAACAAATTTGAAGCAACAGCAGAAGAGTACGATAGGCAAGTAGCTTTAGCAATAGCATCAGGAGACATACCGGATATTATGCATATAGGAGATAGGGATATACTAAAGGAACTTGTTGAAAAAGATTTGATTGCAGATTTGACAGAGACTTATTTTAAGCATAGCAGTGATTATGTTAGGGAAGTATATAATTCCTATGATGGTAGGGTTCTAAAAGAAGCAGTTTTTGATGGCAAATTAATGGCGCTTCCTGGAACTAATGTAGATAGTGCACCTAATCAGGTTTGGATAAGAGAAGATTGGATGGAAGAATTAGGGATTGAGATAGACAGGGACGAAAGTGGAACCATTACAATCGATGAGCTAGAAGAGGTTGCTAGGCTATTTTTAGAAAATGATCCAGGTAAGAGCGGGGATCCAGTTGCCATACCTATGGTTAACTGGCTTAATGTTGATGATTATAATGTATCAACATTTTGTATGACAGGAATTGCTAGCCTATTTGAATCTTATCCTAAACTATGGCTAAAAAATGATGATGGTGAGGTTTATTATGGATCTACTACAGAAGGTACCAAACAGGCACTTGGCTTACTAAAAAGATGGTATAAGGAAGGAATATTAGATCCACAATTTGGTACTAGGACATGGGATGATATAGCTAATTTATATGTAAGTGGTCAAACTGGTATAGCCTTTGGCGTATGGCATACACCAGATTGGTTATTAAATAATATAAAGGAGGTAGATAATAAAGCTAGTTTTGCCACATATGCATTAGAAGATAAGGATGGCAAGGTAAATGTATTTCATAATAATCCAGCAGGTGGTTTTATAGTTGTCCGTAAGGACTATGAGTATCCTGAGCTTGCAATAAAAATTGGGAATCTATTTCATGATGAACTTGCAAATAGTAAAACCCTTGAAATTGATGCCCCAGAAGTAGCTCAGTATCAAAAAGCAGCTGTTGACGGTTCAGTTAGGCCATTTGATATAGTTGTCAACAAGAATACATCACTACTAGATGATTATCATGAAATCAAGCAAGGTTTGAATGGCACAATAAAGTTAGATGAGGTATCAACAGTGGAATCTAGAATAAATATAAATAGTGCCAAAAGATATTTAGAAGATCCCCAGGGGGCAAATGTAACAGACTGGGCAAAATACCATTCAAGAATGAAGGGAGTTGCACTTATTGATAAGCTTACCAATGATAAGAGATTTAATTGGGTAGAGCCAGTATTCTGGGGCACAACAGACACTATGAGAAAACAAGGTGAAATCCTAGATAAACTTGAGGAGGAAATATTTATACAAATAGTGACTGGACTCATGCCCTTGGATGAATTTGATACATTTGTAGAAAAGTGGAAGGAACTTGGGGGAGATCAAATAATTGAAGAGATAACACATAATATAAAAACAAATGAAATTTCACATATTAAGAAGGGGTTGGATTAATGTATAAGAAAGGTAGAAAGATTATAGTTAGTTGGTTTCTTGTATTTGCTATGGTGTTTGCTAATGTACCTCCAATACTTGCCAAACCATTAACAAACAATGAAACATTAACATTCAATAATCAGGCATTAGAAACAACAGGGCCCGCTATCAAATTAGGATCAGATCAGGAAAGCTACGCCCATGACCAGATACAAGTAACTATTAATTATACCCGCACAGACAAGGATTATGATGGTTGGAATCTGTGGATGTGGCCACAAGATGGCGATGGTATGCAAATTGATTTTAATCAGGAGGAAGGAGAGGCTAAGATAGCAACCCATACATTTTCCAATATGCTAGGCAAGGATACAATAGGAATAATTGTTAGGAAAGGTGACTGGGAGCAAAAAGATGGTGATAGTGACCGATTTATAGACTTAGCTAATGTTAATGAAAAGGGAGAAATAACAATATACCTAATTCAAGGTGATCCTAATATATATTATGGGGAGGTAAGACCCTCAATTACTAAGGCTGAGCTAATGGAAGACTTTAAGTCTATAGAATTTGCAGTTAATACTCCAATAGAAAATGCAGGAGACATAGGATTATCGGAAGTAGCTACTGGCTTGGAAGTTGATGCAAATATAGACCTTAATAGTGATGGTCTTACAGGTAGAATTACTGCAGCAGAAGAGCTAGATATAGGAAAAGCCTATCAGTTGAGCATTGCCGGTTATGGAACAATAGCAGTAGGATTAAATAATATTTATAGTACAAAAAGGTTTGAAGAACTTTATACATACCAGGGCGAGCTAGGAGCAATATATACAGAATCTAGTACAGAATTTGTATTGTGGGCGCCTACGGCAACAGATGTAAAAGTAAATTTATATGATAATGGTAGCACAGGTAGTCTAGTAGATAGTCATGATATGACCAAAGGAGAAAAAGGTACATGGAAGTGCCNTATAGATGGNGATCTAAATGGAAGATACTATACCTATCAGGTAACAGTAGCAGGTAAAACTGTGGAAGCCGTTGACCCATATGCAAGAGCAACAGGAACTAATGGGCAAAGAGGGATGGTAATTGACCTTGATAGCACAAATCCAGAAGGTTGGAAGCAAGATGATCACAGGACAGTTCCCAATCAAACTGATGCTATCATCTATGAACTACATGTAAGGGACCTATCAATCCACCCAGACTCAGGTATAGAAAATAAAGGCAAGTATAAGGGCCTTACTGAAACTGGAACAAAGCATAAAAGTGGTGTTAGTACAGGGCTTGACCATATTAAGGAATTAGGTGCTACCCATATACACCTATTACCTGTTTATGACTATTTATCAGTCGATGAAAGCAAGATAGACACCCCACAGTTTAACTGGGGATATGACCCCCAGAACTATAATGTGCCAGAAGGATTTTATTCAAGTGATCCAAGTAAGGGAGAAGTAAGAGTTAAAGAGTTTAAGCAAATGGTTAAGGAGCTACATGATAATGATATGGGAGTTATTATGGATGTTGTATATAACCATTTAGGAGGAGATGCAGCCCAGTCTAATTTTAATAAAATAGTTCCAGGATATTACTTCCGTATGGATGAGAGAGGTAACTTCTCTAATGGTTCAGGCTGTGGTAATGAAACTGCATCNGAGCGNTCTATGATGCGCAAATTCATGGTAGACTCTGTGACGTATTGGGCAAGGGAATACAATATTGATGGATTCCGCTTTGACCTAATGGCCCTTCATGATATAGAAACAATGAATCTAATAAGGGAAGAGCTAGACAAGATAAATAGANAAATAATTATGTATGGCGAAGGATGGACGGCGGGGGATACACCATTAGCCGAAGCAGACAGGGCACTTAAGAAAAATATGCCTAAGCTTGATTCTAGAATAGCAGCTTTTAGTGATGATTTACGTGATGGACTAAAGGGTTCAGTATTTGATAAAGAAAGTGTTGCATTTATCAACGGAAATAATCAAGATGCCAAAAAAACAGCAGAAACTATAAAATTTGGGGTTGTAGGATCTACAAAGCATCCGCAAATTGATTATAGCAAGGTAAACTACTCAGATGAGCCATGGGCTAAGGAGCCAACCCAAACAGTTAGTTATGCTTCAGCCCATGACAATCATACACTGTGGGATAAGATAGATATATCAGCGCCAAAAGCAAGCAAATTTGAAAAAATCCGCATGGATAAATTTGCTACAGCCATAGTACTAACATCACAAGGAATGCCATTTATCCACGCAGGTGAAGAAATGCTTCGAACAAAGGGCGGGGATGAAAACAGCTATAAGAGTCCAGATAGTGTTAACCAATTGGACTGGGCAAGGAAGGCTGAATATAGTGAAGTCTTTGATTATTACCAAGGCTTAATTACCCTACGCAAGGAGCATCCGGCATTTAGAATGGCAACTACAGACCAGATATCTAAGAACCTAAGATTCCTAGATATGCCAGATGAGGCTATGGTAGGTTATGAAATAAATGGTAAAGCGTCCAATGACAGCTGGGATAAGATAGTAGTAATCCATAATGGGAGCAAGGAATTCAAAAATCTAGAGTTAAACGGGGAAGACTGGATTAGTGTTGTTGATAGTGAAAGGGCAGGTGTAACAGGACTTACTAGGTTCCAAGGTAATAAGGTACAGGTAACACCTAATAGCACCCATGTATTTGTTGACAAGGCAAGTTACGATGTGACGGCAGCAGAACTAGAGTCTAAAGATATAACCATTTATGTAGAAAAACCAGAAGACTGGGAAAAACCATATATTTGGTATGCCAAAGATGGCAATTGGGAGACAGAGGAGCTAGGAGAAGAACCAGGAGTTATGGAAGAGGTGGAAGGCAAGGAAGGATGGTATAAAAAAGAAATAAAATCATCCAAGGAGGTAGAATTCCTATTTAATAACGGAACATGGGACGGGAAAATAGCCCAGCAAGATACNGGAANCAACTTCCAGGTAATGACAAANGTAGCATGGGTAACATCTGATGGTAGGATATATTCTCATGATCCGGAACTTTACCAAGATAAGGGTGAAGATTCAGGTGATGAAGATGATGAGGAAGGTCCCCATTATGACCCAGACAAGGACCTTGCTATATACTTTAGAAAACCAGCAGATTGGGAAAATGCTTATATACATTCCTGGGGGGATTTGTACAATAAGGATTGGCCAGGAGAAGAATTTATGTCACTAAAAGATAGTAATGGTAATAATACAGGATGGTATATATATGTATTTAAAGGTGCCAAGGGTAAGACAGCGGATTTTGTATTAACACAAGGCGCAGAAGGCCCGCAATCATCAGATTTAAGTACAGATAAAACCTGCTGGATAGACGAAAACTTCAAAATTTATGACTCAGAGCCATCTATGACAATTAGCATAGATAATTATGATAAAAATACCTATGTTAAATATTTTAAAGATCAGGCATCAGTCAAAATCAAATATACAGGAAATAATATTAAGAAAGCTGCATATACATTGGATGGTAGTGACCCATTAGAAGACGGTGCCACTAGAATAAAAAACAATGAAATAATAAGATTTGGAAAAAATCTTAAGGTGGGAGATAGTGTCACTCTTAGGGTAGCTATTGATAATGGGGATATAAGCCTAACAGATGAATATATATATACAAAAATGGAAGATGTAAGCATTGATAAAACAGCCTTTAATGACCTTAGAATATACCAAATCATGGTATCAGCCTACCGTGATGGAGATAAGGATATAGGCCATGGAACAGGATATGGTCCAAGTCATCATGAGGGGGACCTTAAGGGCATTACTGAGGCACTTCCATACATTAAAGACTTAGGTATGAATGCAATCTGGCTAACACCAATATTTGAATCAGCAAGGATAGAGGGGCAGGATGAGGCTGCAGATAGGCTAGATTCAACAGGTTACTTTACTACAGATTATTTTAAGATAGATCCTAAGTTTGGAAGTTTGGAGGATGCTAAGGAATTAGTAGACAAGGCACANCAAATGGGTATGTATGTATTTTTGGATGGTGTATTTGGCCACCACAAGGCAGGAGTAGATATACCAGCATCACCAAGTGGCTATAGAATTACACCAGGAAAAGGAGCAGAGCCAAATAACCCAGTACATTATGATGAAGAAACACTAAACTTTTATAAGGAAGTAGCAACCTACTGGATGGATGAATTAGAAATTGATGGTTGGAGATTAGACCAATCCTACCAAGTATCCATCCCAATGCAAGACGATAACTACTGGAGACAGATTAGAGAGGCTGTAGAAGATAAGGCAAAGGAGAGAAAAGCCAATGGACATAAGTGGGGAACACTTGGATATATGGTAGGTGAAGATTGGTCAGGAGAAAAGGATATTCAAGAACGCACTTATGGACCTGATTTTGCACCAGGGCTCCACTCGGCATTTGATTTTCCAGGACGTTATAGATTAGTTCAGGTATTAGCAGGCGAAGAACATGTTGAGGTGGGCAAATACAATCAGCCGGCCAGGAAATTAAATGAAGTATTTGAAACCCATAGTAGCTATGCAGATCATGCAGTTCCAAACCTAATGATTGGAAACCATGACCTAGTAAGATTTGGAGACCTAATTCAAAGGGCGCCGCATTTAGGATATGGGCCAGAAAATCCAGACTACTGGAAGAGACATAAGGCAGCTATTAGCTTTTTAGCAAGCTATACAGGTCCAATTACCCTGTTTTATGGTGAAGAGATAGGTATGGAATGTGACGGATATATCAATAAAGGTGATACAATTCCAGGCTATGTAGTAGCAGATGATAATGTAGCCCGTATGCCAGGACGCCTTCCAACAGATGGGGATGGATTTAGCAAAGATGAGCAAGATCTTCACGAATACACAAAAAAGATTATGAAACTTAGAAGTGAAAATCCAGCGCTATGGAATGGAAAACGAACACACTTATTATCAACAGATACCAAATATGCAGATTTAAAGGAAGATAAGGATAATAAAGTTGTATATTTATTAAATACAGGTCTTACAGATGAAAGATTTGAGCTAGACCCAGGTAAGATAGGTGCACAAGTGCTAGTAGATGGTATAACAGGGGAAGAAATAAGACCAGAAAATGGGAAATATACAGTAACCCTAGATAGCCTTACATCTAGGTTCCTACTTGCTAAGTCAGAAACAGATACGGACCTAGATTCTGGCTCAAACCCAGGCTCAGGTTCAGCTATTAGCCAAGGGACATCTAAGCCTGAGGATCCTATTAGCATCCTAAAAGACATTGCTAGCAAAATATCAAAAGAGAAAGACAAGGAAACAATTAAAAAGCTAGAAGAAGATTTAATTATAGCTACTGAAGACCTAATATATAAGGAACTTAAACAAGAAGCAGTAATCAAGGATGGAAAGGTAAGTCTATCCCACGAAAACATCAAAAAACAACTGGAAAATGCCCAGGCAATTATAAGTGAGTTTGATCTAATAGTTAAGGAAAATAACATACAACTTAGAAAAGCTATAAGACCAACATTAAATGTTGAGATAGATAGTGAAGATAATATAGATCTACTTATCTCCAAAAATGTTTGGGATGCCATAGACAAAAGGGCTGGTATTGTTATTAGGACAAAAGATCTAGCACTTCACCTTGAGCATGATACATTCCAGACACAAGATTATCAGATAAAAATAAGCCAGGAAGGCAATGCAGTTAGCTTAACAACAGATGCTAAGTTTAAAGAACCTATAGAAGTAGTATTCAAGGTAGATAAGAGCATTAATAATTACCCAGCAATTTATCAAATAACTGAAGATGGTGAGCTGCTTGTAGGAGGAGTATATGATTCCCAAAGCAGGACTATTAAGGGCTATTTACCACACTTTAGCCTATACACTGTAAAGGAATCATCACCAAGGCAATTTACTGATATAGGAGATTTAACATGGCAGTTAGAAAGTATTAATGAATTATCCTCAAGGGGATATATTGCTGGTGTAAATGAAAAGGAATTTGCACCCCATGCAAATACCACAAGGGCAGAATTTGCTGCCATGTTAACTAGGGTCATTCCAGCACACTCAACAACAGAGGGAGCCATTAATTTTACAGATATTAAAGAAGGGGCCTGGTATTACAAAAGTGTATTAACTGCCGCTAATGAAGGATGGTTAGTTGGATTTGAAGACAATACATTTAAACCTTCTGACCCTATAACAAGACAAGAAGTAGCTGCTGTACTATCTAGGATATTGGCTAAGAAAGGATATTTGCAAACAGATAATAGCCCAAAAGGCATAAATGTAGCTGCATGGGCGGAAGACTCTGTAGCCCTATATTTAAGAGAAGTTCAAACAAAGGAATTAGTCAATTTAGATATGAGTGAAAATGCAACAAGAGCCGAAATAATGGTTATGATATTAGAGTTTTTAATTAACCCATAACCTTTATATATTCAAAAATACTATATGTAGGATTATAAAAGAGGAGGATTATTATGAAAAAGTTTTTTAGTCTTTTATTGGTAGGTGCAATAGGATTGTCGGGAGTGGCTTGTGGTAAGTCTACTCCTCCGGTGGAAGAACCAGCAGGGGAAGATATTGTAGAAACAGAAGATGTGGGTGAGACAGACGCAGAAGGTGCTGAATCGGACCTAGTTCCAGAAGAAGGGGCTAAACTTCTTATATGGGAAAGTGAAGGACCAGAGCAAGACTGGATTGAATATGTAGGTTCCTTATTCGAAGAAAAGTATGGGGTAGAGATAGTATATGAAGCAGTAGGTTCTGTAGATGCAGAAGAAAGACTGGTACAAGATGGTCCAGCAGGCATAGGAGCAGATATTTTTGCAGCTCCACATGACCACTTAGGATCCTTGGTAGCAGCAGGTCTTGTACAAGAAAATACAAATACAGCAGACCGTATCAAAGAAGATTTTATGGAAGCAGCCTATGAAGGTGTAGATTTCCAAGGTACTGTGTATGGTTACCCTACAGCTATTGAAACATATGCCCTGTTCTACAATAAGGACATATTCCCAGAAGCACCACAATCCTATGATGAGATTATTGAAAAGGCAGCAGAATTTAATGATCATAATGCTAATAAATATGCATTTATGTGGGATATTGCTAACGCATACTATACACATAGCTTTATTGCTAATGGAGGCGGATACGTGTTTGGCCAAGGCGGAACAGACAAGGATGATGTAGGTATTGACTCTCCAGGGGCTATTGAAGGTGCAAAAGAGATGCTAGCTCTAAAAGAGATTTTACCAATTAACTCTGCAGATGCAGAAACACAAATTATTGAAGGATTATTTGATGAAGGTAATGTTGGAGCCATTATTGATGGACCTTGGGCAGTAGAAGGTAGAAAAGAATCAGGTGTAAACTTTGGCGTATCACCACTTCCAAAGATGGCTAACGGAGAGCAACAACCAAGCTTTTCAGGTATCCGTGTTTTATGGCTAAGCGCTTATACACAGTATCCTAACGCAGCTAAATTATTCTTAGATTTTGCTACATCAGATGAAATGTTACTAAAGAGATTTGAAATAACAAATCAAATTCCACCAGTTAAGCTACTTGCTGAAGCGGATGAAATAAAAGGTGATGAGTTTGTTGCACCATTCTTAGAGCAAGCAAATGTAGCAGTGCCAATGCCATCTATTTCCCAAACACAATATATGTGGGATCCATATGGAGCGGCATTTGGAACAATGTGGAATGATGATGCAGATCCAGAAGAGGCACTTAAGACAGCAGCCGATACAATGAGATCTGCTATAGAATCAGAGACAGAATAATAATAGAGCTATATATAAAACCAGTCATTAAGAGCAGATATAGCAATGACTGGTTTTTTTAGAAACTAAGAGGTGAAGGGATGAAAAAAACAGTTAAAGCCCCCATATTATCAGCTTTATTTATGGGCTTGGGACAAATATATAATAAAGAATATTTCAAGGGAATATTATATGCGCTAGTAGAAATTATCAGCCTTATTTTCTTCCTACCATATATAGGAACTAGTGTATATGGCCTAATTACTCTAGGAGAAACTCCCATGTACTTTGTAGATGGGATTGCCCATGGGGATCATTCTATATTTTTATTAGTAGATGGCCTTATAGCGGTTTTAGTATTAGTTATAATTTTAATTATTTATGTAGTTAATATAATAGATGCAAAAAATAGTGCTAAAAGGATAGAAGAAAGTAATGAACCAATGAATGCAAAACAGTTTTTTAAGCATGTATGGGACAAATACTATGCACAGTTTATGTTAGCACTGCCTATGTTAGGAGTTGCATTCTTTGTAATACTACCTATTATATTTACCATGTCAATAGCTTTTACAAACTACTCTAGTCCTAATCATTTACCACCTAAAAATCTTGTGGACTGGGTAGGATTTAAGAATTTTAAAGACTTATTTACATTAGATATTTGGAATGGGACATTTATAGCTGTAGGGAAATGGACAATAATATGGGCGCTTTTTGCAACAGTGACCAATTATTTTGTAGGATTATTTATGGCGCTTCTTGTAAATTGGGAGGAAGTTAAGCTAAAAAGATTATGGAGAAGTATATTTATACTACCTTATGCTATACCAGGATTTATATCACTACTTATTATGCGTCTAGCCTTTAGCGGGCCGGGACCTATTAATAACTTCCTAGTATCTATGGGGATGAATAAGGTAGCCTGGTTTACCAATCCTCTTTTAGCAAAAGTAATGATAATTGTTATTAATATTTGGCTAGGCTCACCTTACTGGATGGCACTTATGTCTGGTGTGTTAACAAATATTGATAAAGAAATGTATGAAGCAGCAGATATGGATGGGGCTTCTAAGACACAAAAATTCACAAAAATTACATTACCTATGGTGCTTTATCAGACGTCGGCACTTATGATAATGACATTTGCATTTAACTTTAATAACTTCCAGGCAATTTATTTACTAACAGATGGTAACCCTGTTAACGGAAATTATAGGTATGCAGGTTCAACGGATATNTTAATTTCATGGATTTATAAATTAACCAAGGATCAAAACCAGTATAATATGGCTTCAGTTATAACGATACTCTTGTTCTTATTTATTGCAACAATCTCAGCCTATTCGTTTACAAAGACAAAAGCCTTCAAAGAGGAGGACATGATGTGATAGAAAACAAGAAAAAATTTAGCGTTCAAAGACTTTTAAAGATGATTCCCGTATACGCCTTGCTAATACTTATATCAGTACTTATATTAGCACCTGTAGTTTGGATTGTAGGTTCCTCCTTGAACCCAGGAACAAGTTTATTTAGCTCTAGTATTATCCCTAAAGAACCTACCTTGCAGCATTATAGGGATCTATTTACAGAGACAGATTATAAAATATGGTATTTAAATACGCTTAAGATAGCAACTATTAATATGATACTATCTGTTATATTAACTACTTTAACAGCATATGTGTTTTCAAGATTTCGCTTTAAGGGTAGGAAGTTTACAATAGTTGCCATGTTAATACTACAGATGTTCCCAGCATTTATGTCTATGACAGCAATTTATGTTCTCCTATATAGGCTTAACCTACTTAATACACATCTAGGCTTAATCCTAGTATATGCATCTGGGCAAATTCCCTATAATACCTGGCTTTGCAAGGGTTACTTTGAGGGAATACCAAAAAGTCTTGATGAGGCAGCCAAAATTGATGGTGCAAGCAATATGACTATATTTAGAAAGATTATTATACCACTTGCTAAGCCTATTATTACTTTTGTAGCTATTAGTAACTTTATAGGCCCATGGTTTGACTTTGTATTCCCGCAGCTAATACTTAGGACTTCCGACAAGAAGACACTAGCGCTAGGCTTATTTGAATGGATTCAAAAAAATCAAAACACCTACTTTACAAGGTTTGCAGCTGGCTCAATATTAGTAGCAATTCCTATAACTGTTTTATTTATGTTCTTACAAAAATATATTGTAGAAGGACTATCATCAGGGGCAACCAAGGGTTAAAAACTAAACAGACTACATAGTACTACCTATAGATTAAACATTAATACTAATAGATGCTATAATAGGTATAAAAAGTGGAGGTAGTCATGAATAGCAATATAATTGAGATAGAAGGTAAATATAATACAGCTATAGTATATACGGATAATATTGAAAAAGATACTATAGACCAGATTAGAANCTTATGTGATCAGNAATTTACTAAAGGCAGTAAGATAAGAATTATGCCAGATGTNCACTACGGTATAGGCTGCACCATAGGAACAACAATGACAATTACAGATAAGGTTGTGCCTAATCTTGTTGGCGTTGATATTGGATGTGGTGTAGAAGTTATAAAGCTTAAGAATACCCATATAGAACTAGAGAAACTAGATAAGCTAATCTATAGGGCCATACCAGGAGGCTTTGATATTAGAAAAAAGCCTCATAGATATAATGATAAGATAGATTTAGATAAGTTAAGATGTAAGAAGGGTGTGGATCTAAATAGGGCAAGGTTAAGTATAGGGACCCTAGGTGGGGGTAACCACTTTATAGAGGCCAATAAGGATGATAAGAATAATATCTACCTTGTTGTCCATTCAGGTAGCAGAAATATAGGTAACCAGGTGGCAAGGCACTACCAGGACCTAGCATCTAGTAAGGTGGATAAGGATATACCAAGGACCCTAGCCTACCTAGAAGGCAAGGACTTTGATGACTATATCCATGATATGAGCCTTGTGCAGGAATACGCAGTTATTAATAGGCAGGCTATAGTAGATGAAATTATTAAGGGGATGGGAATCAAGGTTGAGGACCGTTTTACAACAATCCATAACTATATAGACATAGAAAATATGATCCTAAGAAAAGGCGCAGTATCAGCTAAGAAGGATGAAACCTTCCTAATTCCTATTAATATGAGAGATGGAAGCCTGATTTGCAAGGGCAAGGGTAATCCAGAGTGGAACTTTTCTGCACCCCACGGGGCAGGTAGGATTATGAGTAGGAAAGAGGCGAGAAATACCTTAACACTTCCAGAATATAAGAAGACTATGAAGGGAATATATAGTACATCAGTAAGCAGGAAAACTATAGATGAATGCCCCCATGCCTATAAACCAATTTATGAAATTATAGAAAATACTAAAGATACACTAGAAGTAATAGATAGAATTAAGCCTATATATAACTTTAAAGCATAATATACAAGAGAAAAGCAGATAGTAGGTAACATATGTTACCTACTATCTGCTTTTCTTATGATAATATAAAAAGAAAAAGGAGCTAATATTATGAGTTTATTTTTAGGAAAAATACATTACTGGTTATATAATAAAATAAAATGGGCAGAAAAAATGGAAGATGAGATTGTGGTATGGGCTAAGAATGCAGAACTTCCAGTAGACAAGTGGCTAGATGAAGCTATTAGNAAGTACGGAGAAGCTACAGGAGATGAGCCTCTTGAAGATGTTATAGATACAGGAAATATCCACGGCTGGCTTCAAGAAAGAATTAAAAGTGCAGAGCTTAGGCAGGCTCATCTGGTAACTAGACTAGTTGAAGATAAGCCAGAATCCAAGGAAGATATAATAAAACTTTTTGAGAATCAGGGAAGGCAAGCAGCAGCTGCATATGAGGAAGAAGTTAATGTACCAGAAGATGCCTTTAAGGCCCTTAATGACTTTATTATAGAGGGAATGCCTTGTGATAGGGTTAATAAGGTAATATCATCTGATGATGATAAATATAGCTGGGAAACAACAGCCTGCCTGCATAAACAGTACTGGGATACAGTTGGCGGAGATATTACTATATTCTATCAGCTAAGAGATAGCTGGGTTAAGGCATTTATAGAAGCCCTAGAGCCAGGATTTAAATATAGTAAAACAGATGGAAACATACATGAGATTGTAAAATAAGTAAATTATATATAGAAAAGTCGTAACTAAAGTTACGGCTTTTTTTGTCCTTTTATGTTAGAATACCTATGAAGATTGTTATTTTTTAGATTATTTTAAATAAAGGTAAAGGAGTTGTGAAATGGGATATAAAATTAGTTTAGATGATATGAACTTAGCTTTAGAAGAACTTTCCAAAGACTATATGATTTATGCACCTAAGGTTTTTGAAGGGGAAGGAAAATTTTCAGATACAGATCTAATCCGTTATGGGGAAGTAGAAGGATTAGAGGAAATTGTATTTGATGAAAAATCTGATTACTCCTTTAAGGAAGCCCTAACACCTATATCTGAGGTCTTGTTTTATTTTACAGAAGATGAGATAAAAGAAGCGGATAAGCCAGATAGGGGAGCCCTTATATTTTTAAGAAGCTGTGACCTACATTCACTAAAGAGGCTAGATGAGATTTATTTAAATAATGGATATGAGGATTACTATTACAAACGTCTTAGAGAGAACACTAAGTTTATCCTTATGGGATGCCAAAAGTCATTTGAAAACTGCTTTTGTGTAAGTATGGGGACTAATAAAATAGACAGCTATGATAGTTACATAAAACTTGAAGGTGACACAGTTTATATTGATAATAAATGTGAAGATTTAGATAAAGTATTTAGGAAGGCAGATATCCAGGAAGTAGATGTTAAGCCTGATTTTGTAGAGGAAAATGATATAAAAGTAAGTATCCCAGATAATTTATCCTTAGATGTTATGGATGCCAAGATGTGGGAAGAATATGCAAGCAGATGTATAGCCTGCGGAAGATGTAACTTTGTATGTCCAACATGTACCTGCTTTACTATGCAAGATGTTTATTATACAGACAATGGTAAGGTAGGAGAAAGGCGAAGAGTATGGGCATCATGCCACGTTGATGGATATACAGATATGGCAGGAGGCCATAGTTATAGGAAGGATAATGGCCAAAGAATGAGATTTAAAACCTTGCACAAGGTATATGACTACAATAAAAGATTTGGCTATCATATGTGTACAGGCTGTGGTAGATGTGATGATATTTGCCCAGAATATATTTCCTTTTCCAATTGTGTTAATAGACTAGAAGATGCTATGAAAGAGGTGGAGTAAATGGGTAAGAACGAATACATTCCATTTAAATCAGAAATTAAGGAAGTAATTAAACATACAGATATTGAGTACACCTTTAGGATGACCTATGAAGGTGATGTAAAGCCAGGCCAGTTCTTTGAAGTATCCATACCCAAATATGGTGAAGCTCCAATTTCAGTTAGTGGTATAGGAGACGGCACAGTAGATCTTACAATTCGCAGGGTTGGTAAGGTTACCAATGAAATATTTGAGCACTATGTTGGGGATACAATGCTTTTAAGGGGACCATATGGTAATGGCTTTGACCTTGACCTATATAAGGGCAAGGAAATTATAGTAATAGCAGGAGGTACAGGTCTATCACCAGTTAAGGGAATAGTAGATTATTTCCATGCAAACCCAGATGAGGCCAATAGCTTTACCCTTATAGCAGGCTTTAAATCTGTAAATGATATAATTTTTAAAGATGATATTGAAAGATGGAAGGAAAATATGAATGTTGTTATTACAGTTGATAAGGATGCAGATAAAACCTGTAAGCTTGGACTTGTAACAGCTCATATTCCAGACCTTGTTATAAAAAACATTGAAAATACAGTAGCTATAGTAGTAGGTCCTCAGATAATGATGGACTGTAGTGTGGAAGAATTATTCCAGCTAGGAGTTATAGAGGAAAATATTTGGATCTCCCAGGAAAGAAAGATGTGCTGTGGTATAGGAAAATGTGGTCACTGTAAGATAGATGATGTATATATTTGCTTAGATGGACCAGTATTTAACTATACAAAAGGAAAGCTACTAAGAGATTAAGGAGGTATATAATGAGTGTTAATACAAATAAACTTAAGAAAAATGCCTTTAGGGTAACTAATAAACGTGGTCTTACAGCATCCAGGGTTAGGGTTCCAGGGGGATATCTTAAGGCAGAATATTTAGGCCAACTACAAGAAATAGCTGATAAATACGGTAATGGTCTACTTCATATTACAAGTAGGCAAGGCTTTGAAATACCAGGCATTAGATATGAGGATATGGACAAGGTTAATCTTTTACTTGAACCTATTATAGAAGGACTTGAAATTAACCAGGATATTCCTGGAACTGGTTATACAGCAGCAGGAACAAGAAATATATCAGCCTGTATAGGTAATAATGTTTGCCCCTATGCCAACTATAATACAGCTGAGGCAGCCAAAAGAATGGAAAAAACAATATTCCCAAATGACCTGCACTTTAAGGTAGCCTTTACGGGATGCGCAAATGACTGCATCAAGGCTAGAACCCAGGACTTTGGAATTATAGGAATGACAGAACCCCAGTACGATAAAGATAGATGTGTTAGCTGCGGCGCATGTGTAAAAGCATGTACAAGAAAGGCAACAGGAGTACTAAGCGAGGTTAACTACAAGATAGAAAGAAACCCAGATAAATGTATAGGCTGTGGTGAATGTGTACTAGCTTGCCCAACGGGGGCCTGGACAAGAAGCAAGAAGAAATACTACAGGCTAGTTATAATGGGAAGAACCGGTAAGAAAAACCCAAGACTTGCAGAAGACTTCCTAATATGGGCAGATGAAGAAAGCATAATTAAGATTGTTCAAAACACCTATAAATTCGTAGAAAACTATATAGATAGAAGTGCACCAGGCGGTAAAGAACATATAGGATATATCATAGATAGAGTAGGCTTTATGGAATATAAGAAGTGGGCCCTAGATGGAGTAGAGTTCGATGATAAAGCAATAGTCATAAACAATGTCTACTGGGGTGGAGTCCACTACAAATAATTCCCAGAAAAGAGGGGACGATCACTTTCTTGTACCCAAATAGTAAAGGTAGCGTGTTTCGTTTTTAGCACTTTGGACCTGTAAGGTTGTCGTGATAAAAATGAAATACACTACCTTTTATTGTATTAAGAAATAGATTTTAGTTCTTTTCTTTTCTATACTGATTTGGTGTCTTACCTGTAGTCCTCTTAAAAGACTGGGAAAAATAGGACTGGGATGAAAATCCAAGTATAGTAGAAATATCTCCAATGGAATGATCAGTAGATTCAAGTAAAACTTTACTTTCCTCTATTCTCCTTTCAATTAAATAGTTAATAGGGGATATGTTCATTTGTTTTTTAAATTCGTGAACCAAATAATATTTATTCATATGGGTAAGTTCAGCTAAAGAGTCAAGGGTGATATCCTCTTTGAAATTCTTATCAATATATCTTTTTATAGTTATACATTCCTTGGTCATAATTTTATTTTCCCTAATAGATAGGGAATAATTAGTACGCCTAACCAGATTAATAATAAGCACCTCTAGTAGGTTATTGCATATCATTTCATAACCCATTTCCTTATTCTGGGTTTCTAAAAGAAGTGCCTCCAGGTAAAACAAAACTTCTTTTTTATATTCTCCATAATTATATATATTGTAGTTATTTTTTAGTTCCTCTATATCAGATGAAAAAGTAAGTCCCTCTATTCCAAGCACAATATATTCGAGCGGCCTAATATTTTTAGACACTTCCGTGTGCTCTACATTGGGATTAACAATAACTAGGTCATCCTTCTTTACAAAAAAAGAATTATCATCAACTAAAAAACGTCCTTCTCCTTTTGTAACATAAAAAAGCTCTGTAAAAGGATGGGAGTGTATAGTGCTATGCCAACGTCCTTCATATTTATCCGAAATAATATATAAAAGCTTGATGTCTATATTGTTATTCATAGGGCCTCCTTATGCTGGTATTATTGTGGTAGGATTTATTTATATTAATTCTTACATCTCTATTATATATAAAAATGTATAATATGTATAGAAAATAGGTAATACTTAATAATAGAATTGGAAGGGAATTTATTCTATACAATATCAATTAAAAATACTTATAATTAGACCTAAAAATATGAAATAAGAACTAAAAAAGCAATATATATAAAAAATATGGCAACAATAAGGTAGAAGAAATGCCAAAGTACTTCTATAATGTAAATATAAGAAGTAAGATAAGCAAAGAATTTAAGGAGGATTATATATGAAACTTAAAAAATCTATATTACTAATAGGAATGTCACTTATGATGGCAGCAGGAGTAGTTGGCTGTGGTGGTAACAAAGAAGAAGAGCCAACAGAAGATGTAGTTGATGATGTAGATGTAGACGAAGATGATGACACAGAAGCAGAGGCGCCAGGAGATCAAGTACTTAAAGTAGCAGCTTTAGAAAGTGGATACGGCGCAGAGATGTGGAAAGAAGTTACGGCAGCATTCCAGGAAGCTAACCCAGGTGTTACAGTAGAACTTCAAACAGATAAGAACATAGAAAGTGTTATTAGCCCTAACATGAAAGCAGGGGAATACCCAGATGTTGTTTTACTTGCAGTAAGCCGTGAGGACGCTTTAACAGAAACTTTAACAAAGGAAAAAGGCCTACTTAATTTAATGGACGTACTAGAAATGGAAGTACCAGGTGAAGGGGTAACAGTATCCCAGAAGTTAGTACCAGGATTTACAGATACACTTGTAACAAATCCATATGCAGATAACGAAACTTACCTTGCACCAATGTTCTACTCACCATGTGGATTATTCTACAATGAAGCCTTACTAGAAGAAAAAGGCTGGGAAGTTCCAACTACATGGGATGAAATGTGGGAGCTTGGAGAAGCAGCTAAGGCAGAAGGTATTGCGCTATTCACATACCCAACAGCAGGTTACTTAGATGCATTTATGTATGCATTACTTGCAGAAACAGGTGGAGCAGATTTCTATAACGAAGCAATGATGTACTCAGAAGAAGCTTGGGAATCAGATGCAGCACAAGAAGCATTTGATATTGTAGCTAAGCTTGCAGAATATACACACGAAACAACAGTTGCAAATGCAAACGATGATAACTTCCAAAAGAACCAACAACTTATTTTAGACAATCAAGCAATTTTTATGCCAAACGGTACTTGGGTAGTTGAAGAGATGAAAGAAGCACCAAGGGCAGAAGGATTCAAATGGGGCTTTACAGCTCTTCCAGCAGCTGAAGAAGGCGGAGACGGATATTCATACACATTCTTCGAGCAAATTTGGATTCCAGCAGCAGCAGAAAACCAAGATTTAGCTAAAGAATTTGTTGCATACATGTACTCAGATGAAGCAGCAGCAATCTTTGCAAAATCAGGAGCTATTCAACCAATCGAAGGTATTAGTGAAATGCTAGAAGGTGAAAATGAATTATTCTACAGTATTTACGATACAGGAGCAAAAGCTGTTATGGGTGGATTTGCTGCAACAGAACCTGTAGAAGGAGTAAACATTAACGATACATTATTCCAAACAGTAAATAGTATAATTACAGGAGATAAAACAGTAGCAGAGTGGAGAGAAGCTGTTATTGAAGATGCCGCAAAACTAAGAGACGCATTACAATAAAACATTAACAATAGAAGCGGTGGGTATTGTATACTCACTGCTTTTTTATTAAACGCAGATTGGAGCTGACATTATGAAAAATGAAAAGGGGAAAAAGTTTTTTATCTTAGCTTGTCTGTCACCTGCGGTAATATTATTTACGATTTTTATGATAATACCAACCTTTAATGTGTTTAAAATGTCCCTATATAAATGGGGGGGCTATTCACCAGACAAAGATTTTGTTGGCCTCGAAAATTTTAAAATACTAATGACAGATATGAAGTTTTTTAGATCCTTCCAAAATACAGTCTTACTTATAGTTATTGTAACGGTAATAACCATGGGCTTTTCACTTATATTCGCAGCTATTTTAACAAGGGAAAAAATAATAGGTGAAAACTTCTTTAGGATTATATTCTACATTCCTAATATACTATCAGTTGTAGTAATTGCTGCAATATTTTCAGCTATTTATGATCCAACTAATGGATTATTAAACAGTACTTTAGGCTTTATTAGATTAGAAAATCTTCAAAGAATGTGGTTAGGGGATCAAAAGATTGTAATATTTAGTATGGCTGGCGCCATGATATGGCAGGCTATAGGATATTACATGGTTATGTATATGGCAAGTATGGCAAGTATACCAGAAAGTATATACGAATCCGCGTCTTTAGAAGGTGCTAGTAAGTTTAATCAATTCTTTACAATGACAATACCACTTATATGGGAAAATATAAGAACAACACTTACATTTTTCATTATAAGTTCTATTAATTTAAGTTTCTTATTCGTACAAGCAATGACTAATGGAGGACCAGATGGCGCTACAGAAGTATTTTTGAGCTATATGTATAAGCAGGCCTATACCAACTCATCATATGGTTATGGTATGGCAATAGGGGTTGTAGTCTTCATATTCTCATTTGCACTATCAGCAATAGTTAACCTAGCAACTAAGAGGGAACCATTAGAATACTAAATATACCTAAGGGGGTAAATAATATGAAGGACGATAACAATAAAAGCTTTGATAAGCTTTTTAAGATATTTATATACGTAGCTTTAATTACCTTAGCAATAAGTATTATTGTACCAGTTGCCTGGGTGTTTTTAGCGTCAATTAAAGAAAATAGCGAGTTTTATGGTAGTCCATGGACCCTGCCAGCTGGATTTTACTTTCAAAACTTTATAGATGCTTTTAAGAAGGCTAATATGGGGCAGTATTTCTTAAATTCAGTAATAGTAACGGCTACAGCACTTGTCATTTTACTAGTAGTTGCACTTCCGGCAGCCTATGTACTTGCAAGGTACCAATTTAGGGGTAGGAAGTTTTTTAATACTATGTTTATGGCAGGACTTTTTGTAAATGTTAACTATATTGTAGTACCAATTTTCCTAATGCTATTAGATGCAGACAAGATATTTAAGAGCATTGTAGGCAAGGGGGTATTACTCAATAACTTATTTGTGCTAGCCCTAATATATGCTGCTACAGCACTGCCATTTACTATTTATCTATTATCAGGTTATTTTGTTACCCTTCCAAAATCTTATGAAGAGGCAGCACTTGTAGATGGAAGCGGTTACTTTGGAACTATGGTTAAAATTATGATACCTATGGCAAGACCAAGTATTATAACAGTTATACTATTTAACTTCTTAGCATTTTGGAATGAATATATTATAGCCTTAACACTCCTACCAGGGGATTCCAAGACCTTGCCTGTTGGGCTTATGACTTTAATGAAGGCCCAAAAGGGAGCAGCCCAGTATGGTCAAATGTATGCAGGGCTTGTAATAGTAATGTTACCAACACTAATTTTATATATAGCAGTTCAGAAGAAATTAACACAAGGTATGAGCCTTGGGGGATTAAAAGGATAAAGATTTAAGGAGGATACTATGTCGACTACTAGAGGAAGAGTTACACTACCAAGTGAAGAAAATTTCTTAGAAGAAACTAAGGAATTAATGGATCGCTGGGGTGCTGATGCAATAAGGGATAGTAATGGTACTAAACTACCAGATGAAATAAAGGCACTTGATGCAAAGATATACACAACTTATTTTGTAGCTAGAAACCATAACGAGCATGCTGAAAAACATATGGACGAGCTACAGCAGCTACTACTTATGTCAAAGCATAATTTAGCAACAAGTAGTACCTTGAAAATAGATTTTATGGATGGATATTATAAGGAACAATTTATTCCGGATTATAACCATGATCCTAAGGAATGGTGGGAGGTTATAAATAGAACTACGGAAACAGTAATTCCTGCAGAAGATTGGGAAGTAGACCAGGAAAGCAACTTGGTAATAATCAAAAACGCAAAGGAATTCCATGAATATACAGTATCATTTTTTGTATATGCTATATGGGATGGTACTCATATGTACAACCATATAACTAANAATTGGGGCGACGATGTACCCCATGACCTTCCTTTTGATGCTCGTATGCCTAATTCCAATATTTATATGAATGAATACTTAGAGCAGTGGCTAAAGGATAATCCGCAAACAGACGTTATACGTTTTACAACATTTTTCTATCACTTTACTCTTATATTTAATAATCTGGGCAAGGAAAAGTTTGTAGACTGGTTCGGATATGGGGCAAGTGTATCAGTTCCGGCACTAGAAGCCTTTGAAGAAGAAATGGGATATAAGCTAAGGCCAGAGGATATAGTGGATAAGGGCTACTATAATACAGCCTTTAGAATACCTACAAAGGAATTTTTAGATTATATGGAATTTACCCAGAGATTTGTAACAGCCGAGGCCAAAAGATTAGTAGATAAGGTTCATGATGCAGGTAAGGAAGCAATGATGTTCCTAGGAGATAACTGGATTGGAACAGAGCCATATGGGGATCACTTTGAAAAGATAGGAATAGATGCTGTTGTAGGAAGCGTTGGTGGGGGAGCAACCTTACGTATGATTTCAGAAATACCCCATGTAAAATATACAGAAGGAAGATTCCTGCCATACTTTTTCCCAGATGAATTCTACGAAGGAAATGACCCAACTATTGAGGCAGTTGATAACTGGCTTAAGGCTAGACGTGCTATTATGAGAAAGCCAGTAGACCGTATTGGTTATGGTGGATATTTAAGTCTAGCTTATAAGTTTCCAAAGTTTGTAGACTACATCGAAAAGGTAACTGATGAATTTAGATTAATTTATGATAATATTAACGGGGTTAAACCTTATACAGGTCTTAAGGTAGCAATTTTAAATTCCTGGGGTAAACTTCGCTCATGGCAGACACATATGGTTGCCCATGCCCTTTGGTATAAGCAGATATATTCATATTTAGGTGTGCTAGAAGCACTTAGCGGTGCAAGTGTAGATGTAAGTTTTATTAGTTTTGAAGATGTAAAGCAGGATGGTGTGCCGGAAGATGTAGATGTTATAATTAATGCAGGGGATGCAGATACAGCATTTTCAGGAGGACATGAATGGTTAGATCCCCAGCTAGTTTCTACCATTAGAAAGTGGATTTATAATGGAGGAGGCTTTGTTGGAATTGGTGAGCCAAGTGCAGTAGAGCACGGCGGGCATTTCTTCCAATTAGCAGATGCTCTTGGAGTAGATAAGGAGTTAGGTTTTAGCCTATCAACTGATAAGTATTTTGTAGATGAAGTAGACAAACACTTTATTAAAGAAGAAGTGGTAGAAGACTATGACTTTGGGGAGGGCATGAAAAACATATATGCAACCAAGGAATCTACAGAAATTATTAGATACTCTAATGGTGAAGTAAACCTTTCATCTAATGATTATGGTAAGGGAAGGGCTGTTTANATTGCAGGATTGCCATATAGCCAGCAAAATACAAGATTACTAATGAGAAGTTTATTCTATGCTGCNCATAAGGAAGAAGAATTTACTAAGTGGCATGCTAGTAATATTAACTGTGAAGTACATGCCTACCTAGAATCAGGTAAATATGCTATCTTAAATAACTCAACCAAAGAGCAAACCACTCTTGTGTATGATGGAAATGGAAAAAGTAGAGAAGTAACATTAGAGCCAGGCCAGATAATATGGGAGGAGATTGATTAATATGAATCAAACCATAAGGGGATTATTAAGGCTTATTATTTTCATAATTTCAATATACCTAGTTGTACATGGGCAAAAAAACATTGGCTTTCAAGGTTTAGCTACCATGCTAGTTGGTCTTGCAGGTATCTTAGGACTCCTGTTTGTTTATAACAAAGCCCATCAATAACCTAAGAAGAAAGTGATTAGTTTCCCAATCACTTTCTTTTTTGATTTAAAGTTTGCTCTAAGGTATACTTAAGAAATGAAGGAAAATAGTTAAGATAGATGTAAGGATGTGAACCATGAATAAAGTTTCAAAATTTTTAAAGCCTTTTACACTACCCATTATAGTGGTAGTGATTCTTATGTTTTTCCAGTCCTTATCAGAGCTATATTTGCCCAAACTAATGTCAGATATAGTTGATTATGGGATTGCCCAGGATGATATAGGCTATATCCTCAAAGTAGGAGGGATTATGCTACTTGTAGCTGCTATAGCAACCCTACTAACTGTAGGGGCTAGTTATTTATCCTCTAAAGTTGCATCAGGATTTGGAAGAGACCTTAGGGAAGAAGTGTTTTCCCATGTAGAAAACCTATCAATAGAGAAGTTTAATGAAATAGGAACATCTTCATTAATTACAAGAACAACTAATGATATAGACCAAATACAACAGGTGCTTACTATTAGTATGAGGATGATGTTAAGGGCACCCATGATGGCCATTGGTGGTATAGTAATGGCTGTTTCTAAGGATGCAAGATTATCAATGATTTTACTTGTTGCTATCCCTGTAGTAGTTCTAGTAATATTTTTGATAGCAAGAAAGGGGATACCACTTTTTAATCTTATACAAGAAAAACTTGATAACCTAAACCTGGTTCTTCGTGAAAGCTTATCAGGTATAAGGGTTATACGAGCCTTTAACCAGGAAGATTATGAAGAAGAAAGATTTGATAGGGTTAGTACTGATCTTAAGGACATATCAGTAAGGGCCAATAAAATTGTAGGGGCACTTATGCCGGCCATGATGCTGCTTTTAAACCTAACAGCTATTTCAGTGATATGGTTTGGNGGTGTCAGAATTCAAAGTGGTAATATGCAGGTGGGGGACCTAATGGCCTTTATCCAGTATGTTATGCAGATTATGTTCTCCCTAGTTATGATGTCCATGATGTTTGTTATGATTCCAAGAGCTATGGTTTCAGTAAGAAGGGTTAATGAAGTTTTAGAAAAACTTAATGAAATTAATGATCCAATAAATATAAAAGATGATCCTAGGACAGATAGTAATAAAGGCCAGGTTGAATTTAGGGATGTAACATTTAGGTATCAAGGGGCCCAGGACCCTGTTATCTGTAATATTTCATTTACAGCAAAACCAGGTGAGACAACAGCGATTATTGGAGGCACAGGCTCAGGTAAAACAACCCTAATTAACATGATACCAAGGTTTTTTGACGTTACAGAAGGTGAAGTCCTAGTTGGGGGNGTTAATGTAAAGGATATAAAACAGGAAGACTTAAGGGCCAAAATAGGCTTTGTTCCCCAAAAGACAGTTTTNTTTTCTGGAACAGTAGCAGAAAATATAAGATATGGNAAAGAAGATGCTAGTGATGAAGAGGTTAGGCGCGCAGCCCATATAGCCCAGGCTAGTAACTTTATATCTAATATGAANGATGGTTTTGACTCTAGAATTGCCCAGGGAGGAACCAATATTTCAGGTGGACAAAACCAAAGACTTTCCATAGCTAGAGCCCTAGTTAGGAAACCAGAAGTGTATATTTTTGATGATAGCTTTTCTGCCCTGGATTTCAAAACAGACGGTAAACTAAGGGAAGCCCTTAAAGAAGAGACTAAGGATTCGGCCATGATTATAGTTGCCCAAAGAGTTGCAACAGTTATGGATGCAGAACAGATCCTGGTTCTTCATGAAGGGAAAATCGTGGGCAAAGGAAGGCACAAAGAACTTTTAGAAAGTTGCAAGGTATATGAAGAAATCGTCTACTCACAGCTTTCAAAGGAGGAAGCATCATGAGTCAGCAAAAAAACAAAGGACCAAGAGGAGGAATGGGTAGGGGACCAGCCATGGGCGCTCCTACTGAAAAAGCAAAGGACTTTAAGGGTACCTTAAAAAGGCTAATGTCTTATCTAAAGCCCCAAAGATTTAAGATTATATCAGTTGTTTTTATGGCTATTTTAAGCACCCTATTTACAGTAATAACCCCTGTAGTTATAGGGCTTATTATTACAAGTTTACATGAAGATGTAAAGGCAGGACTTAATAGTCCAGCAGGTATAGTTGTTAATTTTACCTATATAGCCAAAGTTCTTGTGCTACTAACAATTTTATATATTTTGGGGTCATTATTTAATTACTTCCAGCAAATTATAATGTCATCGGTTACCCAGGAAACGGTATATGATCTTAGGAAGAGCACCAATGAAAAGTTATCAAGGCTACCACTTAAGTACTTTGATTCAAGAACCCATGGTGAAATACTAAGCCGGGTTACCAATGATATAGATACTATAAGTAGGACCTTGCAGCAAAGTGTAACCCAGCTTATTAGCTCCTTATTAACCTTAATAGGAGTAGTTATTATGATGCTTATTATAAGTCCGGTAATGACCTTAATACTGGTAATTACTTTGCCGCTTTCGATTTTTATTACAAAAAATATAGCAAAGAAATCCCAAATGTTTTTTGCAGACCAGCAAAGGGCCTTAGGGAATCTTAATGGCCATGTCGAGGAAATGTACACAGGACACCAGGTAATAAAGGCCTTTGGTTATGAAGATAGATCCATAGAGGAGTTTTCTAATATAAATGCAGACTTGTATGATGCAGGATGGAAGGCTCAGTTTGTATCAGGGATAATTATGCCCCTAATGAACTTTGTTAGTAATATAGGCTATGTGTTTGTAAGTGTTGTAGGGGGTATATTTGTTATAAGGGGAGTAGTTACCCTTGGTAATATACAGGCCTTTATCCAGTATGCTAGGCAATTTACCCAGCCAATTGTACAGGTAGCCAATATAGCTAATATAATTCAGGCAACTATAGCATCAGCAGAAAGAGTTTTTGAAGTTCTAGATGAAGAGGAAGAAATCCCAGATATAGAAAATCCAAAAATATTAGAAAATCCCCAGGGTAATGTTAAATTTGACCATGTTAAATTTGGCTATGAGCCTGATAATATACTAATGGATGATATGTGTATAGATGTTAAAAAAGGTCAGATGGTTGCAATAGTAGGCCCGACAGGAGCCGGTAAAACAACCCTAGTTAACCTTCTTATGAGATTTTATGAAATTAACGGTGGTGCAATTACCATAGACGGGGTTAATATTACAGATTTAAAAAGGGAAGATTTAAGAAGTATATTTGGAATGGTACTTCAAAACACCTGGTTATTTAATGGAACAATCAAAGAAAATATAGTATATGGCAATAATAAGGCATCAGAAACAGAAATAATTAGCGCAGCTAAGGCAGCCCGGGTAGACAATTTTATAAGAATGCTGCCAGAAGGATATGATACGGTCCTAAATGAAGAGGCATCCAATATATCCCAGGGGCAAAAACAACTTATAACTATAGCTAGGGCCATACTTGCAGACCCAGCTGTTTTAATACTTGATGAAGCTACAAGTAGTGTAGATACAAGAACAGAAATCTATATCCAAAAAGCAATGGAAGAGCTTATGAAAAATAGAACAAGTTTTGTAATAGCCCACAGGTTATCCACAATAAGAGATGCAGATATGATACTAGTTATGAAGGATGGGGATATTATAGAAAAAGGCAACCATGATGAGCTAATGGAGCAAAAGGGCTTCTATGAGGACTTATACAATAGTCAGTTTGCAGCTAATAAGGCAATATAGATATAAAACAAACAACTATTATCGCATTGAAAAGGGAAAAGGTAAGGCTTATAATATAGATAAGTACATATTATAAGTTTAACAAGTCAAAACTAAATGGAGGAAAAAGATGAAAAAACCAGTATTAGTTATAATGGCAGCAGGTATGGGTAGTAGATATGGGGGACTAAAACAAATAGATCCTATTGATGATGAGGGTCATATTATGATGGAGTTTTCCATATATGATGCAATTAAGGCAGGATTTGAAAAGGTAGTATTTATTATTAAGCATGAAATTGAAGAAGATTTTAAAGCTGCAATAGGGGATAAAATGGCTGAGCATATAGAAGTGGAATATGTTTACCAAGAACTTGATAAAATTCCAGCAGGATATACAGTGCCAGAAGGAAGGGTTAAGCCTTGGGGAACAGGCCATGCCGTACTATGCTGTAAGGATGTAATAGACGGGCCATTTGCAGTCCTTAATGCAGATGACTACTATGGTAGCACAGCATTTAAACTAATATATGATTATCTAACAAGCACGCAAGATGATGACAAATATAGATATACAATGGTTGGCTATGAACTTGATAAAACACTTACAGAGAACGGGCATGTTGCAAGAGGAGTATGTGAATTAGATGAGGAAAACTTCCTTGTTAACATAGTAGAGCGTACAAGAATTGAAAGAAAAGAAGATGGTCCAGCATATACAGAAGACGACGGCAAAACATGGACTTCACTTCCTAAAGATGGCGTTGTTTCTATGAATATATGGGGATTTTCTAATAGTATTTTACAAGAGTTAGAAGAAAGATTTAGTGAGTTTTTAGATAAGAGCCTAAAAGAAGATCCGCTAACATCAGAATATTTCCTGCCAAGTGTAATCCATGATTTATTAAAAGAAGATAAGGCAAGCGCCTATGTATCCAAAACATCTGACCAGTGGCATGGAGTAACTTATCAGGAAGATAAGGAGACAGTAGCCCAGGCTATAAATAAACTAAAAGCTGATGGGAAATACCCTAATAAACTATGGGAGGGAAAAAGTGAGTAAAAATATAGACCTTAATGAAATAATAGAAAGCTTACAATTTGAAGGAGAATTTATGGGGTCAAAGCCCTTTGGAAGTGGCCATATTAATGATACCTTTAAGTTAGACTTTAAGGCAGAAGAAGGGCAAAAGTCCTATATTTTGCAAAGAATAAATCATGAAATATTCCAAAACCCAGCCCAGCTGATGGAAAATATCCATGGTGTGACCTCGCATTTAAGAAAAAAGATAATAGAAAATGGGGGGGACCCAGAAAGGGAAACCCTTAATGTAATACCAGCTAAAAGCGGGGAACTTTTTTATAAAGATAGTAATGGCCTATACTGGAGGGCCTACAACTTTATTGATAAAGCATCTAGCTACGACATAGTTGAAGATCCGGAACTATTTTACCAAAGTGCACTTGCCTTTGGTAACTTCCAACGATTACTTGCGGATTATCCAGCAGATACACTACATGAGACAATAGTAGACTTTCACCACACAAGAAAACGTTTTGATACCTTTGTGAAGGCTGTAGAGGAAGATGTTTGTGGCAGAGCCAAGGATGTAGAAGAAGAGATAGCCTTTATACTAGACAGAAAGGACTATACATCTATTCTAGTTGATATGCAGGAAAAAGGTGATCTACCACTTAGGGTAACCCATAATGACACTAAGCTTAATAATGTTATGATGGATAATAAAACAGGTAAGGGTATATGTGTAGTTGATCTTGATACAGTAATGCCAGGCCTTATAGCTAACGATTTTGGAGATGCAATTCGTTTTGGAGCAAGTACAGCCCTAGAAGATGAGCAGGACCTATCTAAAGTCTCAATGGATTTAGACCTTTTTGATATTTACACTAAAGGTTTTTTAGAAGCAGATGATGGCAGTCTAACAGAAAAAGAAATTGATACACTTACAGTAGGTGCCAAAATGATGACCCTAGAATGCGGAATGAGATTCCTGACAGACCACCTTCAAGGCGATAATTATTTCAAAATCCAAAGGGAAAATCATAATCTAGATAGGGCGCGCACACAAATCAAGCTAGTAGCAGATATGGAATATAAAATGGACAAGATGGAGCAAATAGTTAATAAATATAGATAAGGGTGATGTAAATGGCAATTTTAGTAACAGGTGGAGCAGGTTATATAGGAAGTCATACTTGTATAGAGCTTTTAAATGAAGACTATGAAGTAGTAGTAGTAGATAACCTATCAAACTCAAGTGAAGAATCCCTAAATAGAGTCAAAAAAATTACAGGTAAGGACCTAACATTTTATGAAGCAGATATTCTAGATGCAGAGGCCCTAGATGAGATTTTTAGCAAGGAAGACATAGAAGCAGTTATCCACTTTGCAGGCCTTAAAGCAGTGGGAGAATCAGTAGAAAAACCATTAGCCTATTACCATAATAATATTTCAGGAACAGTAGTGCTTTGTGAGATTATGAAAAAACACAATGTTAAAGACATTATTTTTAGCTCCTCAGCAACAGTATATGGTGACCCAGCAACAGTGCCAATTACAGAAGACTTTCCACTATCAGTAACAAACCCATATGGTAGAACCAAACTAATGCTAGAGAAAATCTTTAAGGATATTTATGTTTCAGATAATGACTGGAATATAGTACTTCTTAGATACTTTAACCCAATTGGAGCTCACAAAAGCGGAACAATAGGAGAAGATCCAAAAGGAATACCAAACAACCTAGTACCATATATTACACAAGTAGCCATTGGTAAACTAGATTACCTAAGCGTATTTGGAGACGACTATGATACACCAGACGGTACAGGAGTACGTGATTACATCCATGTTGTTGACCTAGCTATAGGACACGTAGCATCCATCAAAAAATTAAAAGACAAGCCAGGGGTTATTGAATATAATTTAGGAACAGGAAAAGGCTATAGCGTACTAGATGTCCTAAAAGGATTTGAAAAAGTTGTAGGCAAGGAAATAAAATATAAAATTAAGCCAAGAAGGGCAGGAGATATAGCAGAGTGCTATGCTGACCCAGCAAAAGCAAAAAATGAATTAGGTTGGGAAGCAAAAAGAGGCATAGAAGAAATGTGCGAGGACTCCTGGAGATGGCAAACTAATAATCCGCAGGGCTACAGATAATACCAATGATAAATAATATGAATTCCTTGATAGTGTATGAAAAGAATGTTAAAATATAAATAGCAAATTTTTCATATAAGACATAAAAGTGAGGTAATGACATAATGGATAATGAAATGAAAGACATGCTTAACTTAATCTTGGGTAAACTATCAAGACTGGAAGAAGGACAGAAGAAATTAGAAAAGGGCCAAGCTAACTTAGAAAAGGGCCAAGCAAAACTAGAAGAGGGTCAGGCTAAGCAAGATAGTCTAGAACATAGGGTTGCCCATATAGAAGGAACAATTAATGCTGTAGGGGAAGTTCTAAGACAAGAAAGAGTATAATTACTATATCTTAATATACAAGGTCTAATATACAAGAAAAAGCTAGGGAATTTTCCCTAGCTTTTTAAATTGTTAGAATTGTTGGGGGTCAGTCCCCATTATTTACTTAAATAGACTGAATCTATAAATAGGGAGCCACTACTAATTTTATCGAATACTAATGATATGCTTTCTATATTTCCTAGATCTATATTTTCAAGCTCATTTAAAGGAACCCTGATACTTCCTAAAGGTGTAGGCTTTGACCAATAATTTATATCCAAATCTTCTAGCTCAGTAGTAAGTATTTCTCCATCTTTTGCCTTTAAGACGTTTAGGTTTTCAGGTAAGGTTAGATTTGTTATATTACCTAGCTTATCCTGTATAGCAAGGCTAAACTGGCTTGCCTTAGACTTATCATTTAAGTCATCTGCAGCATCCATGACAAGGTCTATGTTTAGGCTATTATACCCTGTAAAATCAGAAATCATAGGATCTATAGAAAGACTATCCTCATTACTATGCCATTTTACATTTATAAGATGACGTAGATTAAAAGGTTCTTCAGGGGCTGTTATTGTGTCAATTATTATTTCATCGTCTTTGTAGAACCAAGAATCAATTTTCTTATGGGCGGTAGCTTTATTTTTAGCTATTAACCCATCTAGACTTTGAATATCAACTATATCCTTGGAGTCGGAATTCTTTTGCATTACAAGCACATCATATCCATACATAGTATTTACCAGCGTTTTATCTTGCATATTTATGAAGCTATTATTAGCTTCTAGCAAGGAGGATTGAAAGAAATCAATGCTAAAATTTGTCAAAAAATCCTGGTGGTCTTCCCGGCTTAATAGGTAAGTTAATTCTTCTTCGTTAGCCAGCATTAGAGCATCATTTCTTTCTATATTTTTATTAAAGAAATTATGATTAGCATTTTTAACTAGGATTATATTGTGGGACCCCTGACTTTCTGATGTAAGATATCTATAGCTATTATAGCCATCTAAAGAAATTACATCACCATCCAGTTCTGGTACAATTATTGCTGTATCAGCATCAGGCCACTCCCTATCAGATAGGTAGGTGGGTGCTAGGGATAGAAAGGCCCTAAAATTAACATTACCCAATTCATCATCCTGGGAAAGTTCATTAGCTATTGTATAAATTATTTCACCGCCTCTTGAATGACCAAGTAGGCCGACATTATCAAAATCTATCTTATCTTCTAAGCTAATTCCGTATCCTGGGTCACTGCCACTATTAGCTTCAATCAAGGCTAGGATATGTTCCCTAGCTAAAGGGGGTGATTTTTCCTCCTCCTGATTATCCCCATATTTCCATATATAAGGCTTACTCATATCCATAGAAACAACTATAAATCCGTTATTAGCAAGAGCCTCAACAAGATAATCAAAGCCTGTATCAAACCTTAAGTTTTCATCATCATTTGAATGGGAACCATGGGTGATTAATACCAAAGGGTATTTTCCAGGTTTTTTGGGAGCACCTATTATTCCTCTAACATTATAAGGCATAGGAACACCATCATTTGAGATATATTCCTTAGCTCCCAAATCAAATTCCCAAAGATCAGCCTCGTACTCATCTTTCCTGCCAGATTCTAGGTCATAACTANTAAGCTCCTTAGAGATTACTTTAGGCTTATATTCATTATTTTCATCCTCAGTTTTATCATTAGTGNGATTAGCCGAACCTGTTTTANTACAAGCCGCAAACACCATAGCAAATAAGACTGTACATATTAATATAGCAAACTTTTTAATATTCATAATTAACTCCTAACAAAAAGTAAAAGGTTATTCAGAGTAAGAGTATGGTCTACAATCATTATCTTAAAAAACAGGTACTATAGCACCTTCATACTTATCCTCGATAAACTTCCTTACAGAATCACTCATTAGNGCCTCTTTAATAGNTATTANTTCCTCCCTNTTTTCATCACCATTTCTTATAGTAAGTATATTTACATAAGGTGAGTCTGCATCCTCAAGTACAAGTGCATCTCCAGCTGGGTCAAGATCTGCAGCTAGGGCAAAGTTAGTATTGATAACAGATGCATCTACATCTTCTAAAGTTCTAGAAAGCATTGCTGCATCAACTTCCTGGAATTTAAAGTTTTTAGGGTTTTCCTTAATATTAATAATTGTAGCCTTTAGATTATCCAGGTCTTCCATTTCTATTAAACCATTTCTATGAAGTAGGGCAAGGGCTCTAGCCTCGTTAGTTGGGTCATTAGGAATNGATATAGTTGCCCCTTCAGGTAAATCATCTAGGGAAGCAAATTTCTTTGAATATACACCTAATGGTTCAATGTGGATTTTCCCAAATTCCTGAATTTCATAGCCAAAATCTTCAATTTGCTCTTCCAGGTATGGGAAGTGTTGGAAGAAGTTTGCATCTACTTCATTTTCAGCTANAGAGCGGTTATGCACATCGTAATCATCTGCAACAGTAAGCTCAACCTTAACACCTTCTTTTTCAAGTTCAGGCTGAATATGCTCGAATATTTCAGCATGAGGCACTGAAGTTACAGAAACCTTAACAAGGGTATTTCCATCTTCAGCGCTATCCTTATTGCCACCGCCACATCCTGCAAGACCTACTGCTAAAAGCGTTAGTAAAGCTAAAAATCCTGTTCTCTTTAATATTTTTTTCATTTAAATCATCTCCTTTATTTTTTATCAATAGCACGGGCTAAGGTATTTCCTAGCCACTGTATTATTTGAACTAATATAATTAATAATATGATAGTTGATATCATAATAGGTGTATTATATCTTTTATAACCATATTGATCGGCGATTTTTCCAAGTCCTCCACCGCCAATTAGGCCCGCCATGGCGCTATATCCTATAAGATTAATAACTGTAAGTGTAATACCAAGTACAATACCAGGCATGGCCTCAGGTATAAGAACTTTGTAAATAATCTGCCAGGTTGTTGCCCCCATGGACTGGGCGGCCTCTACAATACCCCTTTCAACTTCCTTAAGGGAGCTTTCTATAATTCTTGCAACAAAGGGAATTGCTGCTATAGATAAGGGTACAATTGAAGCAGTTGTTCCCAGGCTTGTCCCCACAATAAGACGTGTAAGGGGAATTATTGCTACCATTAGTATGGAAAATGGGAAGGACCTACCAATATTAACTATGGTAGATAAAGCCTGATTGAGTGGAAGGTTTTCCCTTATCCCGTCCTTNTCGGAAATAACAAGGATGACTCCTATGGGCGTACCTACAATAACAGCAATAAGTGTTGAAAAGAACACCATATACAAAGTTTCCAGTGTTGCAGCTGGCAAAAGTTCTAACATTAAATCAATAGATTCCTTCATTAGCGCTCAATCCTTTCACATATAACTTCATTTTTTTCTAGATAATTAATTGCAGCCTGGATTTTATCACCATCACCAGAAAACTCAACAATAAGATTGCCAATAATATTTTTATCTAAATTATCAATACCACCAAGCAGGATATTAGCATCAATATCAAACTTCCTAATAGCCTTGGAAAGTAGAGGTTTTCCTACCCTTTCTGATTGATAACTAATGCGGGTTAGAACATTATCAGGATTTTGGGTAAGTAAAAACTTAGGTAAATCATGGGGCACACTACTTACAAACTGACTAGTAATAGGGTGCTTTGAATTGGCAAATATATCTGTTAAGGTACCCTGCTCTATAACAGATCCCTTATCCATAACAGCAACCTTATTACAAATCTCCTTGATAACCTCCATTTGATGAGTAATCATAATTATAGTAAGGCCCAGCTCCTTGTTGATCTTCTTAAGTAGCTGTAAAATGGACTGGGTAGTCTTGGGGTCAAGGGCTGAAGTTGCCTCATCGCATAAAAGTACTGATGGATTATTGGCAAGGGCCCTAGCAATTCCCACCCTTTGTTTTTGTCCTCCACTAAGTTGGGAAGGATAACTATGTCTTTTATCCTCAAGTTCAACAAGTTCAAGAAGCTCAGTAATCCTTTCCTCCTTATTAGGTATATCCGAAATCTCCAGGGGAAAAGCAATATTTTCCTCAACTGTTCTCATATTTAGAAGATGGAAATGCTGGAAAATCATACCTGTCTTCTTCCGCATTTCACGCAGTTTATCCTCAGATGCGCCCGTGATCTCCTCCCCATCTATGTATATATGGCCACTACTAGGTTCCTCCAGCCTATTTATACACCTTACAAGAGTAGACTTACCTGCACCACTAAGGCCTATAATTCCAAATATATCACCCTTATCAACATTTAAAGAAACATTGTTAACGGCAGACACAGTTTGGTCCTGGGCATTAAAATCTTTGTACAAATCTTTAATAACAATCATAGACTATTCCTTTCTTAATATAATAAAACCTCTTCCATTAATAGAAAGAGGTTAGTAGGCAAACAACAATCATCTTTCTGTTTAAACAGCTGGAATTAGCACCTTACAATGTAGGTTGCTGGGTTTCATAGGGCCAGGCCCCTCCACCACTCTGGATGATAAGTCCAAGTATTAAATTTATATTTAAGTCATTATAGCAAAGTAGATGATGAGTGTCAAGCAACTTACTACTTATTTCCCTTCAAGTAACAATGAATCTTTGTCAGGAGTAGTTATAATTTCTAAGATTAGTAAGAAGCAGTCCTTTTTCCGTAATTATAAGTATATATATAAGTGCTTATGATACAATAATTATGACAGTCTAATAGTAAATTATAAAGTATGCAAACAATAGGAGGAATTAACTTATGAAATTTTGCTGGAGTACACTAACGGTGAACGATATGGAAGAATCCTTAAAATTTTATCAGGAAATAGTNGGCCTGAAAATAAATAGGAGGTTTAATGCTGGCNCAGGGGTTGAGATTGTTTTTTTAGGTGATGGGGAAACCCAAATAGAATTAATGACAAATACAAAAGACACAAAGGTTAATATAGGTGAAGATATTGCATGGGGGTTCGAAGTTGAGTCCCTTGATGAAATGTTAGCACTTGTAAAGGAAAAGGGAATAAATATTCATAGCGGGCCAGTACAGCCAAGCCCACAAATTAGGTTTTTCAATGTACTTGATCCCAACGGCCTAAGCATTCAATTTGTTGAAAATATAAAAGAAGACTAATCTACACAAATTTAATAACTTACCTAGGATGGCTATTGCCATCCTTTATTTTTTGTGAATAGTTGTAAAGGACTACCCCTATTTTCTCACTTATGTTATCATATATATAAGGGTAAGGGGGGATAAAAATATTTTATCGAATAAAGCAATTTTACCTATCAATAACAGCTAAAGTTACAGAAAGTGAAAGAAAATTTGCATTTTCTTATTTAGATAAGGATGAAGAAAAGCTATTTGAACAGCTTCAAATATCAGAGCAAAAACACGCTATTAATATAGCTAAGGATATAAAAAATAATGTTGAACATGAAAATAAAAAGGACTTAATTAGGTTAGCCCTTTTACATGATATAGGAAAAATACAAACCAAACTAACACCTATAGACAAATCCATAATTGTGATCTTAGATAAGCTTACAGGAGGTAAATTAGCTAAGCACAGTAAATACAAAAAAATAGATAGCTATTATAACCACGGGGAAATAGGCTATAAAATCTTAAAGGAAATAGGCCAATATGATGAAGAATTTTTGCAAATAATTAAGAACCATCATAATAAGGATATAAGTAACAATGAAGTCTTATGTATACTGCAAAAATGGGATGATAAAAATTAAGGGAGAGTTTTATGAAGAAGGTAGGAGTTTTTTTAATTATTTTGGTAACTATTATAAGTGGATGCACTAAAGTTGAAAAAAAATTATCTCAGGAAACTAGTCCTCCAGATGAAAAAAAGATACTAGATAAGGTGGAAACACCAAGTACAGTTAACATTCCTAATAAGATTGAAAACTATATAAATAAAATGACAATTGAAGAAAAAATAGGCCAGATACTTATGCCAGCATTCAGGGACTTTAATTATAATGACCCTGTAGATTATATGTCAGAACCAATGGAAAAAGCACTTGAGGAATACAAAGTGGGGGGAGTTATTTTATT
>JGI24708J26588_10000280_pt1 | contig 41102 bp, 38 predicted proteins | sample BioPla1DNA2_FD_26588 | JGI IMG/M metagenome (IMG submission 26588) | reverse complement strand
ACGCGCAAGATCAATTGTTTGTCTTGAATATTTGATTCTTCCATCAATTTTTGGAAACCTTCCCAATCTTCGGGAGTAAATCTGGTTTCTATTGTAAGAGGAGAATCAATTTTCTTTAATTCTGCATTTAAGAACTTCGCGGTTTCTTTCTGACGTCTTTCAGCCAAAGAGGTGTTTAAATCAACCGGACCATCTGGTGATGCATAAGCAGAAACTTTCAAGTTTTCAACTGTTTTGTTTAACGCATCTTTAGCTTCAACTATCTTTTGAGTCAGCGCCTTGATGTCATCGGTGGTAGTTTCAGACTTGCGAACAACAGACTGATGGATCAAGAACAGAATTTCAGCTTCCGTCATTTCCATAATGTCGCGTACGAATTGATCAGCAATGATGGCAGCACCCAACTCATCTCCGAAACTTTTCTGAGCAAGTTCTGAACTGGCATTCACACCATCAGCTACTTTAACAGGTTTTAAATCGTATTCTTTCTTCTTGTCTACTACGTTAAATTCCAAATACAACTCACTAACCGCTAATTCNGGTACATAATCAAAAGACACNTNGAGGGANTAATTTCCTCCGGCTTTGTAAGCAATCGTTTGATCATTTCCTACTACTTTCTCTCCTTGGAAAACACTTGGAGATCCTTTTACTTCATAACCTTCTGCATTTTTAAGAACAGGGGTAACGGTAACAACAGCATTCTTTTTAAAATACTTTTCAGGGAAAGTTCCGGTAACGGTTGCTTCTACCTTGCCTGCTTTGGTTTCAAGAGGATTAGGTGTGCAATTGAACAAGTTTGGATCTAAATCGGAAAGATTCTTACAAGAGCCAAACAATACTGCAACCGAAACTGTAAGCGCAAATAATAACTGTTTCTTCATATGTAATTAATTGTTTTTTAATGGCTTAAGAACATCCGGATAAAAACGCAGCAGTTTGTAAGCTTATTTTTCAACCTGTGTGCTCCCCAGCCGAATTGATTATTATTGAGTTTTATTCATTAAGTTTTTAAAATTTCAAAAATCCTGACAAAGATACTGATTTCATCGTAATAATCAAACCCTTAATAAGAAATATTTAGAATTTGAACGGGCTATTTAAAAAATGCTTTAAAAATATCATTTCCATTTGCATAGATAAGCAATGCAAACAATAACAACATACCAATGATTTGNGCACGTTCCATAAATTTATCTCCGGGTTTTCGACCGGTTATTATTTCATACAGCAAGAACATGACATGACCGCCATCCAATGCGGGAATAGGCAGAAAGTTCATAAAGGCTAATATAAGGGACAAAAAGGCAGTCATATTCCAGAAAACTTGCCAATCCCATACTGCAGGGAACAATTTACCTATACTTCCAAATCCTCCCAGCTGCTTAGAACCTTCTTTGGTGAAAACCAACTTGAATTGTTTCACATAACTCACCAGGGTATTCCATCCTAAAGAGATGCCGGCAGGCACGGACTCAAGTAAACCGTACTCTACTCTTTTGGTCTCAAAGAATGTATACAGAGGGCGTAAAATTACCCCCATTTTACCACTTTCAGTCAAGGACATGGGAACATGATGTAATTCACCCTCTCTGTAGAAGGACAATAAAATTTCATTTCCGGCGTGCTCATCCAGTGCAGCAGCTATATCCTGGTACATGCTGCACGATTGCCCGTTAATAGCCACAATGCTGTCATTTTTCTGTAGTTGTGAAATGTGTGCAGGCGTGCCTGCCTGTACTTCTTCAACAACGAACGGAAAGCGAATGGTAATCAGACCTGATTCACCGGACGCGAGAATTTGCTGTGCAAAATCTTCAGGCATTTCAATAGTAACCAGGGAATCATCACGAAGCACCTGAACCTCCCTGCCTCCATCGATCAATATTTTTTCTATAAAATCAGATGACTGCTCAATAGCCTGATTATCAACGGCAATAATTTTATCTCCATGCTGAAAACCATTCTTCACCATCGTAGGAGAAAACTGGAAGCCATAATATGCATTTTCAAATGGCAGATACTCTTTTCCCCAGGTAAAAAGTACAGCTGCGTAAATGACCAGGGCTAAAATAAAATTAACGAATACTCCACCTGTGATGATGGGCAAGCGTTTCCACACCGACTGAGCACGATATTCCCATGGTTGAGGCGGAGCAGCCATCTGGGTCTTATCCATCGATTCGTCAATCATACCTGCAATTTTGCAATATCCCCCCAAGGGTAACCAACCAATGCCCCACTCTGTACTTTCAGGATGCTTTCTCCAATCATCGTCAGGCAACTCATCCAACGGAATAGGTTCCATAATGGGTTTACCTTTGTCATCAACCATTCCAACTCCCTGTGAATTCATGGCCTGACGTTCGCCTGGCGGAACATTGGGTGCAAAAAATTTCACACTCCATTTTCCATTGATCTTTTTTGCCCTTACAATTGAAATTTTGGGATTGAAAAACATATAAAATTTTTCCACCCTTACTTTGAATAATCTGGCGAAAAAAAAGTGTCCGAACTCATGCAAAAAAACCAAAATTGACAAGCTGAGTATCAACTGTAACGTCTTGATTAAGAAAGTCTCCATTTATTTCAAAAAAACAATATATGCTAAATTTATTTATCGGCTTATCTCAGCCACCTTCTCTTGCGCCTTTAAGCGCGCCTCTTCATCGGTCTTCACATAATCCTCGTAAGTTGGTTTCCTGATGAAAACCATATTACTCATCACAAACTCAATCACATCACTCATTTCTAAAAAGCCTATTTGTGATTTCAGAAAAGCCTCAACCACCACCTCGTTGGCTGCATTGAGTATGCAGGGCATATTTCCGCCTTCTTCAATAGCCTTATATGCAAATCCAAGATTTCTAAATCTCTCCAAATCAGGCTTTTCAAATGTAAAGTACGGATATAGATTAAAATCCATACGCGGGAAATTTGTCTGTACACGTTCAGGATAAGTAAAAGCATACTGAATCGGCAATTTCATATCCGGCAGGCCCATCTGTGCTTTGATAGACCCATCAACAAACTGAACCATGGAATGGATGATGGATTGCGGATGTACAATAACTTCAATCCTTTCCGGCTGAACCCCGAACAACCATTTTGCTTCTATAACTTCAAAGCCCTTGTTCATCATCGTTGCAGAATCAACCGTAATCTTTGCCCCCATATCCCAATTGGGATGTTTCAAAGCCTGTGCAGGTGTCACTCCCTCCAAAGCTTTCAAATTAAAAGTACGAAAGGGACCACCCGAGGCCGTCAATATCAACTTTTCGATTGAGTCGGTACTTTCTCCGGCCAAACATTGAAAAATAGCCGAATGTTCCGAGTCAACCGGTATGATAGAAGTGCCATATTCCCGGCATAGATCATTAATCAGATCTCCGGCAACCACCAAAGTTTCTTTATTGGCCAAAGCAATGCGCTTCCCCGCTTTAGCCGCCGATATGGTCGGCTCGAGTCCGGCATAACCTACCATAGCAGTCAACACAATATCAATTGGCTCCATCTCTGCTACTTGCACGATGGCATCCAATCCGGCAAAGACTTTCACCGGAATATCCGATAAAGCTTCCTTCAAATTCAGATAATGTTTTTCATTGCCAATCACCACTATTTCAGGCAGAAATTGGTGTGCCTGTTGGATCAACAGTTCAATATTATTGCCTGCAGTAAGGGCATAAACATCAAAAAGCGACGGATTTGCCGCTACCACCTCCAAAGCCTGAGTTCCTATAGAACCTGTTGAGCCGAGTATGGCGATATTTTTCTTTTGGATGTTCAAAATATGAATTTAGAATGCATTCAGAACACAATAACTTCTTCCGGGTTAACAGGATTTCCTTGTTTCCATAGCTCAAAACAGAAATGTTCTTGCATATTTAACACATTATCGTCACCGGTAAATGCAATGACTTCTCCGGCTTTGACTACGTCGCCGACTTTTTTAAGTAACTGAGAATTATGCTTGTAGATAGACACGTAATCATCTTCATGTTGCACTTGAATGATACCTCCGTGGCTGAATGAATAGGAAATATATATGACAGTACCGTTCAGTACACTGACAACCGCCTCGTGAGGAGAAGTCAATATAGATATTCCATAGAATTTTTCCTCGGGGTTAAAGGAAGAAGTAATTACACCTTTGGTAGGTTTGAAGAATACCAAAACACGCTCCGCATCGCCGGGAGCAAGGGATGACAGGTTATATTTTTCATCTCTTTCATAACGCTCCACAAAATCTTTTTCTGCTTTTGATTTTTCAACCAACAGTTCAGCTCTTTCTTTAAAGGTAATCGTATCATTCATCTGTACGGAATCATAGCGAACGTCACCGGAAATTATTCCTTTGACCACCTCTAAATACTTTGCCTGTAATTCCATCTGATTCAACAAGGAATCAACCTGGATCGACTTATTGATAATTTGAATACGGTCGTCCGGACTGCCATAACCCGGCAAGTAATACCTCAAGGGTGTAAAAATGATGATGGATGCTAAAATCAAAAATGTAAGCAGGATAAAAAAGGACAAATAGATAAATACGGTGAACCTGGATAGTCGAATAAACCAGGACTCTTCCAATGTGTTCTCATTCAGTATCGAAACACGATATTGAAAGCGTATCTTCTGCATGAACTTTTTCCATTTTCCTTTTTTCTTCGCCATGTACGATTGTATTATCTAAAGTTTCTTCAAGAATCAGCGACAGTGGTATTTAATTCAATCATGCAAAAGTAAGTTTTTTTTGGCTGAACAGAAAATACAAAAAGCTCAAACAGTTGATATGTTTGAGCTTTTTTATGACTATAAGTTCTTTTTACAGTGCATTCCCAATCATAAACACGGCTGCTAACGACACAATGGCGTACAATTCAGGGAATACCGCCAAAATCAAGGTTTTCCCAAACACATCGTATCCTGAGCCAATGCCTGCAATACCGTTGGCACATAGCTGACCCTGACGGATAGCTGAAAGCAAACCGGTCAATGCCAATGTCAAACTAGCGCCAAAGATTGCCGCAGCGACTCCCCAACCCATGTCGGGAGTCAAATGTGATTGCAGCAAGAAGTATCCGAGAAAACCATACAAACCCTGTGTTCCCGGCAGAGCACTTAAAACCATGTAGTTACCAAAGGCGTCCGGATTTTTTTTCATTGCCCCAATAGAAGCATTTCCCGCAATAGTAACTCCATACGCACTACCAACACCGGCCAAACCGATCATTAAACCAATACCAATATACGCTAAAACAATAGGTTCCATAATTTTTTATTAAAGTTGTTTTTATTTTTATTTTTAAATAATTTTTTCTCTTTCATTATCACTCTTCTGCCGGTTCCGGTTGTTTGAATGGATTGTACTTCCTGCCTCCCCCCTCAAAGCCTGCATTTTTATAAAACTCTACAAAGGTCAGGCGCATGGGATGCACAAATGCCCCCAAGCCTGCCATAAAGATATTCATACCATGGCCGAAAACCATAATTACCAGCATAATCAAGGTACTCACTACGGGTATATCACCACTCAACTTAAATGCTAAGTCGTTGAACACAAAGCCCATTACACCTGAAGATATTCCCAGGGCGAACAAACGTATGTATGACAGCAAATCGCCCAACAGTCCGGTTGCCATATTATAGGCATCCCAAAGTCCCGCTCCCACATTGATTAAAGGATTCCGTTTAACATCGTTCAAGATGAAGACGAATATAGCTCCCACTCCACCAAATCCGTAATATAAATATTTCACGATTTGCTCATCTATGTCATACACCTGAGAAGCCAGGAAAGTTCCACCCATACCAATGATGATCAGCAGCCAACCCCAATTGGCAAAAGAAGCGGCCCATCCGTGACGAATCACTTTGCTCACAGCCTGAATGATCATTCCGAACAGTATCTGCACCACGCCAATGATCAAAGAAGCATAGAATAATTTGTTGGAATCCAGCATAAAAACCTTGAATTTCTCCAACCAGGGAATATCGGCGTCAATCAAACTAAAACCGAAAAAGGTACCGGTCACCAACCCCAGCACGATGGTAGAAGCCCCCAACCAGGCCGCCAAAGAGAACACAGGTTTCATGGAAGGTTTGGCTTTCTTCCGCAAAATCAATGATGCTATAAAAATAAGTAAACCATAAGCTGTATCACCCACACATAAACCAAAAAACAACAAGAAAAAAGGTGCGAAAAAGGGAGTTAAATCCAACTCATGGTAGTTGGGCAAATCGTACAATTCCCCAATCATTTCAAACAACTTAGTAAATTTGTTGTTTTTCAGCTTTACGGGTACTTTTTCTGTATCTAAAGGTTCTGCCGATTCGTAATAAACACCGGATGATTCCAAATAATCTTCCAATTCGGCTGTGTTTTCTTCAGGACACCATCCTTCTAACAGCATCACCTTCTCATCCACTTGTGCAGTGGTGTTCAACACAACTTTTGAAAAGTCAATCTCACCGGACACTTGTGTACTGAAAGCTTGCAGATCGTGGTAATGCTCAATGGCAAACTGCCTGATAAATTCTTTGGAAGCAGATATTTCTTTTTGGATAGATGCGATTTCTTTTTGGATTTCAGATGCATTTTTATCAGACAACTGAATGGGATCTGCATCAATATCTACCACGACATCAGGTCTGTTGATAGTTACAAAATGCTTGTAAAGCCCAACTGTACCAATTTCAAAAGCATTATACAACACTTCCCATTCCTGATCAAATTTTTGCTCATGACAACTGAAAAAGCGCAGTTCAAAACCGGCATCCTGCAATTCTTGTAACCTCTCGTGTGAAAAATTACCCCACACTTCCATTCTTTCCCACTCCCGCTCGGCTGATTGCAGTTTCTGATACTGTGATTCCAACAAATCGTATTTTTCTTCAATCTCCTGCATCAGGGCTTTTCCATCACTATCTTTCTTTGTTTTTTTAGGTTTTACCCCCTTAGGCAATTCCGGTTGCAATTTCTTCAACAAAACACCTAATCCGGTTTTGAGCTGTATCTGACGGGTTAGTTCCTCGTCCTCCTGGACCCCTTCAGACTTCTCAATGATGTGTAACACACCAATTTCCCTGATCTTATTCAAGAAATCCAGGTATGTCTTATGATACACTAGAAAGGAATATTTTCGCATCTTAACTATCATAGCAACTCCTCCTCTCTTTCTCTTTCTTGCCGTGATTTTACTATTTTCTGAGATGATTTGGAAAGATTTTCTTCATCTTCCATAAATCTCTTTATTTTCAAAATGGCGTCTTCATAACCGGGAATTTGTACTTTTTCAAACAAATTTACCTTTTGCGTGGTTTTTTTACGTGCATGCTCTAACAATTGTACCTTTTGCTCCGCAAAAACCTGTTCGATACCAATCTGAGCCAGCTCCTTCAATTGCGCCAAACCGTCTGCGTACCATACAGGGGCATTGAATAAGCTGTATGGTTTCATTTCATATATAACTTCATCCAGTACAGGAACACGCACAGCAGCAATTTTTCTGACACTCATCCGCACATCCTTCACTTTCAGAAGAGATGTATCAAATTCTCCCCACAAGGCCAACATCTTGTCGTATGAAAGGATGCGGTTCTCCAATTCTTGCTCCAAGCTTTTAATCTCATCTTTTGCTTTCTTAACCTCAACACGCAAAGCACTTTCCTTATTTTTAATGGTAGGAAGTGCACGCACACGCATGTTCAGGTTTTTCTCCAAAGCCTGTAATGATGTTTTATTATATTGAAATTTAATAGACATAAAAGCTGTTTTTTATTTTGCAGTCGTAAGTCCCGGAAACAAAACTTATCATTCCTTACGAAACAAATTGGATCACTTCCTCCAATACTTATCAACCAAATCCTGTCTGATATTCACTTCAGTGGATGTAAAATGCTTGCCGAACAAATCCCAGGCAACGTCTAACATTTGATCTGTATTGAGGTTCACATCAATAGCCATCAAATGCTCCGCATAATCTTTGGCATATGCCAACGCCCTTTCATCATAATCCGTAAGGTCGAAACCATTCTCCAGCTTAGTTTTAGCATTCGCTGCATCAGCATACAAACGCACAGCAGCATTCATTACCTGCGGATGATCCTCGCGTGTTTTCTTACCAATCACCAATTGCTTCAAGCGCGACAAAGAACGGAAGGGATCGACTATCACTTTCCCTATATCCGAATCGCGTCTCAGGAAGAGCTGTCCCTCAGTAATATAACCTGTATTATCAGGAATAGAGTGCGTAATATCTCCACCGGAAAGCGTGGTAACTGCAATGATAGTGATAGAGCCACCTTCAGGAAATTGCACCGCCTTCTCATATATTTTTGCCAAATCCGAATACAAAGAGCCTGGCATGGAGTCTTTGGAAGGAATCTGGTCCATCCTGTTCGACACAATAGACAAGGCATCTGCGTAGGAAGTCATGTCCGTCAACAACACCAAAACCCGCTCATTCTTATCAACGGCGAAATACTCTGCGGCCGTCAACACCATATCCGGGATCAACAGACGCTCCACAGGCGGATCCTCGGTCGTATTCACAAAGCTGATGATGCGATTAAGTGCTCCGGCATTGCTGAATGTATTCTTAAAATACAAATAATCATCGTTGGTCAGTCCCATGCCACCCAGGATAATTTTATCAGTCTGCGCACGCAACGCCACGGTTGCCATCACTTGATTAAAGGGCTGGTCAGGGTCAGCGAAGAAAGGAATTTTTTGTCCCGACACCAAAGTATTGTTCAGGTCAATACCGGCAATACCTGTTGCAATCAGTTCTGACGGTTGTTTACGACGAACCGGATTCACAGAAGGACCACCGATTTCACGTTCTTCACCCTCAACAACAGGTCCACCATCAATGGGTTCACCAAAAGAATTGAAGAAGCGTCCGGCCAGCTGTTCACCTACTTTCAAAGTGGGAGATTTCTTCAAAAACACCACTTCTGCATTGGTTGGAATACCTTCAGTACCACTGAATACCTGCAAAGTAACTTCATCACCCTGAATTTTTACTACCTGTGCCAACTTACCGTCAACTGTAGCCAATTCCTCATTGCCCACCCCTGTAGCACGTAATGAACAGGTCGCTTTCGTAATACGGGTAATTTTCGTGTATATCTTCTGAAAAGCTTTTGTTTCCATATTCTATTTTTTCTTTCTTATATAGTCTTTTCTGCCAGGATGTTTTTTAAATCAGTCTCATAAGCGTTAAACTCCGGAGATTGGAAAGCCGAGTAATTCATTTGCTTTAACACATTAATTACCCGTTTGAAATAATCCATCACATCGACAAAACCTGCAAATTCAAAATCCGCATTACAGATATCCATCACTAAATTTAACATATAATGTTGTCTTTCTAAGGAAGTTACAGCATCCACTTTATCAAAAGCATCCTGTTGCAAGATGGTAAAGTCAATGACTTCCGACTTCCAGAAAGTCACGTGATAATCAACAGGAACACCGTCATCCCCGAGAATATTGATTTGCTCATTTACCTCTTTTCCCCGTTGAAGAATCGTTTTCATATCGTTCACCAGGCTGGTCCATTGCGGAGAAATTACCTCAGATATATATGATTCAAATTCGGGATATTCAATGTATTTAGAATAACTATCGATTGGATTGACAGCCGGATAGCGTTTATGGTCGGCCCTGGACTGTTCAAGTGCATAAAAGCACCTTGCAGCTTTTTTAGTGCCCTCGGTTACCGGCTCTTTCAAGTTTCCTCCGGCAGGTGACACTGTACCAATAAATGTAATCGAACCCGTTTCTCCATTTTTCAGATAGACATAGCCGGCACGGGAGTAGAAGTTCGCAATGATGGCTGACAGGTCCATGGGGAAAGCATCCTGACCAGGCAATTCCTCCATACGGTTCGACATTTCACGCAGTGCTTGCGCCCAACGCGAAGTCGAGTCTGCCATCATCAGCACCCTCAAACCCATGGCACGATAATATTCGGAAATCGTCATGGCCGTATATACGGAAGCCTCACGTGAAGCCACCGGCATATTCGAGGTATTGGCAATGATGATGGTACGCTCCATCAACTTGCGACCGGTATGCGGATCATCCAATCTGGGGAATTCCACAAAAATCTCCACTACCTCATTGGCCCTTTCACCGCAAGCAGCTATCACTACAATATCAGCCTCAGCTTGTCTGGAAATGGCGTGTTGCAATACCGTTTTTCCCGTACCGAAAGGACCGGGAATAAAGCCGGTGCCACCTTCCACAATAGGATTAACAGTATCAATAATACGTACACCGGTTTCCAATAATTTAAAAGGGCGCGGTTTTTCCGAATGTATATTAATGGCTTTCTTAACAGGCCATTTTTGGATCATATTCAGCTTGATATCTTTGCCATCTGCATCCGTTACAACGGCAATGGTATCCATGATGGTATATTCTCCTTCTTTGGCGACACTCTTCACCGTATAAGTTCCTTCGAAAGCGAAAGGCACCATAATTTTATGGGGCTGATGATTTTCTTCCACCTGACCCAACCATGAACCGGCTTCCACAACATCTCCCGGAGATGCCAGCGGCACGAAATGCCATAGGGTTTTCTTATCGAGTGGGAAATTATATTCACCACGGTTTAAAAAGATACCTGTCAGTTTGTTCAAATCATTTTGCAAACCGTCGTAGTTTTTGGACAATAATCCGGGGCCTAAGGTAACCTCCAGCATATGTCCGGTAAATTCCACCTTGTCGCCCACTTGCAGTCCGCGTGTACTTTCAAAGACTTGAACAAAAGCATGATTTCCGGTAATTTTCAGCACTTCCGACATTAATTTGGTATCGCCAAGCTGAATGTATGCAATTTCGTTTTGCATCACGGGACCATCTGCTTCAACGGTAACTAAGTTGGAAATGATTCCTTTTACTATTCCTTTTGTTGACATTATTAATAGTATTATAGGGTATTATATTGATACGTTTTATGCGTTAATTTTTATTCCTTCCTTCATAGATAGCAGCAACTCTCTAAAAATTTGAGAACCCGATTCCACGGACAGCATCCTCCAGCGCTGCAGCATCTCAACTCTTAATACATAAGCCAATATTCTTTCGATAGAAAAATAATTGAAGAAGGTGTGTTCATCCAACCAATCCCACTTCAGAGCATCAATTTTCTTTTCACGCTCCAACAAATCCGTATCTTCAGATAATTTAATTACCTCTTCCGTATATTCAAAAAGATTGGCCACTCCGAAATCCCGGGCGTGACTACTTCTTAAAATCTTAGCAACTTCAGTACTTCCAACTATCAGTTTTTCTTGCGGCAATTGATGCTTACGGCAGAAAATGGCGGTCAGCAAATTATTTAAATTCAAATTAAACTCAAACCAGGCACTTACAAACTGATTGGATGACTGCATCGCATGATCATAATACAAACCGGATAAATAATCTTCTTCTGACCATCCCTTTAGAAAATCCTCTTCTGATTTGATTTGCTTATAAAATTTAGCAAAATAAGGCAGTAAGCGCTCGTCCGAAGGGTTATCCTCCTCTTTGAGCAATTGGAACAAATCCTCCCAATCCGAACTTTTCAAAAATCCCCTGTCATCTATGACAGCATCTTTATCTTGCAGGAGAATCAGGAAATTTCGATTGTCGTATACAGCATAAAGCAGACGCAACAATTGAGCATCCTCTGTGCTCAGTTGCGGCATTATCTCGATCATTAAATCTTGCAGAGATAAAAAACCCTTGGTGTCATCTTTTTGTAAATCCGGCAATCCGGACACCAGGTAGTAATAATTGGACTTTGATTTGAGGAGTTTGGACATCAAAACAGTAGTTCTACTAATTGTGGTCTTAAGAATTCCTTGAAATAAGCGATAAATTCCGCTTCGCCAAAATTGATTTTATAACCACCTTTTTCGGCAACAATGGAAAAATCGGTTTTAATATTGTTGACTGCCACTATCTTCACGCCTCTATCCAACAAATGCTTTGCATTGGATTTGAAATAATCCGTCAATTCTTTTGCCTGTCGGGTCTCTATCGTTACCTCCTGGTTTTTTGCCAAACTCTCTGTCAATACCAGCAATATTTTCATCATAAATTCCTTGTTGGTAGTGGCAGCTTTAACATTGGAAGACACGACCTCTCCGCAAACGATATCGGTGATTTCAGTTTTTAGCGCATTGAGGGCTTGTTGTGCGAACAATTTGATCTCCACCTGAGTGTTTTTCATCAATTCGTTCGCTTTTTCTTCGGCAGACTTCAAAGTTTTATCGGCCTGCTTCTGAGCGCTGGCAACAATATCCGCCGCCTGTTGTTCAGCTTGAGCGATGATTTTTGCAGCCTCTTCCTGTCCTTTTTCTATTCCTTCCAAATAGATCTTATCGGTTAATTCCTGCAGTTTTGTGTTCATATATCAGCAATAATTTATTTCAAGGGGAATCGTCTTAATTACAATCAGCAAAATTAATTGTTTAATTTTTTTTAAAAAAATATTTTTAATGGAATCTGCATATTTAAACGTGAAAAAAGAGAAAGCAATGTTAATATTTAATTCAAACTTGCTTTTGTATGACTTCCGCAACTTGTTCCATCAACCATCTGGGAGTGGATGTAGCACCGCAAATACCAATTTTTTTATTGATATCCAGGTTTAATCCTTGTATTTCTTCCGGCCCGGAAACTTTATATGAATTGGGATTGACACTTTTACAGTGTTTGAACAACTCTTTTCCATTTGAACTCTTTTTGCCGCTCACAAAAACAACAATGTCATTTTCTTGAGCAAAAGCAGTTAAATTAGGAACACGGTTGGACACCTGCCTGCAAATGGTATCGGCAAACTCAAATTCTGCACTTTCAGCTTTAGAAGCTGAGATATTTTTTATCAAATTATTAAAACCATCCAACGACTTTGTCGTTTGAGAAAACAATTTAATGTTTTTCGACAGATCAAGTTTTGATAAATCAGATTCATTTTCAATCACGATCACGTTGCCACCGGTCTGACCGTCCAATCCTTTCACTTCAGCATGACCGGTCTGACCATACACAACAATCTGTGTATCCTGGTTTTTTGATTCTTCATAAGCGTTTTTAATCCTGGATTGCAACTGTAACACAACCGGACAGGACGCATCTACCAGGGTAATATTGTTTTTCCTGGCTGTTTCATAGGTTGAAGGCGGCTCTCCATGCGCACGCAACAGAACTTTCACATCACGCAATTGAGCAAACTGCTCGTGGTCAATGGTTACCAGACCCATTTTCTCCAAACGCTCAACTTCCTTATTGTTGTGGACAATATCGCCCAGGCAATACAATATTTCGCCTTTTCCCAATTCCTCCTCTGCCTTTTGGATAGCCCGGACAACCCCAAAACAAAAACCTGAATTTTTATCTATATTGATTTCCATGATTGCATCAATATCAGAGCGCTGCTACCCGCTGCTCAAACAATTCCATTATTACTTTTTGTTGCTCCCGGAGGGTCATCAAACTATTGTCGATAAGCACAGCATCTTCAGCCTTCCTTAACGGACTCACCTTTCTGTTTTGATCCCTGTAATCACGCTCTTTCACATTGGCAAGTACATCCTTAAACGACACTTGTTCACCCTTTTGAAGCAATTCATCCATCCTTCGCTGCGCCCTTATTTCCGGTGAAGCCGTTAGAAAAACTTTCAATTCAGCGTCCGGGAACACCACAGTACCAATATCTCTTCCATCCATCACGATACCTTTTTCAACACCCATCTGCTGTTGCTGCCTGACCAATTCTTTGCGCACCGCAGGAAGTGTACTGACACGGCTCGCTCCATTGGAAACCTCTAAACTGCGTATAGCTGACTCAACATTTTCACCGTTCAGATATATTTCGGCATATCCGGTATCGTTCAGCACAAACTTCAGCTGTACGGTATGAATGTGGCTTTCAATACTTTCAACATCCATATCATCATTTGTAATCCATCCCTGACGCATGCAATGCAAAGCAACAGCGCGGTACATAGCTCCGGAATCAATGTATATATAACCAACATCATGGGCCAATTGTTTAGCCATGGTGCTTTTCCCACAAGAAGAGAATCCGTCTATGGCAACAATAATTTTTTTAGTCATAATTTGAATATCAAAGTCGAAAATCGTTCAAAGAAGTACTGATGGAAAACAGATAAGCTGAATTACCTACCTGGAATTGACTTATTCCAAAACCTATCTGAAAATAGCTGATTTTGATACCGCCTCCGAAAGAAAATCCGGCTATACTTTTAAAACCATCCATCTTCAGTTCTTGATGGCGGCGATGGTCGTAGGAAGCAGCTATATAAAAGTTTTTACCGGGTAAAAATTCAACTCCAAACACCGTGTGCCTGAAAAAATGATCAACAAAAGGGAAATCCACTATTAAATCTTCTCTTTCATAATCTTGAAGCGAACGATTATTATCCACATACCTCAGATTCCAATCATGCAAATTATGCATCGTTAAAGAAAATCGAAAAGGAGCATGTTTTAATTTATACGATGCACCTAACTGCATATCAAAAGGCAATGGTTCAAAATGTTGTCCGTCCACATCTGCATAATATCCTTTAAATTGCGTACCTATATTTCTCAACACCAATCCCGCTTGAAAAAGCTGTGAAGGGTTCTGGTAGCTCACACCCAAATCAATGGCCGCACCGAAAGACAGATAACGCTCATAGGCCGAAAAAACCGGTTTTAATGCTGCTCCTGCATACACTCCATCAATAATCATCCGGCTGTAAATCAGACTCATCGCAACATCTTTAGCTGTAAACTCTCCGATAATTTCATTATATTCAGTTGTTTCTTTGAACTTGCCGTAGTCAACATATTGCACCCCAACCGCAAAATGATTCTTTCCGTAAGAACGACCATAGATTGCCGTACCAAACTTAACGTCTGCGAGATAATTAGCCATATTCAACCCGATTGTGTTATCAGCTTTTTCGGTCAACAGTGCAGGGTTCAGCAAGGCAAAATTAATATCATGATCTGACAGGGAAACATTTTTTCCGCCCAAAGCAGCCATCCTGGAAGAGACAGGCAAGTCAAGAAACTGAAAAACACCACCTGCCGCATGGAGTTGCTGCATGTAGACAAAAAGGATGAGTGCTATGACGTAAAAACTCTTATTTCTCATTCAACATCAAGTTTAAAATCAAAAATTGATTTAAAAACCCCCAAAGATATATCATTTTAACGAGTTAAACTTCGGAAAAATAAATCCAACAATATTATTAACGAATATTCAAAGAAAAATTTTAAAGTCGCAAAAATAAATATTTAGCCGGCAGTATTGCAATAAAATATTGAATTTTCAGTTGAAACGTATAGAATATTAAAAATAAAATCGTACATTTGCCGAACGGAAAAACAAACAAAAATTTACTTGCGTTATGAACATCAAAAAATCATCCAAAGCCTCACTTGAAAATAGAAGATCTATCTTCTTGCTGATGGGTTTTGTCGCGGTTTTAGCCTTCGTTTATATAGCTTTTGAGTGGACACAAGTAGAAGTAACCGTCTATGAAAGTGTTTCTTTGGAGCCTGTAATCGAAGAAGAAATTGAAATCATACAGACAATTGAAGCGCTACCTCCTCCACCACCACCCGATATACCGGAAGTTATTGAGGTGTTGAATGTTGTAGAGGACGATGTTGAGACTGCAGAAATTATTATTGATTCGGAAGACGACCGGGACAAAGAGGTTGTTATCCGCCCGCCGACAACAACTTATACCAGCGGAGTTTATTCAGAAGAAGCTGATGCTGAAGTTGTATTTATGGTGGTTGAAGATATGCCCGGCTTTCCCGGTGGTGACGCCGCGTTATTGAAATACTTACATGACAACATCAAGTATCCTGTTATTGCTCAAGAAAGTGGAATACAAGGACGTGTGATCTGCCAGTTTGTTGTAAACCGTGACGGGTCCATCGTTGACGTTGAAGTGGTGAGGGGCGTTGACAGAAGCTTGGATGCGGAAGCGGTACGTGTGGTTCAAAATATGCCTAAATGGATGCCTGGAAAACAACGTGGAAAAGCCGTACGTGTTAAATTTACACTTCCAATAAATTTCCGCTTGCAATAGGACTGACATTATTGGTTGCACCAACGGTCAACTGGTCAACTTATAAGATTTAAAAAGCCGTTTGGTCAAATTGCCAAACGGCTTTTTTTAAGTCCTCGTGTCCGCATGCCTATAACAGAATTGATTAACGTATGAAAACTGAAATATATCAGGAAAGAGCTGTTCTTGTTGGACTGATCACCCCTGAGCAAGATGCCGGAAAAGCTAAAGAGTATATGGATGAGCTTGCTTTTCTTGCTGATACTGCGGGTGCTAAGGTGGAAGAATATTTCTTTCAAAGGGTAGATTATCCAAATCCCAGAACATTTGTGGGACAAGGAAAATTAGAAGAAATAAAATCTTACGTTGATGATAACGAAATAGGCATCGTCATCTTTGACGATGAGTTGAGTCCTACACAATTCAGGAATATCGAAAAGGTACTCAATATCCTGGTGTTGGATAGAACCAATCTGATCCTGGATATTTTTGCCAAAAGAGCAAAAACAGCCAACGCTAAAACCCAGGTTGAATTAGCTCAATTGCAATATTTGTTGCCTCGATTAACCCGTTTGTGGACACACCTGGAACGACAGCGAGGAGGTATTGGCATGCGTGGTCCGGGTGAAACTCAGATAGAAACTGACCGCAGATTGATCCTAAACAGAATTTCAGTCTTAAAGAAGAACTTGAAGAGCATTGAAAAGCAAATGCACTCACAGCGAAAACATCGTGGAAAATTGGTGCGGGTTGCCCTGGTCGGCTATACCAATGTCGGCAAATCTACTTTGATGAATCTGCTCAGCAAATCAGATGTTTTTGCGGAAAACAAGCTTTTTGCAACTTTAGACACTACTGTCAGAAAAGTAACCATCGACAATCTCCAATTTTTAATGACTGATACGGTCGGTTTCATCAGAAAACTTCCACACCATTTGATAGAATCCTTCAAATCGACTTTAGATGAGGTGCGCGAAGCAGATCTACTACTACATATTGTGGATGTTTCTCATCCCGGCTTTGAAGATCAATTGGAGATAGTCAATCAAACTCTCAAAGAAATTGATCCCCAGGAAAAACCGGTTGTTCTTGTGTTCAATAAAATTGACGCCTTTACCTTTGTCCCAAAAGATGAAGATGATCTAACACCTGCAAGGAAAGAAAATATCGGGTTAAATGAACTGAAAGCTACCTGGATGTCGAAATTGGAAGACAACTGCATATTTATCTCTGCAACAAAAAAAATCAATATAGAAAACCTAAGGAAGTTGTTGTATGAAAAGGTAAAAGCCATCCATATTGAACGATATCCGTATAATGATTTCTTGTTTCAAAAATTTGATGATCTGACTGCACTTTCGTAATACTACAACCTTTAATAATAAAAATAATGAACAGTTATCGTGCACTTACACCCGACGAAATTTCTACCTTGATAAATCAGGGATGCTCAGCAGAAGATTGGAGTACCATCAGCGTAGCCAAAAACTTCAATACGCAATTTATTAACCGGGTGCAATTTTCAGGAACTATACAATTAGGATCTTTCAATGGAACTTTCGAACTCCCGGGAGGATTAAAACAACATTCCGGACTTTACAATTGCCGTTTACACAATTGCACCATTGGAAATGACGTGTATATAGATAAAATACACAATTACATAGCGAATTATCACATTGGAGACAATTCTTTTATAGACAATATCAATTTGATGGTTGTTGAAGGTATAACTTCCTTTGGTAATGGTGTCAGGGTTCCTGTCATGAATGAAGGAGGCGGTCGGGAAATCCCGATTTTTGATAATCTTTCAGCGCCCTTGGCATATATTCAAGCACTTTACAGACATAGAAAAGCTGTGACAGAAAACATTCAGCAAATGATTGATGACTACGCAAAAAAACAGCAATCTGACAGAGGTGTAATAGGTAAAAATGTGCGTATGATCAATTGCGGAACCATTAAGAATGTGCGTATCGGGGATACTGCCATCATAGAAGGAGCATCCATCCTTGAAAACGGCTCCATCAACAGCAATGAGGAAGCACCCGTCATCATTGGATCGGGTGTGAAATGTAAAGATTTTATCTTATGCTCGGGTGTGGAGATCACAGACTCAACCTTAATTTCGCGTTGTTTTATCGGGCAAGGATGTATTCTCTCCAAACATTATTCTGCATTGGACTCTTTGTTTTTCTCCAATTGCCAGGGAATGCATGGTGAAGCAACAGCGATTTTTGCCGGACCTTATACGGTTTCGCACCACAAATCCACCTTGTTAATTGCAGGTATGTTCTCTTTTCTGAATGCAGGCAGTGGTTCCAACCAAAGTAACCACATGTATAAATTGGGACCTATCCACCAGGGAATATGTGAACGAGGCGCTAAAACCACCAGTAATTCTTATTTGTTATGGCCCGCCAAAATCGGGGCGTTTACATTAGTCATAGGAAGACACACCAAACATTCTGACACATCAGATCTGCCTTTTTCATATTTAATTGAAAAAGCAACCGATAGTTACTTGGTGCCGGCAGTCAACTTAAGAAGTGTGGGAACCATCCGTGATGCTCAAAAGTGGCCCAGGCGCGACAACAGGAAAGACAGTCGTAAACTTGATCCCATCAACTTCAATTTATTGAGTCCCTACACCATACAAAAAATGATGAAAGGGATTGAAGTGCTTGAAAGATTAAAGTCAATTTCCGGGGAGACAACAGACATTTATGTTTATCAAAACTGTAACATCAAAAATGCTGCTTTGCATACCGGAATAGAACTATATCAAACCGGCATCGCCAAATTCTTGGGTAACTCTCTCATCAGCAGGCTTGGTAATAAAACATACACCAACATGAAGGAAGTGAGAGAACGTTTGATTCCCGACACGTCTATAGGAAAAGGTGAATGGATTGATTTATCAGGTTTGATCGCTCCAAAAAGTGAAATTGAAGAATTGCTGTATAAAATCGAAGGAAACAGCTGCTGTTTAGAAAAAATTCAGTCTGAATTTGAAAGAATTCATGGGGAGTATTACAGTTATGAATGGACCTGGGCAAAAGAAAAATTAGAAGAGTGCTGGGGCAAAAGCATTGAAGAAGTAACATACGAAGATATCGTAAACACCATCCATCAGTGGAGGGAAGCCGTAGTTGGATTGGATCAATTGATATATAAAGATGCGAAAAAAGAATTTGACTTGAACTCAAAAACCGGATTTGGAGTAGATGGCGATGAAGATCAAAAACATCAGGACTTTGAATCCGTAAGAGGCAGCTTTGAGAGCAACCCGTTTGTATTGGCGGTCCTGGATCACATCAAAGTCAAAACCGAGCTGGGAAACAATACGATTAAGAGGCTTGAGAAAACTAAAAACGATAAACGATAAACGATGAACAAAGAGCAAAGAGCAAAGAACAAAGACAAAAGACGAATTAGTGATTGGTGGATGGTGAGTGATGAAATTTCTTTTGTGCCTTTTGTGGTTTAAAATTCTAACTTCTTAACTTCTAAGACTTTCGGAACTCAGAACTCGGAACTTCTTTAACTTCTCTAACTTCTTTAACTTCCATAACTTCCAAAAACTACTAACTACTAAAAATAACTTCTTTAACTTCCTGTCAAACTACTAACTTCTCTAACTTCATTAACTTCCCTAACAAACAATAAACTTTTAAAAACTCAACAATATGCTTAATTTCAATTTTTACAGTCCAACTTATTTTGCTTTTGGCAAAGAACGCGAAAAGGAAACCGGCAAGTTAGTGAAGCGCTTTGGTGGAACCAAGGTTTTAATTCACTATGGCGGCGGCTCTGTCGTAAAAAGCGGTTTATTAGACCGAATTAAAAAGTCCCTGCAGGATTCTGACTTAAGTTTTATCGAATTGGGAGGAGCAGTTCCCAATCCTCGCAGCGGTTTGGTTTATACCGGCATTGAATTATGCAAAGCGCAAAATATAGACTTTGTATTAGCGGTAGGTGGGGGAAGCGCCATTGATTCAGCTAAAGCCATTGCCGTAGGTGCACTTTATGACGGTGACTTCTGGGATTTCTTCACCGGAAAAACCATTGAGAAAGCATTACCCATAGCTACCGTACTGACCTTAACAGCAGCCGGAAGCGAAGGATCTGCCAGCATGGTCATCACCCATGAAAACGGCATGCTCAAGCGAGGAGGATACAGTGACCTGATCCGTCCTGTTTTTTCAATTATGAACCCTGAACTGACCTATACCCTCCCACCCTATCAAACAGCTGCCGGAGTTGCTGATATGATGGCTCATGTGATGGAGCGTTACTTTACCAATACGAAAAATGTTGAACTGACCGACAGGCTTGGGGAAGCTGTGATGCTGACCATCATCAACGAAGCTCCGAAAGTGCTGAAAAATCCGAAAGACTACGAAGCACGCGCCAACCTCATGTGGGCAGGAACATTGGCTCACAACGATGTCTGTGGTTCCGGTCGCGAAGAAGATTGGGCTTCCCATAAAATAGAACATGAACTTTCCGGCTTATATGATGTTACCCACGGAGCCGGTTTGGCAGTTATTTTTCCGGCCTGGATGAAATATGTGATGAAACAGGATATCGCACGTTTTGCACAGTTCGCAGTCCGCGTATGGGGTTGCGAAATGGACTTCCAAAACCCGGAAAATACGGCAAGAGAAGGCATCGAACGTTACGAGCAATTTATGAAATCCATCGGTATGCCCACCCGACTATCTGACCTGGGCGCCAAGGTTGAAGATATACCTGTACTGATTGACAAACTACATCTGGGTGACAGGACTTTAGGTAGTTTTGTAAAATTGACCCGGGAAGATATCCGTAAAATTTACGAATTGGCGGTGTAATAAATTTGTCAGTTGCAGAGACGTCACAATATGACGTCTCTGCAAGTTGTTTTCGTTTGTTTTTGTGTTTGGGTTATTATGACCCGGAACGTTGCTCTGGGCTGACAAATTCTGCCCAAAAAAATCAGAAAGATACAGTTGCCTATCGAATAATTACCTTATGTGCTCTTCCATCGATCTTTAGAATATAAATTCCCTGGCTGAGATCCAGTTCGATGAGAGATGCCGGAACATGAGTTGCAACTTTACTGCCGGTAAGTGAGTAAATTTCAACGGCAGTGAAAGGCAATGTTTCAAACTCAAGCGTCCTGCCCTTCAACTTCCAGGTAGATGATGCGCTGTTTTTTTGAAGGCTGCTAAAAAAACCATTTATAACAGCAGTCCCGGGTGAACCGATGTTACCCAAACTATTATCTGATGTTACAGTAACCTGATTGGCGACAGTTCCGTTGATGGTCCCTACAGTACTGACTACTGCAGTATCAACAACATTCAATGAAGCATCATAAGTCCAATAGAAAGAGGAACCGGTAGTAGCTGCGCCGAATGAAACTCTGGTGACTTCTGTGCCCTCGGCATCGAAGACAATGACCCCATCTCCTTTTGAAGATAATCCGACACCCTTACCGCCATAGTAGCCAACTTGTATATCATCAAGCGATGATCCCCAAAAAGTTTTAAATTTCGCTATACTATCAGCTGGAGTAAAATCATCACCAGTCATTTCGAAGAAAATAACACTTTCACCGGATGCGATGGTAGTAATGCCGTTGAGTTCTACTGCTTTGGTGTAATCAAAGCTGTTATCATCCATTTTCCAACCGGTAATGTCAATGCCGGTTGTACCAAAATTGGTAAGTTCAAACCAATCCTCAGTGCCACCATCGCCACTACTGGACATTACCTCGGCAATGCGAATTTGGGCACTTAAAAAACTAAAGCTGAAGGCTGCCAATGCTGTGATAGCAAAAAGTTTAATACGTAAAGTTTTTTTCATAATTCAATCATTTATTTGTTTGTAAAATTTTAGTTTATAAATATGTCATTTTGAACAAAGTGAGTTTAGAAACAATTAGATGTACTACAAACCGCAAATGTATTTATTAATTAAATATTAGCCAAATGTTTAGCTCTCTTTTTCTTCTATTTTCAGCTTAAAAACTCATTCGATATAATTTCACGTTTACTTTACCTCTTCGATTGCTACTACCTTGTCGCGGTTAAAGGTTACACGGAAGCGCTTGTATTTTTCAACTGCTTCATATTTGAAGTGAAAAACAAAATTCAAATAATAGTTTTTTTCTCCTACAATTTTTTTCAATGAAAAATCCTCTTCCAGAGCATAAACGGGAAATTCCGGATTGTCGGCATTTTTCATAAACGAAGTCATGTTCAATCTCAAAATTTCTACTATGCCGGCAATGTTGTAACTGCTGTTTTTATCAAGTATTTCCCTGTCAATTCGCACCGATTTTCGATACAGGATAATGGTCTCTTTCGCATAACGGTTATCTGCTTCAACGAGCGGGATTCGGTTGCGCGTTTTTAACACTTCTTTGGGAACTTTTTTCTCGGGTATAAAGTCGAAACCTTCTTTACTCCAGCCTATCTGATCCTCTTTTAAGCTGAGGGTGGTTTTGTTGTCGAAATATTTCCCGCCCATTTTGTAGGCAAAATAATAACGCATCAACTCTTTTATTCTGTCCTTAAGCATGTAGCTCACCACCAGGGCTACGAAGAGAGGCATGGTAAAATTACCGTAGGTTTTTTGAAACGAAAAAGCTATGGCTGTAGCAAATATCATTGATAAACCGGCTGCTATACTGTAATACACTTGTTCAACAAATACTCCTTCCCGCTTTTTGTTGGCATTGAGAAAAAGGTCACTTTCTATGTATTTTTTCAGTGCTCCAAAACGGAAAATCAAGTTGCTATGTTTTTTATCATTACTTGTAGATACTGAAGGAAAACCTTTTGTTACCCTATACGAAGCCTCTTGTTGCAGTAAATGGGCTATGGGCATACGGATGTTTTTTTCGGGTGCGCTATCAGGCAACTTATCTATTTTCAACAGTAGGCGGTAAAGTGTTTTTTCAGTGACATTAGACAGGAACTCATCGCCGAAATTATAATAATCATATTGTTTGTTTGTAACCGTAGGTGTTTGAATGATATTTGCCAGGCTGCGATATTTAGTCAAGATATCATTCACATCAGCAATAAAGTTTTCGAACAACAATTTTTTTTCAGAGAAAATTTTGTGTTTGATGATATATAAGGATTGATCGCGGATGGCACTTTTAAAAATCGCTGCAAACATTTTGATCTGATACTCGTATTCAGCTTCGTTGGTGCGGGTAGGTGAAGACGCCATTTGCCGCATAGCATTTTCTAAGTTTTTCAACGGTACGGCATTGTCCGAAACGATTTCGCGTAATAAAAACACAGGCGTGATCAGTCTCAGATTGGTGCGCACATCTTTGTAAAAATCATCGCGACGATAAGTCTGGCTGTTTATACCCAAGCTGTTAGGCACAAATATCCACGTATTTAGAGTAAAATCATTTACTTTTACTTTGTGGCGGGCCCGATAACTGATTTTAAACTCTAATGTCAGCTTGTTATGTATTTTTGTCAACAGATCAATCATACACCGTGTTTTTAAAAAAATAATCCATTCGTATATCCCAACCATTTCAGTACCGTTTCACCCCACACTAAGACCAGCAGCCAACTGATGGTCATCATGACAATACCGAATTTAAACGAATCGCTTATACTGTAATGGTTTGTTGTATAGAGTAATGCAGCAGGTTTGCTGTTGAAAGGCAAGACGTAAACATGCTCAATCAACAATGCAAGCGGGAAGGCCAAACTCATGACCGGATAACCGAATTTCTGGGCTACACCAATGGCAATAGGAATAAAGATAAGTGTTCGCATGGTCTTCGATTGGAATATCAGTCCGCTGAACATCATCACAAAAGTGAGCACGACATAAAGAAGCCAAAATGGTGTTTGTTCGCTTATACCAAAATGATTAAAAGCAGAATCGACAGCGATGGCAGGCAAGTCGGTAACTTCCAGTCCGGTGCCCAGCGTATAAGCTCCCGCCGAGAAAAGCATCAGGTGCCAGGGAATGTCTACATCGTTCCATTTCACGATGCCGATACCCGGCAAAAGTGCTACCACAGCCCCCATGAACGCTACAGCTGTTTGCGATATACCGTGTTGTTTGTCGGTAGCCCACAGCAAGAGTACAATCACAAAGATAGCGATGGCTTTGTATTCGTTCACAGTCATTTTGCCAAGCGCGTGATATTCATCTTTGAGGCGCTGCATACCTCCTTCAATCTGAGGTTTTTGTTCTTCCGGCTTCATCGGGAAAATAATTTTTGTTCCCACTACCCAGCCTATGATGATGATGATGATACAGAGCGGAAAAGCTGCTATAAACCAATCTTGATAACCAAAAATACTTTTACCCATGGCGCCGGCAATCAGTGAACCCGCGAGTAAATTGGCACCCGAACCGGTAATAAAACCACTAGCCCCGATGTTTATTTGAAACAAGTTTTGCAGAACGATATTCCGTCCGAAGTTATTGCGTTTATCGGGACCTGCTCCGTAAATGGCGGCAATAACCATGAAAATAGGCAATAAAATAGTTGCTTTAGCCGTGGTTGCCGATATGAACATGGACAAAACAATATTGATCACGATAAAACTGAAAAATATCCAGGTGGCATTTTTTCCGAAACGAATGACGAACCAAAGCGCAAAACGCTTTGCCACACGGGTAGCCACCAGCATACTTGCCAGTACGAAAGATAAGATGTTGAGCCACATCACGGGATGCCCGAGTTGCGCATAGGCCGTTTTTTCGGAAGTAATACCTGTAAGCACAATGGTAATGATCACCAGAAGCGATGTAAGGTAATTCGGGATGGCTTCAGTGATCCACAACACGATAGAAGCCGCAAAAATTGCCAACATGGCGTAATTAATGCGCGAGAATTGCTCACTTCCCAATTCTTGATAACGCTTTAGGGCTTTTTCACCCAATAAGTCAGGGTTGATCTGGTTTAAAAACGAAATATCAGCAAAAAAGTAAATAGCAATAAACACAACTACAGCGAGAGGACCACCAAGTATTTCCATCCAGCGCTCAAAACCTACTTTTTTACTTTTTCTTAGCTTTTCTACCCGATAATTGTTCATGTCCAGCACATCGAATGCCGGTTGTACCTTTGGACCGGAATCCCCGGGATAATTGTCACTTTGTCTTGTTTGGTTCATAAAATCAATTCTGTAATACGTTTCCTTCCTTTGTCAATGCAGGCAAAGGAAGGAAATAATCTTAATCAAAAGAAAAATTTACCATTTGCTATATGGTTGTTTCATAAGCATGGAGTTGTAGTACTTTACTTCACCGGTCACTTCTTGTCCCAACCACTCAGGTTTATCAAAACTTTCGTTTTCGTCGGCAAGCTCTATTTCTGCAACTACTAATCCCTGATTTTCACCGTAAAATTCATCCACTTCAAAAATATATTTTCCGATTTTTACTTCGTATCGTGTTTTATCGATAACGCCCGGCTCACAGATTTGCAGTAATTCCTGCACTTCTTCAACAGCTATTTCTTTTTCCCATTCGTAACGGGATGCTCCAGCTGCATTACCTATTCCCTTAATGGTAATAAATCCCTTGTTTCCTTTTATACGTACACGTACAGTGCGTTCGGGTATCGACGACAAATAACCTTGGGTGATACGGGTTTGCCTGGTAGCTTGTGCCTTATACGCATCGGATTTTACCAAAAATTTTCTTTCTATTTCTTGTGACATAATATTAAAAAGAATTTTGTTTTTCAGTCTGTTGCTTAATTTGCCAATGGCTTGTTTATCATTCCGATAACCCGTTTGATGGCTTGTAGATAATTAATATTTTCTACACCCTCTAAGCCAATGTCCCGGATAGTTTTCAAAATATCGTCCACTTCAGTTGATTCGGAATTGATGGTCACAACCTTAGCACCATTGATGAGTACGTTGCCGACTTCACAGATGGTGTTATTGACCATATAGCCAAATCGTTGTTTGTGCACACGAACAGCTTGTAAATCAGGATGTTCATCTACCATTGCCATAAACTCATCAAAACTGTATTGTACTTGCGTTAATTTCGGCATTTTAACCTGAAAAGCCGGAAAAACTTCTTTTTCAAGTATTTCTGCCGTGATTGGAAATTCAGCTTTCATGAGCGGATTCCATTGTTCCAGTCCTGAAACGGTTTGCACATAAGTTTTAATATCCATTTTTCCATCGCGTATCTTGGTGTTGTTTATATCATTGGTGCGCGACATAATGTAAATCTCTTCGCTTTGGCGTTCCCATACTTTCTCGGGTACAGGTACCGATAAGCGAGCCATTCGTTTTTCAGCATTTTTAAAGCACTGACCGAAAGTGCGAAATTCAAAACGTGGTTTTGAAATCTCTCCTATTTTTAATTCTTCTTTACTCATTGTATTTGTGTTCTGAATTGATTAGTTTGCATCGTTGTTCGAAGTTCCTTTGGTTGGATTGTCAAAAACAACCAAATTATCAGAACCATCAGGCTTTCTCCCGTACGATTTTTTCCCTGACAAAGGAATTTCATTAAAATCGAGCATAGCTACTAATACGCCATTTGGGTCTTCCAGATAAATGGCATCGCCACTGGTACTCAGTCCGAATGTAACAGTTTCACCGTTGTAGTTGGTTGTGATCACGGTGAAACCTTTCGGTTGTATGCTAATATTCCCCAGTACCCGTTTGGCTTTCTCACCTTCAGTACCCAAACTCGTTTTTATACCTTCATCGTAGAAAAAATAGCCTTCCAAATTGACCTCTATTTCAGAGCCGTTGAAAATTTCCACCCAGTCGGGATCGGTTTCATCTTTAGTTCCATCAGAAAACACCTCGTTTATGTAGAGCTTTATTTCAGATGAAGCTCCCACTGTATAACTTGCTGTTTTGTCCGGAGCATCTTTAGGATAAAGAGCAATCAGATCGTCGCTATTCACTACCCGGATATAATATTCTACTTTGGTATCTTTCGGATACTCAGGTATCTCAGCAGAATAAATAAAGTTCTCCGTCAGGGTCATTGCTGTGTGACTAAAATCGCTTTCTGCACTTGATTTATAGTATAAAGTAGCTGATTTAATGCCCTTTAAGTCGAGAATTTTAGCAGTTACTACTCCTTTTTCGGAAGATTGCGGCGCAGAAGGTGTTAAAGTTACTTTGTCTATAGAGGCAGAGACCACGCTCACTTCATCTTTCACACAGGAAGTGGCAATCAATAAAAAAATGAATGAAATACATCCTATTAATTTGCTATTCATAATATAGTTATTTTATTAGTTTTAAATCAATAATTTTCAAATACGTTGTAAGGGTTAAAAATCAATCTCGCAGCGTACCCCCAGCGAACTATAATCGTTTCCTGCTTTACCGGCGGCATCAGCCACTTGGTTGGGATTTTTTGTCAAGTTGCCTTCCACATCATGGCCTACAAAGAGTTTACCTTTGCCATTGGCATAGCGATCATGATTCAAATAGCTGTAGTTCAATTGAAATTTTACATTTCTGGTGGTATAAAAATTCAATCCTATTGTAAATCCTTCAGCTGAGCCTCCGAAAACATCTTTGTCGTTCAGATTTACATAGTCGTAACGCACTGCCAATTCAATATCTCCCCATTTTTTGCCTTTATCCGGCTGTGTAAATTCACCTTCATCAGCATTATACACTTGTTTTCCTCCAAACAATATATAAGATGCCTGCACGTAAAAACCTCCAAAATCAAGGGGCTTTTTATCGTTCTTACGGTAGGTGCGACTGTTGATGATTTCACTTTGCAAAGCGAGTCCTTTGTAGAAACCGGCCAATTCTATATTGTTAAGTTGCTCATGATCAAAATCCGGAATAAGGTCTGTGTCAAGGTATTTTTTGCGATTAATACTACTGAGGGAACGGGTGGAATAGCGGGCAGAACTGTAATCGCCGGGAGCGATACTCGTTTTTTGAGTTCGATATGAGTATGCACCACCCAGGTGTAGCGTATAATCCCTGTTGTGTCCAAATGGTCTTGCCACCAATTTACCTGTGAGTGAGTAGCCTTCATCACGCCCGAAATCTTTGTTGTTATCTTCTACATACATTCTCGTTTCGGCGTCTTCAACTTCCTGAAAATGAATGCCGCCTACCGCTAAAAACCAGGGAGCGCTATAAGCCACGTCCCAACCGATATGCCGTGAAGGTGCAAAAGCAGTTACTACCATTGCCCGTTCCATGAAGTTTAAATAACGCGACGAAGCAGTTTGTGACATCGAAAAACGTTCTTTAAAATTTCCCACGCGTGTAGTCAGTCCGTTCAGAAAATCGTACATGATAATTGCATCCTTCAGTTCAAGTATTCCATTTGCAAAATCAAGGTCAATTTCACCATACCAATTTTCAGTTACCTGAGCTTTTGTAGCAAAACGTGCACGGCGAATAGAAGTCCCATTACCGATATCATTCAATTTATCATTGAAAAAGAATTGTGCATCAGTTTGTACCCTGATGTCAAACCATAGCCGATAATCTTGATTTTTTGATTCAAAAACCAAGATACCATCTCTGTTTTCAAGAATCAAAGGTGTCCTGTTCACCAATTTCCCGTATTGGTTAAAACGCAACTCGGATTCTTGTGCATTTGCCAACGTAAACAAGCAAGCAAACACTGTTAAAATAATTGTTTTTCTCATATCCATAAAATTACATTGTTTGTGTAAATTGAACTAAATTAACATCTCTCTCTAAATTTAACTTTTTGCGTAAACGGTAACGACTAATCTCAACGCTTTTGGGCGATATATTCAACAACGGGGCTATTTCTTTTGAAGATAATCCAATGCGCAACAACAGCAACAGCCTTCTTTCTTGTACCGAAAGTTGAGGGTACTGTGCTTGTAAGCGTTCCATGAAGTTAACCTGCGCTTGTTCCGCTTTTAGATAAATCTTATCTACCTCGTTACTAAAGCTCATTTTTTGTTTTATACGCAGTAGTTCCTCTTTTAATATTCTGTCTTTTTCTGTCACATCTTGTACTTCAATAGCCTCTTGAATACCTTGGCAGATAAGCTCTAAGTACTCGCGTTGCTCACCGATATTGAGGAGGTTAGTGATCAACTCATTCTTGCTTTCTTCCAACTTACTTATTAAATTCGTGTTTTCGAGTTGAATCGTATTGGCTTCTATCTTGGACAGAGCTTCCTGAAACTCTGAAAACTGAACCTGTTTCGTCCAGCGGCGTTCATTTTCTTCCAACTTCTGCTTGTTTTTATATCGGATAAAAAATAAGTAAAGTACAATCATCATCAGCAAGAATAAAACGCCAACTAGGAAGGTATTGACTTCGAAAGGAATGTGGTAATTTGTAGTTTGGTTCTGTGTCGAAAGAGTTTGCAAGGGCAAGGTCTCTTGGTTGCTTACCGGAATGCCGAAAACACTTTGCACAAAGAACAAACTGAAAAATGTCAAAATACCCGTCAAAACAGGAGTTGTAACCCATCCCAATGCAATATTGCCAACAATTTTCATTTTTATCTCTTGTATGCCTTTCACTAAACCGATGCCCAGCACGGCGCCCACTACGACCTGTGTGCTTGAGACCGGTACAAGAGGAATGGGTGGTAAACCTATGGAGGTCACTGCCTGAGATAAAGTTGTTGATGAAAAGATAAACAAGACCAAGGCTTGCGACAAGACAACTACTATAGCAGATTCGGGTGTCATTGGTAAAATGTTCCCCCCAATGGTTTCCATTACTTTTTTGCTGTATGTGAATACTCCCAATGCTATTGAAATCCCTCCAAGCAGGAATAAAAACTGTGTTGAAGAGATTGTAAAAGAACCTATGCTGAATGAAAACGAAATTGAATTTACAAAAACACCCATTACATTGGCAATATTATTCGCTCCCAGACTATATGCACCGAAAGCTCCTGCTATCATCAGCAAAATGCGAATTATACTTTCCATTTTCAATAAATGGAGACGGGAGTTGCGAATAAATTTTCGCAATAATAAATATAAAAGCGCGGAAAAAACAGCACCCAATACAGGCCCGAAAACCCAGGTACCCACAATTTTCTTCAACACATCATAATTTACTGACGTTCCGGTGAAATAACACCACCCGATGATTGCTCCAACAATTGCCTGAGTGGTAGAGACGGGTAACTTATATTTAGTCATGAGTGTTACCACTAAAGCTGAACAAAGTGCTGCTGTAAAAGCCCCTCCAATAGCATCAATCGAACCTAATTCAGACAAAGTTTGTGTAGTTCCCGAACCCTGCAATACAGCTCCCAAGATAATGAATATCGACGCGATAACAGCAGCCTTCTTGAATGAGATCATTTCAGAGCCTACTGCTGTTCCGAATATGTTGGCAGCATCATTAGCCCCCAATGACCAACCCAGAAACAATCCGCCGGAAAGAAAAAACAAAAGGAGCATAAGTCAATTTTTATACAATGCGTTTTATAGCCATAATAGAAAGCAAATCCGCTACTTTCTCAGCAGTATCCGAAATATTTTCAATGTGTAAAGTGAAGTAGCGCAAATGAAACTTTTCACTCAATTTTAAATCAGGCATTTCACGAAAAATTTTACGGCGGATGATATCGGCAAGCAAATCCACTTCTTTTTCATAAAAATAGACACGATGAATTTTCTCGTTCACATTCGCTGGTTCAGTGAAATATGATTTTGCCGCAGGAATGACCGATTCGGCAGCCGAAACCGAAATCTGTGTGAGTTGGATAAAATCCGGGATCAAGTTGGCCGGAATATGTGGCATTTCAACATCGAACTGAAAAAGATTTTTCTTTGAGTGATCAATGATGTTATCCATTTCTTCAAGGAGTCGCATGATGTCGCCCCGTATTTGAGGCATAAGCGATTGCAAATACAAGGTCTTTTCAATTTCCCTGCGTAATTTATCCGACTCTATCTCGCAGTCAGCCAGAGCAAGGATGTTATTGTTGAAATTCTCCGTGTTATTGTAGAGATAATTTTTTACTCCTTCTTTGAAAAGAAGCAAACTTTGATCAACACAATTCAAAAATTTGTCGATCAGATCAATCGATTTTTTGGCTTTTGCAAATAGCATATCTTTTTATGGAGTATAATAAAGTCAATTGCAATAATACAACATCTTTTTATAATTCGTATACTTTTTTTAAGACACAATGAAAACAGAGCAAAAAATGTAGTGTATTTATTTTTTCCTTATTACTTATTATCAAGGCTTTAATATTATTTATGTAGTGGTTACAATTAGAGAAAAAGATAAAAAAGACTAATTCTGTATAGGTAAAGTAAAGGTAAAATCTGGATCCCATCTACCGGAATTATCAACTTAAACGCTATTTGCTTAGGTAATTTGGCAGACCAAATTTGTTTTTTATTAACTTTGTCGCTGCATTCATTTCTGATAGTTTTCAAGGGTGAAAGTTAACGGATTTAATTCAAGAACTGCTTCAAGTATATGACCTTCAAAATGCTTCAAAAAATATTACAGCCCATCCGGGCTGTAATAGACCTGCCTGCATCCAAAAGCATCAGCAATCGTGCATTAATTTTAAATGCCCTGGCTTACAGTCCGTATGAGATAGAAAACCTCGCCGTTTGTGATGATACAAATGTGATGGTCAAGGCATTGGATTCCAACGACACCTTATTTAATGTGGGTGCTGCCGGTACTGCCATGCGCTTTCTGACTGCCTTTTTGGCTAAAACAGTGGGAGAATGGGTAATCACAGGTAATGAACGCATGAAAGAACGTCCCATCAAACTGTTGGTGGATGCACTGAATCAATTGGGTGGAAAAATCAAATACATTGAAAAAGAAGGTTATCCGCCCTTGCGAATTTACGGAAGTGCCTTAGTAGGTGGCGAAATTCACATGGATGGCGGAGTGAGCAGCCAGTATGTTTCTGCCCTGATGATGATTGCACCTTATATGCAAAAAGGGCTGAAAATCAAATTAGAAGGAAAGATCATCTCCCTACCCTACATCAGGATGACGCAAAAAATGATGCAGAATTTTGGAGTAAAGGTTGATTTTGAAGGTCAGGTAATAGATATCCGTCCGCAAAGCTATCAACCCATTCCTTACCGAATTGAATCTGATTGGTCGGCTGCCTCATATTGGTACGAAATTTTAGCTATTTCCGGCAAAGGGAAAATCATACTCAAGGGTTTGCAACAAGAAAGCATGCAAGGCGACAGTCAGGTCGCTGAGATATTCAAAGAATTAGGCGTTTTAACCGAATATCAGACAGATGGTGTCAAACTGACTCCTACCGGTAATTCGTGTAAAATGTTGACCTACGACTTTGTGGGACAACCCGACTTAGTGCAAACCGTAGCCGTCACTTGTTGTTTGAAAAACATCCCATTTCATTTCAAGGGAGTACAAAGTCTGAAGATCAAAGAAACCGACAGGGTAGCTGCTTTGATACAAGAATTGAATAAAATAGGCTATGTTTTGACAGAACCGGAGGAAGGCGAATTAGCATGGACAGGTTTGACCACTAATGCAAACAACAATCAAACCACCACCATCTTAACCTATGATGATCACCGCATGGCGATGGCTTTTGCACCCGCTGCATTGACTCAACCAATTAAAATAGCCAATCCGGAAGTGGTCAGCAAGTCCTATCCTGGTTTTTGGAAAGATTTCAGTCAACTATCGTAATCCAATTGTGTAAATCAGGCTCATCGCCGTACTGGATATTCTGTAATTTATGGAAGAGTTTTTCACACACTTTTCCGGGCTTGCCATCTTTTGAAAAAACATAGGAAATGCCTGTATCATAATCGTCTATGCGTTCAATCGGACTGATCACCGCGGCCGTTCCGCAAGCACCGGCCTCTTCAAAAGTAGCCAATTCTTCTACCGGGATCTGGCGACGCTCAACCTTCATTCCTATTTCTTCAGCCAATGCCATCAAACTTTTATTGGTAATAGATGGCAGGATAGATTCAGACTTTGGTGTAATGTAAGTNTTGTCTTTAATACCGAAAAAATTAGCAGCCCCACACTCATCCATGTATTTTTTTTCTCTGGCATCCAAATAAAAGATATTGGAATAGCCTAACTTATTTGCGTGATCGTTAGCAACTAAACTAGCTGCGTAGTTACCACCTATTTTGTACTTACCGGTACCCAAAGGAGCAGAACGATCATATTGACGCATGATCACGAAAGGAGTCGTAGCAAAACCGCCTTTGAAATACGGTCCGACCGGTGCCACAAAAACAATAAACAAATATTCCTTGGAGGGATTTACACCCAGGAGCGGACTGATACCAATCAAGAGAGGACGAATATACAAAGAAGCTCCGGAACCATAGGGAGGAACAAAACGCTCATTAAGTTTTACAGCTTTGATCACAGCTTCCTGAAACTTTTCGAGTGGCAAGGTCTGCATCAAAATGCCCTTGCAGGATTCTTGCAAACGTTTGGCGTTCTCGTCCAAACGGAAAATCCTGATTTTACCATCTTTACCGCGAAAAGCCTTCAAACCCTCAAAGGCTTCTTGTCCGTAATGCAAACAAGTTGCTGACATATGCATATTGATGTATTCATCTTCATGCACTTCTAATTCACCCCAGGCACCATTTGAAAAAGTACAACGGACATTATAATCCGTTTTTCTGTAACCAAAACCAATACTACCCCAATCTATCTGTTCCATGTGATATATATTAAAAAATTTATGCAAAAGTAAGAAAAAAACCTCAGTTAATTGTCTTTCAAAATTAAAATTGACTCATTTCCCATGTTAAACAACAAATCAATAATACTCAGATTGGGGAAAAAACCCAATTTATGTTCAAANACCTGATAATAAGTCTTCAAACCTTGTGTTGANTGATTGTTCTTAGGAGAAATTTCANTCCGTAAATCATTGATGCNGCNGGCAAAATCATGCTGATAGTTTTCCGTCAGATTGATCTCCACCTCCAAATCAATCAGTTCCAATATTTTATGCTGCAGCTCGGTATTAAAATCCCACAAATAATCCCATTTTTTATCGTAAAACGGCACCAGCTCATCCGCATAAAACTCGAAAAACGGACTGGAATTATAAGCCGATTCTATAGAACGCCAATGTTGTTGCTGCCAATTTTTAAAGTCTGCGATCTTCACATCACGAATATAAACTTTCCCCTTTTCCGGCTTTTCGACAGGGATGGTCAAATTCATCAAACCGTTGGCAGTTACAATGGTGCATCGGTTCCTGTAAGATTGCTTGACATAAGATTCATGTTGCTCTAAAAGCACCTTCTCAGCATTTGCCAATACCCTGTAATACGCTATCGGTGCGAGATAAGCGACACTTAAACAATATTTTCCATAAATAGAATGATGCAAAAAACTATCTTTTGGCATTTTTAAAGAAGCGGTTGAATCTTATCTTGCCGGAGAACCAATCTCTGTCTTTATCCAGGGATAACCAGACCACTACGGGGCGTCCGACTACGTGATCTTCGGGCACAAAACCCCAAAGTCGCGAATCAGCAGAATTATGACGATTATCGCCCATCATCCAATAATAGTCCATTTTGAAGGTATAGCTGTCGGTTTCAACACCATTGATGACAAACACNTCTCCTTTTCGCTCTAACGTATTGCGTTCATACACACGTATGATGCGNTCGTACAGTGCAAAATTATCTTTATCAAGTTTCAGGGTTTCATTCTTTTTCGGAATATAAAACGGTCCCATATTATCACGATTCCATCCTTTGCCGCTACCTAAAGGGAACACATCACCACCTAACTCATAAGGCTCAATAGCTATTTTTTCCACACCCGGATACCGCTGCATCTTTTGATACATATCCCGGGTAAGTGGAAAATGATAAATGGGTTTAGCCGGGTCCATACCCAAATACGATATCAGATGAAAATCATACTGTGCATTTAAAATATGCCTGTCTTCTTTGCTGATACCCATTTTGGTCTGCATATCAGAGGAAAGGTACCTGCCGTCTGTCTGCACATAATAATTAAACTGAATTCCCGGATGGTCTTCTTGAGGAACGCCGTTAACATAAATTTGATTATTCCGGATTTCAAACATATCACCTGGCAAACCTACGCATCTTTTTACATAATTCTCACGACGGTCAACCGGACGATACACAATTTTGCCATATTCTTCTTTTTTCGAACGAATGGCTTTTCTTCCCGCAGCCATGATATCTTCATAAGTAGGTTGTGTATCCAAAAACTGGTAACGCAAACTGTTCAATCCTTCATAATAACAACTGACATAATAATCAGGATTCTGTTTGTTAACAGTAACCGTATCTCCCGTAGGAAAGTTAAACACCACGATGTCATCTCTTTCAATGCTGTCGAATCCCTTCAACCTTTTATATTCCCATTGTGGCTTTTCTAAAAAGGATTTAGTNTTGATAANGGGAAAGGTATGCTGAACCAATGGNAACGAAAGCGGTGTATTGGGAACACGCGGTCCGTAACTCGCTTTGCTGACAAAAAGAAAATCTCCTACTAACAAAGTTTTTTCTAAAGAAGATGTCGGTATTTGATAATTTTGAAACAGATAAATATTGATAAAATAAACGGCTACCAAAGCAAAGACAATGGCGTCCACCCATCCCATAATTGCCAAAACGGTTTTATTCTTCGATTTCTTCCACCAGGTCCAGGGGATGTATTTGGTTACAAAAGCGTCGAAAATAACGGGCAACAGCAACAACCACCAAAAGTTGCCCACCCAAACAATAAACAATATATATATCAAACACCAAATACCGGCTCGTATCCACTGACCAGTGGTAGCGGCTTTCAAACGAGATTTCAGGCTATTGGATTTTTGCTTTTCTTTCTGCACAAATTCTTTTGCTTCCTTCTGCTTGCTCATAGTTCGTTTAATTTAGTGTGTCGATCATAACGACTTATCATTTTAGCTTCCTATTCCCTTAGATAAAATTGACTGTTGAAAATATGTTTCTTCTTACAATTTCAACATGTCCTGCATGGTATAAAAACCCTTTTTACCCATCAAAAATTCAGCTGCCATCACAGCACCCAATGCAAATCCATGTCGGTTATTCGCTTTATGTTCAATGGTAATATTGTCTATTTCAGAGCTATACATAACAGTGTGTATTCCGGGAATTTCATCCTTACGAATAGACTTAATGGCCAAATCACCCGGTTCACTTTCAGATACTTTAGACCACTGTTTTTTTCTTTCTAAGTTTGCGATGATTTCTTCAGCCAAAGTAATGGCGGTACCGCTGGGAGCATCCAATTTCTGAGTGTGATGAACCTCCGTGATATTTACGTTGTAATACGAAAACTGATTCATCAACTTTGCAAGATATTGATTTACCGCCCTAAAAATACTTACACCTATACTGTAATTAGAACTCCAGAAAAGTGCATGACCATTGGCTTCAATTTCCTGTTTCAATGCCGGCAAATGCTGGTTCCAGCCGGTAGTTCCGCATACGACAGGGAGTCCGACAGCAAATGCACGCAAAATATTCCCCAAAGCAGCATTCGGGGTAGAAAACTCAATAGCCACATCCGCTTCTTTGAACATATTCGACTCAAAATCAGCGATATTATTCACATCAATAATGCATGTGATTTTATGTCCGCGATCCGTGGCAATGCGTTCAATAGTTTGCCCCATTTTCCCGTATCCGATCAGTGCTATTTTCATCTGTTTATTTTTTATATTTTTGTTGTTATTCTAAAATCTACTCCTCACTTTCCTCGAAGCAGGTCTTTATTTTTCTTCAATATTGATTTGTACTCAATAAAACGAGTGTGCAACTTTCTTCAAATGCAATATTGTTCTTCCTCAACAAATCCTGGAATTCCGGATTTTCCGTTCCCGGATTAAAGATCACCCGTTTTGGTTTGACAGCAATCACATGATCATAGTACATTGGCTGATTTTTCGGTCCCACATACAATGTTACAGTATCAATATCACTAAATTGTATCTGCTCCGTATGGATGGTCTGATTAAATACAGTATCCGGACGCAGACCAAGCAGTTCAATTTCGTGTCCGTGTTTTAGCAAACTCTCGGCAGCTTTATAAGCATATCGCTCAGGATTACTGCTCGCTCCTATGATCAATGTTCGTTTCATACGATTATAGTTTAACTTGTATTTACAGTGACAAATAAAAATCCAACACTTCAAAAATTTCTTCTTTTGAAGCGGTTTGATTAATTTGAACCTCTCCAATATCAGATAACAATGTAAAGTTGATGTCTTTTGATTCATTCTTTTTATCGTGTGTCATCAACTCATAAAGCACCTCATAATCCTTACAGTCAAAACCGAACATACCATAATACGCTTTGGTGATGTTTTTCAGTTTTAGTAAATACTCCTGAGGAAAACCAAATTTCGCATGAGACAGATACAATTCGCACAATAACCCCCACATAACTGCATATCCGTGCAATACAGGGCGATTGACACGATGTGAAAAAGTTTCAAAAGCATGTCCGAAAGTATGTCCTAAATTCAACACCTTGCGTATATTTTGCTCCGTTGGGTCTTGTTTCACCACCCATTCTTTAACCCGAATATTAGACTCGACCAAGGTGCGCAAAACGTCAAAATTTACCTTTTCCAAATCAAAAGTACTCACTTTTCGCCATTCTTCCTTCGAATAAATCAATGCATGCTTGATCATTTCGGCAAAGCCGGAACGGATATTTTCAAGATCAAGCGTTTTAAAGAAGTCAGTATAAATCAAGACAGTTCGAGGCAAATTAAAAACTCCGATTTCATTTTTATACCCCAAAAAATTGATGCCTGTCTTTCCGCCGGTGGCTGCATCCACAGCACCCAACAATGTAGTTGAAATGTTGATGTAAGCAATCCCACGTTTAAAGGTAGAAGCAACAAACCCACCAATATCCGTAACCATGCCACCGCCTAAATTAATCATCAAAGATTTACGATTTGCACCATTTTCACTCAAGTACCGCCAAATTTCGATTGCTGAATCAATATTCTTATTCTCATCCCCTGAAGGGATTGTAATTATGTGTGCCTCTTTCAGACAAGACAAACCCTCTATCAGAGGATAACAATGATTCAAGGTATTATCGTCCGTCAGGATAAAAATATCGGATGATTGATAGTCTCCAACAGCTCTGAGAACCGCTTCCTTAATGTCAGTGCAAATAACTGCAACCTGCCGACTCATATTGTTAAAATAAAAAGAGCAAAGATACATTTTTTCTTTATTAAAAGTGTGAATTCAATATTATAGAAAGTATAAATTCCCTAAAAACAAATCAATCCTAAAACAATCTGTTAAATTTACCCCATGAAAGGCTAAAATTTACTTACACATCTCCAACATATGAAAATATGTTCATACATTTGCATGAGTTTTTTAAGATTAGATGGAAGAGTTCTCTCGTATGGAAGATGCAGCTTACATGTTGAAGGCGATTGCTCACAGTACGCGTTTGCGTATCATATCACTTTTAGCAAAAAATGATGAATTGAACGTTACGGAAATTAGTACAAAACTGCAATGTGAGCAATCGTTACTATCGCATCATTTGACAAATATGCGGGCAAGGGGTGTTTTGAGCTGTCGTAAGGAAGGAAAAAATTGTTTTTATTCTCTGAAAAACAAAAAAATCACGAAAATATTAGACTGTATTGTTGAGTCAAGTCAGTCTGACGAATAAATAACAATTGAAATTCAGTTTGTGGTGCTACATCACCAAACATTAAGCGTCATGGTCAAGGAATTTATAAAAAAAAATATATTAAAAATAATCGGAGTTTTGGTAGGCACGGTATCCGGATACTTATATTACCACTTCGTTGGTTGCAAATCGGGAACCTGCCCAATCACATCAAATCCGTATATCAGCATCCTTTATGGAGCAGTGCTGGGTTACTTACTTTTTGATTTATTTAAACGTAAAAAAACAACGTAAATAAGAAACATTATGAGAAAAATTCTTGGAGCTTCTGTCATGCTCACTATCATTGCTTTTGCTGCTTGTGCGAACCGGTCAACCCGTACCGGACAGGACACAAAAGAACCTGAATTAACAATAGAAAACAACAATAAAACAAACGAAACAAAAAAAATGGGAACAATTCTTTTAACTAAGGCTGATTTTTTAAAAAAAGTAGCAAACTATGAGGCAAACCCGAACGAGTGGAAATACTTAGGTGACAAACCGTGTATCATCGATTTTTATGCGGATTGGTGCGGGCCCTGTAAAGCAGTAGCCCCAATTCTTGAAGAGTTAGCCAAAGAATACGATGGACAAATCTATATTTATAAAGTTGATACGGAGCAAGAGCAAGAACTGGCAGCTGCATTTGGTATTCGCAGCATTCCGTCACTTTTATTTTGCCCAATGGACGAGCAACCACAAATGGCTATGGGCGCATTACCTAAAGAAGCATTCAAGCAGGCCATTGATGAGGTGTTATTGAAAAAAGCCAAATAAATTTTGATAATATAATTTTCAGTGTAAGTTTAAGAGAGGCTGTCTAATGATTTTTAGGCGGCCTTTTTTTATAAAGAACAAAGAACAAAGAGCAAAGACAAAAGACGAATTAGTGAATAGTGATTGGTGGATAGTGAATGGTGAATGGTGAAATTTCTTTTGTGCCTTTTGTGGTTTAAAATTCTAACTTCCTAACTTCTCATAACTTCATTAACTTCCTTAACTACCTTAACTACTAACTACCAACTACTCCCTTCCTAAAACATTCAACAGTTCAACAAAAAATATTATCTTTGCAACAGCTTAGCTATAAACGTAATGTCGAATAAAGTCTCCAAAACAAAAAAAATGCTGATAGAGGTATCCCGTGAATTGTTTGCGAAACACGGTAAGCGCAATATTACCATGAATGACATTGCTGAAGCCTCACGTAAAGGCAGGAGAACTTTGTACACCTACTTCAGCAACAAAGAAGATATTTTCAAAGCTGTAGTTGATAAAGAAATCAATTATTTATCGGAAGAACTCACCAAAGCTTTTGCGTGTGATTGTGAGCCTGACGAAAAACTCAAAAAAATAGCCATCACGCATTTGGATACAGTCAAGCAAATTGTCGATCGTAATGGATCCCTGCGTGCCGATTTTTTCAGGGATATTTACGAAGTTGAACGTGCAAGGCGGAAGATAAATGAAAAAGAGATACAAATGATCCGGAACATCTTGCAGGAAGGTGTTGACCAGAAAATTTTCAGGCGCATGGATTTGGATTTATCTTCTGTGATAATCTTTCATCTGATCAAAGGACTGGAAGTTCCCTATATCCGGCAAAAACTCACCAAAGCTTTTGAAAAAAACAAAGAACACATCATCAATTTCATTTTCGACGGAATAAGACTCGATTAAATTCAATCAAAATCTTTTTAACCGCAAAAAACATCATTCCAATTTATGATGCCGTAACAAGTTTTGTCAACTTGCCTCCAATCCATATTAGACACGTGATTTCACGACCGCAGAACTCGGATCCCGCAAAACCGCCCTCCACAAGACCTGCACCGGATGCAAAGCCGTACGTTTTGTGCCGTCTTTGATTTGGGTGCGACAACTGGTCCCGGAAGCTACGATGACGGTGTCATCCGACATTTTGGCGATTTCCTTGAACAAAACCAATTCTCCAATTTTCATAGACAAATCAAAATGTTCTTTTTCATAGCCGAAAGAACCCGCCATACCGCAACAACCGGAAGGAATTTCTTCTGCCTGATAATTAACCGGAATAGAAAGCATGTCAATAGTGGATTGTGCAGATGCCAAAGATTTCTGGTGACAATGACTTTGTATTTTAATAATCTTCTTTTCAGTATGGAAAGACGTTGATTGGATATTATTTGCTTTAAACTCTTTCACAATAAACTCATCTATCAAATAAGTATTTTGTGCCAATTGTTTGGCTTGTTCTCGCAATGAATCATCCACCAGGTCAACGTATTCGTCCCTAAACATCAATATTGATGAAGGTTCAATACCAATCAAAGGTATATCGGCATCAATC
>JGI24708J26588_10000279_pt1 | contig 41139 bp, 34 predicted proteins | sample BioPla1DNA2_FD_26588 | JGI IMG/M metagenome (IMG submission 26588) | reverse complement strand
GACAAGCCGCTTCCGAAGGTCCAGTTTTATATCGGCAGCCAAGGAATAGGCGTAGGTGCCTGTTAACCAAACCAAGACAGCACGGCCGACAATTACAACAAAGAGAAATGCTAGCCAGTTTTGCATTGCAGGTAGGTCTAGCCCCTTGAGAAAAACTCCGTCAATAATTTTGGTAATAAAACCGGCCTGAAGCACGGCCAGGATACCGCCGGCAAACCCTAATCCTATTAACGCTGCCAACCGCCATCTCTGCCCTTTAGCTTCAAGCAGCAACCGTTTGTCTAACACATATTACAACCCCTTGTTGAACCCCTTATCGCAGAAAAGAGGTGGTTTTTTACGCCACCCCTTTTTCTGATACCTATTTCTTTGTAAAATCGTCTTTTCCTACTCCACATGTCGGGCAAACCCAATTTTCAGGAAGGTCGGCAAATTTAGTGCCTGGCGCAATGCCATTTTCCTCGTCCCCGGTTTCCTCATTGTAAACATAGCCACAGACTGTACATTCCCATTTTTCCATTTTTATCCCCCTTTATATGTTTGTGTAGTGCGATAACCAAAAAATGGTTTATCCCACTTTTACTGCCTAGTATTCCAAATTTTTGGCCGTTACCCGTTTGCGGAAAATCCAGTAAGTCCAAATCTGGTAACCCAAAATTATCGGCACTAACGCCAGGGCGGCAAAACTCATTATTTTTAGAGTATAGGGCGTAGAAGATGCATTATAAATCGTCAGACTCCAAGCCGGATTAAGGCTGGACACAATAAACCGCGGAAACAGTCCCCAGAAGAAGGCTATCGTTGTCAGAGCCACCGTCAAGCCGCTCATGACGAAGGCCCAGCCAAACCGCTGCCGCGCTATCAAGAGATAAGCCGCAACAAATACTGCGACAGCTGCTAATAACGTGATTCCGGCTCCAGTTTTGTCAAACAGATCAGTATTGCTATAAGTTAAGACTACCAGTGCTAAGCAGCTGACTGCGGCCAGACCACCGAAGGTCAGGGCTGCTGTGCGCGCCCGCTCTACAAGAACACCTTTTTCCAGCTTCAAACTTAAGAACAACGCCCCGTGGAAAATGAAGAGAGTTACGAAGGCTACACCGCCAACAANTGTATAGGGACTTAATAAGTCAAAGAAGGTTCCAACATAATGCATCTTTGCATTTATTGGGACACCTTTTATTAGATTGGTTACCGCTACGCCCCACAACACAGCGGGCAGCAGGCTGCCGGTAAAAATCAGCCAATCCCAGGTTTTACGCCACAACGGATTATTATCCTTGCTGCGAAATTCAAAGGCCACACCACGAACAATCAGACCAACCAGCATTATAAATAAAGCTAGGTAAAATCCGCTGAACAAGGTTGCATACACCGAAGGGAAGGCCGCAAACAAAGCCCCGCCGGCCGTAATCATCCAAACTTCGTTGCCATCCCAAACCGGCCCGATAGTATTTATGATCATTCGCCGCTCGATATCATTTTTCCCCAGGAATGGCATAAGCATGCCAACGCCATAGTCAAAACCTTCAAGGAAGAAGAATCCGACAAACAATACTGTTACAAGGATAAACCATAATACATTCAGCTCCATAATGTCGCCTCCTTTCCTGTTTGACTATGGCTACCGGCCTTAGCTTCAAGCGGGATTTTTATAGCGAATTTATGCATTAGATATACTGCAGCAACAATAAGTACAGCATAGATAACAGTAAACCCAACTAACGAGATCATGATACTTGAGGCCGGTACATTTGGCGATATTGCCTGATCGACCTTAAGCAGTCCGACTACAATCCAAGGCTGCCGGCCCATTTCTGCTACAATCCAACCAAGTGAATTCGCTATGTAGGGGATGGGCAGCGTCCACAATGCCGCTTTGAGAACAAGACGCTGGTTTTCCAGCCGTCCGGTGTAGAGCAGGAAGCTGCAAAGCGCGGCAATGCCTATCAGCCAGCCACCTGCTGCCGCCATACCTCTAAAACTCCAGAACAGCGTCTCAACGGGTGGTATATAGTTGCCGGGACCGTATTTTTCAACATACTCGGCCTGTAGATTGTTAATTCCTTTAACTTCACCTTCAAAGCTATTGTAAACAAGAAAACTCAATGCTGCCGGCACAGCTAGCTCAGCAGTATTCTGGCGATTTTGCTCATCAATAGCTGCATAAACAGCAAATGGCGCGGGATCGGCAGTCTCCCACAAAGCCTCAGTTGCAGCAAGCTTCATCGGCTGCACCTTGGCTAAAAACTGGGCCTGCATATGACCGGTACCGCCGACTACTAAAGCACTGATTAGCGCGCAGGTTACGCCAATTTTGAACGATGCCTTGAAAAAATCGCTCCGGTTCTTTTTCAATAAATGATAAGCGCTGATTGCCATTATAAATACTCCGCCTGTGACAAAACCTGAGGCAACAGTATGAGGAAATTGAACAGCCACATAGGGATTAGTTAAAAGTGCTAGAAAATCAACCATTTCAGCCCGGCCATTTTGAATAATATAACCGGTCGGCTGCTGCATGAATGAATTGGCTACTAATATCCAAAATGCCGAGAGATTGCTAGCAAGAGCTACAATCCAGATTGCTGCGGCATGAAGCCCCTTCGAGAGTTTCTCCCAACCGAAGATCCATATACCAAGGAAAGTAGATTCAAGAAAAAATGCAGTCAACGCTTCCATAGCCAGCGGCGCGCCGAAGATATCACCCATGAACCGGGAATATTCCGACCAGTTCATCCCAAAGTGAAACTCCTGAACAATACCTGTTACCACACCCATAGCAAAATTAATTAAGAAAAGCTTACCCCAAAATTTTGCCATATTCTTGTACTGCTCATTGCCTGTACGAACATAAATTGTTTCCATTATTGCTACTAACATTGATAGGCCCAGCGTAAGCGGCACAAACAGAAAGTGGTACACCGAAGTTATGCCGAATTGCAATCGGGCTAATAAGAGCTCATCCATTCTTCCCCCTCCTACTTCTGTATTTATCAGCCAAAAAACCGAAGTTGACGCGTGCAAGATTGTCGACCAACCGGGCCTGAATATCAGCGAGTTCCTCGTGAACAGGGCATTCTTCAGTACAATGCTTGCTGCACGCTTCCCTGTCCTCTAAACAATGATGAATAGCAATCGGCCCCTCCATAGCTTTAATTATATCCAACAATGCAATATCAGTCGGCGGCGCGGCTAAGCTAAACCCGCCGTCAACTCCCCGGTGAGATTTTACTATGCCGGCCTTGGTTAAATACCTGACAATTTTAAGCAGAAACCGTGGTGGAATGTGCTCTTGCTCGGAAATAGTAGTGCCATTGACAATTTCCCCCTCAGGTAGCATTGCTAAGTGTAATACAAGACGAAAAGCATAATCGGTTGCTTGATTTAACTGCACCTAAAACACCTCTAATGTATACCATGCCAGTATAGTTTTAAATTAATTATAGTACCAGGACTTTCCTATTGTCAATATGATTTAAATATTAAAGGAAAATAATTATTAGATATATCGAAAGGCTGAAAAACAACAAGTGGTAAGTAAAAAAGTGGAGACATTTAAGTGCCCACTACCACTTACCACATCCTAATTTCTACAACCCCAGCATATTTAATGTCTTCTGATCGACAACGCCGGTGATTTTTAATTTTTTATCATGTTGGAAGCGTTTAACGGCTGTTTCCGTTTCTCGGCTGAACAAACCATCAGCACGGCCTTCGTAGTAGCCAAGCTGCCGGAGTTTCATTTGTAGCTGCACTACGTCCGGCCCGCTCTTTGAATAGGCAAGCGTCCGCTTAATGCGAGTAGGCTGGCCCTCTATCCGAACTGGTGTCCCTACCGGCACCCACTCGAAAAGTTCTTCGATATCGGCATTGCGCAGTCTAATACAGCCAAGACTTGCAAACTGCCCGATACTCCATGGCCGATTAGTTCCATGGATGCCATAACCACCCCATGGTACGTTAAGCGCTAAGAAACGCGTTCCCATAATATCTGCTGACCGATATGCCTTCCAAGCAATCGTCCAGTCACCAATCGGCGTTGGCGTCTCGTGCTTGCCCACAGCAATGCGATATTTCTTATAAACTTTGCCGTCATTATGAAGTTCAAGAACCCGAGCCGGTACCTTAATAACAATCGACACTTTGCCGGTCGGAGCTTCTTTGGGTTGGTTGGGGATTGCAGCCAATTCATGTTCATCCCAATATTCAAAGCCCACGATACCTATAAGCAAGCTGAGCATAACAAGTGAGGTAATGGCAAAATATAACTTTGCCGACTTTAGACCTGATATTGATAATTTAGTCACCATCTTCACCTCCAAGTCTAACAATATATATGCAAAAGCAGGCAGGGATATCCCGCCTGCTTCATTAGGTTATTTTCTTACCAGGCGGCGACAACACCGTCGGCGCGAGGTTCAGTACCGCCTGACAAAACGTTATTCTGGCTGCGCCAGATTATCTGCCCCCGGCCAAAGCCGCTCGGATCAAGATTAACTTTTATATCATGTCCTCTGCGAGCTAAGGCCTCAGCAATATGACTGGGGAAATGCGGTTCAACTTCAATTGTTTTGCCGCCCGTCCACTGCCAGCGCGGAGCGTCAAGCGCCGCCTGAGGATTAAGCTTGGCATCAATTGTATTGATTGCAACCTGAACATGACCCTGAGGTTGCATAAAAGCACCCATAACCCCAAATGGGCCAACTGCTTGGCCGTCTTTGGTAAGGAAACCAGGGATAATCGTGTGATACGACCGCTTGCCCGGCTCCAAGCAATTGTCTGAATGCTCATCAAGCGAGAAGTTGCAGCCGCGGTTGTGCAGGCTAATACCCGTACCAGGCACAACCAATCCCGAACCGAAGCCCATATAATTACTCTGAATATATGAAACCATGTTGCCTTCACTGTCAGCTGTCGCGAGATATACGGTTCCGCCTGACCGTGGATCGCCGGCTTTGGGCTCAAGCGCCTTATTGCCGATCAGGCTGCGTCGTACTGCCGCAAAATTAGCTGAAAGAAGCTCTTCAACCGACACCTGCATTTTTTCAGGCTCGGCAATATACTGCTTACCGTCGGCAAATGCCAGCTTCATGGCCTCAATTTGCCGGTGATAGTATTCAACAGGGTCATTGGCATCCAGGTCAAGCCCGTTTAGGATATTCAACGCCATTAAGGCCACTAAGCCATGACCGTTGGGCGGAATTTCCCAAATGTCGTAGCCCCGGTAGTTAACTTTAATCGGCGTAACCCACTCAGGATAAAAGGCTGCTAAGTCGTCACCGCGCAAATAACCGCCGTACTTAGCGGAAAAGGCGTCAATTTGCGCCGCTAAATTACCTCGGTAGAACGACTCCGCCCTAGTCGAACCGATTTCGGCGAGGGTCTTGGCATGGTCGGGCAAATAGCACATTTCACCGCTGTCAGGTGCCTTGCCTTGAGGAGCAAATGTCTGCCACCAATACCTAAATTCCTCACCGCTCACCTTCGAGTAGCGTTCAGCATCCTGCTTCCAATGCTTACTTACTACTGATGACACCGGATAACCATTGGCGGCATATTCAATAGCCGGCTTAAGCACCTCGCTTAACTCGAGTCGTCCAAACCTGGCCGACAACGCTGCCCAAGCACTTGGTATACCTGGTACTGTTACCGGCAGCCAACCATTAACTGGCATAGTCTTATGCCCAGCCTGCACAACCAGTTCCCGTGAAATACGGCGCGGCGCCGGGCCGCTGGCATTTAAGCCATGTAGCTCATTTTTACTCCAAACCAAGGCAAAAGCATCACCGCCAATGCCGTTTTGGGTTGGCTCAACAACAGTCAGACAAGCAGCTGTCGCGATTGCGGCGTCAATTGCATTGCCGCCCTTTTTAAGAATATCAAGCCCCGCTTGTGCCGCCAGGCTTTGAGATGTAGCCACCATGCCATTTTTTGCAAAAGTGACCAGCCGCCGCGACGGATGTGGGAAGAACATTGCATCAAAATTCACCGCCAACTCCCCCTTGTAATTTTTACGAATATTATTCGCCTAAATTTTCGAAAAATCCTGTGGACGGGGATGAAATTGTGAATTGGCTTAACCGCCAAAAAATTTTCATCCCGCTACAGGATTTTCGGGAAACCGCTGAGGCGGTGTTACTTTTTGGCATTGCCCCAAAAAGTAACCAAAAAAGTCTAGGCCCTGTCTTCCAAAAGCCTCGGAAAAACAGTACAGCTTACTAAAATCCCGAAACTCGCTGCGCTCGAACAACGAGATTTTTTAACGTAAGCTGCACGGTTTCCCGTCCTGAGGAACGACTTTTTCCATAATGGGCCGAAAGATACGGGAGTGCGAACGATTAAAACAGACCGGCATTTTTAACTCTACCCCGGTCGTGCCCCTAATGGACCATTGCGGAAGCGGCCGGTCCCGCAGGGATGGAAACAGACCTTGCTTGCGATAAGAAAGTCCGACTGTCTGAACGAAGTGAGTTTCGGACTTTCCGCAAGTGAGGGCTGTTTCCAAGGCCGCTGGAGAATAGGTCCTTGATTTTTTGGGTACTTTTTGATCAAGCAAAAAGTACTGGCTACGACAGTAGCCTTAAGCCCCTCTGATTGCTGAGGTTAGTAACCACTGAGGTGGTGGTTACTTTGGCATTGCCCCAAAGTAACCAAAGGTCTAGGCCCAGTCTTCCAAAAGCCTCGGAAAACCGCACAGCTTACTAAAATCCCGAAACTCGCCTACGGCTCAGACAGTCGGGATTTTTTAACGTAAGCTATACGGTTTCCCATCCTTCGGAACGGCTTTTTCCAGAAAGGGCCGAAAGATACGGAGTACGAAAGTACTGAATTACATGAGACCATTAAACGAACCAAATTTATTAATCCACTCCCGGTCGTACTCCCTTACGGACAATTGCGGAAGCGGCCGGTCCCGCAGGGATGGAAACAGACCTTGCTTGCGACAAGAAAGTTCGACTGTTTGAACAAAGCGAAAAAACTACAACTAAATTGCTAATAAAAGCCAGATAAAAATGATCTAAAAAACTTCATAGCACGTATCAAATCTTAGCTATTTGCTTATCCTAAATACGAATAAACTACAGTACATTCTTGAAATAGGAGGCTGATTTTTTATATGTCGATCATTGAAAGAGTAACATCGGATGCCCGCACTATGTTCAACATGGTATTTGACAGAGAGCCGCTCAACTACCTAGAAGCCTCAGGTCTTTACGGCATGATAGCTCAAGGTCGTTTTAACGTTGCCGCTCTTGAAGTTATGTACAACCATGCTCAAGATCCTGAGCTTAAAGAGCTTATCCGCGAAGCTATGGATCATCACACTAAAGGTTTGATAAAGGACTCCGAAAAATTACTCAACCGCAGTGAAGGCGATATGCCGAAGTTTGGCTTTTCCAAACGTACCCTACACGAGCAACCGCTTGATATTCCAATGGACGCCCGCATGACGGACGCCGAGATTGCTATCGGTATCGGCTCGATGGCTAAGGCTTCACAAATGGCACTCCTAGCTGGTATACATCAATCTTATCAACCTGATGTTGCATTGGTTTACCGCCGCAAACTTGATGAAGGCTTAGAATGGGATTATCGCCTGCTCCAGCTAATGCTTAATCGGGGCTGGCTGCCTCATATTGGTAAAATCGAACATTAATAAAAACTAGCAAATACAAAACTCCTTCCCGGCTGGGGAGGAGTTTTTATATTACCAGTTTCGGCTTGACCCACCGCCGCCGCCCGATCCACCGCCATAACCGCCATGGCCTCCGCCACCTCCGCCACCGCCGCCGCGGAAACGGATAAGTGACAGGATAAGATAAGTAATCGAACCGCCAAAAAACATCCAATCAATGATGAATAGTAGCAAAAAGCCGGCGACAATCAAGATTTGCGCCCACCATGGCAGATCATCCCACATTGATGTTTGAATCTGATTAGTTTGGACAACCGCTTTGGCATCAGTGCTTACCTGGATATTATATTCCTTGGCAACTTCCCCGATCAGGGCCTGATAACCGTTGTAAATACCGGTATTATAATCGCCGCGCTGGAAATACGGAATCATATACTTATCTTGAATTCTGCCGGTTTTAGCGTCAGGCAATGCTCCTTCTAGCCCGTAGCCGACTTCGATACGCGACTGGCGGTCATTCACCGCAATCAGCATCAGTACACCGTTGTTCAGCTTTTTATCGCCAATCCCCCACTTGCGTAGGATACTAAGGGCATATTCATCAATCGGCGCACCATCCAGGGTTTTTACAGTAACCACTACAACCTGTGCCTTAGATTTAGCCGCAATCTGAGACCCTAGCTGATTAATGCGGGCCTTATTATCACCCGACAGCACTCCCGCATAGTCCTGCACATAGATGCTTGACGTCGGAACAGGCGGGATTTGTGGCTGAGCCCAGGCAGATACGCTGAGCATTAAATAAAAGACAAATAACAACCAAGCTAGCCATTTTTTCATCGGCATCATTCTCCTGCCGCGTATTTACGGATTAGAATTGAACTTTTGGAACTTGCTGAGCGCCTTCTTCGGCTCTGAAGTACTCCTTAGCGCCAAATCCCATCATGCCGGCATAAATATTAGCCGGGAATGATTTGATTTTGGTATTGTAAACCTGGACCGCATCATTATAGTCCTTACGGGCTACTGCAATGCGGTTCTCAGTACCGCTCAGTTCATCCATCAGAGCTCTAAAGTTCTGGTCAGCTTTCAGATTAGGATAATTTTCAGCGATAACCAACAATCGGCTTAATGCATTATTTAAATCAGCATTGGCCTGAGCCTTAGCAGCAGGCCCTTGGGCTCCGCCCAGTCTGGCTCTGGCATCCGCCACTGCTTGAATAGCCTGTTGTTCATGGGCAGCATACCCCTTTACTGTGCTGACTAAATTAGGAATTAAATCAGCACGGCGCTGCAGCTGATTTTCGATTTGGCTCCATTTTCCGTTAACATTTTCACTCATGCCTACCAAAGAGTTGTAGCCGCTAATTCCCATAACCACAAGTATCGCGACGATTACACCCGCGACAATCCAACCTTTCAAACAACGACACCTCCGTTATTGTATATTGTTTCATTACTATATTATATCACTTTCAGCAAAAAATCTCCTATCAGGGAAAAGGCTGCAAGCAGCTTTTTCCGATATACTAAAAAGCTATACCGCTGAGGCGGTGTTACTTTTTAGCATTGCCCCAAAGTAACCAAAGGTCTAGGCCCAGTCTTCCAAAAGCCTCGGCAATCCGCACAGCTTACTAAAATCCCGAAACTCGCCTGCGGCTCAGACAGTCGGAATTTTTTAACGTAAGCTATACGGTTTCCCGTCCTTCGGAACGGCTTTTTCCAGAAAGGGCCGAAAGATACGGGAATACGAACGATTAAAACAGACCGGGATTTTAACTCTACCCCGGTCGTGCCCCTAACGGACCATTACGGAGGCGGCCGATCCCGCAGGGATGGAAAAAGGCCTTGCTTGCGATAAGAAAGTCCGACTGTCTGAGCGAAGCGAGTTTCGGACTTTCCGCAAGTGAGGGCTGTTTCCAAGGCCGCTGGAGAATAGGTCCTTGATTTTTTGGTACTTTTTCATCAAGGAAAAAGTACGGCTGCTCAAAATAGCCTTTTATGCCTTAAATAATCTAACCCCTAAGGGGGTTGTTACTTTGGCATTGCCCCAAAGTAACCAAAGGTCTAGGCCCAGTCTTCCAAAAGCCTCAGCAATCCGCACAGCTTACTAAAATCCCGAAACTCGCCTGCGGCTCAGACAGTCGGGATTTTTTAACGTAAGCTATACGGTTTCCCGTCCTTCGGAACGGCTTTTTCCAGAAAGGGCCGAAAGATACGCGAGTAAAGGGAACGATTAAATACCGGAGTTTTTAAGCGTTACTACGGTCGTACCCCTAACGGACCATTACGGAGGCGGCCGATCCCGCAGGGATGGAAGCAGACCTTGCTTGCGACAAGAATGTCCGACTGTCTGAACGAAGTGAGTTTCGGACTTTCCGTAAGTAAGGTCTGTTTCCAAGGACGCTGGAGGATAGGTCCTTGATTTTTTGGGGACTTTTTTATCAAGAAAAAAGTNCCGGCTGCTCAAAGCAGCCGCTTCTCTCGCTCGCATTGAAACTTTAATTTTGTCATGCAAGGACCGAAGGTACGTGGTAATTTCAGCTTTTAGCCTTTAAAATTTTCACTTTTTTAGATTGTCCTTTTGGCGGAAGAAGTCATACACTGCTTGAGCCGCCGGAGTTGTCATCCCGGGCGTGGCGGCCATTTCTTCAACCGAGGCTGCTTTTATTTTGGCCAGACTGCCGAAAGCATCCCACAAGGCTTTGCGCCGTTTCGGACCAATACCTGGAATATGGTCAAGTACCGATACCAAATTCCGCTTGGATCGCAATTTTCGGTGATAGGTTATGGCAAAGCGATGGGCTTCGTCGCGGATGCGCTGCACTAAATACAGCGCCTGCGAATGGCGCGGCAGAATAAGCGGGTCGCTTTCGCCCTCACGAAAGATGTGCTCAAATTCCTCGGCCAAGCCGACAACTGGAACATCTGTCAAACCAACGCCGCGGATAACCTCGAGCGCCGAGCTTAGCTGACCTTTACCGCCGTCGATAATAATAAGGTCGGGGAGCGGCTCAGCCAAATCGCGGTACCGCCGTGCAACAACCTCACGCATTGATCGGAAATCATCCGGTTTTCCTTCAACGGTGCGCAATTTGTAGCGACGATATTCGTCTTTATTAGGAGCGCCGCCCTCAAATACGACCATTGATGCCACTGTCTCCGATCCCTGAATATGCGAAATATCAAAACACTCTATGCGTTCTGGCGGCTTTACAAGCCCCAGGTAGCGACCTAATTCGGCCGCAGCACCTTCGGTTTGTTCATTGCGGGCCTTAATCTTGGCGGCTTGTTCTTCCAGAACAATCACGGCATTGCCGACTGCCATGTTTACAATATCCTTTTTTGTGCCGCGTTTAGGCGTTTCAACGGTTACTTTGCCGCCTTTCTGCTCGCTCAACCAACTGGCTAAAAACTCCTGATCCGGTATTTCAAGCGGCAGCAGCACTTCGCGCGGAATGAAAGTTGCCTGACTATAATACTGTTTGACAAAAGCGGCTACAATATCATTATCGGTTTCATCTTCGCTGCCGACCATCAGAAAATGATCACGGCCTACCATTTTACCGCTGCGAATGAAAAATACCTGCACACAAGTGCCGAGCGCTGAGCGGGCTAAACCTAAAGCGTCTTGGTCACCTGAGCCAGTGACAATATTCTGTTTCTCGACGACCTTTTCGACAGCCGCTAATTGATCACGTATTTTTGCAGCAAGTTCAAATTCCAGATTTTCCGCTGCCTCAGCCATCTGCCGCCGCAAATTGCGCATCACATCATCGCTGCGTCCCTCTAAAAACAAGCATACCGACTTAATCATACCGCTATACAAATTGCAATCGACATTGCCGGTACAAGGCGCCAAGCACCGCTTGATATGGTATTCCAAACAAGGACGTTTAGCATCAAGATTGCGGCAGTTACGCAAGGGAAATAACTTTTTCAAAAGCCGCAGAGTTTCATGGACAGCCCCAGCACTGGTATATGGGCCAAAATAGCGCGCTCCGTCCTTTTGCACCTTGCGAGTAGCATACACCCGCGGATAAGTTTCGTTGGTTACCTTAATGTACGGATAAGTTTTGTCATCGCGCAAACTTATATTGTACTTGGGGCGATGTTTTTTTATTAAGTTACATTCAAGAATTAGGGCTTCCATTTCAGTTTTAGTTATGATATATTCTAAATTGGCGACCTTTACCACCATGGCTTTTACCTTGGGACTATGATTTCGGCTTGACTGGAAATATGAGCGAACCCTGTTTTTTAGATTAACAGCTTTTCCTACATATATTATCCGTCCACCGCTGTCCTTCATTAGATAAACACCTGGCCGATCAGGTAACAGCGCCAATTTCTCTTCAACTTCGCTGGTCATATTTTTAACCTCCCTTTAAGGCGACGAAATTCAAATAGTGCCAATTTTACGATTATTTGGGCAAATTTTGGTATTTTAAGTTCTTTGTATACATTTTTCAAAAGCATTGTACAATTTTCACTATTATACTATAATTATCTTTAATAGCCTAGCTAGCACCATTTTTCACATACTCTTAGGTTGATTTAAGATGCAATAGGAGGTCTATCGAAATGTTTAATAGACTATTAATCGCTAACCGCGGCGAAATTGCCGTTCGTATTATTCGCGCCTGCCGGGAACTTGGAATCGAAACAATCGCAGTTTATTCAGATGCCGATGCCGACGCGCTGCATGTGCAGCTAGCGGATAAAGCCTATCGCATCGGACCGGCCGAAGCCTCCCTGAGTTATTATGATGCTGATACAATAATCGAGACGGCTCTAGCTGCTAAAGCCGACGCTATTCATCCCGGTTATGGATTTTTATCCGAAAACGCAGACTTTGCCGAACACGTAGCCGATGCAGGATTGGTTTTCGTCGGTCCCCGGGCAGAGACCATCCGCAAAGTCGGTAATAAAGATGCTGCACGGGAAGCAATGAGACAGGCCGGCCTGCCCATGACCAGAGGCAGTGATCCCCTCACAAGCGAAGAGGAAGCCTACCGAGTTGCTGAGGAAATAGGCTACCCGGTAATCCTTAAGCCGGTTTCCGGCGGCGGCGGTAAATCCATGTTTGTCGCCCATAATAAAGAAGAATTAACTTTAGCGCTGCATAAAGTCGATCTAAAACATCAATCCTTCTACTTCGAAAATTATATCGCCGAATCACGCCATATCGAAGTTCAGATTATGGCTGATAATTATGGCAATATACTGCACCTTGGCGAGCGTGAATGTTCGCTGCAGCGCCGCAACCAAAAAATTCTCGAAGAAGCGCCTTCTAGCGCTTTGACACCCGAGATGAGACAGCGCGTAGGTGCGTTGGCCATCAAGGCTGCCAAAAGCGTTTTCTATACTAATGTTGGTACGGTAGAGTTCCTGCTTGATCGCAAAACCGGTGAATTCTACTTCATGGAAATAAACCCGCGCATCCAGGTTGAGCATGCTGTTACCGAAATGATTACCGGTGTCGATTTAGTCCGTCGCCAAATTAGGATCGCAGCCGGTGAGCCGCTCAACAAGAAACAAGAAGAAATCAGCTTCGTCGGCCATGCCATCGAATGCCGGATTAACGCTGAAGATCCTGAAATGAAGTTTCAGCCTTCGCCTGGCGTCATTGATTACTATCATCAGCCGGGCGGCCCGCGGATTCGCGTTGACAGCGGCGTTTGCGCCGGCGGAACGGTTCAGCCTTACTACGATTCGATGATTGCCAAGGTAATCGCCCATGGTCGTACCCGCGGCGATGCCATCCGTATTATGCGGCGGGCATTAGCTGAGTTTAAGGTTTCCGGCGTGGCAACAACTATCCCGTTCCATCAGGATGTGCTTAAAAATCCGCACTTCTGCAGCGGCGATATTGACACCCAGTTCATTCACAAACGCATGACCAAGGAAGAAAGACCCAAGGCTGTCCGTGAAGTAAGACAAAAACCAGTAGCCGTATCGGCGATATAAGTAAAACAAGGGTAGGCATTATGCCTGCCCTTTATTTATTCTGTGCGCTATCTGGAAACCTGAGATCGCCGCGCTTCGCTCGCGATGACAATGAGTTGGTTAAGTGCTATCTGTATAGCTTCTAGCCTACACAATGTCATCGCGACGCTTATGGGATCGACCACTTTTCTATCTGGCCATATGCTGACGCAGTTATTCTCCACTTCAATGTGCGGGGAGCTAGCGACGTGGCGATCTCAGCTTGTTAATTATTTTTCTCTTTGAGCAGCGGCTTTAAGAACCGACCTGTATATGATTGCGCGACTTCTACTATTTCTTCAGGCGAGCCTTGGGCAACAATAGTGCCACCATTTACACCGCCTTCGGGGCCTAAGTCAATAACATAATCGGCAGTCTTGATAACATCAAGATTATGCTCGATTACTACGACGCTGTCGCCGCCGTCAACCAGCCGCTGCAAGACCTCAAGCAAGCGATGAATATCAGCAGTGTGCAGACCGGTCGTCGGTTCGTCCAAGATATACAGCGTTTTGCCGGTACTGCGGCGGGCCAGTTCAGTAGCAAGCTTGACGCGCTGCGCTTCGCCGCCCGATAAGGTGGTGGCCGGCTGGCCTAGCTTGATATAACCCAAGCCAACGTCTTGAAGGACTTGCAGCTTACGGTGAAGCTTAGGGATGTTTTGGAAAAACTCTACAGCTTCATCGACAACCATATCAAGTACTTGGGCAATACTCTTGCCTTTATATTTGACCTCAAGCGTTTCGCGGTTATAGCGCGCTCCTTTACAGACCTCGCAAGGCACATAGACATCAGGTAAAAAGTGCATTTCGATCTTAATAATACCGTCACCACGGCAGGCTTCGCAGCGCCCGCCCTTAACGTTGAAACTGAATCGGCCCGGCTTGTAGCCGCGCATTTTGGCCTCAGGAGTTTGGCTGTAAACCTCACGAATGGCATCAAACAAACTGGTATAGGTCGCCGGATTGGAACGCGGCGTCCGCCCGATCGGCGACTGGTCAATATCAATAATCTTATCGATATGCTCAATTCCTTTTATGCTGCGATGATCACCCGGTCGTGCCTTACTATTGCTGTAAATTTTGTTGGCCAGTCCTTTGTAAAGAATTTCATTTACCAAGGTACTCTTACCTGAGCCGGACACACCCGTTACAGCAGTAAATACCCCGAGCGGAAACTTAACATTCAGGTTCTTCAGGTTATTTTCCCGCGCCCCGACAACCTCTAGCCATTTACCATTGGGCTGACGGCGGACTGGCGGAACGGGAATATATTTACGGCGGCTTAAATAGTCACCCGTTATCGAATTGGTATTAGCTTTTATTTCCTCAACTGTACCTTGCGCCACTACTTGCCCACCGCCGGCGCCAGCTGCCGGGCCGATATCGATAATATGGTCAGCAGCATACATAGTGTCTTCATCATGTTCAACGACTAGCAGCGTATTACCGGCATCTCTAAGCCGTTTCAACGTTTCGAGCAGGCGGTTGTTATCGCGCTGATGCAGGCCAATGCTAGGCTCATCCAAGATATAGAGCACACCGACCAGACCGGAGCCAATTTGCGTAGCCAGTCTTATCCGTTGGGCCTCACCGCCTGACAATGTGCCGGCTGCCCGATCAAGTGTTAGATAATCTAAGCCGACATTGACCAGAAACCCAAGCCGGGCATTAATTTCCTTGAGAATCTGTTTGGCAATTGTCTTCTCACGTTCAGTTAAATTCAGTTGCCTAAAAAACTGCTGGCACTCGGCAATATTCAGTCGGGTTACTTCATAAATGTTTCTGCCGCCGACTTTTACCGCAAGGACTTCTGGCTTTAGGCGAGCCCCCTTACAAGTCGGGCACGGCTTGGTGCTCATAAATTCCTCAATTTCTTCCCGCGACCAGTCAGAAGCTGATTCGCGGTGGCGGCGGTTTAAGGTCGGAATTACGCCTTCAAATTTGGTATTATAGATCTTGTGCTCGCCATACATATTGTCGTAGGCAAAGGTATATTTTTCCTCAGAACCGTACATTATGATGTTTTTTAGTTCGTCCGACAGTTCTTCCCAGGTATTGTACAGCGAACCGCCATGCTTTTCGACAACCGCCTCAAGCTGGCACATAAAATACGAGTTAGTATTCTTACTTAACGCTGCAATGGCACCGTCAATCAAGGCTTTGCTCGGGTCAGGCACCACCAGCGAAGGGTCGAACTCCATATTGTTGCCTAAGCCGGTACAGTCCGGGCAGGCGCCATATGGGCTATTGAACGAGAACATCCGCGGTGCAATTTCCGGCAAGCTGATACCGCAATCAACACAGGCGAAGTTCTGGCTGAATACAAGTTCTTCCCCATCAATTATTGCTGCTGTGATTACCCCGCCCCCAAGGCCAAGTGCCGTTTCCAGCGAATCGGCAAGCCTGCTTTCGATACCGGGTCGGATAACCAGACGGTCAACAACGACCTCAATGGTATGTCTTTTATTTTTTTCAAGCTTAATTTCCTCAATAACATCAATAATCTGACCGTCAACCCTAATTCGCACATAACCGTTTTTCTTGATGTCTTCCAACACCTTATGGTGCTCGCCCTTTTTGCCGCGCACCACTGTGGCCAGCAGCATCAGCTTAGTGCCTTCCGGCAGTGCCATAATCTGGTCAACCATCTGCTCAACTGTCTGCTGACTGATTGGCTTACCGCATTTAGGACAATGCGGACGCCCTGCCCGGGCAAACAACAGCCGCAGATAGTCGTATATTTCAGTAACTGTGCCTACCGTTGAACGGGGATTGCGGCTGGTCGTCTTTTGGTCAATGGAAATGGCCGGCGACAAGCCTTCGATATAATCAACATCAGGTTTGTCCATCTGGCCAAGAAATTGCCGGGCATAAGCCGACAACGATTCAACATACCGCCGCTGCCCCTCAGCATAGATAGTGTCAAACGCCAGCGACGACTTACCCGACCCGCTTAAGCCAGTAATAACAACCAACTCATCCCGCGGAATTTCGATATCTATATTTTTAAGGTTATGCTGTCTGGCACCCTTAACAATGATCTTTTCTTTCATATGTTTTCCTCTCACTTAAGTTAAAAATAAGCTCGCAAAGTTCTGAGGTTGCCACACTCCGCTGCGCTTCGTTCGCAATGACAGTGAGATAGTTCTGCGACTATCTTATCGGGCTCCCAGCCTACACAAATGTCATCGCGAGGAGCCATTGGCGACGTGGCGATCTCAGGTGTTACGCTGTGAATTATTTTTTAGTCTTAGTCTTGGCCACCTTTTTTGCTGGCCCCGGCTTTGCCTTGCTGATTTTTTCGCGGAGCTCTATGACCATATCGCGTAGGTCGGCAGCGCGTTCGAATTCGAGGGCTTTAGATGCCTCGCGCATTTCTTTTTCCAGTTTGGCAATAAGCTCGATAAGCTCATTTTTCTTCATTTCGGCCACGCGGCTGACGGTTGTGGCCGTATATTCAGCCGGTGTTTCGGCTACCTTGGTTGTTTCAATTAGGTCCTTAACCCGCTTTTGAATAGTCTTAGGGGTAATACCATGTTTTGTATTGTACGCAATCTGGATTTCTCGGCGGCGGTTGGTTTCATCGATAGCGCGGCGCATCGAGTCGGTCATTACATCAGCATACATAATAACCCGGCCCTGCGCGTTGCGGGCGGCCCGGCCAATAGTCTGGACTAACGACGTTTCCGAGCGTAAAAAGCCTTCCTTGTCGGCATCAAGAATGGCCACAAGAGAAACTTCAGGAATATCAAGCCCCTCGCGGAGCAGGTTTATACCAACAAGCACATCGAACTCACCGGCCCGCAGGCCGCGGATAAGTTCAACCCGCTCGATTGTGACGATATCAGAATGAAGGTAGCGGACGCGAATGCCCATTTCCTTTAAATAGTCGGTAAGATTTTCAGCCATCTTCTTGGTCAGCGTCGTAACGAGTACCCGCTCGTCGATGGCCGCCCGTTTTTTGATTTCACCAAGCAAGTCGTCCATCTGCCCCTTAATTGGACGGATTTCAACTTCAGGGTCAATTAGCCCGGTTGGCCTGATTACCTGCTGCACCACTTGACTGCTGTGCTGCATTTCATAAGCCGCCGGGGTTGCCGATACATAGACGATCTGATTTATCCGTTCCTCAAACTCATCGAAGGTAAGCGGTCGGTTGTCAAAGGCCGAAGGCAGGCGAAACCCATTTTCGACCAAAGACTGTTTGCGGGAACGGTCGCCGGCATACATAGCCCGAATTTGCGGCAGCGTTACATGCGACTCGTCAATCATTATCATAAAATCTTTCGGGAAGTAGTCAATTAGCGTATAGGGCGATTCCCCCGGCGCACGGTTAGTAAGGTGCCGAGAATAGTTTTCGATGCCTGAACAGTAACCCATTTCCAACATCATTTCAATGTCATACTTAGTCCGCTGACCGATACGCTGGGCTTCGAGCAGTTTGTTATTAGCTTGGAAAAAGGCCAGCTGCTGCTCAAGCTCGGCCTCAATATCTGCAACGGCCCGCAGCATATTATCGCGCGAAGTGACATAGTGAGAAGCCGGATAAATGGCAATATGCTTACGCTCAGACAAAACCTCGCCTGTCAGCGTATCAATTTCCTGAATGCGGTCAACTTCATCGCCAAACAATTCAACCCGAACAGCCTTTTCGCCATAAGCTGCCGGAAATATTTCAATAACATCGCCGCGTACCCGGAACTTACCACGGGTAAAGTTTATATCGTTACGCTCATACTGAATAGCAATCAGCTTGCGCAAAATATCATCGCGGTCGCGGGTTTGACCTTGCCGGAGCGACAGCACCAAGCCATGGTATTCATCCGGCGAACCGAGACCGTAGATGCAGGAAACACTGGCTACAATAATAACATCGCGCCGTTCAAAGAGCGAGCTTGTCGCCGAGTGGCGCAGCTTGTCTATCTCATCATTAATTGAAGCGTCTTTTTCAATATAAGTATCGGTATGGGCAATATATGCCTCGGGCTGGTAATAGTCATAATAACTGACAAAATACTCAACCGCATTATTGGGGAAAAACTCTTTAAACTCGCTGGCTAGCTGAGCAGCGAGCGTCTTATTGTGTGCAATGACCAGTGTTGGTTTTTGGACTTCTTCGATGACCTTAGCCATGGTGAAAGTCTTGCCGGTACCGGTAGCGCCCAACAGTACCTGTCCACGCTCACCGCGCCGGATGCCTTCAACCAATTTAGCGATAGCCTGCGGCTGGTCGCCAGTAGGTGAAAAAGGCGCCTCAACCTTAAACGGTACGCCGCCTTCAATATATGCAGTATTTAATTTGGGAACAATATTCATATTCTCACCGCACTTAGCAAAAGTATTAGATAATTAAACCATTACAATAAAGTAGGACTTGCTTTAGATTAAGCATTAGCTCACTAAAGCTTAGTCGCACTTATCCTGGGGCTTAGACGCTGTTGACTCCCGCTTAAGAAGCTGGGAGTCTTACAGATTTTTTGTTATTGGATAAGTATTATCCACTAGGAATAATTATATCATGCTTTTAGCGGTAATGCACTACTTATTACGCCGTTTCTTAAACCAATCGACAATTGCAAAATTCTCTTCAGTCATAACAGCGTAAAACTGCTCATGGCCTTCCGGCACCAATATAATTCCTAAGCGCCGCTCATCTTTTTGAAATTTAAAATTCCGCTCTTGTTGCTTGCCTTGCCGTTCATAGACTATGCTTGACTCCCGCGGCGCATACATAATGGCATATGCCAGGTCTGAACCGCAGTTGACCGGCATTCCGGCTAAATTATATATTATATCACCAGGCTGCAGGCCTAGTTTGCGGGCCGGCGTATCCTGAACGGTATCGAGAACCATTACCCCTTTATCCGGGGGCACAAACAGCGGCTTACCCTCTGATTCCTGCTTATTATCAAGTTGAATCAAAAACTCATGACCCAGCGGGCTTGCCAGCGCTGCGATTATCTGCAGCCATTGAAATTTTGCCGACAGCAAAGCCAAAGCCAGCAAAATAACGCTGTAAATGGCAAGATGAAGGGCCGATTTCAGCCGGCGCTTATAAGGAAGGCTAGTTATTGCCATATCGGTATAACCTAGCGCGGCAACAACCGGCATCATGGCATATACCCACTTCTGTCCTTCGGGCGGATCAATGCCGAGCGGCATTAGCGGCCACCAATCAGCCATTTTAATACCGCCGGCCGGGTCATTCCCGGTCGGCACGCCAACAGCTACTAACAGCACAAGCGGCAGCGGCCAAAAGTTCTGCAAACTAAACGCTCCTACCAGCTGCCCGTCCCCCCGTTTAATAAACATCGGCATGGCGCTGAAGCGGCTGCTCAGCGCAATCAGCAAACTTTCTGTTACATGCAGAATAGCAACCAGTGCTAACACTTGCGGCACATTGACATCAGGCCACCCGAAAATGACATTGGACACAGCGACAAGACCACCGGCGTAGGCAAAGCACAGAAACCGCGTATTAATCATCATTAATAGCAGTGCCAGCGGCCAAATATAGTTAAAGCCAAGTTTGTTCAGCGTAATGCCGACAACGGTCAGCAGCAAGCTGGCTGCGACCCCGCCGATTGTACCATAAAAAGCGGCCAGTAATATCTGATGTCTAAGCGAATAGATGGCGGTGCCAAACATTTTCTGCTGATTACGCTTGGTCTGCCAGTACTGAACACCAAGAAAGCCAACAATCAGCCAAAAAATCGGTTCAAAAAAAACGGCAATCGTCTGTCTTAAAACTAATTCAAAAACCTGCTGCCAAGGAAACATTTTGTCACCCACCCCAAAATATTAAGCACTATAAGATTTTTTCATGCCAAAATGCGGCTGGCCAAAAGGCTGCCGCATTGGTATTATTTACTCGATTTTACTTTTTATTATCTCAACGGCTTTGTCAAGCTGGGCATCTAGGCCGGGCTCCCGGCTGCCATATTCGACTTTAACGTCTGGTTCAATGCCGACACCGTTTATTGAGCGGCCGGCAGGCGTGAGATATTTAGCGATAGTAAGCTTGATAGCGTCGTCACCCAAACGCATAAGCGTCTGAACCGAGCCTTTACCGTAGGTCTTGGTGCCTACCAGCGTTCCGGCACCTGTATCCTGGACAGCTCCGGCCACGATTTCCGAGGCGCTGGCGCTGCCGCCGTTAACTAATACCACCAGCGGATACTTTACAATTTCCAAAGTAGAATTATGTGTTTCACGCTCGCCGGTTCTCGTAACAACCGAAACAACCGGCCCTTTGGGGACAAGTTTATCGGCTACTTTTACGCTTTCATCTAACAGTCCGCCCGGATTATCGCGCAGGTCAAGAACAAGCCCTTTCATGCCGGCTTTTTCAAGTTCCTGCAGCTTATGGATAAAGTCACTCGCCGTGTTTTCATTGAACATTGATATCCGGATGTAGCCGATATTATCGGGCAGCATTTTACCCGAAACTGTTTTAATCTGGATGTTAGAACGAGTAACAGTATAATCCTTGGCCGGATCAGCCCCTCTCACAATTGTGAGCGTTACCTGCGAGCCCTCCGGACCACGAATCTTATTGACAGCTTCGTCAAGCGTCATGTCTTTAGTGTCATGTCCGTCAATTTTAGTGATACGGTCCCCGCTTTTAATACCGGCCTTGTCTCCGGGCGTCCCTTCAATCGGCGAAACAACTGTCAGCATTTTATCCTTAACGCCGACTACAATACCGACACCGCCAAATGAACCCTCGGTCTCAATCATAAACTCTTTAAACAGCTTAGCATCCATATAAACTGAATGCGGGTCGCCAAGCGATGCAACCATGCCTCTAACAGCGCCTATCATTAAGGTGTCCATCGGCACTTCTTCGACATAGCGTGATTTAACAATATGCAGCGCCCGGAAAAACTTGAACGTGCTAGCAATATCAGACGAATTTAACCGCAGCAGGTACAAAAAGCCGCCTACTGTGGCCGTAAAGGTAAGAACCACCAATAACAAGGCTCCCACTATGACCTTACGTTTACTCAAAACATCCACCTCGATTCGAGGTTCGAAGCCTGGGGCCCGAACGACAGATTGGCCTATTTCTGCGCATATAGCTATCTATATGTAGAATCTTTGTAAAATATTCTAGACAGCCGCCAGCATTCCTGCCGGGCGGCTGTCTATATGGCAACATCCCCACGCTGTTCAAAAACGAGCATAGCTTCCTTCTATTTTATAGATAATCTCGTGGGTTGGTCGGCGACCCATTCACCCGCACTTCAAAGTGACAATGCGGTCCGGTTGAATAGCCTGTTGAACCAGCTCTGGCTATGGTCTGCCCTTTCCGCACTGATTGGCCCTCCACTACCAGCAGCTCAGAATTATGGGCGTATAGCGTTGTGATACCGCCGCCATGATCGATAATTACGGCCTTGCCGTAGCCGCCCATCCAGTCAGAGTAGATAACTACACCGCTGTCAGCTGCCGAAATGGGATCACCGTAATCAGCGCCAATATCCATACCGCTATGATAACGCTGCGTCCCGAATATCGGGTGAATCCGCCAGCCGTATTCCGAAGTTATCGGTCCGACTGCCGGCCAAATCATCGCCCCTGTGGCTTCCACCGAGCTGCTGCTGCGTCCTGACTGATTTCGAATCATCTGCTCAATCTGCCGCGAGGTTTCCTGCAGTTCCCGGTAAGCCCGTTCAGCAGAATCGCGGTCACTAACGGCTTTGTCCAAAACCGCCTCACGCTCCTGCTTGCGCAGCTCAACTAATTTCTTTTTCTCAGCTGCCGCCTTTTCTAATTCAACAATAGCAGCTTTGTCCTGTTCGAGTTCAACGCGTTTTTGGGCTATTAATTCGCGCTCAGCCTTTACCTTGGCAATAAGGTTAGTGTCTTGCTTAATTACCCGTTTCAAAAGATCCATCCGGGTTGTAAAATCTCCAAAGTCACGCGCTCCAAGCAGCACATCCAGATAGTTTATCTGACCGTTTTCATAAATATCGCGCATCCGCTTATTAAGAATTTTGCTGCGTTCGGCCAGACTTTTTTCAGTCTTTTCCATTAAGATAGTATTGACCTTTATTTGCTGCTCTGTGCTATCAAGTTTAGCCTTGATAGCATTATATTCACTCTGTGCCGAATCCAACTCTATTTGAATCTTGCGGAGCTGTCCTGATACGCTGTTAACTCTCTGTTGCGCCTCGGCAGCTTGATTCTGTTTAACTTGCATTTGCCGCTGAATGTTGTCAAGCCTATCCTCAAGTTCGTTGGCCAGGGCCGGACCGATAGCTGTGACTGTAAGCATGGCCGCCGTTACTAAAGCGGTAATCTGTCGTTTTCCGTACACCGAATCCCCCCTGAACTAAACCTTCATAAACTTACGCAGCGATATTGAACTGCCTAAAGCGCCGATTGTCGCGCCGACAACCAGCAGCAAGATACTGATATAATTAATAAACGGATACTGCGGAATGAGCGGTAAAAAGGCCAGTGATTGATAAACTTCTCGCGTTAAGCCGCTATAAAGCTGTCCAATCAACAGCACAGCAACCAAGGCGCCGCCTATTCCTAGGATCATCCCCTCAATTATAAACGGCCAACGAATAAACCAATCAGTCGCGCCCACATACTTCATTATGCCGATCTCCCGGCGGCGGGCAAATACCGTAATTCTAATAGTATTAGAAATGATAAACACTGCGGCAAGCGCTAAAAAGATTATCAGGATTAACCCGAATATCCGCATTAGTTTAGTCAGGTTGAATAATTTTTCGACTACTTCCTGACCAAACTTGGCTTTTTCAACACCTTCCATCTCACCGATAGTCTCGGCTAACGCCTTAACCCGTTCGGGCTTGTCTACTTTGACCTCGAAAGCATCGGGCAGCGGATTAGTGTCCCCCAACGCGGCCAGCAGACCCTGCTGGTCGCCTAGCCTGGTCTTAAACCGTTCCATAGCTTCATCTTTGGGCACGAAAAGCACCTGGGTAACCCCAGGCATCTTGGTTATGCGTGTCCCAATCTCCCGAGTCTCATAATCACTTAGGTCATCATGCAAATAAACCGAAATCTGCACCTGCGATTCCAGTACAGCCGCCATATTATTCAGGTTGAGAACCATGACCAAGAAAATCCCTAAGATTAAGAGCGACAGCGCTACAGTGCTGACCGACGCAAAACTCATCAGGCTGTTGCGCTTTAAGGATACAACGGCCTCGCGAATAAAATATTCCATTGTTCTAATCTTCATAGCCGTATACCCCTTTCACTTGGTCACGGACAATACGGCTCTTTTCAATAGCGATAACCCGCCGGCGCATCATATCAACAACGGTTTTATCATGTGTTGCCATTACGATGGTGGTGCCGCTTTTATTAATTTTTTCAAAAATCTTCATAATCTCCCAGGAAGTATCTGGATCCAGATTTCCAGTAGGCTCGTCCGCAATAACGACCATCGGACTGTTGACAATAGCCCGGGCGATAGCTACCCGCTGCTGCTCGCCGCCCGATAATTCCGCCGGAAAACAACGGGACTTGCTTCTCAATCCTACCAAATCAAGGACATGGTTAACCCGTTTTTGCATTTCCCGCCGTGATGCCTCAATAACCTGCATTGCAAAAGCTACATTCTCATAAACCGTTTTGTTGGGCAGCAGGCGATAGTCCTGAAAGACGATTCCCAGACTGCGCCGGAAATAAGGTACCTCCGAAGATTTCAGGCTGCCCACGTTGCATCCGTTGACAATAAGCTGACCGCTGCTCGGCAATTCCTCCCGGGTTATCAGTTTAATAAAGGTGGATTTACCGGCACCGCTTGGTCCGACTACAAACACGAATTCTCCCTTTTCGATGTCAATGTTGATATCGGAGAGGGCGACCGAGCCGTTATCGTAAACCTTACAAACACTATCCATGTGAATCAAAAAAGTCATCCTCCCGTCATGGACTGCAGCAGCAATTGTAGTACTGTTCTTTTAGAATAGTGATGTGCCGCAGGAAGATATGTAGGGTCAATTCTCATTATAAATTTGACACTTTTGGTGAAACTCCTGTCTAAATGATAAAACTTTTCAGTAAGCTTGTCGAAGTATCACCGTATCGTCTCAGCAATATACAGCGTAGCCACCCCAAGCACTAACAGCAAACCGACATACCACCAAAACATGGTCAGCCGCTGCCTTAGCGTCAGGTCATAGTAAACCTTGTCGTTATAATCACCGCGCCACAGCCTAAACAGTGATACAAAAAAGATGAGCAATATAAATAAATTATGAGTATAGATAAACATCAAACCAATCGCAATTGTCCCCACCCACCACATATGCGGGGAAATTGCCCCGGCAATCTTTCCGCCGTCAAGCGGATCACAGGGGATGAGATTGAAGAGATTGAGCAGACAGGCGGTATAAGACAGCACTAATAGCAGCATGCTGTCCGTCCACAGATAACAAGTCAGGCAGATAAGCGCGCTCAGTGTGCCAAGCGCCGGTCCCCCAATGGCAATATTGGCCTCCATGCGAGCGTTGACCGGGGCATCTTTTAAGGCTAAGGCTGCGCCGATGAACGGCACAAAAATCGGCCCTTGAGTCTTCATGCCAACAGCCCGTGAGGCTATGACATGGCCCAATTCATGACACAGCAGCAGCAAGACAAAGCCCAAGGCAAACTTAAAACCAAACGCCACAGCATATACCGCCAATGAAACCAGCATTGATATGGCAATGGCCCCGGCCGGGCCAAAATTAACCAACGCGACCAGTCCCATCACAGCAACAGCCGCCCGCCGGATTATCTTCCCACCTATCGTTATAACCTGCCGCACATATATCCCCCCTTTACGGTAAGTAATAATATTACCCTAAATTCTAATCTCCAGTTAAAGCAAAAATGACTCTCTACATGCATATGCACGCGAGAGTCATTTTAATTACCTTTTACCGTTTACGGCTGATTACCCGTTTAGCAGCTTTGACAATATCGGTTACCGTAAGGTTGTATTTTTCCAGCAGTACATCCGGTGTACCAGATTCGCCGAAGGTATCAAGAACGCCGACCCGTTCCATGGGTACCGGCATATTTTCAACAAGCACTTCGGCAACAGCGCTGCCCAGACCGCCGATAATGCTGTGTTCCTCGCAGGTTACTACAGCGCCGGTATCTTGGGCGGCTTTAATAACAGCCTCTTTGTCAATCGGTTTAATGGTGTGGATGTTGAGCACCCGAGCGCTATAGCCGGAAGCCGTAAGCTCGTCGGCCGCCCGCCGCGCCGGCGATACCATTACGCCAGTAGCCATGATAGTTACATCGGTACCGTTAGCCAGTTCTACCGCTTTGCCCATTTCAAACTCGTAGCCGTCGCCGAACACGTCTGGCACCGCCATCCGGCCCAGTCGTAAATAAACCGGTCCGTGATGTTTGGCAGCCCATGCGACCGCATAGCGAGTCTCCATGGCATCAGCCGGAACGATTACTGTCATATTGGGGATACTGCGCATTAGCGAAATATCCTCAATAGCTTGGTGTGATGCGCCATCTTCGCCAACAGTCAGACCGGCGTGAGTTGCAGCCACCTTGACATTGAGTTTCGGATAGCAAATCGAGTTGCGGATTTGCTCAAAAGCCCGACCGGCTGCAAACATGGCGAAGGTCGATACGAAAGGAATTTTGCCGGCAGCCGCAAGTCCGGCCGCCACGCCCATCAAGTTTTGCTCGGCAATCCCAACATTAAAATGTCTATCAGGAAAGGCCTTGCCAAAAACATTGGTCTTTGTCGATTTCGACAAGTCAGCATCTAATACAACGATATCTTTATTTTCCAGCCCCATCTCGCGAAGGGCTTCACCATAAGCTTCACGTGTTGCTTTACCCATTACAAACACCCGCCTTCCTTAATCTTCAAGCTGGCTGAGGAACTTTTTGCATTCCTCGCTGCTTGGCGCCTTACCATGCCAGTCAACAACGTTTTCCATCTCGCATACGCCCTTGCCTTTAACAGTGCGGGCTACAATCATGGTCGGCTTGCCTTTAACAGTTTTGGCCGTTTGGATAGCATCGTAGATGGCAGCAATATCATGACCGTCAATTTGAAGGACATTCCAGCCAAATGCCTCCCACTTCTCAGGAATAGGCAGCGGCGACATTACCTCTGCTATCGGACCGTCGATCTGCAGCCCGTTGTAGTCGACAAAAGCAGTAAGATTGTCCAGCTTGTAATGAGCAGCGAACATAGCGGCTTCCCAAACCATGCCTTCCTCGAGCTCACCGTCACCCAACAGGGCAAATACGCGATAATCGCGTCCGTCAAGACGTCCGGCCAACGCCATGCCGGCGGCGGCGCTTAGGCCTTGCCCCAGTGAACCCGTAGACATATCAATGCCCGGCAATGATTTCATGCTGGGATGACCTTGCAGACGGCTGTCAATCTTGCGCAGCGTCAGAAGTTCATTGTGCGGGAAAAAACCCTTTTCTGCCAGCGCGCCATATAAAACGGGTGCAGCGTGGCCTTTCGACAACACAAAACGGTCGCGGTCCACATCATCGGGTTTGTGCGGATCAACCTTCATTTCCGCAAAGTACAGCACAGAAAGAATATCGGCGGCCGACAGTGATCCGCCCGGATGGCCCGATTTTGCCTCGGTAACGGCCGCAACTATATTGCGCCTTATAGCCTTTGCCCGTTTTTCAAGCTCAGCTATTTTTTCAGCAGTTAGCTTTTCAGCCATATGTATTCAACCTCCTAAACTAAATTAGCTATATAAATTAAGTTGTTACCAGTCACCTTTATCTAATCAGGGTAAAACCTTCACCCAGTACTTCATGAGCATCAGTTACAATTACAAAAGCATTAGGATCTTTTTGCTTAATAACATCCTTAAGCCGGGTAAATTCACCCGTCTCGACGACACAAAACAGCATATCGCGGGCTTGACCGGTATAGCCGCCTTTTCCTTGAAATAATGTCACACCCCGGCCTAAATCCTCGATGATGGCCTGAGAAATCTCAGCCGGCTTGTCGGTCATAATCCAAAAAGCTTTCGCAGCGCTTGGGCCTTCCTGAACAATATCGATAATTAATGATGTAACATAGAGCGAAATTAGACCGTAAAGCGCTAGTTCCGCGCTCTTAAAGGCAATGCCGGAAAACGCAATTACAAAGAAATCCGCGATTAGCAGCGACTGTCCGACACTGATGCCGGATAATTTATTAATGATTGCAGCGGCCAAGGCCGTTCCAGCAGTATTCCCCTTGAAGCGGAAGATCAGCCCCATCCCGATACCGCCCAGTACCCCGCCGTACAGCGAACTAAGCAGCAGGTCCTGCGTCAATACCGGAGTATAAGGTGCCGTCCAATCGATAGCAAGCGATAAGGCAACCGCCCCAAACAATGTATTAATGCCATATCTTGCGCCCAGGACCTTGATGCCGATAATAAACAGGGGAATATTGAAAAGCAGCATAATAACGCCGACCGGCCAGTTGAATAAATAGTAAAGTACAGTGGCCAGACCGCTAACACCGCCGGCAGCAATCTTGTTAGGTATCAAAAACATATTGAGGGCGATAGCTTCAATAACTACGCCCAATAGTACCCCTAAGTAGTTGCGAACCCATGTTGGCAGCGCCCTCACCCCCGGGATTTATTGATTAATTCCAGAGCAAGTTCAGCATTATAACAGGCTTTTTTGCGCAGAGATTTTATCTTCTCCTCACGCGCTTTATTAGGACGGTTTATTTCCGGCCACATGGCCCGAACCTTCGTCATCAATCCGTCAACCGTAACGGTTTTAAGCGTTCCCGCATGCCGCTCGCCGATTGTCTCCAAAAAGCGGTCGATCTTGGGATCATAAGACAAACCAATCATTGGCACATGCATAACAGAAGCAAAAATCAACGCATGCAGGCGAATACTGATCAGCATGTCAAAATTGCCGATGAGCGAAAGCAGTTCGCTGGTCGTGTATTTATCGGGCAGCACTGTTGCTGGCCGCTTAGTGCGGCTGGCTATCTTTTTGGCAGCCGTATAATCCTCAGGCCATTGCATGGGAAGAAACACGACCCGGGCGCCAAATTCGTCGATTATTTGGTCAGAAACCTGTGCCACAGCATTTTTATAGTGGCTCCAGTCTTTCCACTCCCGAACAGAAATGCCGATGAGCGGAGCCCCGCCTTCAACACCGTTTTTACTTAAGATTGCCCGCCCGATCTGCCGGTCAACAGGATGCATAGCAACAACCGGGTCGGCCGTTACATACACCGGCGGTTTAGTAACCTTGAGTCGTTTAAGCTCATCGCGAGATCCTTCATCCCGGACGGTAATTAAATCTACCATATTGCCGATATAGCTCATGGCACCGCGCGCCAGAGCGCCACGCACCGGCCCAATTCCCTGGGCATACAGCATAACCTTTTTCCCTAGTTTCTTGGCCAGCATCATAATACTTAAGTAATAATACAAACTGCGGTCACTGGTAACATCCTGCAGCAAACTTCCGCCGCCGCTTATCAGCAAATCGCTCTTGGACAGCGCCCGAATAATTTCCGGATAGTTAAGCCGGTATACGGCTTTAACCCCGTGCCGCTCGCGCGTATCATCCGGGTTGCCCGAAATAACGGTTATTTTTACATTTGGCTCAAGATCGGTCAGCACTTCGATCATTGCGGCCAACATGGCTTCATCACCGGCATTGGCAAAACCGTAGTACCCCGAAATAACGATATCACTCATTGCCGGCAGTTCTCCTTCCTAATAGGAACGACAGATAATGAAGGATCTGAACGCCAATTATGGCAATTACACCAACCACAATTCCTACAGCCACTCCGTCAATGCCGCGAATAAACGACATGTAGATGGGAGTGCGGGTATGGGCAAAGGTTTCTACCAACGATCCCTGGCCAATCGTCGCTACAACGACAAGTATATAGTGCAGCGCCCGCGGCCATTGCCGATAAAACGCCATAATCATTAAGAAGAAGGCGGGATGACCGATCATAAATTCTTTTGACCGCGGCCGGGCATACATCAAACGCTCCAGCCAAGCCCGCAGTTTAATCTCGATCCCGGGAACCGGCACACCGGCAGTATGCCCGGAACGACCGATAAAAATCCAAGCGCCCACAGCAGCAACAGCCACTACCAGTAAAGTTTTGACATAGATAGGATAATTAAGTAGCTGGGTCAGCTGCTGCCAAATACTCTTGGGAGTTTCGGTACTGTCAGCATCAAACAAATTGTAGCGGGACAAATAAACAAAGGATATCAATATGAGCGGCGCCACAAAAGTAAGTTTTACGCCACGATAAATCTCCAATTCAGTCAAGAAGCGTATATCACCGAGCAGTGCGCCGACATAAAAACCACCGACGATTGCNAGCAGCGTGGTTATCACTAACCACTTACCGCCGTCCAGGATAATGCGCATAAGACTTGCGCCCTGGCTAGGCGGTGTTTTACGCCATCTATCAATAACATAAGTCATGGCCAGAACCGGAAAAACGATTGCGCTGACCATTGCTGCTGCCTGCCGTACCAAAGTCCCGGACCCCGTAAGTACCGGAAAAATCAAAATAGAAGCAATAATAGCTAACAATATATACTGATAACGCCTGGGAAACGGATGAACCAAGGTCAAGAACAACACTCCGGCTGAGGTCGCTCCGATCAGCATTAGAGCAAGCAAGAAAGGGTTGGGGAAAATCGGGGCAAAAGTTCCCGCACGACCGATAGTAAAGCCCTTATCCAGCAGCGCTGCCTTAACCCCTTCCACATAGTCGATATTGGTTTCAATAAGTGTTTTTCCAGGTTCAGGTTTGTCATATTTACGCAGCAGGTTAACGCGGACATTGCGTTCCTGGTCGGTCAGAGCCCAGCGTTGAATGGCCACATCGGCCTTAAGCTTACGCTGTTCATCTTTGGATATGACGTATACACGGGCTGTTTGATAATTAACCGCCGTCGCTAAGGGGATAAGCCCCTCCTGCTTTAAAAATTGCAACTGCAACGGATGTTCAATCATGTGCAGGGTTAGTTGACGTTCCTTGATTTTTTGAGCTACCAGCGGCATTTGGCCGGGATAGCCGAGCACTTCATCGCCGACAAACATAATACCTGAAACATTATCGACCGCATCAAGGCGCTGAAACACAGCTTCAACATCTTCAGCCCTAACTTTAGTGTAATTTGAGGGCCTCGCAACGACATAAAAGCCCTGACCGACAACTTCTTTCATTTCATCGGTCGGCATGCCCAAATTCCATTCAACAACTTTCTCATAATTGGCTTTGACGGCTAAAACCGGCTGCTCTGTTCCGGCGACAACTGTCACTCGCTCGGGACTTAGGCGGCGCACTAAATCGCTATGTACCTCAGCAAAAACTTGTTGGTTCTGCCCAACAATATAGACATCTTCAGCTACAACCTGCCCGCGCTCAATCAAACTGCGCCAAACCGGATCAGCCAAAACTCCCGTTTGGTACTGCTGAATGATTTGTGCCCCTGACACAGCAAACACTTTACCGCTTTTATTGAGCTTTTCCAGTGTCGTCTCGTAAACAGCAAGCGAGGTAATGCCAGCATCTTTGAACTGCTGCATAAGCGAGTGTACAGGTACACCCTCGATTTGCGCCAATTCAACGATGTCTTCATAATCCATTACCATTTCAACCCGGGAGTTATTCTGCTCGGTCACATGACGCTGCCAGCCTACGGTAAGCGCAGCTAACAGACCGATTATAATCAGTATTATCAGCACCCGGTTATATTTAAAGTCTTTCAACAATCTCTCCACCTTATACAGAAATAGTATTGCCAATAATAGCGCATCGCAATGCTGCGCTACAAAAATACAGAGACATCGAGACACAATAATCTTGGTTAGTATCTGCGTAATTGGAAATTTTAAACATTAAGCCGCATTCCTGAGCGCAAATTTATCTTATTCTGCCAAACTGTGCTAAATCCTGCAAAAATTCAGCTTTCAAAACAAAAAAACCCCCTAAAAAGCGATTGCCGCGCTCCGCTCGCAATGACATACGAGTAATTACAGGGTAGTGTCGTGCGAGGGAGAGACGGCATTTCATGTTTTAGGGAAGCAGCCTAGTTTAATTAAGGTTATTTATTTTGGCTTATTGTCGGCGTGAATTACTATGCGTCCGTTTTCAGAAACTATGTCGCGCACACTGACATTAAAGGGGAGTTTGTTGTTTTCAACCAGCGGTATCTCGGTAATGGCCATTCCGCCGATACTGCCTACCGGCGAGTCATTGAGCAGAAACCGCTCAGTAACAAATTTTATTCTGTGACTGTCGACCGCAATTTTACCCTCAATCGTCACGGTAACGGTTGCAAAGCTGCCAAATGACAGCGCGCTGGTTGCCTGAACCTTTTCCGGGGTAATTCTGACTACAGCGTTCTTGACGCCTTTTACTGACTGATTGAGATAGCGCGCTAGCTCGGCCTCCGAAATAACTGCGGCAACCTTAACGTCGCCTACCGATTTCATGGCAATCAGCCGTTTATTAAACAATGTGCCCATATCAAGCTGAACATCATTTAAGGTGGCCGTAAGCTCGCTGAAAGTAATTTTGTCAGTCCGGGCATTAGCAGCCGACAGGTTTATCTTATCAAAACTGCCGCCCAGCATCAGCAGGGCAGGCCACTTATCGACATCAGCGCTTACATCATCGCTCCCGGTCTGATTGACCATTCCTTGAGCTACTATTTCCGAAATAAGTGCCGGCAGCATAAATTGGGTTGCTACTGCCAACGCCAGAATAACGGCAACTAGATACAACAACCGTTTCGGCATAAGTTAAGCCTCCTCAGGCTATAAACCGTTTTTTAGATAAGCCTCAATGAACATATCAATTCCGCCGTCCATTACGGCCTGAACATTGCCGGTCTCGGCATTTGTCCGGTGGTCCTTAACCATATTATATGGGTGGAACACATACGAGCGAATCTGACTGCCCCACTCAATAGCATGGTATTCGCCGCCAATGTCATTTAGTACCTGTTCTTGTTTCCGACGCTCGAGTTCAAACAGCTTGGCCCGCAAAAAGCGCAAGCATTGTTCACGATTTTGAATCTGCGACCGCTCGCTTTGACATTGAACCACAAGCCCAGTCGGCATATGCGTCATCCGCACCGCCGAATCAGTCTTATTAATATGCTGACCGCCCGCGCCGCTAGCCCGGTAGGTATCGACCTTGACATCGGCCATATTAATATTTATTTCTACAGTGTCATCAATTTCCGGCATTACATCGACAGCGGCAAACGAAGTATGACGGCGGCCGCTGGCGTCGAATGGTGAAATCCGGACAAGACGGTGCACGCCTTTCTCAGCTTTAAGATAGCCATAAGCGTTGTGGCCGACAATCCTGATGGTCGCGCTTTTTACACCGGCCTCATCACCGGCCAGAAAGTCCATCGTCTCAACCGTAAAATTGCTTTTCTCAGCCCAACGCACATACATCCTAAGCAGCATCTGGCACCAATCTTGAGCTTCGGTGCCGCCGGCTCCGGCATGGAGCGTCAAAATTGCCGGATTGGCATCATATTCGCCTGACAGCATAAGTTCGAGTTCAAGATGTTCGATATCTCGGTTAATTTCCTCAAACGCGGCTTTTACCTCGGAATAAACGCTTTCATCATTCTCATCCATGCCCAATTGGCACAGAACAGCCATATCGTCATAGCGTTCACTAATACTGCGGTAACGGTCTACGCTATCCTTGAGCGCCGTAACCTCTTGGGAAATCTTCTGCGCCTCGTCCGGGTTATCCCAGAACCCCGGGGCGGCCATTTGATTTTCTAAATCAGCAATCTTTTCTTCTTTAACGGCTAAGTCAAAGAGAAACCCTGATTTCTTCTAATTTCTGCTCCAGTCTCACAATATCAGGGCGTAAATCTTCTAATAACAAACTATTTCCCTCCAAAACTGCATGTACATGTATTATAAAGATTTGAGATTGCCGCGCTTCGCTCGCAATGACAATTGAGTTGGCTCTATCCTGCGAAGCTGTCATCGCAAGGGACATAGCCCCGCGGCGATCTCGTTCCTTTAGCTATTTATCTCTATTTATTCTTCCCGCAGCATTTCTTGTACTTTTTGCCAGAACCGCACGGGCATTCTTCATTGCGGCCGATGTGGTCCTTATTGACAATCGGCTGATGGGCTTTCTGCTGAGCCTCTTCCTCGCCATGCGAAGCTTGAGCCTGCTGCAGCCGATCTTCCGGCTGGGTCACAATATTTACCCTGAAGATATATTTTACAATATCTTCTTGGATATTATCGATCATCTGCTGGAACATATCATAGGCTTCGATTTTATACTCAATCAGCGGATCACGCTGGCCATAGGCTCTAAGCCCAATGCCCTCGCGCAGCATATCCATTGCATCAAGATGCTCCATCCACTTCGCATCGACAACCTTGAGCATAACAACCTTCTCAAGTTCCCGCATATTATCGGCCCCAAACAGCGCCTCGCGGCTGTTATAGGCCTCTTCAGCCGCCTTGGCGAGCGCCTCGCGGAGTTCATCACGGCTGAGTTTTTCCAACTCCTCTTTATTGAGCATGCCTTCCGGTGCAAAGAAGTCTTCGCAGTATTCAATCAGACCGCTATAATCCCATTCTTCAGGATAGAGCTTTTCATCAGCGTAAAGCTCCATGGCGCGGTCAAGAATTTTTCCGATCATGTGGAAAATGTTTTCCCGCATGTTCTCACCCATGAGGATTTGTCGACGCTGGCCGTATATAACCTCACGCTGTTGGTTCATAACATCGTCAAACTCTAAAACATGTTTCCGGATATCAAAGTTGCGGGCCTCGACCTTTTTCTGGGCCTGTTCGATTGAGCGGGTTACCAGTTTGTGCTCAATCGGCTCATCTTCGTCCATTCCCAGCTTATCCATAATACTGGCAATATTGTCTGAACCGAATAGCCGCATCAAATCATCTTCAAGCGATAGGTAGAAGCGGGTTGAACCAGGGTCGCCCTGACGACCGCTCCGGCCGCGCAGCTGGTTGTCAATTCGGCGGCTCTCATGCCGCTCAGTGCCGATAATATGAAGACCACCCAGTTCGGCTACGCCTTCGCCCAAGACAATGTCAGTACCCCGGCCGGCCATATTGGTGGCAATGGTTACTGCCCCCATCTGTCCGGCACCGGCTACAATCTCGGCCTCCATCTCATGGAATTTCGCATTGAGGACATTATGGGGAATACCCGCACGTTTAAGCGCTGCACTTAATTCTTCCGACTGGACGATAGAGGTAGTACCGACCAGCAGCGGCTGGCCTTTAGCATGGCGTTCAACAATATCTTTAACAACAGCCTTATATTTAGCTTTCTTGGTTTTCAAAATTACATCAGGATTGTCAATCCGCTGAACTTGCTTGTTGGTCGGAATAACAATAACTTCAAGACGATAAATCTTACGGAATTCCTGCTCCTCGGTCTTGGCCGTACCTGTCATGCCAGCCAGCTTGGAGTACATGCGGAAGTAGTTCTGGAAAGTAATTGAGGCCAGTGTTTGGCTTTCGCGCTCAATTTTTACGCCTTCTTTAGCCTCGATGGCCTGATGAAGACCATCGGAGTAGCGGCGGCCGAACATTAGACGACCGGTAAACTCGTCAACGATAACAACTTCGCCGTCTTTTACCACATAATCACGATCACGTTGCATCAATCCCTTGGCTTTCAAGGCTTGCGTGAAGTGATGCGACAGCTCAATATTTTCATGCTCATAAAGATTCTTTACGCCAAGCGCTTGCTCGGCCTTAGCAATACCATGCTCAGTCGGCGCCACAGTATGGGCCTTTTCATCAATGGTATAGTCTTCGCCTTCTTTAAACTTTGCTACAACCTTGGACAAAACATAATAGAGATCGGTTGACTTTTCCCCTGGTCCGGAAATGATGAGCGGTGTACGGGCTTCGTCAATCAAAATGCTGTCAACCTCGTCGACAATAGCGTAATTAAGCTCGCGCTGTACCATTTGGTCGGCATAAATAACCATATTGTCGCGCAGATAGTCAAAACCGAACTCGTTATTGGTACCATAAGTTACATCAGCGGCATAAGCCATTTTGCGTTCAGCAAAATCCAGGCCATGAACAATTAGTCCAACCGATAACCCTAAAAACCGGTATAATTTCCCCATCCATTCGCTGTCGCGGCGGGCCAGATAGTCATTGACGGTAATAACATGGACGCCTTTGCCTGTCAGGGCATTAAGATAAACCGGCAGAGTTGCAACAAGCGTCTTACCTTCACCAGTTCGCATCTCAGCGATATTACCTTCGTGCAGCGTTATGCCGCCCAACATCTGAACATCAAAATGACGCATACCTAATACCCGACGGGAACCTTCACGTACTACTGCGAAGGCCTCCGGCAAAATATCATCAAGCGTTTCACCCTTTTCCAGACGCAGTTTAAATTCCCTGGTCTTAGCGGTCAGCGACGAATCGCTCATACCCTGCATTTCCGGTTCGAGAGCATTAATTCGCTCGACGTGTTTCATCATGCGTTTTATTTCTTTTTCATTATCATCACCAAAAAGTTTTTTAAGAAATTTAAACAACAATCATCAGCTCCTTGCTGTTGGCACTATTAGCCCAATGATAAGCCTATCTTAAAATTTTATCAGACTACGGACTTAAAGTCAAAGATTGCCACACGCCGCTGCGCTCCGTTCGCAATGACAGTGCGGACGTTCAACGTCAATCTAGCTAGCGCCCCCCCTAAATGTCATCGCACCGCTTATGGGATCGACTACTTTTCTATCTGACCATGTGCTGACGCAGTTATTCTCCACTTCAATGTACGGGGAGCCAGTGACGTGGCGATCTCAGATTGTTCACAGCTTAGTATGTCCCGATTTTTTTTGCTTACAAAAGTGTTAAAAACTTGTTATTTTTTTCGCGCGCGGGAATAATAAATAGCTAGAATTGATTTACGGGCGAATGTCTTTCAGCTAAATTGGCAATACTTGTTAATAAATAAAACTATCTTGGGGAGGACCTATGAAACTCGATATGCTGGATATTGTCGGCCAAATAGCTGATATGAAAGAAGTCGATTGCAAGAATACCATGGCCATTGCCGTACTCATTGAGCTTTTAATCGAAAAAGGCTATTTCACCCGTCAGGAATTTGCCCACAAAGCCAGTCAGCTCGAAAACGACACAATGGCCGAAATATTACTGATGCGAAAGTTCGGAAGATAGATAAAAATATCCGGAGCCAATAAGCAGGCTCCGGATATTTTTATCTTCTCTAGAACTCCGGCTCAATCAAGCCGTAGTTTCCATCCTTACGACGATAGACCACATTGACGTCTTCGGTCTCAGCATTGGTGAAAACGTAAAAGTCGTGATTGATAAGATTCATTTGCATAACGGCTTCTTGAACATCCATCGGCTTGACAGCAAAGCGCTTGGTTTTGACGATTTTAAAATCATCGTTCTCGTCTGCCGTCATACCGACGCTTGGCGCCGGCTCGCCTTTAATGAAACCACTGCGCAGCTTGCGCGCTAACTTAGTTTTATATTTCTCAATTTGCCTTTCAAGTTTCTCAATTACCAGGTCGATTGAGGTGTACATATCAGTGGTTGATTCTTCACCTCTAAGCAACATACCATTAACCGGTACTGTTACCTCGACAATGTGACTGCCTTTCTCAACGGTGAGGAGAACGGTGATTTCGCCAAGCGAGTCGAAATACTTAGTGACCTTGCCGACACGCTTTTCTACATAGTCTTTTAATGCTGGTGTGATGTCAATGTTTTTTCCTCTAACTGTTATAGCCATAACTGCACATCCCCCTTCAGCTGTTCTATTTATTATTATTCTCCATAAAGAAAATAATTCCTGTACAAAATTAAAGTTTATTTATGAAATTTTCACAAAAATAAACACTTTATGTAAGAATTTTACTTATTTGGTCACTTGTTTTACAGTACAAGGCTATCAAAAAACCCGGCTAATTAGCCGGGTTTATTTTTAACATTATTATGCTTTAGTTACGTTAGCTGCTTGAGGTCCACGAGCGCCTTCAACGATGTCGAAGTTAACTTCTTGACCTTCAACTAAAGTTTTGAAGCCGTCTTCTTGGATAGCTGAGAAGTGAACGAATACGTCGCCACCGTCTTCTCTTTCGATAAATCCATAACCCTTTTCAGCGCTGAACCATTTAACTTTACCAATCATCCTGAAAATTCCTCCTAAAATAAAACTACAGGTCATACTACTATTTTTAATGACCACGAATCTGATTATACCACTTCTGGGTATAACTGTCAACGTAATACGGCGTCTTTGGCTGTTAATTTTTTACATTAGAGAATTTTCGATAAAAAGGCTTTGGTCCGTTCTTCCTTAGCTGAACTAAAAATGGCATCCGGCGAACCTTCTTCAACAATCCGGCCTTCGTCCATAAAGATAACTCTGTCGCCTACTTCACGGGCAAAGCCCATTTCGTGGGTAACAACAGCCATGGTCATACCTTCTTTTGCCAACGCCTTCATGACATCAAGCACCTCGTTAATCATCTCAGGATCGAGAGCTGAAGTCGGCTCATCAAACAACATAACCTTAGGCTTCATGGCCAAAGCGCGGGCAATCGCCACCCGCTGCTGCTGTCCGCCGGACAATTGCTCAGGATAAGCATTGGCCTTATCAGTTAGTCCAACCTTGGCAAGAAGATCCATTGCTATCTTCTCAGCGTCAGCCTTTGGCATCTTACGGACCTTTATAGGAGCCAGCATGATGTTTTCAAGTACCGACATATGCGGAAACAAATTAAATCGCTGGAACACCATGCCGACTTCTTCACGCACCTTATTGATATTGGACTCACTCGTCAGCGAGATTCCGTCTACAATAATTTCACCTTCGGTCGGTTCTTCCAGATAATTCATACAGCGCAGCAGCGTACTTTTACCGGAACCGCTAGGCCCGATAATAACGACCACTTCTTTTTCTTTAATATGAGCATTAATGCCCTTTAAAACATGCAGCTTACCAAACTTTTTATGAACATTTTTAATTTCTATCATCGATTTTATACCTCCGCTCCAGATAAGCTACCAAGCGGGAAATAGTCAGCGTCATAACCAGGTAAATTACCGCAACTGTCATCCATATTTCAAACGAACCGTACGTCCGGGCAATTATTAGCTGTCCGCGGCGGGTCAGCTCTTCGAAACCGATTACCGAAACTAAGGATGAATCTTTCAGCATGGCAATAAATTCATTGCCTAGCGGTGGAATAATCCGCTTGAAAGCCTGCGGCAGAATAATAAACCGCATAGTCTGCAACCAAGACATTCCCAGGGAACGACCGGCCTCCATCTGCCCCTTGTCGATAGACTGAATGCCAGCCCGGAAAATTTCGGCTACATAAGCGCCGCTGTTAATACCGCAAGCGGTAATAGCCGCAATAAACGGGTCAATCCGCTGCCCCGAAATAAGCGGCAGGGCAAAATAAATAATAAAAATTTGCACCAACAGCGGTGTTCCGCGGATAAAGTCAACATAAATTGCAGCTATTGACTTAATGATAATATTCGACGACAATCTTGCGATACCAATAAACATACCAATCAAAAGACCAATACCAACGCTAATTGCCGTAATTTGAATGGTAATTCCCGCCCCCATTAGAAGCAAGGGGAGCGATCGGACTATTAGATCAAAATCAAAACTCATGTTTTCCACCCTTAAAAATATTTAGTAACTAATGATGTATATTAATACATATACAAATTATATGCATAGATTTTCATAGTGTCAAGGCATGAAAACTGGTAAAGGCGCGATCTGTAATCGCGCCTCAATTAAGCTTACTTCTTATTGCCAAACCATTTTTGATAAATCTTATCATACTCGCCGTTCTTCTTGAGCTCATCTAAAGCCTTGTTGACTTTGTCGGCAAGTTCTTTATTATTCTTAGCGACAGCCAAGCCGTAATCTTCGGCATTGGCAACCTCACCAACCAGCTTAGCGTCCTTGCCGTCGGTTTGAGCTAAATAGTATTGGTTAACAGGAAGATCGTTTACAACAGCGTCAGCACCGCCGTTTACAAGTTCCATGTAAGCCTCGGAGTTGCTGTTGAACTCACGAACTTGCGCATTTTTTATTTTTTGAGCTTCTTTAGCCGATGTCGTGCCAATTTGCACGGCAATGCGTTTGCCTTCCAGATCTTTAAAGCTGTTTATTGTAGTGTTGTCTTTCTTAACAACAATCGACAATCCGGATTTATAGTAAGGCTGAGAAAAATTAACCTTCTGGGACCGCTCATCAGTAATGCTCATCGCTGATGCAACCATGTCAATCGAACCGGTTTGCAGCGCCGGAATCAGTCCGTCGAAGCCCATGTTCTGAATTTCAACCTGATAACCCATTTGCTTACCGACAGCCTTGGCAAGATCAATGTCAAAACCGGTATATTCTTTAGTTTTTTCATCTTGGAATTCAAACGGCGGGAAAGTAGCCTCAGCTCCTACTCTTAAAACTTTGGACTGAGCCGGCGTTTCCTGTTTACTGCAGCCAGCCAAGCCTAAAGTCAGGACAAAAAAGGCCAAAACTAGCAGTGCTATTGTCTTTTTAGACACTGTAAAACCTCCTATGATTTAAGTTTACATAAATAATTATACAGCTTTTTACATACTCAGCAACCTCGACAATTTCGGCCAATCCAATAAAAAAGAGTGCTATGACATAACATAGCACTCTTTGCTCACTTTTACTGCAGTTTTCAGTATTAGTCTTAGTTTGCCGGTTTAACCCCGAACCATTTTACGTAGATTTTTTCATATTCGCCGTTCTTCTTGAGCTCATCCAAAGCTTTGTTGATTTTCTCGCCAAGCTCAGCATTTTTCTTGGAAGTAGCTAAACCATAATCTTCCGAAGTCAGCGGCTCACCGACAACCTTAGCGTCTTTGCTGCCAGACTGAGCGATGAAGTAATCGTTAACGGGTTTGTCATTGATTACAGCGTCTACGCCGCCAGCTTTAAGTTCCATAAAAGCCTCAGGCGGATTGTTGAATTCGCGGACTTTAGCATTTTTAACCTTGCTAGCTTCTCTAGCGCCGGTTGTACCGATTTGTACGGCAATATTTTTGCCTTCCAGGTCTTTAAAGCTCTTAATGGTATTATTGTCGCTCTTAACAACAATGGTCAGACCCGATTTATAGTAAGGATTGGAGAAGTTAACTTTCTTAGCCCGTTCTTCAGTGATTGTCATACCCGAAGCAATAACGTCGATATTGCCAGCCTCAAGTGCCGGAATCAGACCATCAAAGCCCATGCTTACGATTTCTACCTCATAACCCATTTGCTTGCCGATCGCTCTGATCAAATCCATATCAAAACCAGTGTATTCTTTAGTCTTTTCATCTTGGAACTCAAACGGAGCAAATGCCGTCTCAGAACCAACTCTGATAACCTTCTTCTCCGGCGCAGCTGACTTTTCCGAGCCGCAGCCTGCCAATCCCAATGCCATTATAAACATTCCTAAA
>JGI24708J26588_10000278_pt1 | contig 41155 bp, 33 predicted proteins | sample BioPla1DNA2_FD_26588 | JGI IMG/M metagenome (IMG submission 26588) | reverse complement strand
TTATTGGAACGGTCCAAATATTATTCTCGCGATGAATGGAATGTAATAACCTTTACAAAGAAGCAAAAAAAGGTATTCACAACTATTCCATTTTATGAAATGTTTACTCTTGGTAATGTAAATCTGGATAAGTTTCATATTTCTATGGATGCGGTGGTATTGAGTTCAGCAAGAGTTATGCCTACCTGTATGGCTATTGGAGAGGCTGCTGGGGTGGGAGCTTCTGTTGCTGTAGATAGACAGATAGAACCAGCAAAAGTAGATAGTAGTGAAGTTGCTAAGATATTAAGAGAAAATGGTGCAATACTTAGCTACTAACTAAAAAAGTGCAATATTTAGCAAAAATCTTCTGTTGCTTGAATAATTAATAAAGAATGTGTACTATTAAACTTTAGGGAATACATTAGGTTTAGTTATACAGATTGTAATGAAGAAGATAAAGAAACTATAGAGTGCATTCTGAGAGAAAAAAGATCAAGGAAGTGAAAATGATGTCTGTAACACTGTTTGATGTAGCGAGGGAAGCTGGGGTATCGAAAAGTACGGTTTCTCTGGTTATAAACAACAGTAATGCTGTTAAGCCTGAAACAAAAGCACGGGTATATGATGCTATTAAGAAGCTTAATTATGTACCCAATGTTTCTGCACGTGAACTTACAACTAAGAAAAAACAGGTACTTGGCGCAATTTTCCTTACAAAAAATCTCTCAGAAGGCACTTACTTATTTGATTCAGTTACAGAAACATTTTTTTACGATACTCTTACAGGGATATCACAAGAATTAACTAAAACAAATTACGGCCTTATTACTGAACGCTTTATGATAAAAGAAGAATCTCAGGAGCTTCCTTTAATTATAAAAAACAACCGAGTATCAGGGCTTTTTATTATAGGTGGTCTTACAAACGATGCTTTACTCGATAGTATTATTGAAAGAAAATTGCCTACAGTAATGATCGGGAGCAGGCACCCAAAACTTGATTGGATTGATGTTGATATTAGTAAAGCGGCATATATTGCAGTAAAACATTTAATAGATTATGGTCATAGAGAAATTGCCTTTATAAATGGGCCTGAAGAAAGCAAAACAACCCAGAAAAAGTTTGAAGGATACATTACAGCATTAGAGGAAGCTGGTATAAAACAAGATATGAAACTAGTTCGAAAAGCGGAATTTACCGGATTGAGTGGATATATGGAGATGAAAAATCTATGGTCATCTAAAGTTGGGATGACAGCAGTATTTTGTGCAAATGATAGTATTGCTGCTGGTGCAATGCGCTATTTATATGATATAAATGTTAGAATACCCGACGAATTTTCTGTTATTGGATATGAACATTCGATTATTTCTGAACATGTAATACCTGCATTGACAACTGTCCAGATTTGTAAAGAAGAAATGGGAGTAGAGGGTACCAAATTATTGCTAAGCAGAATGAAAAGGTCTAAAGCAAGCAATAGTAGGATTGTCTTGCAGCCCAAGCTAATTGTTAGAGATTCCGTTGGAAAAAGGTCGTGAGTTAATCCTGTAGTAATCCAATTTAGCTATATAGCTACTGTTGTTGATGGAGTAGCTGTATATAGCCTTGTACATTGGGGGAGGTTTTTGTGTATAAACTGATTATAGTTGAAGACGAAGATATTGTACGCTCCGGTCTTGTAAACGGAACTGATTGGCATAACTTGGGTTTTGAGGTTGTTGGGGCTGCTAAAAACGGTATTGAGGCTTTGGAGATGGTTGACAATTCTAAACCTGATGTTGTTCTAACAGACATACGTATGCCAGACATGGACGGAATTGAGTTAATGAGAATATTAAGGCATCGATATCCTGAAGTTGAAATAATCATATTAAGTGGACACAGCGATTTTGATTATGCTAAGAGTGCTGTAAAATATGATGCCTATGAGTACCTTACCAAGCCAATTGATGAGAAGGAATTCATAAGAACTTTTAAGGAAATAAAGAAAAAGATACGGAACAAAAGACAGGACTATTATACAAAAAAAGGTGATGGTAATGAGTTAGACAAGGACATAATGAGAGATGTTTTCTTATCAGCAGTATTAACAAAACATATTTCAAGTGATCTTATCAGAAAAGGGCTTATAGAACTTGACATAAAAGTTAATGAAAACAGCTATTGTGTTGCGGTTGCACAAATGGATTTTAATAAAGTTGAAATGAATGATGACATTGTAGAGCTATTTAAACATGAGTGCCACAAACATATAGGGAATTTTGGATATTCACATATCTTTATAGAAAAAAACTGCTATATTATTATGAGTAAGTCGGGGGCTAAGTACTATGACTTTAAGAGGGATTTAGAAAAAATAAAAGAAAATCTGAACTTGAGCTTAGAGACTCATGGTGATATTACTGTAAGCATAGGCTTAAGTAGAATTCATAGTGGATTTGAAAGTATATATAATGCGTCTATAGAAGCACAGAAGGCTCTTAGCTTCATGTTTTATCACGGTGGGAATATAGTAATTCCATATAGCGATATTAACTTAAAGAAACTTGATTCTGTTAAAGCTCAGCAGTTAGAAACCCTTATCGTAGACCTTGTAGACTCTATTATTAATAATAGCATTAACGAAAAAACAGTCATTGCAAATAATCTTTTCACCTTCATAAGAAAACTGTCATTATCTGATATTACATTTATAAGAATTAAACTTATGGAGATATTTGTAACTTTAGATAATAAATCAAAGCAAAAGGATATACAACTTGAACAATTATCAAGTAAAGACTTGATTTACGGAGAAATCTTTAATAAATGGAAACTTGACAGCTTAAGAGAATGGTTCATGGCGAAACTCAAGGCAATTGATTCAGAGTTGAACAAATATTCAAGTGATAGCAGCAATAGTTTAGAAAAACAAGTTCAGCGGTATGTATATGATAATATTAAAGAGAAAATGTATCTCAACGATATAGCAGAAGCTGTTCATATGAGCCCTAACTACTTAAGTTCAGAGTTTAAAAAACAAACAGGACAAACTTTATCAAAATATATTGTTGATCTAAAAATTAGTAAGGCAAAAGAGTATCTTGCTCTTTCGGATATGAGGATACAGGACATATCTGAAGAATTAGGTTTTTCGGACTACAGATACTTTTGCACAGTGTTTAAAAATGAAACGGGGCAGACTCCGTTAAATTATAGGGCTAACAATCACAAATAAGGGTGTGGAAATGATTTTTAGAAAGCATAAATTTAAATTAAAGACAATTGTCGCTTTTGTTGCTGTAATTGTAGTGGTTGTTTCATATAGCCTGGCAGCTATAGTTTTACATGTTAATATGTCTGATTTCTTAAAGGAAAAAGTGACAAATTCAAGTTTTTCGAATGCAAAGCAGATATCAAAAAAAGTAGAAATGTCTTTTTCCGAAGTGGAAAGTTTAACAAAGAGAATTTCAGGGAGTAATGTTCTTAAGGAATATATTGAAGAATATAACTTGAAAAAAAGTATACCCTTTGAGAAAAGATATATAACAAGGCAAATAAACAGTTTTTTAGATAATGCGAAAGTATACGCAGAAGGTGTTGAAGCCATTCTTTTTGTCCTTCCCGATGAACATTTTTATGTTGGTGGAGATTACTATAAAGACCATGTGACTGTAAATTTTGATGAACTGATTGACTCGCCGTTTTACGACTTATTGGACTCAACCCCCAAAAAACCAGTTTTACTATATCTTGATGAAGATGTTATTCACGATGTAGACAGTTATTCAAGTAAGCAAAATATTCTGTTAAAAGGGAGTACTTTATTTGTATCAAAAGTTGTATTCGATAAGGAAGTTTACGGAATAATCATTATTAAAATTAACGATGACTGGATTAACAGTATTATTGCAGAAAACAATCAAGCTGCAATTATCGATAGTAAAAACATACTATGGAAAGGTGAACAAGTCCGTAAAGTACCCGTATCAGATGTGTTTCCAACCATAAATAAAAAAGACAGTGGTGTTATTGAAGGTGTAATTAAAGAACGAGTGTTTTTTAATAAGCTTTCATGGGGCGAATGGTATCTCTTATATTTTGAGGATTTGGAATCAAGTGCAAATAGCCTGAAATTTATATCCTATTAATCTTTACAATCCCATTGTTTATAGCGTTGGAGATGTACTTGATACATATATGCATTACAGTCTCAGATTAAGCCCCATTTTTTGTGCAAGCTTGAAGATGAAGGGTTAAGAACGGACGAAATATTCAATCATACAAATTACAAAGATCAATTACAAGTAAGGTTTTTTTATCTTGAAGCAGACTCAAAAGCTGGAGATTCTATACTAATTACAACACCGGATGGAGTAAACATGCTAATTGATGCAGGTATCAAGGATGCTGGAGAACAAGTAATAGGGTATTTGAAGAAGCTTGGAATTGAAAAGCTGGAGTATGTAGTAGCATCACATTTTCATTCTGATCATATAGGCGGGTTAATAGCTGTTATTAATGAGTTTGACATAGGGGAAGTAATGGTGAATGAAATGCCTTACAAATCCAGTTTGAAAAAGAAACTAGATGAGGCCATTTCTGCAAAAAACTTGAACGTTCAATTCTTGAAAGCTGGAGATACTTTTAGTGTAACAGAAGATGTGATTGTTGAAGTAATTAATCCCGAGCCAGAGATAGTTATACCCGAAGGGGTTATACCAGAACAGAGTAATGATTTTGTTAATAACCATTCTACTGTAATGAGGATGACCTATAAAAACAATTCCTTTTTATTTACAGGCGATATTTATGACCAGTGTGAAAAAGAATTGGTTGAGAAATATTCTGATAAGTTAAAAGTTGATGTTCTGAAAGTACCGCATCATGGTTCGGATACCTCATCGTCAAATGAGTTTATTAGTGCGGTAAGCCCTTCGGTTTCAGTAATAACATCAAACGCTTCTTTTAGTATGGATAGATATAAAAAATATAGAAACCAAGGAAGCGATGTCTATATAACAGGTATTGATGGAAATGTGTTGGTTTTATCCGATGGAGAAGAAATTAGCGTGGTTACCGAAAAAGATAGAGTGGGTAGTTTTTTGAAGTAAAGAATAACCACTGAGGCTTAAACAATTAGTTTAATGGTTTTTATTAATAATCGACAGCAGAACTCAAATATTAACATCGAAACAGGAAAAAGAAAATAGAAAAAGGTGATGATGATGCAACTTATTAAAGAGAATATTAGTAAATTTAAAATACAGGATTATTTAGGTAAGAATTTTACATGTGACTGTGGCAGAGAGCATACGGTTGAGATTGAAAATGTTATTATTGAAAATGGGGCAATTAACAAAATGCCCGAAGTGTTGAAACTTCTGCACTATAACAAAGTTTTTTTGGTTGCCGATACTAACACATATAAAGCAGCTGGAGAACAGGTTGAAAATGTTATTATTGGTAATGGGTTTGAACTCAAAAAACATGTTTACAAACGTGATGATGATTTGGTACCAGATGAAGTAACTATTGGTGAGTTTATCATAAACTATTACAATGATGCTGATGTTATTGTTGCTGTTGGATCGGGCGTGCTAAATGATCTGTGCAAGTTTATGAGTTATAAACTGAATACACCATATATTATTNTTGCAACCGCACCTTCTATGGATGGCTATGCATCAATAGGGTCTGCGTTGTCAATTGAAAACTTGAAAACTACTGTTTCGGGCGAGGTTCCTAAAGCAATAATTGGTGATGTTGATGTATTGAAAGATGCTCCTTTAGATATGATTAGAGCAGGGTTTGGTGACATGGTAGGTAAATACTCTGCCATAAATGACTGGAAATTAGGTAAAATGGTCAATGACGAATATTATTGCGATTATGTTTCAGGTATGGTGATGCATTCTCTCAAAAAATGTATGGAAACAGCTGAAGGGCTGGAGAATAGAGAAAATGAAGCTATTCGAAACTTGATGGAGGGTTTGGTACTTACAGGGATTGCCATGAGTTTTACTGGCAATTCAAGGCCTGCATCTGGCTCAGAACATCACCTTTCGCACTTTGTTGAGATGATGTACTTATTTGACAAAAAGCAAGCTCCACCTCATGGTGTAAAGGTTGGTTTTAATACAATAGTTATGAATTATATAAGGCAAAGACTGTCCGAGTCTAATCCAGATATTAATGAAGTATTGAAAAAGGCATCAAGTTTTAATAAGGACAAATGGACAGATGATGTAAAGAGACTATTTAGACAAGCCGCTCCAGGTGTAATTCATCTTAATGAAAATGAGGGGATCAATTCGTATGATAAAAGAGTGGAAAGAGTAAAAAGAATTATCGATAATTGGGAAGAATTCGCCAGTCTCTTAAAGGAAGTACCCCATCACGAAGAGATTAGAGAGATTTTGAAAAGAATAGGTGCTCCTATATCATTAAAAGAGCTCAATGTGGATAAAGAAACCATTATTAATGGATTAGTTTATGCCAAAGAAGTAAGAAANAGATATACTGTTCTTCAGTTGGCGTGGGATTTAGGCCTGCTTGATGATATTGCTACAGAGATGGAGTCCTCTTTTTTCAATGAGTGATAAAAGGGAAGGACATTGGGCAATGAAAGTGCTTATTGACTTTGAAAACTAAATAAGTTAAGTTCAATAAAAGTCAGGTGATACTCATACACCTGACTTAGTTATATATTTTTAGAAAATCTATATAATTCTTCATATGCAAATACAGAGAATGGATCAACAAGGAGGTACCTGATCGTGACATCAAAGAAATATCAGATAATAGCAATTGGTGAATGCCTGCTGGATGTTTTTGCAACAAAAAGCCAAGATGGCGAGAGTATGTTAATGGAAGGAAAACCAGGTGGAGCTCCCGTAAATGTTTTGGCTCAGTCAACAAAGCTTGGGCTTAAGACAGCATACATCTCAAAGATTTCCGATGATCCCCTTGGACTATTCCTTAAGTCAAAACTTGACGAGGCGGGTATTGATACTAGTGGCGTAGTAGTGACCAAGGATTATCCCACAACACTTGCACTTGTATCCCTGGATAGAAGTGGGAACCGAAGCTTTAAATTTTACCGCGAAAAGACTGCAGATATTATGCTGAGTAAAGATGAGATAGATTATGGATTATTACAAAACGCTCAGGTTTTTCATTTTGGTTCGGTTTCAATGACAACAGAACCTTCGAGGAGTGCAACTTTTGCTGCAGCTTCGAAGGCGAAAGACTTAGGATTGCTTATCTCCTTTGACCCGAATTTGCGTATTCCACTTTGGCAGGATCTTGAGGCAGCACGTGACAATATAATAAAAGGTCTGAAATTATCTGATGTTGTGAAGGTTTCAGACGATGAACTAATATTCATAACTGGACATAGTGATATAGAAAAAGGTGCGAAAGAGCTTGCTGAAAAGTTTGAGCTTAGCCTATTGGCTGTTACACTCGGACCTAAAGGATGTCTTTGCTATGCAAACAACACATCAGTCCAAGAGTTAACTTACAATGTAAAGACTGTGGATACAACAGGTGCTGGAGATTCTTTTTGGGGTGCAATGCTATACAGCTTAATATCAAACAATAAGGAGATCACGGAATATAGCGCCGAAGAGTTACGTGAACTGATACGCTTTTCAAACGCTGCAGGCTCTCTTACAACTACTAGAACTGGTGCAATTAATGCAATGCCAGAAAAAGAAAGCATTTTAAACTGCATAAAAAATGTGCCCTATCTTACTCCGTAATATTACTGGTTAAAAGCATAAGCATTTTGTACATAAATAGTTATTCTAAGAGGTACGTATACAACTTAACATTTAACAAAAAATTTAAAACAAGGCTTTTACCATTTATTATGATAAAAGCCTTTATTCATTATAGACTCCTTTTGATATAAGATTTAGCTATATAACCCTAATAAATATTATTCTGGAATATCGAAAACGCACTATTTATTTTGAAATTGAATCCATAGAGATTTTATGATATCTTTGTAGGGATACTTTATACAGAGGGTTATTTAAAAATATAAATCAGAGGAATATTTTCTATATGTATAAGAATGAAGTAGTTGATAAGTATACTTCTGATCCAGAAGTAAAACTTATTTTAGTGCAGGTTCTTGACAAACTTAATAAAGCACAGCATAAGAATATACTTACGACGACGAATTTTTTAAATGAACAACAAAGAGCGTTAGCAGAAATACTTATAAGAGATAATGGGAATCCCTCACATACTTTTTTAGGGGGATACGAAGAAGCTAAGCGAACCATTCTTGTTTTTCTACCAGACTATACGGAGCCAGAAGACATTACCGAACAAGCCGATGAATTTCTGTCATGTATCCGTGCAGAATACTCACAAACACATGCACCTACCCATAGAGATTTTCTTGGTGCAATAATGGGCACTGGTATAAAAAGGGAAACCATAGGTGATATATTGGTGGATAACAGTAGCTGTGATATTGTGACCGTAAAGGATATAGCGCCGTACCTTGAAACGAATTTTAATCAAGCAGGAAGAACCAAAATAAATGTATCAGTTATCCCTCTTAATGAGATAAACATACCTGTTGAAAAAACAAAAACAATTAATGATACAGTTGCCTCGTTGAGACTTGATAGTGTGGTTGCATCGTGCTTTTCAATCAGCCGTTCAAAGGCTGCTGATGCTATAAGAGCAGGAAAAGTTACTTTGAATCATTTAGAGTGTAATAGTATAGACAAATCAGTTAATGTGGGNAGTCGNATTTCTTTGCGTGGTATGGGAAAGGCTGTCTTGAAACAGGTAGGAAATACTACAAGAAAGGGCCGAACNCGAATCGTTGTTGAAAGATATTTATGACGGAAAAATGTTCGGATGATACAGGCGTAAACAAGTATCTAACTTAAAATACGTATAAATATTCATTTTAATAGATTAAATCGTAGAAGAATGTTGAAATAATATTGTATAGTGAGTATAATTATACAAGTTATAATTTTAAACAGTCTATAAGGAGGAAAAGTGATGACAGGGGAACAGCTTCAAATGCTTATTGCAATGCTTGTNTATATGGGTCTGGTTATTCTTATTGGATTATATTATGCTAAGCGTGCAAATGAAAGCAGTGAAAATTTTTTTATAGGTGGTAGAACAATTGGGCCATGGGTTGCGGCATTAAGTGCCGAGGCCTCGGATATGAGCGGATGGCTTCTAATGGGGTTACCTGGTGTAGCGTACTTCTTTGGGCTAAGCGATGCAATATGGACTGCAATTGGACTTGCTTTGGGTACATATATAAACTGGCTATTAGTTGCTAAGAGGTTGCGCAGTTACTCTTCAATTGCTGGTGATTCAATAACAATTCCGGACTTTTTGAGTAACAGATTCAAAGAAAAACGCAAAATAATTATGACCATATCTGCACTTTTCATTCTGGTGTTTTTCACAGTTTATGCTGCTAGCTGTTTTGTAACTGTTGGAAAACTCTTTAATGCAATATTCGGAATCAAATATCAGTATATGATGATCATAGGTGCAGCCTTTGTTATCTTTTATGTAATTATCGGTGGGTTTCTTGCTGAAAGTGCTTCAGACTTCATGCAGGCTATAGTTATGATATTCGCTTTGGTTGTTGTGTTTTTGACAGGGACTATCTCTGCAGGTGGCATATCTAATGTTTTTAGCAATATTAAGCAGATACCAGGTTTCTTCGAATTTTTCGGAATTGCCAGCCCGGTCTTGAAAGATGGTGTTCAGCAAGTTTCGGCAGCTGGACAACCTCTTTTTGGAGAAGCTGGTTCATATGGATTTATAACTGTTATATCTACACTATCATGGGGATTGGGTTATTTCGGTATGCCCCAGGTTTTATTGAGATTTATGGCTATTAGAGATATTAATGAGCTTAGTAAATCCCGTAGAATCGCAACAAGTTGGTGTGTTATTTCACTNNTTGCTGCAGTNTCAATAGGTCTTATTGGAAGAACATTATATCCTTCTGCATTACTTACGCAAAGCGATTCAGAAAGTATATTTATTTTAATGAGTACAAATCTATTGCCGCCACTTTTTGCTGGCTTAATAATGGCAGGTATACTTGCAGCAACTATTAGTTCAGCCGACTCATATTTGCTAATTGCTACTTCAGCAGTGGCACAAAACATATATAAAGGAATATTGAAGAAAAAAGCATCGGATAAAGAAGTGATGGTTGTTTCAAGAATTATTCTTTTGTTAACTGCAGTAGCTGGAGTTATTCTTGCGCTTGATGAAACAAGTGTGATATTTAAGATCGTGTCCTTTGCATGGGCGGGTTTTGGTGCAACATTTGGACCAATAATGTTATTCTCGCTTTTCTGGAAGAAAACTACACAAAGTGGTGCAATAGCAGGAATGGTTGCTGGTGGTTCTATGGTATTTATTTGGAATTACCTTATAAAGCCCCTCGGCGGAGTTTTTGGAATATACGAACTACTTCCAGCTTTTATTGTCTCCTGCATAACGATTGTAATTGTTTCTTTACTATCTAAGGAGCCTTCACAGGAAATAAAAGATGAGTTTGAGAGTGCAAAATTATTCAAACTAGAAGTATAGGTAAGATAATTAAGATGGTTTAATTCACATAAAAATATTTAACAGGTTTATTATAGCAATTTATGGCAGAAATATTATACATCAATAATTACGATGGCAATATTTCTGCCTTTATCTTATTTAGGATCCTGTTGAGAAATTTATCAATTCTTTTTTGGAGAAAAATCTAATCAGTTAAAGAATTAGATCTTTAAATATGAGGTATGTTTAATAAAACGGGATTTGTTGCTAAAAACAAAGATATAATTGCAAATACATGATAGAATATAACATGTGTTCGTTTATTTTTTGAAAACTATTTATAGATAGATAAAATATTGATAGAATAAGATTCACAATAATTAAGGTTGGTATCTGATTTAATTTTATTATAAATTAAGGAGCTGACGATTATGATTATTAAGCATTTGAGAACGAATCATCTACAGAATCCTCTGGGATTCTATCTTGAAAAACCTGTTCTTTCCTGGGTTGTGTCCGAGTCAACAGGGAAAAAACAGGTTGCAGCACAAATCAAAGTAGGACTTGACTCGGACCTGAACAACCTTGTTTTTGACAGCGGCAGGCAAACAACAATTAGCTCTTTGGGCTACCCTTTAGATATTCAATTGATGCCCCGAAAAAGATATTATTGGAATGTAACTGTTTGGGCAGAGGATGGGGACACAGGAACAAGTGAAACCAACTGGTTTGAAACAGGTAAGATAGATGAGCCATGGCACTCAGAATGGATAAAAGCACCCTTTGAAAAAGAAATTCATCCTTTGTTTTATAAAAAATTAGTTATTCCTGGAGAAGTTTCCGATGCGAGACTCTATGTTACTGGTCTGGGATTATATGAAGTAGAGATAAATGGAGCTAAAGTTGGGGATGAATATTTGGCCCCATTCTTTAACGATTATAACCATTGGGTGCAGTACCAGACTTATGATATCACATCTCTATTACATAAGGGTGAAAATGCTGTTGGTGCAATCCTTGGAAACGGCATGTACAAAGGAAGATTTGGATTTCTTGGTGATATAGATGAATTATATGGTAGTGAGATGAAGTTGTTGGCAGAATTGGTTATTCAGCTGGAAAATGGAGAAGAAATCGTCGTGGGAACTGATGAAACCTGGCTGTGCCACCCATCACCAATACTTTTTAGCAACATCTATGACGGTGAAGTCTATGATGCTAACCTTGAGGTGCCAAACTGGTCACAACCCTATTGCGATACCACCGATTTTGTAAACGCATGTCTGGCAGAGAGTCCATTGGGAGAATTACAGGAACGCTTAAGTCCACCAGTGAAAATTATGCAAAGATGGGATGACAAAGTATTGCTGGAGACACCAGCAGGAGAAAAAGTAATCGACTTTGGTCAAGTAATGACGGGTTGGGTAGAGTTTCAATGCAACTTACCAAAAGGGAGTACTGTAAAACTACAATTCGGAGAACTTCTACAAAACGGGAATTTTTACAGGGGTAATTTACGCTCTGCCAAGCAGGAGTTTACATACATATCTGCGGGGAAACCGGCATTTGTGAGGCCGCATTTTACATTTTATGGTTTTCGATACATGAAAATTACTGGTATGGAGGATGTTGAGCCTGCTGACTTTACTGCTTGNGTAATTTATTCNCANCTTGAAGCTACGGGNAAATTAACTACATCTAACGAAAAAGTAAATCGTCTTATAGAAAATGTAGTTTGGGGCCAGCGTGGTAATTTCTTGGATGTCCCCACTGACTGTCCACAACGTGACGAACGCATGGGTTGGACAGGTGATGCACAGGTATTTTGCTATGCTGCAAGCTACAATATGTATACTCCTGCGTTCTTTAGGAAGTATCTTTTTGACATGCTTCTTGAACAGCGCATCATGGGAGGTTCTGTACCCCATGTTGTACCTGATGCTATTGGGCAAATTCGCAAATTCATTGGTGAAGGTGATCATCCTTCGCATGGTTCATGTGCTTGGGGAGATGCAGCAACTGTAATTCCGTGGGCATTATATCTTTTCTACGGTGATAAAACCATGCTTGAAAGCCAGTTCGAAAACATGCGACTGTGGGTGGATTTTATAAAAAATCAGGATGATGAATTGTGCGGAAGTAGTCGATTATGGCAATGTGGTTTTCATTTTGCAGACTGGCTTTCACTTGACAATCCTGTTCAAGGCAGTAGTTATGGTGGGACAGATCCCTACTATGTTGCATCTGCGTACTATTACTATTCAACAAAACTTACTGCAAAAGCCGCTGGTGTTCTGGGAAAAGAAGAGGAGCATGCCTATTACTCGAAGCTTGCCGATGAGATCAAAGCAGCTTTCCGCAAAGAGTATTTTACCGCAACCGGAAGAATTGCTGTACCAACACAAACAGCGATGGCATTAGCTCTATATTTGGATCTGGTACCTGAACAGTTCAGAGATCGTGTTATTAATGATCTGAAGAAAAAGTTAGATGACCGCAATATCCATCTTGATACAGGGTTTGTAGGTACTCATATCCTCAACCGAGTTCTTTCAGCAAATGGTCTATCCGATTATGCCTACACGCTTTTGCTCAATGAAGATTATCCAAGTTGGCTCTATCAAGTAAATATGGGTGCTACAACGGTATGGGAGAGATGGAATTCTGTTCTTCCAAATGGTATGGTCAGTGATACTGGAATGAATAGTATGAACCATTATGCGTATGGCGCCATTTTAGAATGGATGTACCGGCATATGTCGGGACTTAACCCATGTGAAGAAAAACCTGGTTTTAAGAGGGCGATAATTCGTCCTGAAATAGATTCAAGACTTACGAGTGTTCTTGCAGAATACAATTCCGCTGCGGGGCTGTATATCAGCGGATGGCGTAAGGAAGGCGACAGTATTATATATACAGTTGAGGTCCCCTTTGATGCTGAAGCTGAATTTGAGCTTCATTCAAGAGCGGAAGTTGCTAAAGTAAACGGCGAGAACTGTGAGGAACTTGTTGCCGAAGGTAAACTTACATTGTTTGCAGGACGGTATGAAATACAGGTAAAACACAGCTCATCTGAGAATAATATGTAAAGCAATAATTTTACATAATAACGATGTTGGGACCAAAAAGAAAAAGCGTTAAGACTGCCTACTAACCATATGTAATACATAAAGTAGGCAGTTTGTTACTTATATTTCAACTTAGTGGGGAAAGAGGCTGCNAAGAAATAACAGGGTATTGATCAAGATTTGCTTAGCAGAGAACCTCTATTGCAACTAACTTATAAAATCAATTGACACTTTTATCCTTAAATGCTATGTTTAAAGTGATTAAAGGGGGTTTGTTGCATGAAGTTAAATTATAAACGCACAACAATTATTGGTTTTGCCTTTTTATCTATTTGTGCCTTTTGGCAACTCTATGATGGAATTGTTCCTCTAATATTAAAAAACACCTTTAATATTGGGGATACTGTTGCTGGTGGAATAATGGCTTTAGACAATATCCTTGCACTGTTTATGCTGCCGTTATTCGGTACNTTGTCNGACAAAACATCATCAAGAATAGGTAAAAGAATGCCTTATATTATTGGTGGTACAGCACTTGCTGTAATATCAATGAATTTTCTTCCCTTTGGGGATAATACTTTTAATTTGACATTGTTTATTGTTGCTTTATTTATTGCCCTTGTTTCAATGAGTACATACCGTTCCCCTGCTGTTGCTTTAATGCCTGATGTTACTCCTAAACCTCTTCGCTCAAAGGCAAATGCTATTATTAATCTTATGGGGGCACTTGGTGGAGCCTTTACACTAATAATGATAAAACTTTTGGTTCCCGCATCGGGTAAACCTGATTATACACCATTATTCCTTGTTATCTCTGGTTTAATGGTGTTTTCAGTTTTAGTGCTTATTTTAGTNGTTAATGAAAACAAATTAGTTGAGGAAATGAAAGCAATAGATGGNCATGGTAATGACGAAGAGGAAACAACAAGATTAAATGATGAAGAAAGTGNTTCAGAGAAAACAACATCAGGTAAGAGCAATGCTCTACCTAAAGACGTTAAAAAGAGTCTAATTTTTATTTTAATGTCTATATTTTTCTGGTTTATGGCTTATAATGCTGTTACTACTGCTTTTTCAAAATATGTGCAAAGCTTTTTAGGNGTTGCAGGTGGTGGCTTCGCAAGTAATCTTCTTGTTGCAACAGGGGTTGCAATTATATCTTATATACCTGTTGCATTTATTGCATCAAAGATAGGACGCAGAAAAACAATTCTTATAGGTATTACAATGCTCTTTGTTTCATTTTCTGTAGCATACTTTTTTACTACATATACCCCCATATTAACTGTGATATTGGCGTTGGTGGGCGCAGGCTGGGCAGCAATCAATGTAAACTCATATCCAATGGTTGTTGAAATGGCTAAAGGCTCAGATGTAGGAAAGTACACAGGATATTATTATACATTTTCCATGGCTGCACAAATACTAACACCAATCTTGTCAGGAGCATTACTTGAATTCGTGGGATATAGAACATTGTTCCCTTATGCTGCGTTTTTTATGGTTCTGGCATTTTGTACTATGCTAATGGTAAAGCATGGTGATTCTAAACCNATTCCTCCGAAGGATAAGCTTGAGATAATGGATGCAGGTGACTAGATATGATTATCCTTATATGTTTAGTTATTATAATCATTACTATTGTAATATATTTAATTAAACCGAATAAAAAGAGGGTAGACAAACTACNCTCTCAACTGTTTGCACACCGGGGATTACATGGTCGAGGGGTACCTGAAAACTCCTTAGCAGCGTTCCAAAAAGCGAGAGAAAGAGGGCTTGGTGTAGAACTTGACGTTAGATTTACCAGTGATAAGAAGGTTGTAGTATTTCATGATGACACACTAGAACGTTTGTGTGGACAAGATATAAAGGTAAATGAGATTACTTATGAGGAACTACAAAATTACCGGTTATCTAATACAAATGAAAAGATTCCTTTACTCTCAGAAACCCTACAAGTTTTAGATGATATGCCAGTTATTTGCGAAATAAAATCCAATCACACCCAGCCATCACAACAGCTTTGTGAAGCCGTTAATGAAGAAATTAAATCATATAAAGGGTTTATTTGTGTTGAATCTTTTGATCCATATGTTGTTAAGTGGTTTCGTGAAAACAACCCTGATATTTTGCGCGGGCAATTATCTATGAATTTCTTAAGAAATAGGAGTGTTCTAGCATTTTTAACTGCATTTGCAATGACTAATCTATTAATAAATGTTTTATCACGCCCGGATTTTATTGCATATCGATACAAAGATGACTCTTTTGGGTACTTTTTATGTCGTCATTTGTTTAACCCTATTTGTGTACCGTGGACGATAATTGGCGAAAGTGAAATAAAAAAGGCTACAACAGCATATAATTCAGTAATATTTGAAGAATGAGAGGGGGGAGTGTTGTGGATATAGTTCTGTTAATTGCATTTTTAATGAACTATATTCTAAACTTGTTTTTCATTAAGAAGAATAAATACGGGTTCCTTTTTACAAAACTTTTATTAACTACATTGCTTGCCCTATTCTATTATTTTCACAATGACAGTACAAATATGGTTGTTTTTATCGCTCTTTTGTTTTGCTTTTTCGGTGACTTGTTTCTTGAATTTTCACAAAAAGAGTCCTGCTTTATAAGTGGCGTTGCGTCATTTCTTATGGGGCATATTTTTTACATAATATGCTTTGTACAACAAGCAAGTAATGGTCTTCCATGGTGGGTGTTCTTAATTTTATTTCTGTATGTTGCTTATGGTTTCAATTTCTATATGGGTCTTAAAGTTGAAGATAAAAGACTTAAAGCAGCATTAGGGGTATACAGTGGAGTAATTTTACTTATGAGTTTTTCAGCACTTCTTAGAATAAATAGTGTAATAACTTCAAAATTCGTACTTACTTTTATAGGCAGTTTATTATTTGTAGCCTCTGACTCAGTTCTGGCTCATAATATGTTTAATAAAAAAGTTAAACACGCAGACTTATGGATTATGTCCACTTATGGACTGGCGCAATTATTAATAATAATGGGGATATAGCCACAAAATTCACTTTCAGATATCATATACAAATTTATGCTAACATATGCTATAATATATGAGACTTATCAAAACCGAAGCTAACAAAAAGCCGAAGTGAAAGAGCACACTCTTAACTCTATGAGTGAAATGTTTGCTCTAAAATTAATATTAACAATATTACCACGAAGGTATTTGCTCTCTAGAAAGAAAGCCGTTATTTTCGTGTTTTTTTTTGCTTTGGTAATGCTTTAATCTAAAACAATTAATATGATACTTGGAGGAAAGATTAATGAACAAATTTTCTACTAAGAACATTGCACTGTCAGGGCTTTTCATTGCTTTAGGTATTGTGTTACCATTTTTGACTGGGCAAATACCAAATATAGGTAGAATGCTTCTGCCAATGCATATTCCTGTGTTACTTTGCGGGTTTGTTTGCGGTTGGCCATTTGGATTGATTGTAGGTTTTGTTACTCCTTTGTTAAGGAGTGTTATGTTTGGGATGCCACCGCTATTTCCCACGGCAGTTGCGATGAGTTTTGAATTGGCTGCATATGGACTTACTGCTGGTCTATTTTATAAGTATTCTAAGAAAAATACTTTATCAACATATATTACGTTGCTTCTATCCATGATTTGTGGGAGAATTGTTTGGGGCATTGTAAGCCTTGTGCTATATGGCTTAAGTGGGACAGCGTTTACTTGGCAGATGTTTGCTGCCGGAGCTTTTATAAATGCTATTCCAGGCATTATTTTACAAATTGTAATTATACCCCCAATTATTATTGCACTAAAAAGAGGAAACATAATTAAAGATGCTTAAAAGAATTGAAGAAGTAATCATAAATCACTTTAATAAATATCCACAAATGATGGTTCAAGATATGATAAAACTCATTTATCAAAATGAATTCGCAAGCGGTCATTTGATTAGAAATGTATCTGAAAGCTTGCATAGATTACATACCGAAGTGGAGGGTATTACTGTAAGTGATTATGATGNAAATATTTCATTGTTTGATGAAATAGGAAATGGGCTTGTTAGATTAAATCTAAATAGTATTAAGGATTATCAAATAGAACTGGAAACAATAAATAGCTTTTTTGTACTTACATCTAAAGCATTTAAAGGAACTATTGATAGCTTTGAAAGGAAACTTAANGTTTTAAGGCAGTTGTGCGAAGAAGGTAAATTGCCTTTCACTGTCTACGAAGTAGATGAGAANATTCAGGATCTAAAAGCACAAAATTACCCTCCTGTAAGCCATAGTGATGTTTACAGGAGGGCTTATAATCCATCATATAGAGTAGTTTTAGCCGAGCTCAGAACTTTTTTTAAACTTTTTTCAAGTATCGATTCATTGCTAAGAACTAAGGAAACTGTTAATATAGCAATAGATGGAAATAGTGGGGCTGGCAAAAGTACATTGGCAGAGCTAATAGGAAACGTATATGATTGTAACATATTTCATATGGATGACTATTTCCTTACACCTGTACTTANAACACCGGAACGATTAAATGAGCCAGGTGGCAATGTGGACTATGTACGCTTTAGAAGTGAAATTCTGGATAAGATAAAAAATGGTGAAACATTTAGGTACTTGAAATATAATTGTTCAAAAGAAACATTTGAAGAAGTGGCGGTCTTACCAAAAAAATTGAACATTATTGAGGGATGTTATAGTATGCATCCTTATTTGATTAATGATTATGACTTAACAGTATTTTTACAAATAGATAAAGCGAAGCAAAGAAAACGCATTATGGAAAGAAATGGAGCCATTATGTTAGAGCGATTTGTTAATGAGTGGATACCTTTGGAGGATAAATACTTTNAAGAACTGNTGATACCTGAAAAATCTGATTTGATTTATAAAANATAGAAGANGCATTTTANGATGTTACATGTTTCAAGTTCGTATGCACAAACCAATTTGAGTATATACTAAATCTTGACGGCACACATTGCACAGGAACCGTTGTTATGGTTATATTGTAAAAGCTCTGGGAAGGATAGTTTGATGAAAAAAACTGAAAAAGCAAATGTAGGCTTTCTTGTGAAAGTTTTCATAAAAAACCATGACAACATAAACGATGGAAATGTCCGTGAGAAATGCGGTAGCCTTTCTAGTTATGTTGGGATTGCTACTAATTTTATTCTTTTTGTTATTAAGATTATTGTTGGTACATTGGCAGGAAGCGTTGCTATTGCAGGAGATGCTTTTAACAACTTGTCAGATGCGGGNTCATCTATTATATCTTTGTTTAGCTTCAAAATGTCAACCAAACCAGCCGATAAAAATCACCCTTTTGGACATGCAAGAATAGAGTATATATCCTCTTCGTTAGTTGCAGTTGTAATACTTTTTATTGGCTTTGAACTTTTGAAGAGTTCTATTGAGAAAATACTCAATCCAATTGCCATAACTTTCAGTGCAATAATGGTAATTGNCCTTGTCGTTTCAATTATTTTGAAGCTTTGGCTATACTATTTTAATAAGAGATTAGGAGCATATATTGACTCCATATTGATGGAGGCTACAGCAGCCGATAGTCTATCCGATGTGCTTGCAACGTCAGCAGTACTATTGTCAATTATTATAAGTTATTTTACAGGTGTTAATCTTGACGGTTATATGGGCGTTATTGTGTCTGCTTTCATTATGTATTCTGGTATAAAAGTGCTTAAGGAAACAATTAATAACATAATGGGTCGTGCTCCTTCAAAAGAACTTATAAATAAAATAGAGAGCTTTATTCAAGGGTATGAAGGTGTTATGGGTATTCATGACCTTGTGGTACATGATTATGGTCCCCAACACTGTTTTGCATCATTACATGTAGAAGTGGATGCTAATGCGGATATACTTGAAAGCCATGACCTAATTGACAATATTGAGAGGGACATGTTAATAGATCACGGCATACATTTAGTGATTCATCTTGACCCAATTGTTACCGATGATCCTTTCGTAAAAGAAATGAAAGATTTGACTAAAAAAATAGTGTCCGAGATTGATCGTTCATTGTCAATTCATGATTTTAGGATTGTTAAGGGTAAAGCACATAAAAATTTAATTTTTGATGTTCTTATGACAGAGCAATGTAAGNTNAANGAAAAAACTATACAGGACGAAATCATAAAGCGAATAAAAGAAATAGACATGGAACTATATGCAGTTATAACCATAGATCGTTCATTTGTATCAACCCCAAGTAAAAAGCTAATTAAATAGTGCAATTTCAATGGTCATAAATCATATGGTGGCACATGGACGCTTTATCATAAATGGAGCAGAAAATGCTCTTTTTTATTTTTCCGGGCGGTTGACATATATCCACAATTGTTTTATAATAAAACAATTGGGGTATATAACTTATTAATAATTTTTGAGAAATAGGTTATAATTTTTAGTTAATTGTTAGATTAAGCCTTTATGTAGTAAGATTTTTTTAGCAATAAAGGTGTTGGAGAGGTTTATATTAGGTGGACGTAGATCTGCAAGNCAACAACATAGACGAAAACATTTCGATTCAGATTCAGGATTTATTAAAGCAAATAAATCTAGCTTCTAGTTATGTTTTTTCAAAGGTTCTTGAGAATTCAGCCTTGACGTTCCATCAAGTATATATTATTAAAATAATCAGTAATAATCCCAATATCAACTTAAAGACTCTTTGTAATGAGCTAAAATTATCAAAAGGTGCTATGAGTTTAACAATTAATAAACTTGTGGAAGGCGGATATATACTAAGACGTGAGAATGCTACAGATAGAAGAAGCATAGCTCTTGTCCTAACAGATAAAGGACATGAAGTNCTTAAAGATACTATAAAAAAGGGTAGAGAAGCATTTGAGCAACTTACACAAGGATTAACTGATGAGGAGCTTCAAAATATAAAGTTAAGTCTCACAAAATTAAAGATATCAATGAATGATGCATTACAAAAAGGTAGTACAATTTTGTAATAGATAATGTATACGATTAAAAATAAATTTAAATATAGGGAGTGTTTTAAATGTTTGGTAGTAAAGAAAGCAAAATTGAAAAACTAATTAGGAAAGGAAAATGGGAGATTCTAAGCAAGAAATACCTTTATGGTAATAAAGAAACACGATTAATGTTAGCAAAAGAATGTGGTAACTCGAATGACCCAGGAGTTAATAGCATTTTAACCACTTTAATACGTGATCAAGATCCAGAAGTTCAGTTAGAAACTGTAAAATCTCTTGCAAAGACAGGTAGAGATCATGAAGTGGCTCAGCTACAATGGTTATTATATCAAGTTCCAGAAGAAAATAAGGAGCTTCGTGAGGCAGTTCAACATGCAATAGCAAATAGCCGCGGAAGAAGATAATCTGCAATTATAATATTTCTTTTCTTAACATGACTAACCCTACAATAAGTTTGTATCTTGATTGTAGGGTTAGTTTTTTAAAGTTTGTTAGTCAATGATAAATAAAAGCTTAGTACTTTTATTTTTGTAAGTCNGTTTGNTCTTTCTGAATATATACTATTGCCTTTTCAAGTTGATGATCTTTTATCTCAAGTACTTTTATTNTAAGGCCATATCCTTCTACTTCGGGTGTACTGCCACTTTTAGGTATGTAGCCCAACATCCCGAAGACAAAACCACCAAATGTTTCATATTCGGTCTCTGGCAAATTAAGGGCGAGCCTCTCGGCTACATACTTTAATGATGTGGAGCCATGGATTTTATAGGTTTGTGAATCAACACGCTCAACTAATAACTCTGGAGGAATTTCGGTTGCAGATACATCGTCATCCAAATCACCAACTAATTGCTCCANCAAATCATTAATTGTTATTATACCATTCATGCCACCGTATTCATCCAAAACAATTGCAAAATGTGTTTTGCTTTGTTTCATATTACGGAACAATATATCTGTTCGAACAGCTTCAGGGACAAAGTATGCAGGTTTTACTGCAAATTCCATAACATTATCCCGTGATTTATCCTTAAGTCGAAAGTATTCTTTTGAATTTAATACCCCAATAACATTGTCAGTGGTTTCATGACATACAGGATAATGGGTATGTCTGCTGTCAACAATGGTTTTTTCCCATTCTTCATCATTTTCATCAAGCCAGAGAAGGGATACTTCGGTTCTATGGGTCATAACCTCTTCTGCAGTTTTGTCGTCAAACTCAAATACATTCTGAATGAGTTCTTTTTCAGAGTGGTTTATTGCTCCTTTTTCGCTTCCTTCATCAATCATCATAAGTATTTCTTCTTCAGTAATACTTGCATCGGATGCTGTTGGATCTATTCCTAATAACCTCAAAATTCCGTTAGTAGAAGCAGTCAACAAATACACAATAGGAGCAAAAACTTTAGATATGAAATACACTAACCCTGACATACTAAGAGCAAGTTTTTCGGCATTTTTCATTGCAATTCTTTTTGGAACCAGCTCTCCAAATACAAGTGTAAAGTAGGATAGAATTAGTGTAATTAAAATCACAGATATCGTATTTAGGGTTGAAGCAGGAATTCTAACACCTAACTTTATTAGCCCATCTACAATAATGCCTGCAAAGTTATCCGCTGCAAAAGCACTTCCGAGAAAACCTGCTAATGTAATTCCTACTTGTATTGTTGCTAGAAAGCGAGCAGGCTGTTCAGTCAACTTAGAAAGTCGAATAGCGCGTTTGTCCCCCGTGTTAGCCATCCTTTCCATCTTATTATCATTCATAGAAATAACAGCAATTTCGGCACATGCAAATATTGCATTTAGTAAAATTAAAAATAATTGTAAAACAAGGTTCCATACTACAGAGTTTCCTGCCAAAAAAAACAACCTCCCAAAAACAAATAATAATAGTAATTCTTTCATTTTATTTGTAATTTTTCTAAGAAATTTAAGTAAATGAGAATAAAAAAATGCGTAATGAGACAACAGATCATAGATCATGTTCCTCGGTTACGCATTGTTTTTAAATAAGCAAATATACGATAATTTTCTTTATATATATAATACTTCGCTCGGGTACAGGCGAGTCGTCCATTTGAAATATATCACTCCTATTAGAAAAGATTATACTCAAATGTGGTATTAAAGTCAACACAGAAAAATGGTATCAATTGGTTATGATTTAATGGACTCTACATGTGATTTGGATAAATGATGTATTTTACTTAAATGAATAATATGGTACAATTATCAAAGAATTTATATAGTAGATAATACAGACGTCTATCTTAGCGGGAGGCAAGTAATGAAAAAAACACCATTATACGAAAAGCATTGCGAATTAGGCGGAAAAATCATTGATTTTAACGGCTGGGCATTACCTATTCAATATTCGGGAATCCTTGAAGAGCATAAACATGTAAGAGAAACTGCAGGTGTTTTTGATGTTTCACATATGGGTGAAATTGTTATAAAAGGACCTGATTCTGAAAAGTTTATCCAAAGACTGATAACAAATGATATACAAAGAACGAAGGACTATCGTATACTTTATTCCCCAATGTGTTATCCAGATGGGGGTGTTGTGGATGATTTGCTGATTTATAAATACTCATCCCAGTTCTATCTTTTGATTGTGAATGCTGGAAATACCCAAAAGGATTATGAATGGATAATGCAAAACCTTGAGGGACAGGTTGAGGTTGAAAATGTTTCTGACGACTTTGCTCAATTGGCTTTGCAAGGACCGAATGCCGAAGCAATATTGCAAAAGCTTGTGAATATTCCCCTAAACGAAATTAGATTTTTTAGTTTCAATCCTGAAGTGGAACTTTGCGGTGGAAAAGCCATTATTTCAAGAAGCGGATACACGGGAGAAGACGGATTTGAAATNTATATTAATAATGCTTATGCACCACNGTTATGGGATGCTTTGTTAGAAAAAGGAAAAGATTATGGTATAGTACCAGCTGGGCTTGGAGCTCGCGATACGTTAAGATTTGAAGTTTCACTCCCGTTATATGGACATGAGATTTCAAAAGACATTACACCGCTGGAAGCTGGCTTTGACCGTTTTGTTAAACTTGAAAAGGCTGATTTTATTGGTAAAGATGCTCTTGTAAAACAAAAGNGCGACGGTGTTAAAAGAAAGCTTGTAGGTTTTGAAATGATAGACAGAGGAATACCAAGAAGCAATTATGATGTTTTAACCAACAATGAGAAAATTGGCTTTGTAACATCGGGTAACTTCTCTCCAAGTCTTGAGAAAAACATCGGAATGGCTTTAGTAGAATCAAATTTTTCTGATATAGGGCTTGAAATAGAGATTGCTATAAGAAATAGAGCATTGAAAGCAAAGATTGTGGAGATTCCGTTTTATTCAAAGAACTATTCTAAGTAGTGTTATAAACATTGGGAAATAATGTTTGAAATATATGGAGGTAATAATTATGAAAGTTTTAGAAGGATTGAAATATTCAAAAGACCACGAATGGGTAAAAGTTGATGGTAATAAGGCATATATTGGAATTACGGATCATGCTCAACACTCTCTTGGNGACATTGTTTTTGTTGAAATTCCTGAAGAAGGAATTGATATTAATAAGGGTGATGTTTTAAGTGTTGTAGAATCTGTAAAAGCCGCGTCTGATGTTTATACACCTGTGTCTGGGAAAATAATCGAAGTTAATGAAGAACTTGAGGACAGCCCTGAAAAAATTAATGAAGACCCATATACGAACTATATTGCTGTCGTGGAAATGAGAGATATCTCTGAACTTGAAGAACTGTTGAATATGCAAGAATATGAAAGGTACTGCGAGGAGGAATAATATGTCAAATTATATTCCGAATACCGATATGCAGCAGCTTCAAATGCTTCAGGATATTGGTGTTGATAATATAAATGATCTATTTTCGGACATACCCGAAAATGTAAAGTTAAAAAAGCCTCTTGATATTCCTGAGGCCATGTCAGAAATTGAGTTATCAACACATATGCGACAAATGGCTAATAAAAACAATAACCTTGAAGAATATACCTGCTTTCTCGGTGCTGGGGCGTATGATCATTATATACCAAGTGCTGTGAATAATCTTTTATCAAGGCAGGAGTTTTATACTGCATATACCCCATACCAGCCAGAGATTAGCCAGGGAACATTACAAGCCATATTTGAATATCAAACTATGATTTGCCGGTTAACAGGGATGGATGTAGCAAATGCTTCGTTATATGATGGGGGCTCTGCACTGGCAGAGGCAGCCGTTATGGCGTGTGAATCTACAAGACGTAATGAAATAATTGTTATAAGAAGTGTTCACCCAGAAAGCCGTGAAATATTATCCACATATGCCAGGTTTAAAGGNATCAGCTTAAAAGAAGCAGAAATAAAANATGGTGTGGCAGATATTCAAAAGCTTGAAGAGATAATTAGTGAGAATACTGCAGCTGTCCTTGTCCAGAGTCCAAATTTCTTTGGTGCCATTGAAGATTTGAGAGAAATAGCTCAAGTGGCTCATAAGAATAAATCATTGCTTGTTGTCAGCTGTGATCCAATATCGCTCGCAATACTAAAATCTCCAGGAGATGTTGGTGCTGATATTGTAGTTGGGGAGGGTCAGGCTCTTGGTAATCCACTAAGCTTTGGAGGTCCATACCTAGGATTTATGGCAGCTAAAAAGCCGTTTACAAGGAAAATGCCTGGTAGAATTGTAGGAGAGACCGTTGATATAAATGGCAAGAGGGGTTATGTTTTGACCCTGCAAACCAGGGAACAGCATATCAGAAGAGAAAAAGCAACATCTAATATCTGCTCAAACCAAGCATTGAATGCACTTGCTGCAACTATCTATTTGTCGATTCTGGGGAGAAAAGGTCTTAAAGATGTGGCGCAGTTATGCGTACAGAAAGCTCATTATGCGTGCAATGAGTTGTTAAAAACTGGTCTTTTTTCACCTGTATTTAAGGGCGGGTTTTTTAAAGAGTTCATGCTTATTTATCATGGGGATGTTGAAAAGCTAAACAAGCATTTGCTTGATAGAAAAATCATTGGTGGTTTTGCTGTAGATAAGTTATATCCCGAGTTTGACAATGGTTATATTGTTGCAGTAACAGAAAAAAGAACCAAGAATGAAATTGACAGGTTTGTATCGGAGGTGACTTCAGCATGATGAAAAAAGAAGAAAAACTGATTTTTGAAATGAGCGTACCTGGCAGAAGCGCAGACCTGTTACCAAAATGTGATGTGCCTGAAACTGATATAGAATGCTTGGTTTCTGAGGAATTCTTAAGACAGGATGAAATTGATCTTCCTGAGGTTGGAGAATTAGATGTTATAAGGCATTTTACTCATCTTTCCCAAAAGAATTATGGTGTGGATTCCGGGTTTTATCCATTAGGTTCATGTACAATGAAATATAATCCTAAAATAAATGAAGAAGTCTCAAAATATCATGGATTTACGAAAGTTCACCCATACCAACCCGAAGAAACAGTTCAAGGTTGCCTTGAAATTCTTTATAAGTCCGATGTACTACTTTCTGAAATTACTGGCATGGAGCGTTTTTCATTACAACCTGCTGCAGGTGCACATGGCGAACTCGCAGGGCTTATGATAATAAAGGCTTTTCATAAAAATAATGGTGATGATAAGCGGACCAAAATCATAGTTCCTGATTCCGCCCATGGTACTAACCCAGCATCAGCCGCCACAGTGGGTTTTGATGTGGTAGAGGTGAAATCAGACGAAAAGGGTGGCGTTGACATTGATGCATTAAAAGAGTTAATGAACGATGAAATTGCAGGCCTTATGCTTACAAATCCAAATACACTGGGATTATTTGATGAAAATATTGATAAAATTGCTGACATAGTTCATGAAGCAGGCGGCCTTTTGTATTATGATGGTGCCAATGCTAATGCAATTATGGGGATTTCTAAGCCGGGAGATATGGGTTTTGATGTTGTTCACCTGAATTTGCATAAAACATTTAGTACACCGCATGGTGGCGGTGGACCAGGCTCTGGACCTGTAGGGGTAAAAAAGCATCTTGTGCCTTTCCTACCAAAGCCTGTGATTGAGCAAAAAGGTGATGAATACTATTTCGATTATGATCGACCATTATCAATAGGGAAAATAAAATCTTTTTATGGCAATTTCTCTGTCATTGTAAAAGCTTATGCATATATATGTTCTCTTGGCGCTGAAGGGCTTCGCAAAGTATCGGAGAATGCTGTGCTCAATGCCAACTATATAAAAGAGAAACTAAGGGAGTATTATCATTTGCCATATGATCGTACTTGTATGCATGAAGTAGTATTTTCTGGACAATACCAGAAGAAACATGGAGTATCCACTCTCGACATAGCAAAAAGACTTCTTGATTATGGGTACCATCCGCCAACAGTTTATTTCCCACTTATTGTAAGTGAAGCTTTTATGATAGAACCAACAGAGACAGAAAGCAAAGAAACTATTGATGAGTTTATTGCTACTATGATAAAGATTGCAAAAGAAGCACAAGACGACCCCGACACATTAAAACAAGCTCCATATGATACTCCGGTGCTCAGGCTTGATGAAGCCAGAGCTGCACGTAGGCCAGTTCTAAAGCACGGGGATTAAATATCATAACATATCACTCAATTTGAATTATAATTGCGGGTAGTACGCCTATGTTTGTCATGTTAGCTTTTTTATGATAAACATAGCCGTCTTCACCCACAACCCTTACTGCTGAGTTCATTGTATACGGTGTTCTTAACCAATATGGAACACCTTTTCTCTTACTAAAGTTGTATTTATCCCATTCCTCGATACTTAATAGAAAAACTTTTTCTGGATTGGATATTTGGTAAGCAGTGTAATAGTTTTGTGTAGCATATCCAGGTATGCAGAACCAATGATGTGGCTGAGAACCTGACTGTTTAATTTCCTTCATGGCTGGTGAAAGTAATGTGGTCTTTTCCAATGTACAAATTCTTGCCTTTTCTGAATCAGAGAATTCATATAAGAAACCATTTACAGAATCATCATTCAACCATTGCCTTATATCTGACTCAATCCAGTAGCTATTGTTTTCGGAAGAAAAGGCACGAGCGTCCACAATGTCTTTTGCTACGAGGAAGTAGTTCTCGTTGGTTTTATTAATGATTTCCCATGTAAGCTGCTGACCATTGTACTGTCCAAACAATATATGCTCATTCTTCGGGACTACTTTATATATAAATATAGTGGATACAGTAAAAATCCACACTCCAATTATTGATATAACCATCCGTTTATTTATTAGATTATGTTGCACTAGTTTAATTAAGTCAGCAATTAATATCAGTATCATCGTATCAAAGAGCAGATTAAATAAAAACATATGCTTTATTAGATCCGCTTCGCCATTACCTATAACAGGAAAGANCCATTGACTTGCTGCAAATACTAAAAGCACAAGTTTTGAAAGGATTAACCCCAAAGATATGATATATTTTTGTTTTCTAAGCAAATAAAACTGGTAGGAAACAATTAATGAGTAAAAAACAAATACAGATGATAGCAAAGCAAATGCATATCCAGTAAATTGTTTGCGTATCCACTCCCAGATTGAATTACGTTTAACAAACTTTACTATTTCTATATCAGTTTCAAATTCATAATTACCTAAATAGGGGGGACGTATAATCAGACTTGATTCAGCACTTATGTTAAGTTTTTTGAACATTTTTTTTGGATTTTTAAGATAATAAAATGTAACATTTAAAGGATTTGCTTTATTAAGTACCTCATCTTGAAATCGCTCATTATAAATATCAAATCCCATTAGATCATCATAAACAGTGGTGTTAGCAAGGATAGCGTATTTAGAATCTATCCCTAACTTTTGTAGTTCCTTTTCTAGGTTATCTGAATCCTTAAGTATGCCAAAGAAAAGGGAATGAAAAGTATTAGGCTTTGACATCCATTTTGGGATGGCTTTATAAAAATAAAAAGAAGTTAAAAGAGTGAAGCAGATTCCAATGATAACAACTATTTTTTTTACATTTTCTTTTACATCAAAAATAAAATATGTGGATAAAAGAGCCATTAGTATGCCAAGGGGTATATTGGCAACCTTTGCACCAATAAACACAGCACCTGTTATAAAGTATATTATTAATATGGTATAGCTTTTTTTATCACTCTGAATCAAATATTGTAAAATAGAAAACCATAACAAAAAAGTAGAAAGTATTACAGCTTCACCGAAGAGAGAATTATAGTATAGAAGGTATCCCATATCATAGAATATTAATACTATTACTAATAAAATTATCATATTAGCAAGCTTATTTTTTGTTTTTATGTTTACAAACAGTAAAGCAATAGCAATGCTATGGATTATAAGAAATATTATTGAAAGTGTAGTTATATCAAAATAATATATAACTCGATTTATTAAATATGACACTAGCCCATTTGCGAGTTGGGCTACCTTGATAAAAATAAATTGAGTTGTTTGAAAGCCACTGATACTTTTTATATCAGGGAAGAGCACAAATTCAAAAAAGTCTTTTAAGTTATAAAAAGGCTCTATATATTCATACATACGCTGGAAATAGAAAAATCGGCTATCGTTATCTAAAACCAATCCTACAGGTTGTGAAACCCTGATGAAGTCAGTGTTATCAGCAAGGCCAACGGGGTTAGGTACATATAAAAGCAGTACACCCAAAGCAAAAAATGAAAAAGCTAGTATTAGGAAGTAATGATGTTTTTTCAATTTCAATCTCCTTAGTATTTTCACAAAATGATTATTGAAACACATCAGTTTAACGTGCATCATGCGATGTTATTTATTACATGAAGCTGTTTACCATATTCTGAACAAGCTAACTTTTATTAAGGCTACATCATAACAGCCTTTATATAGATACATTTTTGTTTTTAACTGTTATTGAATGAATTATTCAATTAATAATGTTCAATGCAGCAGATAATTGATTATTGCAAATAATATGGTAAAATACATATAAATGGGTATATCTATCGGCATGAAATGGTCATTTCAATTTTTGGGGGAAGAGAGAAGATGTATAGCCATAAACCTATCAAATATAGAGAGGAACGTAGAAAGAAACCCGACATTATTTGCTACTGGTTACAGTTTGCAGTGTTTATTATATGGCTTGCTATTTTTGCCTTCTTGGCCTTGTTAAACGCTGCTTCTGTAAGAGAGGAAACTTTTTTTGATCGTCTTCTTAAGGTAGAGAACAGAAAAATACCTGATACTCATTTATTAAACATAGCATTTTATTTGCTCATATTCATTTTTGTTTTTAGCTTTATTTCATTACTGTTTAATTTTACTAGATTAAAAAGAGCAACAGATCGCATATACAAATCTTTTATTTTCTCAATAGTGGGCTCAGTAATTGGTATAATTCTATATTTGATAAAATGACGGTTTAAATTTTGCAAGTTTCATTTATTAATTTTTACAATCTAATTTTAATATGGCGTTGACAATGAACATAATCAATTGATATAATGTTTTATGTTTCGCAGAGTTTGTTTATTTTTGTGCATGTATTTTTAGCTAAAACATAAAATATTATCAGTGATTATGCAACTTCTGCTCAAACATCTTTCAAAAAGCATAGTTTTACTAGCTGAACATATTAAAGTTGGAGGTCTTGTATATGAGTAATACATCTTATAATCCTTATGAAATTGCACAACAGCAATTTGATAGCGTTGCTGAAAAAATTGGACTAGAAAAATCTACCCGTGAACTCCTTCGTCAACCTTTACGAGAGTATCATTTTTTAATACCCGTTAAGATGGACGATGGAAGTGTAGAGGTGTTTAAGGGCTATCGTATTCAGCATAATGATTCCAGAGGTCCTGGTAAGGGCGGTATACGTTTTCATCCTCAAGAAACAGCAGACACAATAAGAGCATTGTCTATGTGGATGACTTGGAAGTGTTCTGTGGTAGATATTCCTCTTGGTGGAGCAAAGGGTGGNGTTGTTTGTGATCCCAGAAAACTTTCACAACGTGAACAAGAGCAAGTATGCAGGGGTTACATTAGACAAATGTCNAAGAATTTGGGTCCGGATATTGACGTACCTGCTCCGGATGTAATGACAAATGCACAGCATATGCTATGGATGCTTGATGAATTCGAAACAATTCATGGTGCAAAATATCCGGGTGTTATTACAGGAAAACCTGTGGGAATGGGTGGCTCTTTAGGTAGAACAGAAGCAACTGGATATGGAGTAATATATGTTCTACGCGACGCTCTAAAAAGAATTGGAATTGACATAACAAAGACGAAAGCAAGTTTCCAAGGTTTTGGTAATGTAGCTCGTTATGCGGTAGAACTATATAACCAACTTGGTGGTACAGTTGTAGCAATTTCATGTTGGAATGACAATGACAAAAAAGCATATACCTTCCGTAAGAAAGATGGAATTGATTATAAAGAGTTGATTAACATTACTGATTCATATGGGACTATTGACAAAGAGAAAGCACTTGCTCTTGGATATGAAATTCTCCCTGGTGATGCATGGATTGAGCAGGATGTAGATATCCTTGTACCTGCAGCATTAGAAAATCAAATAACTGCTGAAAATGTTAATAAAATTAGCAAACAGGTGAAGGTATTGCTTGAAGCAGCAAATGGTCCAACAACACCTGATGCTGACGATGTAATTAAGGAAAGAGNAATTTTTCTTATCCCAGATTTTCTTGCCAACGCTGGCGGTGTAACATGCAGCTACTTTGAGCAAGTACAATGTAATATGAATTACTTCTGGGAAAAGGATGAAGTGCTGACCAAGCTTGAGACAAAGATGACATCTGCATTTAAATCTGTTTACGAGCTTGCAGTAGAAAAGAATTTGTATATGAGGGATGCAGCATATGTTATTGCAATAGACCGTGTTGCCCAAGCCTCAAAAAAACGTGGATGGGTATAAAAAGGATCAACGTATAAATTAAAANGTGATAAAAAAGACAGGATTTTCTCCTGTCTTTTATTTTACAATTAACAATAGGGCTAAAAATTTAAAAAAGATTAAAATTTGATTTGAAATATTTTATGTCTGTGTTACAATATAACGGGTCAAATTTTTGTCGAATTTATGAGAAAAATTTGGCAAAAACTAAAAATACTTATATACTTAAGGGAGGATATTTTTATGCAAAAGAATCCAACAATCGGTTACCTGCCTGATGAGCGGCCACCGTTTTGGAAACTCATTTTTTATGCTATTCAACAGGTTATTGTAATGTTTCCAGCAACTGTGACGGTTGCACTTATTACAGGGTTCCACATTTCTACTACTATTTTTGCAAGCGGGCTTGCAACTCTCTGTTTTCTCTTAATTACCAAAGGTCAAATTCCATTATACTACGGTTCAAGTTTTTCATACATTGCCGCTATAGGTGGTTTAATGGCTTCTGATGCTCTTGCTTCTCACACACTAAATGAAAAGATTGCGATAGCACAGTTTGGGATTATTATGTCAGGTTTTATTTCAATAGCAGCAGGACTAGTCGTTAACCGCTTTGGTAGGGATTCAATAGAAAAAATTCTTCCAGCCTCTATAACAGGATCAATCGCAATGGTGATAGGTCTTACTCTTGCAGGAAATGCATTAGGTGATGCAACATCAATCGTAGTTGATGGTACTGGTGCTATTTCTGTTGCCGAAGCTGACATTGCGCTTGCGACAAACATGGCATGGATTATTTCGCTTGTAACTTTATTGACAACTGTAATATTTTCAGTTTACCTTAAAGGGTTTTTAGGTCAATTGCCATTACTATTAGGACCACTACTTGGCTGTATTGTGGCTTATATAATAAAACTTGCAACTGGTATTGACCTGTTCAGAGTTTTACCCGAAGCTATAGGTCGGGGCATAGTTGCTCTACCCGAGTTTACTCTTCCTAAACCAACATGGATGGCAGTTGCTGCTATAATGCCTATTGCTTTAGCGACAATACCCGAATCTACAGCTCATGTGTATCAATTAGATATATATGTAAATGACCTTGCAAAGAAAAAAGGCGTAAAGAAAAACTATAATATTGCAGATAAGCTTGGTTTAAATCTAATTGGTGACGGTATTGGTGATATGGTATCAGGATTTATTGGTGGTCCTGCAGGAACAAACTATGGTGAAAATATCAGTGCAATGGCTATTACAAAAGTATTTTCTGTACCAGTTTTAATCTTGGCTTCAATCGTAGCAATGATTATCTCATGTTTCACGCCATTGATTAATATTATATACTCTATTCCGACAGCTGTAATTGGCGGTTTGGAGATTTACTTATTTGGTGCCATAGCTGCTCAAGGTATTGCAATAATGATAGAGAAAAAAGTTGATCTGTTCAGTTCTAAGAATATTGCTGTAATTGCTACAATAATGATAATTGGTCTTGGTGGACAGTATGCATTTGGTGGAAATATACCTTTCTTCGGTATTGACGTTCCTTGTGTTGCTGGTGCTGCAATATTTGGAATTATTCTAAATCTAATTCTTAGTATTGGAGAGAAGAAACACTAGTTTTTATGTCACTCATATATTATNTATGTTGTCGTTAAAAGAAATATTAATATAAAAAATAAGAAGCGATGATACAAATCGCTTCTTATTTTTTATGTTTGTTCTGATACATGATATGTTAAACGAAATCTAAGAATTCTGTAGTTTATAAATAATTTTATAACCGTGTTTTTCAATTTCTTTTTCAATCTCTGTGGTGTTTTGGCTGTTTATACCCGTTACAAGTGCACTTTTACCATTGTTTCCGCGGTAAATGGCAAGATGTGTAATGTTAGCACCGAAGATAGCAATAATTCCTGCTATATGTGACATAATACCGGGTTCATCATCCACTTCTATTGTAAGTCTTGTACCCTTCTCCCTGAAACCCAACAATTCTATAAAAGACTCAAAAATATCACTTTCGGTGATAATTCCAACTAGTTTTCCATTGTCTACAACCGGCAAAAAACTAACTCTATTATCACGCATTAAAATAGCGGCTTCCTCAAGGAGCGCATTTGGAGATATTGTGATTGGATTTTTGGTCATAACCTTGCTAATTTTTGTTTTAGCCAGAATGTACGTAAGCTCATTAATACTCAAGCTGGTAGCCTTAGATGGGGAAGAGTGACTAATATCTAGATTTGAAACTACACCTACCAGTTTGTCGTTTTTTACAACAGGAAGTCTGCGTATGTTATTTTTAACCATAATTTCGTGTGCATCAGGAATGGTATGATCGGGTGAAACAGTAAAAGGATTAGTAGTCATCTTATTTTTTACAAACATAATCTAACCTCCCAAATATGCTTTTTTAATTTCTTCACTTTGAATTAGTTCTTTTCCAGTTCCAGATAAAGTTATTTTGCCTGTTTCCATAACATATGCTCTATCTGCGATTTGAAGTGCCATACTTGCATTTTGCTCAACGAGAAGTATTGTAGTACCTTTATCATTTATATCTTTAATTATATCAAAAATTTCCTGCACAAGCAATGGAGCAAGGCCCATGGAGGGTTCGTCAAGAAATAGAAGCTTCGGTCGGCTCATAAGAGCTCTGCCCATAGCAAGCATTTGTTGCTCTCCGCCTGATAATGTACCAGCCATCTGTTTTTTTCTATCGGCAAGAATAGGGAACCTTTCAAAGACCATTTGATAGTCTTTGTTAATTCCTGCTTTATCTCTTCTAAGATATGCACCTAATTCAAGGTTTTCCAGTACGGTCATAGTACTAAAAACACGTCTGCCTTCAGGAACTTGTGAAATACCAATTTTCACTCTCTGTCGAGCATCTAAATTTGTGATGTCATTGCCTTCAAAAGTAATAGTACCACTAGTGGGCTTTTTCAACCCAGAAATTGTCCTAAGAGTTGTGGTTTTCCCAGCGCCGTTAGCACCAATAAGTGTCACTATTTCTCCTTCATTGACGGTGAGTGATATTCCTTTTATGGCATGAATAACACCAAAATGTACATTAAGATTCGTTATTTCAAGCATTTTCCGTATCCTCCCCCAAATAAGCTTCAATTACACGTTTATTGGATTTAATTTCGGACGGAATGCCTTCGGCTATAACCATACCATAGTCCAATACGTAAATTCGTTCACAAATTTTCATTACCAGAGACATATCATGCTCAATAAGTAAAATAGTCAGATTGAAATTATCCTTAATCCAATATATTGTTTCGGTCAGTTGTGCAGTTTCTGCTGGATTCATTCCAGCTGCGGGTTCATCGAGCAGCAGAATAGAAGGTTTTGTAGCCAAAGCACGTACTATTTCAAGATGACGTTGTTCTCCGTATGGAAGATTTTTTGCCAACTCATCTTTTTTGTGTTCAAGTTTTAATATTTTTAGTAGTTCGATACTTTCATCCAATATTTCTTTTTCTTCAGTTGAGTATGCCTTTGTATGAGCAAATGCTTGAAGCAAATTATAATTAGTGTTCTTGTTCATGGCTATGCGAACATTATCCATGACTGTTAAATCCTTAAATAAGCGTATATTCTGGAATGTTCTAGCAATGCCTCTCTTACAGACATTATAGGGTTTTAGTCCCTGGATGGCTATATCTTCATTATTCTGATGAAGTGTGATAGTGCCAGATGTTGGTTGATAAATACCCGTTAAAAGATTAAACACTGTGGTTTTTCCAGCCCCATTAGGTCCAATAAGTCCCACTAACTCACCATGTTTCAATTGAATGTTTACATTTGAAACAGCCATAAGACCGCCAAAGGCTTTTGTCAATTTATTAACAGTTAGAATTGGCATTATGCGACACCCCCGTTCTTCTTATCTCTTAGACCTCTGGTCCATTTCTTAAAAACAGTAAGGGATAGTTCTTTAGAGCCCATAATACCTTGGGGTCTGAATAACATTATTACAATTAACAATATCGCATAGATGACCATTCGCAGTTCGGGAAAGGACTGAAGATATGTTGATATTAAGGCTAAAAGAATAGCTGCTATAACCGAACCAGAAAGGCTCCCCAATCCACCTAGAACTACAATAACAAGTATATCGATTGATTTTTGGAAGTTAAACAAATTTGGCTCCAAAAAATAATAGTATGACGAATAAACTGCCCCTGCAATTCCAGCAAAAAACGCGCCAGTGACAAAGGCAATAACTTTATATTTTGTAGAGTTTATTCCCATTGATTCAGCAGCGATTTCATCTTCTCTCAGGGAAATGCATGCTCTGCCATAGGAAGATTTTATGAAGTTATTTAATAGAATAATAGTGCCTGCGGTGAAAACGAAAAGCCATCCCCAATTAATAAATTGAGGGATACCACTTAAGCCAGCCGCTCCGTTTGTAACACTATCTAAGTTAATAAAAAGTATTCTAATAATCTCAGACATACCTAATGTTGCAATTGCAAGATAGTCACCTTTGAGCCTAAGAGTAGGTAATCCAACAAAAAATCCGATAAAGGCTGCAAGCATAGCACCTGCAAGTGCACCAATAACAAAACCTAACATTGTTGGATTTCTTAATGTAATTATTGCGCAGGTATATGCGCCTATTGACATAAAGCCGGCATGTCCTAAAGAAAACTGCCCTGTAAAGCCAGTGATAAGATTAAGGCTTGTGGCAAGTATAATATTAATGCATATCGTTGCTAGAGTTGAGAAAATGTAGTCATTAATGATATTTGTTGACACTAAAACCTGAACGATAGCAAAAGTTAAAGCCAAAGTTATAAATTTTTTAAGAGTTGAACCATTAATACTTTTTTTCATACGTTACACCTTCTCTCTAGTTTCTTTACCCAGTAAACCCGAAGGCTTTACGATAAGAATTATTATTAAAATCGCAAAAACAACCGCATCCCTATACATAGAGTTTCCATAACCCGAAACCATAACTTCTACGAGACCAATGAAATAGCCACCAATCATGGCTCCTGGGATTATCCCTATTCCTCCAAATACAGCAGCAACAAATGCCTTTAAGCCAGGCATTGTTCCCATTAGTGGATTTATAGAATTATAATAAATACCTACAAGAATTCCTGCAGCACCTGCAAGAGCTGATCCTAAAATAAAAGTAAAGGAAATGGTTCTATCTACACTAATTCCCATTAACTGTGCAGCATCTCCATCGAGGGAAACGGCGCGCATGGCTTTACCTATACGAGTCCTTTTTACAATTAACTGTAGTGCTATCATCAAGACAACAGTAATGATAATTATAAGGATTTGTTGTGAAGTAATTAGTAGATTACCAACACGGAAAGTCTTAGCCATGAAACCAGTTAAAGGTGGATAGGAGCGTGGATCAGGTTTTACAAAAAACATAGTTCCGTACTCTAAGAAAAGAGAAACACCTATGGCTGTAATTAACACAGCAATTCGGGAAGCATTTCGTAATGGTTTATAGGCTATTTTCTCAATTGTAGCACCCAATAAAGCACACACCAACATTGAGATCAAAAGCGAAGGGAAGAATCCAAGATTTAAATTTGTAATACAAAAGTATCCAATATAAGCTCCGAGCATATATACATCGCCATGAGCAAAGTTAATCAACTTAATAACTCCATAAACCATTGTATATCCAAGGGCAATAAGAGCATAAATGCTACCTAAGGATATACCGTTAATCAGTTGTTGTAAAAATTGTTCCAAGATGTACCCCCTCTTTCATTTATACAACTTATTTTTCAATGAATCTTACACTAGTATACTACAAATGTGGAACAAATGGTCTAATAAAAACAAGAGGGCAGTATTTTGCCCTCTTATATTGAAATCAGCAAATTAATTATTAATCACGGATCGATTTTCACGCTGGAATACTGTTTACCGTCTTTTAAGCCAATAACAACTATTGATTTTACTGGGTTGTGGTTTTCATCGACGCTTAATGTACCAGTTACACCTGCAAAGTTCTCAGTTGCTTCAAGAGCATCTTTCACAGCTTCACCAGTTAGTTTTTCTGCACGGCCTATAGCGTCTGCAACGAATCTTGCCAAGTCATAACCCAAAGCGTTAAAGGCATCTGGTTTTTTTCCATACCTGGCTTCGAAAGTTTTAATAAACTCCAGAACCATTGGATCTTCATCAAGTGAAGAATAGTGGTTTGTAAAATAAACATCATTTAATGCACTAGCACCTGCGAGATCTACCAAGGTAGGGGAGTCGAAACCATCAGCACCAAGGATGGGTTGGTTCAATCCTAAATTACGGGCTTGTTTAATAATAAGACCTGCTTCGTTATAATATCCTGGTATATAAATAACATCAGAGTTCAAAGCTTTTATTTTAGTTAATATTGCATTAAAGTCTGTGTCTCCAGCAACGTAGGCTTCTTGAGCAACAATGTTACCGCCGGATTCAGTAAAGGTTTTTACGAAGTTCTCAGCTAGCCCCTTGCCGTAATCGCTTGAGCTATCCATAATTATAGCAGCATTTTTTGCCGACAGGTTTTCAGCAGCAAAATTAGCCATTACTTGGCCCTGGAATGAATCGAAGAAACAAATACGAAATACGTATTCATGTACTGAGCCATCTGCTGCAAAGGTTACATTATCTCCAGTAGCAGAACCTGTAGCAATAGGTACTTTGTTTTTGTTGGCAACAGGAATTTCAGATGTAAAACAACCAGTTGTGGCAGGACCTAAAATAGCCAAAACTTTGTCCTGGGAAACCAGTTTGTTTGCTAGTATTGTAGCTTCAGACGGAGTAGACTGGTTGTCGTATTTAACAGGGATAATTTTTTTGCCATTTATCCCACCAGCAGCATTAATCTCTTCAATAGCCAATTCAATGCCTTCGACAGAACCCTGTCCATATGTAGCATTTTCTCCCGATAACTCGTAGTTGATGCCTATTTTAATTTCATCTGTGTTAGAAGATGAGCAGGCAGCAAACATTGTTGTAATCAATATACAGATCATCAAACAAGACAATAATTTTTTCATAAAGCTCCCTCCAATTATCTGCGTATAAATATATTTAAGTAATTGTATTATCTTTACATAACGATGTCAAGTGAGTAATGGCCACAAACACCAGCTTTTTCGAGAAATAAATGAAAGACTCTTAAAAATTCTTCCTCAGAGAGTAATTAGCCCCTTTGAGCTAGAAAACAAAAACAGCCTCAATCAAATGCTTAATTGAGGCTGCTATAAGTATTTAGATTATCAATTATACTGTATTAAAAGAGTGAACATGTAAGGAAAAGAGTTGAGCATAATGAAGCTACCAGAGAAACAACTGTTATCTGTGTATTGATAGAAGGTCCGGCAGTGTCCTTGAATGGATCGCCAACGGTATCACCAACTACAGCTGATTTATGAGCTTCAGAGCCTTTTCCTCCTTCATTTCCAGCTTCAACATATTTCTTTGCATTGTCCCAAAGTCCACCTGCATTGGACATAAACAGTGCGAAAACAAGACCTGCTACAATATTTCCAGTTAGAAAACCACCGATTGCTCTAACACCACCAATTAAACCAACAACAACAGTGGTGATTATTGCCATTAAGCCAGCTGGAATAAGCTCTTTTAGAGCACCATCTGTAGCGATTTCAATACATTTTTCGTATTCGGGTCTTGCTTCTGGCTTTCCTTCTTTTAACCCAACAATTTCTTTAAACTGGCGGTGAATTTCAGAAACCATTCTTTGAGCGTTTCTGTCAACACCAAGCATAAGCATTGCGGAGAAGATAACAGGAACAGCTGATCCAACTATCAATCCGAAGAATACAAGTGGATCCATTATGTCGAAACCTTGGAGTCCTGGAATTCCAAGTGCTAAAGCCGAAGTATTTACTTCACTAATGAAAGCACCTAACAAAGCTATTACTGTAAGACCAGCAGCAGCTATTGAAAAGCCCTTTGTTATAGCTTTTACAGTATTTCCTGCACTGTCAAGTTCGTCAGTGATTCTAAGTGCTTCGTCACCAAGGTCTCCCATTTCTACAAGACCCCTGGCATTGTCAACAATTGGACCATACGCATCATTCGAAATTATCATACCAACTATTGAAAGCATTCCAACAGCTGACATGGAAATTCCAAACAGCGCATAACCATCGCCTAGTGGAGCACAGAGCATAAAGGCTGACAATGCTGCAACAGCAATACCTACTAAAGCAGGGAATACACTGAGCATAGCGTAGGACATACCCGAAAGAATGGTGAATGCAGGTCCACTATTTGAAGCTTTTGCAACGTAACGTACAGGAGATTTCTCGTCATTGGTAAAGTAGTCTGTAGCCAGCCCAATAATAACACCAACAAGTAATCCTACTATACATGCACCCCATACGCGCCATTCAAAATTGAATGCTAATGTTGAAAGTGCGGTTAAAACAATATAAACGGCAGTTGTAACATAAGTACTGTTGTTTAATGCCTTGGTAGGATTTCCGTTCTTACCAATCTTCGCGGTTGCTACACCAATAATTGATGCAAGAAGTCCTAATGCAGCATAACAGAAGACCATACTTGCGTTTATGGTTGAGTTTGTGGTTTTATCAAGCGCAACTGCCATAACAAGAGCTGCAGCCATTGAAGCTACATTAGAGTCAAATAGGTCAGCGCCCATTCCAGCTACGTCACCAACATTATCACCAACGTTATCAGCAATAACAGCTGGGTTTCTGGGATCATCCTCAGGGATACCAAGCTCTACTTTACCAACTAAGTCGGCACTGATATCCGCTGTTTTAGTAAAAATACCACCGCCTGCTTTTGCAAATAGAGCCAATGAACTAGCACCAAAACTGAAACCAAGTAACGCTGTTGTATTATTTGTTATCAATAATACCAAAACAACACCGAGAAGGCTTCCNCCTACGACAGCCATTCCCATAACTGCACCACCACGGAAACCGGTCATAAAAGAAGGTTTTATACCTTTTTGCGCAGCTTCTGCAGACTTAACGTTAGCAACGGTTGCTACTCTGATGCCAATTACGCCTGCAATGGCTGAAAAAACAGTTCCAGCGATATATGAGATTGTCATGGTAATGTTTGGTAGAATATTTCCTTGCCAGATTGGACTTGGAAGTAATACTAAGATGATAAGGGATACAATAGCAGTAAAACGAGCGAGAACAGTATACTCTTTTTTCAAGAATGTTGCGGCGCCATCTCGGATTAGTTTTCCGACTTCAGCTACCTTTTTGTTTGAGGACGGTTGTTGATTTACCCATTTTAACAGCCATGCTGCAAATAGGAAAGCAACTACTGAAACCACGATTGAGAGAATTTCAAAAGCTGTTTGATTCATAAAAACACCTCTTTATAATATTCAATTAGAAAATAAGCCGAACGTATCAATGATAGCATTTTATAGAAAAAAGTTCAACATCAAAAACACTTTTTTAAAACTTGCATATGGCTGAAACTGGAAAAATTTTCGTTACCTAAAACCCAGGATGTTACCTTGTATAGAACACATTTGAACTATAAATAAAGTCATTGTCAATACTACATAGCCGTAGTATAATAATTGTAAAAAAAGGGGTTGATATGTATGTTCTGTCAAAAATGCGGCAAAGAGCTAAAAAGCGGCACTAAGTTCTGCACGTCAT
>JGI24708J26588_10000277_pt1 | contig 41300 bp, 34 predicted proteins | sample BioPla1DNA2_FD_26588 | JGI IMG/M metagenome (IMG submission 26588) | reverse complement strand
TTTTTTTCTGTATATATGGTTACTGGATTAAAGTTAGAATATACTTATATTATGGCTATTGGAGTTTTAGCCTCTTTAGTCCGTGTTTTTGTAACGCCTTTTTGGGGAAGATTAGCAAATAAAAAATCTTGGTTTTTTTCTACAAAAATGTCTATTGGTCTATTATCGATGGTTCACTTTTTATGGATTTTTGTTGTTCCTACTACTGCCCGATTTCTAATTCCTGTTTTACAGGTGGTTAGTGGAATGGCTTGGGCTGGTATAGGAATTTCTTTGTTTAATATTCAATTTTTATTTGCCAAACGAGAAGGACGTACGATGTATTTAGGATTAAATGCTGCTATTGGTGGAATAGCTGGATTTACGAGCACTTGGATTGGATCTAAAATTGTAGGTTCACTAGAAGGACAAAATTATTCATTCGGTTGGTTTCATATAGGTAATATGCAAATCGTATTTGCTTTATCAGGAATTATTTTATTTTTCTGTGCTTTATTTGTAAAATTTTATATTGAAAAAGCTAATGATCCTATAGAAGTAGAGTAAGTTACTTTATATTTATTGATTNTATTGTGTTCATGTTTAAAAACATAAAATTAGCAAGAAAGGAGGNAGTTACCAAAAAACTAATAATAAATAGTTTTTGGTAACAGATATATGCGTATTTTACATACAGGGGATTGGCATCTGGGAAAAAATTTAGAGGGAAATGAAAGAATAAAAGAACAAGAACAATTTATCGAAGAGTTAGTTGGTATTGTGGAAGAGAATCAAGTACAGATGATTTTAGTAGCAGGAGATGTTTATGATCATAGTAATCCACCAGCTAAGGCAGAGCAGCTTTTTTATAAAGCACTCAAACAATTAAATAATAAAGGAGAACGGATAGTAGTTGTGATTGCGGGAAATCATGATCAGCCAGAACGTTTGACCGCTTCGGTTCCTCTTTTGTATGAAGAAGGGATTTTTTTATTAGGAACATTTCATGATAGGATTCCAGCTGGTAAATATCCTAATTTTACAATTCATCAATCCGGGAAAGGATATATGGAAATAGAATTTCAAGGAGAACGAGTAATGTTGTTGACATTACCATATCCGAGCGAGAAGCGTTTGAATGAAATTTTTACGGAAGAGATAGAAGAAGAGGTTCAACAAAAAGCATATTCTAAACGTATTGGAGAATTATTACAAGAATTATCTACTCATTATAGAGAAGATACAATCAATCTTTGTGTTTCACATTTATATTTAGGAGGAGGACAAGAGTCAGAATCAGAAAGACCTATTCAATTAGGAGGAAGTTTAGCGGTACATATTGATGAATTTCCTCAAGACGCACAATATATTGCTTTAGGACATCTTCATCGTCCACAAGTAATAAAAGGAAGTCAAGTTAACGCATATTATGCAGGTTCTCCTATTCAATATAGCAAGAGTGAAATTGCTTATGGAAAGTCTGTTTATATTGCAGATCTTTCTCCTGGTCAAAAAGCAGAAGTGAGGAAAGTTTTTTTACATAATTATAAACCTATTGAAGTTTGGGAATGTAAGAGTATAGAAGAAGCTTTACAAAAGTGTGAAGAATATCAAGATCAAAATAACTGGGTATACCTGGAAATTGAAACGGATCGTGTGCTTCAACAAGAAGAGATTAAAAGTCTAAGGCGAATAAAAAAAGATATTATAGAAATTGTCCCCAAATTTAAAAATGTAGAAAAAGAAGGATTTGAATATGAAGATCCTATGAATAAAACAATGGAACAATTGTTTTGTGAATTTTATAGAAGTCAAAAACAAGTAGATCCAACGAATGAAATGGTTGATTTATTTTTAGGTATCATGCAGGAAGAAAAGGGGGAAGAAAATGAGACCACTACAGCTTAAGATAGAAGGTTTAAATAGTATTATAGAAGAACAAATTATTCCTTTTGAAACTTTAATTTCTAAAGGATTATTTGGTATTTTTGGTCCGACAGGTAGTGGTAAATCTACAATTTTAGATGGTATGATTTTAGCTTTATATGGAGAAATACCTCGTAGNTCTAAAAGACAGGCAAAAGATTTTATTAATTCTGAATGTAATCAGTTATCAGTTTCATATACGTTTGCTCTGCATCAAGAAAATAGAGAAGAAGTATATGTAGTGGAAAGAAATATTAAAAGAGAAAATCAAAGTTATCGAACCACGTTAGCACGCCTTTATCAAAGAAATTCAGAAGGAAAAAACACGGTCATTAGTGAAGGTGTTTATCAAGTGGGAGAATCGATTCAAGATTTAATTGGACTTACTATGGAGGATTTTACTCGATCTGTAGTATTGCCTCAAGGACAATTTAGTGATTTCCTTAAATTATCAGGAAGCGATCGAAGAAATATGTTAGAACGACTTTTTGGCTTAGAAGAATATGGTCAAAAATTAAGGGATAAAATTAGAAGGGCCAAAAGAGCTCATCAAGATCAACAATTGGTTGTAGAAACCCAATTATCTTATTATCAAGGAGTTTCCCAAGAAATTCAAAAGCAGATGAAAGAAGAGTATGAGACTTTAGAAAAACAAAGAGAAAAATTACAGCAACAGTGGAATCAGTATATAGTTCAATATGAAAAATGGGAAAAACAATGGAAAGATCAACAAGAATATCGATTTTATCAAGAGCAAAAAGCAGAACACCAGAAACAAAAAGTAGAGATTGAAAAAATAAATGATAAACTCGTAAAAGGAAGACAATGTGATCAGTTACTTCCTTTTATCGTAGAATTGGAAAAAATTCAACATGAATTAAAAGAAATACGNCATCAAAAGAGTCTAGGAGAAGAAAAACTTCAATCTTTAAATCAATATTTAGTACAAATAGGAGAACAATATCAAGAATCNCTGAAAAATAAAAAGGAACGTTATCCTCTTCTTTTACAAAAACAGCAAGAATTAGAAAGAGCACTAGAACTTCAAAAAGAATGGGAAGAAGTAGTACAAGAACGTGCTATTTTAGCAGAGGAATATATTCGTTTAAAAAATAAAATGAAATCTTTGAAAAAAGAATATGATCAGCGAGAAGAAGATATTCAACAACGAGAAAAACAATGGGAAGTAGTAGGAAANAGAAAAAATCAAATTACTATAGATCCTTTGTTGCGGCAAAAAATTTATTTTGCTTATGAATTGGAGAAAGAATATCAAGAATATCAACAGAAAATAACAAAATTGAGTAAAAAACTTGAAAAAAGTAAAGAAACTATAGNGGAAACACAGGATTTTTATAAAGAGCAAGAAAAAGAATATCAAAAAATTTTACAAGAATTATCTTTATTACAAGAGAAACAAGAACAATTTACTCGGAAAACACCTCCTAGTTCAGAACAAATTTTAGCTAAAAAAGAACAAATTGAAAATTATAAATATCAAATAAAACAAGCGAAACAACAAGAAGAGATGATTCAAACATTACAAAAAGAAANGGTAAAAATACAAGAAGANATCCAAGNAANTGAAAAGTTAAAAGAAAAGTATCATCACTCATTACAAATCGTAAGGACTCAAAAGAAAGAATATCAAGAACAACAAAAACAATATGAATTAGAGGCAGCTATTTATCGATTAAGAGAAACCTTAAAAGATGGAGAAACATGTTTAGTATGTGGAAATACGTATNATACGAAACATCAAAAAGAATCAATTTTTTCTATTGAACAGTTAGATTATAAAAAGTTAAAAGAAGAAATTTTATCCTTAGAACAACAAATAGAATCATTAGAAAAGAAAAAAGGAATGGTAGAAAGTCAAGAGATTTTTTTGAACAATCAAAGAAAAAATAAAAAAATAGAGTTAGAGAATATATTGCAACAAAGAGAGAATTTGTCTATCGAAGTCTTACAAAAACAGTATCAAGTGATAGAACAAACTTTTATTTCTATGCAAGAACAAAAAAATCAATGGGAGAAACAAAATAAACAATTAGAACATCTATTTGGAAAAAAACAAGAAGAGAAATATAAGCGAGAAGCAGAGTTAGCAAAATTAAAAGAACGGTTAGGACAAGCAAAGATCAATGAAAAAGCGATACAAGAAGACTTAGAGCAACAAAGGAAGCAAGGAAAAGATCAACAAATGCAATATGAACAAATCAAAAATGAACTTCAGCTTCATTGTATTCAAGAAAAAATAGAAGAAATCAGAGAGTGGGATCAAGAACTTTCTATCTTACAGCAACAAGAAAAAGAGTATAGAGAGGAAATAAAAGAATATACTTTACAAAAAGAGCAATATAATCAAAATATCCAAGCACTCAAAGAAACAAGTAGAGAAAAAGAAGTTTTAGGTAAAGAGAAGAGAGAACGAATAGATCGTTTACAGCAGGAAATTCAAGCGTATACCAAGGGACAAGAACCTAGTGAATATTTGCAAAGGGTAAAACAGGAAATTATACAAATGATAGAAAAAGAAGAAACGTTACGAAATAAAAAAGAAAGTTTACAGGAAGAAAGACAAAAACAATTAGAAACACAAATTACTATCGAACAAAAGGATCGAACGTTAAATGAATCAAAAGAAAAACAAAGTCAGCATTTACAAGAAGAAATGAAGAAAACAGTTTTTCAAGATATAGAAGCAGTGATGAAATATCAATATTCAAAAGATGAAAAAGATCAATGGGAGCAAGCAATTATAGCGTATAATGAAAAAGAACAAAGAATTAATTATGATTTGCAAAAATTGAAAGAAAAACTCACAGAACCTTGGTTAGAAGAAGAACAATGGGTTCATTTTCAACAAGAAAAAGAACAAACCGCTCAATTGCTNGATGAAAAGACAGCTCAAATTGCGGTAACAAAAAATCAGTTAGAAGAAATGGAAGAAAAACTAAAACAAAGAAAGNAATTAATACAAAAAAAGAATAAATTAGATANGCATTGGGATTTGTTAGATGAGTTAGATAAGCTGGTACAAGGTAACCGGTTTGTTGAATTTATTGCTATGTATCAATTGCAGTATATTGCTAAAGAAGCTACCAAAACATTAAAGGAAATTACAAGAGGTCGATATGCTCTTGAGTTAGATGATGAAGGTAATTTTATTATGCGAGATGATTTCAATGGCGGAACAAGGCGTAATACGAATACTTTATCTGGAGGAGAAACTTTTTTAACTTCTCTGTCTTTAGCTCTTGCTCTTTCTTCTCAAGTACAATTGAAAAATCAAGCACCTTTAGAAATTTTCTTTTTAGATGAAGGATTTGGTACTTTGGATCAAGATTTATTAGATATTGTTATGGGAGCTCTAGAAAGACTTCCTTCACAAAAATTAGCGGTGGGAATTATTAGTCATGTGGAAGAATTAAAAAATAGAGTACCAGCGAAGATGATCGTTGAACCAGCTAAACAAGGAATATCAGGAAGTCAAGTATATATTGAATAATCGTTTATAAATATTTAATTTTAAAGGCGAACTTTTTTAAATGTCTATATTGTTTTTTGCTTAAACTGGTTATAGAGGTGTTCTATCCATTCAAATGAGAAATAACTTCATAGTAGAAAGTAGTAGAAAGCATTAGTTATAACCAATAAAGGTATTTATTATATAGTATTTCAATTTGTAAAATAAGGGATCTATAGTAAAATATTTGGAAAAAATAAAAAAGTTTAAAAAGGTGTTGACAATGTTTAAAATCCCTGTTACAATACATACTAATTAAAAAATAATATTCAGACAAATGCAACGATGGAGAAAGCTATTTTGCAGAAACAGTTTCAGAGAGTTGATGGGTGGTGTGAATCAACACTGTGGTAAAATACAAATCCCTCCGGAGCAGTTTCTCCGAATAAAGTAAGAGAACAACGGTATGCCCCGTTAAAGGCAAGGGTTTGATGGAACCTAGTAAGAGGCGTTTGGGAAACCAAAAGGCAAATAAGGGTGGTAACGCGTGGAGTATATCCTCGTCCCTGCTGATCATGGATCTGCGGGACGATTTTTTTATTCGTTAGGAAAGTGCTACTTTTTTAGCAAAAACAAAAAAATGGCCATGGGAAATCATGGCACAACAAAAAAACCTAATGAAATTAGATTATTTTTTGTATTCGTAGTGAANACCACGAATACCAGTATAAGATTTTGGGGTCATAGTACCGTCACAAACTTGACAATCAGGTTGTGGTGGAACAGATGGATCAAGTCCGTCAAACATATTATCTTCTTCTAGTTGCTGTACAATGAAACGAGGAACCCAAAGTGAATATCCACACTTAGTACAGATAAATTCTACTAAATCATCATTTTTAGAAAAACCCTCAAGAATATTCATAACAAAACCTCCATAGTGCAAATTAGTTACTAAGCACTATTATTATATCTAGGAGAAGATAAATTATCAATATAAGGGTTTCTACCTGAAATGAAGATATCAACAAGTTCCATTGTATGACCACAAGAACAACAAAGAGGATCAACCCCAAAAGCAAGAAGAATACGTGCACGCCAGTGAGAATGCTTTTTTCTAAAACGTCTCTTCTCTAAGCTTTCTATTCGATAAAGTTTAGAAGAGTGAACATATTCCTTAGCATAAAGACCATAGTATCTAATCATTTTAAATTGTTCTTCAGGAATATGGATAATTAGGCGTTTAATAAAATCGAATGCATGTATTTTTTCAGTAACACGTTTATTGTCTTCATGGCGGTCATAATAGAAGGTAACAAACTGACCATCATAATCAAGAATACGAGACTGAGCCATAGCAGGACGACCAGTATAGCGAATAATATAATCTACAGCTTTAGAAGAGTTAGAATCCATATTAGGTTTAGCATAAACATAAAATCCATCAGGATAATTTTTAAACAAAGAAGATTTAAGCCTATAAAAAGATACTCCGAGCTTCTCATTAAGCAGGGAAAGCAAAGTAGCTTGCCATCTTTTACGAAGCATATTAAAAGGGATATGAGATATTTTGCGCCAAACAGTTTTATTTCCCGAGGCTCCTTCAGTTAAGAGCATATGTATATGGGGATTCCACTTTAAATCACGGCCAAAGGTATGCATAGTAGAGACAATACCAGGCTTAAAATTCTCNGATTTATTAATTTTAGAAAACCAAGTAAGGACAGTATCAGCACTAGCCATAAAAAGCAAATTAAGTAAATTTCTATCCTTACGAAAGAAAATACGAAGTTCTTCAGGAATAGTAAAAACAACATGTCTATGCTTACATCTAATGAGCTTAGCTGAAATAGAAGAAGCACGATCCTGAATGTATTTGGCACCACAGGAATTACAAAATCGACTTTTACAGGTAAAATAGACGTGTTTAAACTTACCACAATTATCGCAGAAATAGATGGCATGGCCCATAGACGGTTCACCACATTTAATAATTTTGTCAACATTTTTAAAAACGGCAGAACGAATAGGATGACCTTGTGCAACAAAGTCATCCCAGTGATCCTTAAAAATATCTTTAATCTTAAAAGATTTACTGCTCATAATATCACCAAGATATTTATAGCAAATAACAAGAAAAAATTCAAGGTAAAAAACAGCTGTTTTTAATAAGTTAGCTAATACTATCGATGTTAATGCGTCGAAGACGCTTTTTTATATTTTTTTACTTTATAACTGTAGTGTGAAGATTGAAATATTTTTTGGCAAAGAAAGGAGGCCAAGTATGAAAGGAGATTTTCCTACCAGGTCGTCATATTAATTAGGAAAAAATATTGGTGCATTAATTCCTGTGGTTGATGATGTAAAAGAAATGCTAAAAGATTTTTTAGAAAAGATTGAACCTTTAGATACGATGGAATGATTAGAAAATATTCAATCATGGAAATAGAAAGAAATTTCAACCAAATCGATCAGTGACCAAGAGGCTATATTATGAGAGGGGGAAAGATATGAAGCGTTATGTATTGTCGGTATTAGTAGAAAATCATTCAGGAGTATTAAGTCGTGTAGCGGGTTTGTTTAGTCGTCGAGGCTATAATATTGATAGTCTTTCTGTAGGGCAAACGGAAGATCTCCATATATCCAGAATGACTATTGTGGTTCGAGGAGATGAATATATTCTTGAACAGATTAAAAAACAATTGGATAAATTGATTGATGTTATCAAAGTTATGGAGTTAAAATCTGAACATTCTATTTATCGGGAGTTAGTGCTTATCAAAGTTCAAGCTATCCCGGATCAACGTTTAGCGATTACTGGTGTGGCTGATATTTTTAGAGCTAGAATTATTGATGTAGCTAGTGAATCGCTTGTTATTGAAATGACAGGAGATGAAGAAAAAATAGCTGCTTTTATTGGACTTTTGGAACCTTATGGAATAAGAGAAATTGTTCGAACAGGTCTTACCGCTTTAGAGCGTGGAGATAAAGAAATAAAACAAAGAAAAAAATATGAGGAGGAGTAATAAGATGGCAAAATTATATTATCAAAAAGATTGTAATTTATCATTATTAGAAGGAAAGACAGTAGCAATTATTGGGTATGGGAGTCAAGGACATGCTCACGCTTTGAATTTACATGATTCGGGTGTGAATGTTATTGTTGGGTTATATGAAGGAAGTACATCTTGGGCATTGGCAGAGAAAGCAGGATTAAAAGTAGCAGTAGCAGCTGAAGCAGCTAAAGAAGCGGATGTTATTATGATTTTAATTAACGATGAAAAACAAGCGGCATTATATAAAGAAAGCATTGAACCTAATTTAACCGCTGGAAAGTCTTTAGCATTTGCACATGGTTTTAATATTCATTATGGACAAATCGTACCTCCCTCGGATGTAAATGTATTTATGATTGCACCTAAAGGTCCAGGTCATACAGTACGTAGTCAATACCAAGAAGGCAAAGGAGTTCCTTGTTTAATTGCAGTATATCAAGATGCTACAGGTAATGCAAAGGATTTAGCTCTTGCTTATGCGGCAGGTATTGGAGGAGCTCGTGCAGGAGTGCTAGAAACGACCTTTAAGGAAGAAACAGAAACGGATTTATTTGGAGAACAAGCTGTACTTTGTGGTGGAGTATCTGAATTGATGAAAGCAGGATTTGAAACATTAGTAGAAGCTGGATATCAACCAGAAAGTGCTTATTTTGAATGTATGCATGAAATGAAGTTGATTATTGATTTAGTGAATCGAGGCGGACTTAATTTTATGCGATATTCCATTAGTGATACTGCAGAATATGGTGATTATTCAGTAGGAAAACGTATTATCACAGAAGAAACGAAAGAAGAAATGAAAAAAGTATTAGGAGAAATTCAAGATGGTACATTTGCGAAGAATTGGATTTTAGAAAATCAAGCAAATCGTCCAGGATTTAATGCAAGAAGAAAAATGGAACAAGAACATCCTATTGAACAAGTTGGGAAAGAACTTAGAGGGATGATGTCTTGGATTAAAGAATAGGAGGGTATTATGGGGAGAGAAATTAAGATTTTTGATACCACCTTGCGGGATGGAGAACAGTCGCCAGGCTGTAGTATGAACCTAGAAGAGAAAATAGAGGTAGCCAAACAGTTAGAAAGAATGAAAGTAGATGTTATAGAAGCCGGTTTTGCTATTGCCTCTCCTGGAGATTTTACTTCGGTAAAACGAATAGCTCAAAATGTCAAAGATTGCACCGTGGCCAGTTTGGCCCGGGCTCTTCCCAAAGATATTGACAGAGCTTGGGAGGCAGTCAAACAGGCAGTACAACCTAGAATTCATATATTTCTTGCTACATCAGATTTGCATATGCAATACAAATTAAAGAAGACGAAGGAACAAGTGATCGATCAAGCAAGAGCGATGACACAATATGCAAAAAAGTATTGTTCTGATGTGGAATTTTCAGCAGAAGATGCTTCACGTAGTAATCCGGAATTTTTATATCAAGTCATTCAAGCGGTAATAGAAGCAGGAGCTACTGTTGTTAATATACCTGATACAGTAGGATATACTACTCCAAAAGAATTTTATCATCTGATACAGGGAATTAAAGACAATGTACGGAATATTGAAAAAACTGAAATATCGGTTCATTGTCATGACGATTTAGGTCTTGGAGTTGCGAATACGTTATCGGCTATACAAGCAGGAGCAAATCAAGTGGAATGTACCATTAATGGGATTGGAGAACGAGCAGGAAATGCAGCATTAGAAGAGATTGTTATGAATTTGCATACACGAAAAGATATTTATCATGTAGGTTGCAGAGTAGATACGAAGCAATTATATCCGGCTAGCCGATTGATTAGTACGATTACAGGTGTACCAGTACAACCGAATAAAGCCATTGTAGGAGCGAATGCTTTTGCACACGAATCAGGGATTCATCAACATGGAGTACTAGAGAATAAGCAAACGTATGAAATTATGACACCTGAATCCGTTGGGTTACCACAAAATAAAATGATTTTAGGGAAACATTCCGGTCGCCATGCTTTTGAAGATCGTTTGAAAGTATTAGGATATCAACTGAATAAGGAACAATTGGATGCTAGTTTTGAAGAGTTTAAGAAGTTAGCAGATAGAAAAAAAACAGTAACAGATCGAGATATTGAAGCTCTTATTCATCAAAAACAAATTCATATTCCACAAATTTATCAGTTAGAAAGGTTTGTTATTAATAGTGGAAATACGATTACCTCTACTGCCGCTGTAAAAATTAAAAAAGGAACAGAATGTATGGAAGAAGTAGCGACAGGAGATGGACCTATTGATGCAGCTTTTAATGCTTTAGATAAATTAGTTGGATTTCGTTTTCAATTAGAAGATTATTCGATTCAATCCGTTACAGAAGGAAAAGATGCGCTAGGAGAGGTTATTGTAAAAACAAAGAAAGAAAAGAAAACCTATACGGGAAGGGGGGTAAGTACCGATATTGTTGAGGCTAGCGTAAAAGCTTATATTAATGCTATTAATAAAATGTTAAATGAATCAGAGATGGATGAAGGAGGAGAGTAATGGACAAAAAAATTATGATCTTTGATTCCACTTTGCGAGATGGGGCCCAAGCTGAGGGAATCTCCTTCTCCGTGAAAGATAAAATAAAGATTGTGAAGGCCCTAGATCATTTAGGGGTAGACTATATTGAAGCAGGAAATCCGAGTTCCAACCCTAAGGATTTAGAATTTTTTGAAAAAATAAAGGAATTACCTCTTCAACATAGTAAACTTACTGCTTTTGGAAGTACACGAAGGCGAGATATTGCTGTAGAAACGGATAAAAATATTCAGTCTTTATTAGAATCAGAGACGGATGTAGTGGCTATATTCGGCAAAAGTTGGGATTTTCATGTTACCGATATTATTCATACGACTTTACAAGAAAATCTAAATATGATTCAAGAAACCATTTCTTTTTTAAAGGGAAAGGGCAAAGAAATTATTTTTGATGCAGAGCATTTTTTTGATGGATATAAAGCAAATCCTCAATATGCTTTGTCTACATTACAGGCAGCGGTAGATGGTGGAGCGGATGGTATTGTTCTTTGTGAAACCAATGGCGGAGCTTTTCCTAATGAAGTGTATGAAATTACCAAGAAAGTAGTGGATAATTTTTCTGTTCCTGTTGGCATTCATGCTCATAATGATGGAGGGATGGCAGTGGCTAATTCTATTATGGCAATAGAAGCGGGAGCAGTGCATATACAAGGTACTTATGTTGGATTTGGAGAACGTTGTGGTAATGCAAATTTAAGCACGATTATTCCTAATTTACAGTTAAAAAAAGGATTTCTTTGTATCCCGGAAGTAAATATGAAGCAATTGACTTCTACTGCTCGATATATTGCAGAAGTAGCTAATATAAAATTAAGTGATAAAGAGCCGTATGTAGGACATAGTGCCTTTACTCATAAAGCAGGAATGCATATTGATGGAGTGAATAAGGCTGCTCATTCTTTTGAGCATATACCACCTTCATTAGTCGGTAATGAGAGAAGATTTTTAATGTCAGAAGTGGCAGGACGTAGTACGATTCTATCAAAGATTCAAAAAATTATACCTTCGATAACAAAAGAAGATCCAGTAGTACAAACGATTATGGATCGAGTGAAAGAATTGGAACATCAAGGGTATCAGTTTGAAGGTGCAGAGAGCACTTTTGAATTAATTGTTAGAAAAGCATTAGGAAAATACAAACCTTTCTTTGAAATTGACTATTTTAAAACGATCGGAGAACATCCAGCTCAAAATAGTGAATTTGGTTCTTCGGCTATGATTAAAATTAGTGTAGATGGAAAAGAAGAAATTACAGCTGCAGAAGGAGATGGGCCTGTTCATGCATTAGATAAAGCACTTCGAAGAGCCTTAGAAGTATTTTATCCAGAATTAAAAGAAATTTATTTAACCGATTATAAGGTTCGTGTATTGGATACAAAAACAGCTACAGCAGCTAAAGTTCGAGTATTGATTGAATCTTCAGATGGGCATGATTTTTGGACTACGGTAGGGGTTTCTACAGATATTATTGAAGCCAGTTTGATTGCACTTGTTGATTCGATTGAATATAAATTATTAAAAAACATTGAAAAGAAAATTAAAGTTTATTTATAAATAGTTAAGCTTCAACTCACGATGAAACAAGNATTCGTATAAAAATAAAGGATGTAAGGGGGATTTANGATGGGAATGACAATGACTCAGAAAATATTAGCGGCACATGCTGGATTAAAAGAAGTGAAAGCAGGACAACTGATTGAAGCTAATTTGGATTTGGTATTAGGAAATGATATTACAACACCAGTAGCAGTAAAAGAATTTGAAAAAATTGGGGTTTCGAAAGTATTTGATAAGGATAAAGTAGCAATTGTTCCGGATCATTTTACACCCAATAAAGATATCAAAGCAGCAGAACAATGTCAATGTATTCGTAAGTTTGCCCATCAAAAAGAGATTACCAATTATTTTGAGGTCGGAGAAATGGGAATTGAACATGCTTTACTACCAGAGAAAGGGTTGGTTGTTCCAGGTGATGTTGTTATTGGAGCAGATTCTCATACTTGTACGTATGGTGCTTTAGGTGCTTTTTCTACTGGAATTGGAAGTACAGATATGGCAGCTGGAATGGCAACAGGTAAGTGTTGGTTTAAGGTGCCTACTGCTTTAAAGTTTGTTTTAAAAGGCAAACCAATGCCTTGGGTTAGTGGAAAAGATATTATTCTTCATATCATTGGTATGATTGGTGTAGATGGAGCATTATATAAATCGATGGAATTTGTAGGAGATGGAATTACTGATTTATCTATGGATGATCGTTTTACGATGGCCAATATGGCTATTGAAGCAGGAGGAAAAAATGGCATTTTTCCTGTAGATGAAAAAACTTTAGAATATGTAAAGGCTCATTCAAAAAAAGATTATACAATTTATGAAGCAGATGAAGATGCCGAGTATGAAAAAGTATATGAAATTGATGTAAGTACACTACGACCTACGGTAGCTTTTCCACACCTTCCAGAAAACACTCATACAATTGATGAAGTAGGAGATATAAAAATAGATCAAGTAGTGATTGGATCTTGTACAAATGGACGTTTAGAGGATTTACGTATGGCTGCTAAGATTTTAAAAGGAAAGAAAGTAGCAAAAGGAGTTCGTACGATTGTTTTTCCTGCTACCCAAAAGATTTATTTAGATGCGATGCGAGAGGGCTTATTAGAGATTTTTGTAGAAGCTGGAGTTGCTGTTAGTACGCCTACTTGTGGACCTTGTTTAGGAGGTCATATGGGGATTTTAGCGAAGGGAGAACGAGCAGTAGCTACTACTAATCGAAACTTTGTAGGACGTATGGGACATCCGGAGTCAGAAGTATATTTAGCCAGTCCAGCTGTTGCTGCTGCATCGGCTATTACAGGAAAAATTACTAGTCCAGAAGAAATTGTATAAAGGGGGAAAAAAGATGAAAGNAAAAGGAAAAGTTTTTAAATACAAAGATAATGTAGATACCGATGTAATTATTCCAGCAAGATATTTAAATACTTCGGATCCGAAAGAATTAGCACAACATTGTATGGAAGATATAGATCANGAATTTGTTAAAAAGGTAAAAAAAGGCGATATTATTGTTGCTAATAAGAATTTTGGTTGTGGTTCTTCTAGAGAACATGCACCTATTGCTATTAAGGTATCAGGAATTTCTTGTGTTATTGCTTCTACTTTCGCACGAATTTTTTATAGAAATGCAATTAATATTGGGCTTCCTATTTTAGAATGTGAAGAAGCGGCTAAAAAAATGGAAGCAGGAGATCAGTTAGAAGTTGATTTTGATACAGGAACGATTCACAATATCACAAAGGGAGAATCTTATCAAGCAGAACCTTTTCCAGCGTTTATGCAAGAAATTATTAAGGCGGATGGATTAATTTCTTATATTCGAGAGAAAGTGAATTAAAGATGTATTTAAATATTGTAGAGAAATCAATATAAAATAATGATCGGAAGAATGGGGAGAAGAAGATGAATTTTACTATTGCAACGATTCCAGGTGATGGAATTGGACCAGATATTATAGAACAAACGGTTTTGGTTTTAGATAAAATAGGAGAAAAATTTGGGCATACTTTTACTTTTACAGAAACATTAGCTGGAGGTATTGCTATTGATCAAGTAGGAGAACCTTTGCCTCAAAAAACGTTAGATATTTGCAAAAAAAGTGATGCTGTTTTGCTAGGGGCTGTGGGAGGGCCTAAGTGGGATGATTTTCCAGGTGATCAAAGACCTGAAAAAGCGTTATTAGGACTAAGAGAAGGATTAAATTTATTTGCTAATCTTCGGCCTGCGCTTTTGTATGAACCTTTAAAAGATGCTTGCACACTTCGACCAGATTTAGTAGAAGGTGGATTAGACCTAATGGTCGTTCGTGAATTAACGGGGGGCATTTATTTTGGAGAACGAGGTAGGCGTCAAGGAAAATATGGTGAAGAAGCTTACGATACAGAAGCTTATAGTAAAGAGGAAATAGAACGTATTGCACAAGTTGCTTTTGACATTGCTATGAAACGAGATAAAAGAGTAACGAGTATAGATAAAGCAAATATTTTAGAATCTTCTAGATTATGGAGAGCTGTCGTAGAAGAAGTAGCAAAAGAATATCCAGAAGTAGAACTAAATCATCTTTATGTAGATAATGCCTCCATGCAATTGGTTCGAAATCCTAAACAATTTGATGTCCTTTTAACGACCAATATGTTTGGAGATATTTTATCGGATGAAGCAAGTATGATTACAGGATCTATCGGTATGTTACCTTCTGCGAGTTTAGGAAAAGGCAGTTTTGGTATGTATGAACCTATTCATGGTTCGGCACCAGATATTGCTNGGCAAGATAAAGCAAATCCTCTAGCCACCATTTTATCAGGAGCTATGATGTTACGGTATTCTTTTCAATTAGAGAAAGAGGCAAAGACCATTGAAAATGCAGTAATAGAAGTGTTAAAACAAGGATATCGAACAGGCGATATTATGAGTGCAGGAATGAAACAAGTGGGTACAAAAAAAATGGGACAATTGGTAGTAGAAAATGTATAAGAAGTAAAAATAAAAAATTAAAATAATGGAGGGACTTATATGCCATCAGAATTAATGATTTATTTAAATGGAGAATTTGTTAAAAAATCAGAAGCAAAAGTATCGGTTTTTGATCATGGGGTATTATATGGGGATGGAGTTTTTGAAGGAATTCGTGCTTATAATGGAAGAGTTTTTCGATTAGAAGAACATATAAATCGTATTTTTGCAGCAGCCAAAGCCATTTTTTTAGAAATTCCTTTATCGAAAGAGGAGTTAACCGAAGTAGTTTTGGAAACATGTAGACAAAATCAGTTAAGAGATGCGTATATTCGTCTTGTTGTAACGAGGGGAGCAGGGGATTTAGGATTAAGTCCTACGAATTGTGTAAAACCTACTGTTTTTTGTATTGCATCTACGATTTCTTTATATCCTGAAGAAATGTATGAAAAGGGTATGCCGATTATAACAGCTAGCCAACGTAGAAATAAGGCTACTATTGTCGATCCTCAAGTAAAGTCTTTAAACTATTTAAACAATATTTTGGCAAAAATTGAAGCCAATCGTGCGGGAGCGGCAGAGGCATTAATGTTAGATCATGATGGAATGGTAACAGAATGTACAGGAGATAATATTTTTATTATTAAAGATGGTGTTATCTATACTCCACCTATTCATGTAGGAATTTTAGATGGGATTACTAGATTAAGTGTTATAGAATTGGCCAAAGAAGCAGGTTACGAAGTGTATGAAAAGGAATTTACTCTTTTTAATGTTTATAATGCAGATGAATGTTTCTTAACAGGAACAGCGGCAGAAGTTATTGCAGTTACCAATGTGGATGGAAGAGTAATTGGAAATGGAAGTTGTGGTCCTATTACCAAGAAATTATTAAAATTATTCCATGATTATGCTCAAAATCAAGGAATGCTAATTGGACTATCATAAGGTTGTTTTTATCTATTCTATGTTTATCTATTTCAATTGAAGATATTTTGAGATAGTTATATCAAGTATTTTAATGTATGAGAAGGATATTTATATATCCAATAGAAAAAAGAAAACAGAAAGGAAATGCTTATGAGAAGTGATCGAGTTAAAAAAGGGATAGAGCGGGCTCCTCATCGTTCGTTATTAAAAGCACTGGGATATACGGATGAAGAAATTCAACAACCTTTAATTGGAATTGTAAATTCACAAAATGAAATTGTACCAGGTCATATTCATTTAGATACTATTGTAGAATCGGTAAAAGCTGGGGTACGAATGAGAGGAGGAACACCCATTGAGTTTCCTGCTATTGCTGTGTGTGATGGGATTGCTATGGGACATATGGGAATGCATTATTCTTTAGCTTCTCGTGAGTTGATTGCGGATTGTATTGAAACGATGGCTATGGCGCACGGCTTTGATGCTTTGGTTATGGTACCTAATTGTGATAAAGTAGTGCCTGGAATGCTTATGGCAGCAGCTCGACTTAATATTCCAACAGTGGTGGTAAGCGGAGGTCCTATGTTAGCAGGAAAGGATGGACAAAGTTCTTCTCATTCTAGTTTATCTACTGTATTTGAAGCAGTTGGGGCTGTTACAGCGGGTAAAATGACAGAAGCAGAACTTCATGCTTGTGAAAAATATGCTTGTCCTGGATGTGGATCTTGTTCAGGAATGTTTACGGCCAATAGTATGAATTGCCTTACAGAAGTATTAGGACTTGGGTTACCTGGAAATGGAACTATTCCAGCGGTTTATGCAGAACGGATCCGCTTAGCAAAAAAAGCAGGAATGACGGTAATGGATGTGTTAGAGAAAGATATAAAACCACGAGATATTATGACAAAAGAAGCGTTTGCGAATGCCCTTACAGTGGATATGGCTTTGGGATGTAGTACGAATAGTATGTTACACTTACCAGCTATTGCTTATGAAGCGGGGGTTGAGTTAAATTTAGATATGGCGAATGAAATTAGTGAAAAGACCCCCAATCTTTGTAAACTTAGTCCGGCAGGTCATCATCATGTGGAAGATTTGTATCATGCAGGAGGAGTAGCTGCGGTAATGAAAGAATTATCCAAAAAGAATTTACTCCATACCGATGTAATGACGATTACAGGGAAAACAGTAAAAGAAAATATTCAGGATATAGTAAATCGAAATCCTGAAGTTATTCGATCGATGGATAATCCATATAGTATGACGGGAGGAATTGCGGTTCTTAAGGGAAATTTAGCGCCAGATGGCTGTGTGGTAAAAAGATCAGCGGTAGCGAAAGAAATGTTACAACATCAAGGACCTGCTCAAGTCTTTGATTCGGAAGAAGAAGTGAATCAAGCGATTATAGAAGGAAAAATTCAAAAAGGATCGGTTGTTGTCATTCGTTATGAAGGTCCAAAAGGAGGACCAGGTATGCGAGAAATGTTATCTCCAACTTCTGCTTTAGCAGGTATGGGACTTGATAAAGATGTGGCTCTTATTACAGATGGAAGATTTAGTGGAGCTACTCGAGGAGCTTCTATAGGTCATATTTCCCCAGAGGCAGCGGAAGGGGGACCTATTGCATTAGTACAAGATGGAGATTTAATTTCTATTGATATGGTAAAAGGTACGATTACTTTAGAAGTTTCCCAAGAGGAATTAGCAAAAAGAAAACAACATTGGGTACCGAAAGAACCAAAGATTAAAACAGGATATTTAGCCCGTTATGCACGATTAGTAACCTCAGCTAATACAGGAGCTATTGTAAAATAAGTATTAGAGGAAGTATAAATAGAAAAGTATAAGACACTACAGAAAGGAGATGATGGATTGAAACTTACAGGAGCAGAAATCATCATCGAATGCTTAAAAGAGCAAAAAGTGGATACCGTTTTTGGATATCCAGGAGGAGCAGTTTTAAATATTTATGATGCTCTTTATCAACATCAAAATGAAATTCGCCATATTTTGACGTCGCATGAACAAGGGGCTGCACATGCGGCGGATGGATATGCTAGAGCTACCGGAAAAGTAGGGGTTTGTATTGCTACTTCTGGTCCAGGAGCTACTAATTTAGTAACAGGTATTGCTACAGCATATATGGATTCTATTCCTATGGTTGCTATTACAGGGAATGTAGCGGTATCTTTATTAGGGAAAGATAGTTTTCAGGAAGTAGATATCACGGGTATTACGATGCCTATTACTAAGCATAATTATATGGTAAAAGATATTTGTGATTTGGCTAATACGATTCGCAATGCTTTTTATATTGCAAGGGAAGGTCGCCCAGGTCCTGTTCTTATTGATATACCTAAGGATATTACTGCTCAAGTTGCCACCTATACTTATCAAAATCCTAAACCTATAATAACGGATACAGATTATATAACAGAAAAAAGGATAGAAAAGGTTAAAAAAATGATTGAACAATCAAAGAAGCCTTTTGTTTATGCAGGGGGAGGTATTATTCACGCTAAGGCATCAAAAGAATTAGTGGAATTTGCAGAAAAGTTAGAAGCACCTGTTACTTGTAGTTTAATGGGGCAAGGAGGTTTTCCGGCTACTCATTCCTATTATACTGGTATGGTAGGAATGCATGGTTCTATGACGTCCAATAAAGGAATGATGGAATGTGACCTTTTAATTGCTGTAGGAGCTCGATTTAGTGATCGAGTAATCAGTAAGGCAGAAGAATTTGCTCCCCATGCTCAGATTCTTCATATTGATATTGATCCCGCTGAAATTAATAAAAATATCAAAGCTTATTGTTCTATGATAGGAGATGTAAAAGAAGTTTTGTCTCTCTTAAATCAAAGATTGACTCAGCAAGAACATTCTGAATGGATGAGACAGATACAAGATTGGAAAATAAAATATCCCTTGAAATATAGAAAAGATCGTGTAACAGCTCCTTATGTAATTGAAAAATTATATGACTTAACAGAAGGAAAAGCTATTGTAACTACAGAGGTAGGACAGCATCAAATGTGGGCAGCACAGTATTATCAATTTACAGAACCACGAACATTTCTTTCTTCTGGAGGATTAGGAACAATGGGATACGGGTTTGGAGCGTGTATAGGAGCTCAGATTGGTTGTCCAAATAAGCAAGTAGTAAATATCGCAGGAGATGGAAGTTTTCGCATGAATTGTAACGAACTAGCGACAGCAGTAGAGTATAATCTTCCACTGATTGTGATTATTATGAATAACCAAGTATTAGGGATGGTTCGACAATGGCAAGATATGTTTTATGGACAACGTTATTCGAATACCAATATCGATCGGGATACTGATTTTGTTAAATTGGCGGAAGCTTTTGGAGCAGTTGGTTTACGAATTACAACATTAGAAGAAGTAGAACCTGTATTAAAACAAGCATTGGCAGAAAAAAGACCAGTGATTGTTGATTGTCAAATTGAAAAAGATGATAAAGTATTTCCTATGGTGGCTCCAGGAGCTTCTTTAGAGGAGACAATGAGGGGATAAAATAGATTTTATAGATGTCTAAGAGATTAGAGATTGAACTTAGACATCTATAAAATTTTTGGTTTAAAAGTAAGTTTTTGAAATGCTTATTCTCCATTTGTTTTGGATTTTGTATATACGTCAAATGCAACAGCAGCTAGTAATACTAACCCTTTAATGGTTTGTTGCCAGTCGATACCAACACCCATGATAGACATACCATTGTTCAGAACACCCATGACTAAGGCACCGATGATTGCACCAATAATCTTACCAATTCCTCCGGTGGATGATGCACCACCGATAAAACAGGATGCGATAGCATCTAATTCAAAGTTGGTACCTGCTTTTGGTGTAGCAGCATTTAACCGTCCAGCTACTACGAGACCAGCTAAGGCTGCTAATACACCCATATTTACATATACCCAAAAGAGTACACGATGAGTTTTAATTCCAGATAATCTTGCTGCTTTTTCATTTCCACCTACTGCGTAAATATGTCTTCCAGCAATAGTTTTCTGTGTGATAAAAGTATAGATAACAATTAAGCTAATAATAAGAACAAGAACTACAGGAATTCCTTTATAAGCTGCTAGGTTATAAGTAAGTAAATTAATACCAATAATAATGATAATAATTTTAGTGATAGTGAAACCAAGTGGTAAGGTTTCAAAATTATATTTCTTTTTATTTTTGATATTGGAAAATTCTAAAAAAATAAATAATAAAGATAGAAGAATACCGACTAAAATAGCGATAAAATTTAAATTTCCAATTTTAATGGATTCAGGTAAAAAACCACTAGCTATAAATTGAAATGATTTTTCAAATGGTGCTAATGTTTGACCTTTTAATATAACCATAGTTANACCTCTAAATACTAACATCCCAGCTAAAGTAACAATAAAAGAAGGTATTTTGACATAAGCAATCCAATATCCCTGCCATGCTCCAACTAAAGCACCTATAATCAAACAGAGTAAAATAGCTATCGGTACAGAGATATTCATTTTAATCATAAAGATGGCACCGACAGCTCCAATAAAAGCAGCTGTAGAACCTACAGATAAATCTACATTTCCGGTAAGAATTANCAAAAGCATNCCGACTGCTAAAATTAAAACATANCTATTTTGTTGAATTAAGTGAGTAATATTGATAGGACTAAATAATACACCATTGGTTAAAATTTGAAATAGTATCATAATTAGTACTAAGGTTAAAGCCATGGCATATTGTCGAATGTTATTTTTGAGAATAGATGTTAGTTTTTCAAAATTCATTGTTTTATCTTTTTGATTAGGTTTTAATGGAAAAGTGTTGCTCTGCTTTTGTTTTTCAAAATTCATTATGTTGTTCCCCCCTACTATGATTCATAATACATTTCATGATATTTTCTTGGGTAGCTTCTGAACGAAGAAGCTCTCCAGCAATTTCTCCTTCATTAACCACATAAATTCGATCACATATACCAAGCAACTCTACCATTTCAGAAGAAATAAAGATAATTCCTTTTCCTTCATTAGCCAATTGGTTAATAATGGTATACATTTCATATTTCGCCCCCACATCAATACCACGAGTGGGTTCGTCAAGAATCAGAATATCCGGTTCAGCAAAGATCCATTTACTAAGGACTACTTTTTGTTGATTACCTCCACTAAGTTGTCCTGCTTGGTGCAATATACTAGAGGATTTAATATTAAATTTTTCACGATATTTTTCTATCACTAGATTTTCTTTCTGTTCATTAATGATATTATTTTTACTTACTTTTTTCAAGTTTGTTATGGAAATATTGTTTTTAATAGTGTCAATGAGTATTAAACCATAAGTTTTTCGATCTTCTGTAACATAGGCAAGACCATGTTTGATAGCTTGACTTACTGTATTTAATTCTACTTTTTTGTTATTGATATAAGCAGTTCCTGAAATATTTTGACCATAAGATTTACCAAATAAACTCATTGCTAGTTCAGTTCGACCAGCACCCATAAGTCCAGCAAAACCAATAATTTCGCCTTTTCGAAGATTAAAATGTATATTATTAATTACTTTTCTATCACTATTTTGAGGATGATATACAGTCCAATCTTTTACTTCAAATAAAAGATCACCAATTTTTGGTTTTCGAGGAGGAAAACGATCAGACATATCACGACCAACCATTCCTTTAATAATAATATCTTCATTAATTTCATCGACACCTTTAGTAAGGGTAGAGATGGTTTTACCATCACGAAGGATTGTAATTTGATCCGCTACTTTAGAAACTTCATTTAGCTTATGGGAAATTAATATAGAGGTAACACCTTTCTCTTTTAATTCTAAGATAAGATTTAGTAACTTATCACTATCTTCATCATTTAAAGCAGCTGTAGGTTCATCTAAAATCAATAATTTTACATCTTTGGAGAGTGCTTTTGATATTTCAATCAGTTGTTGTTTCCCAACTCCAAGATTACTGATTAAAGTGGTTGGATCTTCTGTTAATCCTACGGTGCCTAATAGTTCTTTAGCTTTTAGGCGGGTTTCATCCCAATCAATAATTCCAGATTTTGCTCGTTCGTTTCCTAAAAAAATATTTTCGGCAATAGATAGATAAGGGATTAAAGCTAATTCTTGATGTATAATAACAATTCCTAATTTTTCACTATCTCGAATATCTTTAAATCGACATTCTTTTTCTTTAAATAAGATTTCTCCTGTATAAGAACCATGGGGATATACACCACTGAGTATATTCATTAGTGTAGATTTCCCGGCACCATTTTCTCCTACAAGAGCATGGATTTCGCCAGCTTTGATTTTTAAGTTAACATCATCAAGAGCCTTTAGGCTGCCAAATGTTTTTGTGATATGGTTCATTTCTAAAATATAGTTAGACATAGCCAATGCTCCTTCTTATCATATTTAATATAGATAGGATAGTCATATAAGTATCTATATTATTTTTTACTTAGAGTATAAAATAGAGTATAGAATGAAACAGAGTATACAATGAGAGTGATATTATGTTATAACTACTTCTTAAAAGATAGTAAAATTATGAACGTAGATATCTGTAGAGTTAGATTTTTTTAATCAATAAAATGAGATAAGGAGAGGTCATATCTATCATAATAGTATAAAAGATGTAAAATATTATGGTAGATAGACCTATGGATATTTATTTCAAATCATCTTCTGTATAATAACCAGAATTGATCAATACTTCTTTGTAGTTTGTCTGATCTACAGGTATAGGATCACATAAATAAGAAGGGACTATAATTTTTCCATTATCATAAGTTTCTGTATCGTTGATTTCGGGTTCGGTACCTTTAAAAATAGCATCTACCATTGTTACACATTTTTCAGCTAAAATTCGGGTATCCTTAAATATAGTTGAATATTGTTCGCCGGCAATAATAGATTTAATAGAAGGAATTTCAGCATCTTGTCCGGATACGATAGGCATTTTTTTATTATCTGTACCATAGCCAAGACTTTTTAAGGATGAAATAATACCGATAGAAATGCCATCATAAGGAGACAATACAGCATGTATAGTATCGCTAGTATAATGAGCGCTTAAAATATTGTCCATTCTAGCTTGTGCAGTGGCACCATCCCAACGTAAAGTAGATACTTTATCCATTCCTGTTTGACCACTTTTGATAACAAGTTTACCACTGTCGATATAAGGTTGTAATACAGACATAGCGCCATCATAAAAGAAGTATGCATTATTATCATCAGGAGATCCTCCGAATAATTCAATATTAAAGGGTCCTGTTTGATTTTCAAGATCTAAACCTTCTACAATAGTATTTGCTTGTTGTACTCCTACTTCAAAATTATCAAAGGTTGCATAATAACTAACGTGTTCTGAATTACGAATTAATCGATCATAGGCAATGGTTTTAATTCCATTATCTGCAGCTTTTTGTAATACATCGGTTAGTGCTTCACCATCAATGGAGGCAATAACTAAAACTTTAGCTCCTTTGGCGATCATATTTTCAATTTGAGATACTTGATTATCTACACTGTCTTCTCCATATTGTAGATCTACTTTATATCCTTTATCCTCTAATTGTTTTTTCATATTATCTCCATCTTGAATCCAACGTTGTGAAGATTTAGTAGGCATCGATACACCTACAAGCTGGCTATTATCCCCCCCACTTTGACAGGCACTAAGAGAAATTACCATCACACTAGCAAGCATCATTGCAATGTACTTTTTCCATTTCATACGATACACCCCTTTTGAATTTTTAAATATAAAAGTAACTAAAGTATATCAAACGAACATAAACGAAAGGTAAAATACTTAAAATCATTCGATTACTTTCGTTTGATGATTGAATCATATCATAAAATTAAAGCGTAGTCAATATAATGCATAAAAAAAATGAAAAAAATAGAGAAAATATATACTATATGTTGAAGTAAAAGAGACAAACAGTGTTTGTATAATTTCGATTACTTATGTTTGTGACCAAACAATTTGCTTTTTCTCCTTTTCTATTGTGTTTATTGTTTAATTCATATATACTAAATAAAAAGGAATATATTTTAAGTGATCATCATTATAAGGGATGTGCGTCATAATGTTTGCGATTGAACGAATCCGAATTATAAAAAATTATATATTAGAAAACCATCAGGCTGAAGTCAGTGCGCTTAGTACGATGTTAAATGTTTCTGAGGTAACTATTCGACGAGATTTAGAGAAGTTAGAGAAAGAAGGGTTTTTAACTAGAACTCATGGGGGGGCAGTTTTAAATGAAGAAGAAGAGGAAGACTTTTTGGATATGATTGATGGAGATCCGGCAGATTATAATGAAATTTCTGATATTGCGGTACAAATGATCAATGATGGTGATGTTATTATGCTTACGAATGGGATCATTAATCGTTGTATTGCTAAAAAATTAATCAATAAAAATAATATTACTATTCTTACCAATGATATTTTATTAGCGAGTGAAATTTCTTCTTCTAAAACTATAAAAGTTGTACTTTTAGGCGGAGATATTGATTTCCGTCATCATGCGGTTTTTGGAACATTAACAATTAATAACCTTAAAAAGTTTTTTGTATCTAAAATTTTTATTGAAGTAGATGGAATTACTGATCAATTAGATATTACCGTTTCTAGTATAGATAAAGCGTCTTTAATTCAAGAAGCATCTCATAATGCAAGGGAACGAATTTTAGTATTTACTGCAGAAGCTTTTGAAAAATATGCTTTTTATAAAGTAGATAAAGCACAGAATATAGGAGATAAGATTATTACGAATTCACGAATAGATGATCGTTATAAAAATATAATTTTTAATAATAATATTCAGCTTTTTACATCGATTGATGCTTTTGAAGGACATGTATAATAGAAGTTCAAATACTAGTATTTAGGGAATGGCAGGGGGGGCTACTATGAAACATCCTATACTTGTATTGAAAGATATTAATAAATATTTTAGTGAGGATTTTGCTTTATGTGATATTAATCTAGATTTATATTCTGGAGAAGTACATATTATTGTAGGAGAGAATGGATCAGGAAAATCAACGATTATGAAGATTATTAGTGGAATTGTAAAAAGTGATAGTGGACATATTTTTTTTCATGATCAAGAAGTTTGTATTCATTCTGTTTATGAAGCTAAAAAAATGAAAATTCATTATGCATTACAAGATGTTGCTTTGTATCCTAATTTAACGGTTGCAGAAAATGTTTTTGCAGATCGTATGCCTTATACAAATAAAGTATTTAAATCAGTAGATTTTAATAAACTTTATTATGATTGTGAAGTACTTTTTTCGAAATTGGGTATTGACTTAGATATATATACACCCGTAAGAAAATTAGGTTTTGCACAAAAGCATTTAATAGAAGTTATTAAAGCCTATGTTTCAGATGCAGAAATTATTATATTTGATGAACCATCGGCTTCTTTTACTTCCATTGAAAAAGAGATTTTATATAGGATTATTGAAGATTTAAAACAAAAGGGGAAAGCTATTTTTTATATTACGCANTTATTAGAAGAAATTAAGATTTTGGGAGATAGAGTTACAGTTCTTTATCAAGGGAAAATTACTGGAACAAAAAAAGTAAAAGAAATGAAGGATGAACATATTATTGAAATGTTGTGTATGTCAAAAGATAAAAAATGTTATCCCAAACTTGAAGTAGAATTAGGAAAGACCATATTATCTGTAGACAATCTTTATTTTAACAATATTCTGAAAAACATCAGTTTTCAATTAAAAAAAGGAGAAATCTTGGGGATTACAGGTTTAATGGGATCTGGACGATCTTTATTAGCAAAATGTTTATTTGGCGTAGAAAATTATTCAAAAGGTAGGATTAAAGTAAATGATAAATTTGTTACAATTAAAAATCCAAGTGATGCGATTCGAGCAGGAATTGCTTTAATTCCAGAGGATCGTCTTAATAATTCGGTTTTTGGGTGTTTAAATCTTCAAGAGAATATTTCTATTTCTTCACTTAAACGATTTGCAAACAAACAAGTAATTGATTATTATATTTTAGGGGATGTAACTGGTGAGTACGTTCGAAAATTAAGTATTAAACCTGGAAAGCCAGAAGATTTATTATGGACCTATAGTGGAGGAAATCAGCAAAAGATGGCAATAGCTCGTTGGATGATGAGTCGATTAAAAATATATATTATGGATGAACCAACACGAGGTATTGATATTGCTTCTAAAACAGATATTTATAATTGTATGGTAGANTTAATTAGAAAAGGAGCATCCATTATATTTATATCTTCGGATATAGAAGAGATTTTGGGAATATGCGATCGAATTTTAGTCCTTAATGCAGGTCAAATAACTTGCAATATATTACGCAAAGAGGCTACAAAAGAAAAGATTTTATTTCATGCAATGTCTCTTTCAAAAGCCAATGAAAATAAAGAAGTTTTATCGAGTGAATGTATCTTTTTATAGTTCAGCAATAAGAAAGTAAACAATAAAAAACTTGCATAATTTATAAAACATAGATAGATTGTGATAATATAATAGTATTCGATAAAGTATACTTAAAATCAGAGATTATTGAATGTAATAGAAGTTTACTAGTGGTTTGGAATTAGTTATATATAATATGAAAAAGAAATTTTAATTTTAAAAAGTTTCATTTCTGACTTTCTAAAAAAAAGATTTTATGTTATAATTCAATATAATTAAATGGTACTTGTGTTTATAATAGATACTAATTTAAGGAGAATAAAGAAGATTATTTTTTAAAGTAAAGTGATAACTAGGAGGGGTAAAAATGAAAAATGAAAATTTAAATCCGCTACAAAATGCTCAAAAACAAGTGAAATTAGCTTGTGATGCTTTAAATTTAGATCCAGCTGTATATGAAATCTTAAAAGACCCACTTCGTGTGATTGAAATTTCTATTCCTGTAAAAATGGACGATGGTACAGTAAAGGTTTTTAAAGGTTATCGTTCAGTTCATAATGACGCTATTGGTCCAGCCAAAGGTGGAATTCGATTCCATCCTGGTGTTAATTTAGATGAAGTAAAAGCGTTATCCGTTTGGATGACGTTTAAATGTTGTGTGACAGGTATTCCTTATGGGGGAGGAAAGGGTGGAATCTGTGTTGATCCCAAAGATCTTTCAAAGGGAGAATTAGAAAGGTTATCCAGAGGATATATTGATGGACTTTATAAATATTTAGGTGAAAAAATTGATATTCCAGCACCGGATGTAAATACGAATGGACAAATTATGGCTTGGATGGTAGATGAATATAATAAATTAACAGGTCATCATGCAGTGGGAGTTCTTACAGGAAAACCAGTAGATTGGGGCGGCTCTAAAGGTAGAACAGAAGCTACAGGTTTTGGTGTAGCGGTCATAGCTAGAGAGGCTGCTAAAAAATTAGGTATTTCTATGGATCAGGCTAAAGTAGCTGTTCAAGGATTTGGTAATGTAGGAAGTTATACAGTGAAAAATTGTCAAGAACAAGGAGCTAAAGTGGTCGCTATTGCAGAATGGACGAAAGAAAAAGGGACTTATGCTTTATACAACGATCAAGGTCTTGATTATGAGGATTTAAAATCATATATGGATGAAAAAGGGGATTTGGTGGATTATCCTAAAGCTCAAGAAATTACTATGGAAGATTTCTGGAAGCTTTCTGTGGATATTTTAATTCCAGCTGCCTTAGAAAATGCGGTGACAGCAGAGGTAGCAAAAATGATTCAAGCTAAATTAGTTTGTGAAGCTGCAAATGGACCTTTAACACCAAAAGCAGATGAGATTTTAGAAAGTAGGAAAATTACGGTAACTCCTGATATTCTTACGAATGCAGGTGGAGTAACGGTTTCTTACTTTGAATGGGTACAAAACTTGTACGGCTATTATTGGGGAGAAGAGGAAGTTCAAGAAAAAGAAGAGATCGCTATGGTAAATGCTTTTAATGATATTTGGAAAATACAAGAAGAGTATAAAACAACGGTTCGAAAAGCAGCTTATATGCATTCCGTAAAAAAAGTAGCAGATGTAATGAAACTCAGAGGTTGGTATTAAAATAGAAAATAGAAAGATTTAAAATTGGAGTTTAAAAAAATAGGTATATAGCTTTGTTGTTTACAGGATTACAGATTACAACAAAAAGCCATATACCTATTTTAAATTTTATATTTTAGAAGCTATTTTTTAATCAATATCTATTTGTCGTCCTTTTGGTAATTCAGTTTCTATTTTTGGAAGAGAAATTTTTAATACACCATCTTTAAAGGTGGCATTAATTTTTTCTTCATCGACATTATCTACATAAAAGGAACGCCTAAATTCTCCAAAATTTCTTTCACGACGAATATAGTTTTCTTCTTTTACTTCTGTATCAGCAGAACGTTTTCCTTGAACAATGAGTTGATTATTGATGTAATGGATTTGAATATCTTTCTTATCCATACCAGGAACATCTACTTCTACTTCATAAGTCGTATCTGTTTCTTTGATATCTGCTCGAAAGATATGACTCATAGATGTCATGGGAGAAAAAAAGTCATCATTAAAAAAATCATCCCAATTTGTTAAACCATGTCTTCGACCTCTTCCAAAAGGAATCATGTTAAACATAAATAGCACCTCCGTTATTTTTTAGTACTTATTAAAAATAGTACTTTTCTTAAGTGTAACCAATCTTATGTTTTTTATATTCAAGCCACATAAGATGGAAGTAATTTTTTACCCTTTAACATTATATTAAACTATTTATTCAGAAAATTCAAATATGATAAAAGATAGTAAAAGGGAAATAATGATAAAGAATATCAATTATAGAAGTTTGTATGTAAATTATAGATTAAATCATGGATTTACTTTTAAAATCATAGAAAAATAAATTTTTATAAGTCGGTATAAAATGATTGTAGTAATTACATCTTAAGATTTACGAAATATAATAAAAAATTGAAAATATAGCATTTAATCTTTAATTCTGCTACAATAAAAGAATTGTAAATAGTTATGTATATAACAAAAGAGTTTAAAATAAATAAAAATAAATAAATAAAGAAAAGGTGAATAAAATGCCTATTAAAATACCAGATCAATTACCAGCAGCAGAGATTTTAAAAAAAGAAAATATTTTCATTATGGATGAAAATCGAGCTATTCGTCAAGATATTCGTGAATTAAAAATTGTAATTTTAAATTTAATGCCTTTAAAACAAATAACAGAAACGCAGCTTTTAAGATTATTAGGTAATACAGCTTTACAAATAGAAATTACTTTACTTCATACCAAAACTCATAATAGTAAAAATACATCTAAAGATTATTTGTTGACATTTTATAAAACGTTTGATGATATCAAACATGAAAAATTTGATGGTATGATTATTACAGGAGCTCCGATTGAGCATTTGCATTTTGATGATGTAACTTATTGGGATGAGTTAAAGCAAATTATGGAATGGTCCAAATTTCATGTAACATCTACTTTGCATATCTGTTGGGGAGCGCAAGCGGGATTATATTATCACTATGGTGTACCCAAATATCCGTTGCCACAAAAAATGTTTGGAGTTTTTCCACATATATTAAAAAAACCTCAGGAACAACTTCTCCGAGGTTTTGATGATGTTTTTTATGTACCACAGTCTCGTCATACAGAAGTCCGAGAAGAGGATATAGAAAAAATATCTGAATTAGAGATTTTATCTACTTCAAAAGAAGCAGGAGTTTATTTGGTTATTTCTAAAGATAAAAAACAAATTTTTATTACAGGGCATTCGGAATATGATCCATTAACTTTAAAGGAAGAATATTTACGAGATCTTGAAAAAGGATTGGATATTCAAGTACCCCAATATTATTTTCCACAAGATGATCCTACAAAATATCCTTTAGTTAGATGGCGAGGACATGCTAATTTATTATTTTCTAATTGGCTCAACTATTATGTATATCAAGAAACACCGTATAATTTATATCAAAAATAAGAGTTATAAATTTTTTCTTATCTTATTTATATCTTCTTTAGAAAAACAACCTAATGCAATGATCATAAGAAGATAAATAATACCTAAGAATGCAATGGATAAAATAATACTGAATTCAAAAGGGAAATGTAGCATAATAAAATGTTTTTGAATGGGTTGAGTGATGAATGCTGCACCAATAGATGCTAGGATAGGTTTTAAAATCCAATTACTAAGATCAAAAGTTAGATGAGTTTTTTGTAGTACTCTTTTTAAATGCAAGCCAGTTACCCAAATGGTACTAACCAGTAAAGACCAAATTAATCCTTGTAATCCTAGCAAAGGAACAATAAAATAAATCATCGTCATTCGAAGAAGTGCTCCGGATATAGTATGACGAAAGCTAGCTATTTGTTCACCTAATCCGTTTAATACACCGGATAAAGTTTGTTGAAAATATAAAAAAGGGCATAGCCAAGAAAGTGAATATAAGATAGTTCCTACTTCTTCTTGACGATAAATAAGTTTTCCTAAGGAGTGAGAAAAAAGAATGAATAAACAAGCTGCACCCATTCCAATAAGAGATGCAATTTGTAAAGATTTTGATGTTGAATATTGGATTTGACGAGTATTTTTAATTGCTTTCGCTTCAGAAATTGTAGGAATTAAAGTCATAGCTAGTGAAGTAGTTAAAATAGAAGGGAAAAAAATCAGTGGCATTGCCATACCAGAAAATTGTCCATATAAACCAATTGTTTCTGCATAGGAATAACCAAATAATTGTAGTCTAGTAGGAAGCATGATGGTTTCAATACTTTGTAGGATAGATGAAAATCCTCGATTTAAAGTGATGGGCATGGCAATAGCAAGAATAGCGTATAATCCTTTTTTGGTTGTTAAGGATGAAAATTTTTGTTTAAATGAATCTTGTTTTTTTTGGTATTGCTTGTAACATATATAAGTATAGCTAAAAGAAATAAATTCTCCTACTGTCATTCCTATTGCAGCCATAGCGCAAGCGTAGGTGATGCCTTTAGGAATAAACCAGTCAGCAATTAAATAAATAGTGATCATACGCATGAGTTGTTCAAATACTTGAGCGACTGCTGGTTTATCCATTTCTTGCAGACCATAAAAATATCCTTTTAACATGGAAGCAGCAGCCATAAAAGGAACAGATAATCCTAGGATTCCTAAGGCTAAAGTTGTTCGTGTATCTTTTAGAATATAGGTGGAAATTTGTTGTGCTTTTAATAGTACGATCATCATAAAAATCCAAGCAATGCCTACAGCTACTAATAATGAAAGACGTAAAATTTTTCGAGCATTTGCAGGATTTCTTTTCGCATTTTCTTCCGCTACTAATTTAGAAACAGCTACAGAAATACCTGAAGAAGAAAGAGTATATCCAAGCATATAAATAGGGAAAATGAGTTGAAATAAACCCATTCCTTCTGCACCAATTAAACGAGACATATAAATTCGATATATAAAACCTAAAATCCGAGTAATAAAACTAGCAATTGTTAAGATGATAGCGCCTCCAATAAGAGAATGTTTGGTCATAGAACCCCCTCTTTCAGTAATTATGTGCCTGTAGACAATATATTCATTTTTAACTTGTCCTATGCTTTGTTTAAAATTTTATAGATGGTTTCATCTTATGAAAGCGAGATGGAACCTTTTTCTTTTACAAACCTTGTGAAAAATATAGCACTTATTTTCCATTTATAGTATACTAAGAAAGGGTTAGTATATANATTGTACTTCTATATTTTATAGTTCATAATACAGAATTATTTTCATGATAAAAATGAATATTAATATAGATAATAAATATTTAGTAAAGGAGAGACCATATGAAAAAAGAAATTTCTATTTCCAAAATTCAAAAGATCTTATTTTTACTTCATATGGTTCAATGGATAGCTATTGTCCTTCTTTTAATCAATCGCATATTACTTCATTTAGGTTATATTCAACAAAATGTATTTAATAAACCAGATTTTTTATTAATATTTCTTATTATTATCATACTATATAATAGTTATATTACTTGGAAGGATTTTAAGGAGTTTTTGTGGTGGTGGGAACAATCGAATATGTATAAAGAAGCATATTATAATATTAATCTTTTAAATAGAGATTTACGTTCACAGCGTCATGATTTTTTAAACCATCTTCAAATATTATATAGTCTTGTAGAAATGAAAGAATATGAGGAAGTAGCTTCGTATCTTCATACTTTATATGGAGACATTGGAAACCTAAGTAAAAATATTAAAACAGTTCATCCGGCTATTAATGCATTATTGCAAGCCAAATCTTATGATGCTCAAAAAAAAGAAGTGCATTATCAAACGATGATTCAATCTAGTTTACAGGATCTTACAGTTCCAGCTTGGGAAATATGTAGGTGTTTAGGAAATTTAATAGATAATGGCCTAGAGGCGGCGACATGGGGAAAGGGAGATAAAAAATTAATTGTTCATATTAAAGAAACTCTTACTAATTTTGAATTTATGGTTAGTAATACAGGAGTTTCACCAGATTATAGTGCTTGGGAAAAATGGTTTNAAGCAGGGTATACAACAAAACAAAAAGAAGGACGAGGAATGGGGTTATATATTGTAAAAAAAATTATAGACCAATATCATGGTACTATTCATGTAAAAGAACATGAAGGTATGACCGTTGTCCATATACAAATTCCTAAACAAGGTGAGGGTGACAATTGAAACAGGAATTTGTATAAGATAGACCAAAACCCTTGTAAAATCACGACTTTNAAGATACGATAGAGATAACATATTCTATATAAGAAAGGAGTGTAAAAATGAATTATTTAGTTATTGGATTATTAATTGTAGGAATTTTTTTGTTAACTGTTGAAATTTTTATACCTGGATTTGGAATTTTTGGTACCTTAGGAGTGGTATCCATTATCATTGGTATAGTTTTGACAGCACAAACTGTATTACAAGGAATTTTGATGTTTTTAATCATCGCNATTTTTTTGACCGTTATTTTTTCTATTATTATTCGTTGGGCAACACAAAAGCAATTTTATCATTCTTTGATTTTACGAGATACACTTCAAAAAGAAAAACCAGAATATAATGATATAGAATATTTTATTGGGAAAGTAGGTAGGACAGTAACTCCTCTTAGACCGTCAGGTAGTGTAGATTTTAATGGAGTTCGTTTAGATGTTTTGTCAAATGGTTCTTTTATTCCTACGAATCAAAAAGTGATTGTTGTTAGCGTTTCTGAAAATAAAATAGTAGTAGAACTTTTTCAAGACAACCATCAGCAAGAAAATCAAGTCAAGAAGATACGAGAAAATTAGTATAATTAAAAAAACAATAAAGTATGAATACCATATAATTTTTATATTAGAATAAATAATAATAAAAATTTTATTTAAGCAATTTATTAAATACTATAAAAGGAGTGTTTATAATGGCAATCATGGCAGAAACAATGAGTTTGATTTTAATTGGGATTGTTGTATTTATTCTAGCGTTGCTTTTTAGTTTTGTTCCTGTAGGATTATGGATTTCTGCATTAGCAGCAGGTGTTCGAGTGAGTATTTTTACATTAGTGGGGATGCGTTTACGAAGAGTACGTCCTGCACGTATTGTGCAACCATTGATTAAAGCGTCTAAAGCAGGTTTAAATGTAAGCATTAATCAACTAGAATCACATTTATTAGCAGGTGGACATGTGGATAATGTAGTTGATGCTTTAATTGCAGCCCATCGAGCAGACTTACAATTAAGTTTTGAACGTGCAGCAGCTATCGATTTAGCTGGTAGAAATGTATTAGATGCAGTACGAATGAGTGTTAAACCAAAGATTATTGAAACCCCTTTAGTAGCAGCAATGGCTAAAAATGGGATTGAGGTCAAGGCGATTGCTAGAGTGACGGTTCGAGCAAACCTTAGTCGATTAGTGGGTGGAGCAGGAGAAGAAACAGTTTTAGCACGTGTTGGAGAGGGAATTGTAACAACTATTGGTAGTTCTGTAACGCATAAAGAAGTATTAGAAAATCCAGATCTGATTTCTGAACGAGTATTAAGCAAGGGATTGGATTCCGGTACAGCATTTGAAATTTTATCTATTGACATTGCGGATGTAGATGTAGGTAGAAATATTGGAGCTCAATTACAAATTGAACAGGCAGAAGCGGATAAACAAATTGCTCAAGCGAAAGCAGAAGAACGAAGAGCGATTGCGATTGCTACGGAACAAGAAATGAAAGCTAAAGTACAAGAAATGAGAGCTAAAGTAGTAGAAGCTGAAGCGCAAGTTCCACAAGCTATTGCAGTTGCTTTAAGAGAAGGAAAATTAGGTGTTCTAGATTTTTATCAATTAGAAAATATTAAAGCGGATACAAAAATGCGTGAAAATATAGGTATTGAAGATATTTCCTCTAACCAATAAAAGGAGGATAAAGAATGAAAAATATGCAAGAAAGTAATAATAGTATTAAAAATAAAAAAAAGAAAAAAATAAAATCTGTTCATCAGTCTAAACAAAATTCACGTATTCAAAATTTAGAGAAAAATAAATCGAGAGCAAAGATAGACCATACTTCACTCAGTCATCAACAAGTAGATAAGAAGGAATCATTGCCGAAATTAAATACAATGGTGAGTAAAAAAGATCTTAAAAGAGCTTTTCTTCTTCAAGAATTATTATTTAAAAAACCGTTAGCCNTTCGAAAGGAGAGGTGATTTTGCTTCGGATAATCATTGTAGATGATGAAGAAAAAATGCGTTATATTTTAAAAAAGGCACTTTTAAAGGTTCCTGGAATTACTATTGTAGGGGAAGCACAAAATGGTACAGAAGCGATTCAGTTGGTAGAAGAAGTAAGGCCAGATGGTGTTTTTATGGATGTAGAAATGCCAGAAATGAATGGAATTGATGCAGCAAAGCTCATTGCGGATATTGATCCTAAATGTATGATTGTTTTTATTACTGCTTATCAAGAATATATGCCAGAGGCTTTTGCACTTTATGCATTTGATTATATTGTTAAACCGTTTCAATTAAAACGTTTACAAGAAACCGTGCAAAGAATGCAAATATTAAAGCTTGATTTATCTCCTTCTATTCCCAAAGAAGTGTTGCCACATATTTTACTAAGAAATAAAGAAGGAATGGCAGTAATTCATCCAAGAGATATTATTTTGATTCAAAGAGAGAANCGGTCAACTATTATTATTACTAAAAAAGATCGTTTTAGTACTACGGAAACGTTAAGTGAGCTGGAAGAAAAATTACCTCCTCATTTGTTTTTAAGAAGTCATAAATCGTATATTATTCAAATTGAAAAAATTAAAAGAATTTATCCTTACGGACGCTGGACTTATGTAGTTCAATTTGAAGGAATTAAGGAAGATGCTTTATTGACGAAAGAAAAAGCAAAAATATTAGAAGATCGTTTTTACTTTACCATAGGATAATTTTTATTAGTAACAATTAAAACAGGTTCTATAAGAAATCATAAAAAACGCTAGGGAATTTTCCTAGCGTTTTTTGTAGGTATTATTTAGAATTGTTGATTTCTGAATAATAATTGTAATAAAATGCAAATCAGTCCTCGTCGTCTTCAGTTTTAGAAGACTTTGATGTGAATAAAGATAAAAAATAAGTAGAAGGAACTAATTGTAGTGATTGGGAATATAATAGCAATAAGATTTTTAATATAAAAGGAGAGAATAGAATGGAAAACAAGGTATTACAAATAGGAGATAAGGCGCCGGATTTTCAAGCTATGACTACATTGGGTCCTTTGAAATTATCAGATTGGAAGGGAAAGTGGATTGTATTTTTTTCTCATCCGGGAGATTTTACACCGGTGTGTACTACGGAATTTATTGCTTTTGCTCGTATGTTTCCTTATTTTCAACAAAGAAATGTGTACTTACTAGGTTTGAGTGTAGATAGTCAATATTCCCATTTGGCTTGGATTTATAATATTTATCAAATGACTGGCATAGAGGTTCCTTTTCCAGTTATTTCAGATGTGAATATGTCTATTGCTAAGAAATATGGTATGATTTCACCTGCATCTGGAGATACCTCTCCTGTTCGAAGTGTTGTTATTATTGATGATAAACAAGTTATTCGAGCTATTTTAANTTATCCCAAGACAACAGGAAGAAATATACCAGAAATTTTACGTATGATTGATGCACTTCAAACATCGGATAGAGAACATGTAGTAACACCTGCGAACTGGACTCCTGATCAGTGGGCTATTATTCCACCACCTTCCACATATCCAGAGTTAAAAGAACGTCTAAAAAATCAAGATGGATATCATTGTAGAGAATGGTATCTATGTACAAGACCCTTATCTTTACCTTGTAAAAAAGAATAAAACAACTATATGAAAGAGTAATAAGAGATATAATTTTTATTGGATTTTCGCTTATATATAAGTATATCTTTCTTATAGTATTAAGTAAATGAAAGTAATATTCTTTTACTTATACAGTGCTTATATATAAGCGTAGTTTTATTGATAAAACATTGAAAGAATCAGTTACATAACANCAGGTAAGTTTTTTGCAAAATCATAAAAATCTTCATAAGTTCCTTTAAAGTNAGTAGTTATTTTTTCTTCGGATCGATGAATAAGATGATCAGTAATTAAAAAAGTTTTTATACCTGTTTGATTTGCCACAAGATCTTCTTGTACATCATTTCCAACCATTAAACAATCTTGGGGATTACGTTGAATATTTTCTAAAACTTCCTTAAAAAAATTGATATGCGGCTTAGAAAAATGACATGTTTCATAGGAAGTAATGTGAATAAAGTCTTTTGGTTGAAGTCCTGCCCAATGAATTCGATGTTCTATGGCCAAACGAGGAAATAACGGATTAGTGGCAATTACTAATTCATAGCCTTTATTTTTTAAGGTTTGAACACTTTTTTTCATAATAGGAGAAAAGCCTACGGTTGATTGTATTTTAGGAAATTCTTTCGTATAAAATTGATCAAAACGTTCCATATATACAGAGGGATCTTCGTTTAATAAATTAAAAAATGTAGAATGGAATACTTCTTCATTCGTCTGTTTGCCGTTNTTTTGAATCATCTCATTNGTAGCAAGATCTAAATAATGTAATAATTTTTTAGGTGAAATAAGATCATGTAAATAAGAAGTTAANGCATGAAAATAAGCATGTACAAATTCTTCGAGTTCCATAGGTAATAAAGTTCCATCTAAATCAAATAGAATTGTTTTAAACATAAAAACCTCCTTCAATAGGTATCATTATTTTATATATTTAAAATTTATTTGTTGTAAATAATAATAGATAAAATTATATCAAATAATATAAAAAATTTCCATAATTTATTTAAAAAGTATTGAGAAAAGTTTTTATATGAAAATCTATTGACAGAAAAAAAGGAACGTGCTATTCTAACTATAGAAAGCCGAGTCAATAGGTAGGAATTAAAGAGGTGAAAATATGAAATTGTCAACCAAAGGACGTTATGGTTTAAAAGCAATGTTGGATTTAGCTATTCATGGACAAAATGGACATATTGCTTTAAATAGTATTGCTGAACGTCAGCATATATCAGAATATTATTTAGAACAATTGATTGCTATTTTACGTAAAGCGGGTCTAGTAGAGAGTATGAGAGGAGCTCAAGGCGGATATATGCTTGCTAAACCTCCTCAAGAAATCACAGTAGGAGATATTCTTCGAACTTTAGAAGGATCTTTAGCACCCGTGGATTGTGTTATGGAAGATAAAAAAATAGAATGTTTGCAAGCTGATTATTGTGTAACCAAGTCTATTTGGTTAAAGATACGCGATAGTATTAATAAAGTTGTAGACAATATTACATTACAAGATTTAGTAGATGATTATAAACAAGCATATGCACAAGCAACAGATATGTATTATATATAGAGTAAAGGAGTGAAGAAAATGAATAAAATATATTTAGATCATGCAGCTACCACTCCTACTCGGTCAGAAGTAGTGGATGTTATGTTGCCTTATTTTACTCAACAATTTGGCAATCCTTCTAGTATTTATGAGGTAGCTCGTATTAATAGAAAAGCATTAGATGAAGCTAGAACTACAGTAGCTCAAGCATTAGGTGCTACTAGTGAGGAAGTATTTTTTACTAGTGGAGGGACAGAATCAGATAACTGGGCTATTAAAGGGATTGCTGAAGCTTATGAAAAGAAAGGAAAACATATTATTACATCAAATATAGAGCATCATGCTGTTCTTCATACGTGTCAATATTTAGAGAAGAAAGGCTATGAAGTGACTTACTTACCGGTAGATGAGTACGGACAAATATCGATTGAAGATTTAAAAAATGCAATTCGAAAAGATACCATTTTGATTAGTATTATGTATGCGAATAATGAAATTGGAACCATTCAACCGATTGAGGCGATTGGGCAAGTAGCTAAAGAGCATAATATCATTTTTCATACAGATGCTGTACAAGCTGTAGGACATATTCCCATTGATGTGAAAAAAATGAATATTGATCTTTTATCTTTATCAGGACATAAATTATTTGGTCCAAAGGGGATAGGAGTTTTATATATTCGAAAAGGGATTAAGATTCGTTCTTTACTTCATGGGGGAGCTCAAGAAAGAAATCGCCGGGCAGGAACGGAAAATGTTCCAGCTATTGTTGGATTAGCCAAGGCCCTTGAATTATCTATAGAAGAAATGGAAACTAGTAATAAAAAAATAATTCAACTTCGAGACTATTTAATTCAAGGAGTGCAAGAGAAAATTCCTTATGTACGTTTAAATGGACATCCTACAGAACGGCTTCCAGGGAATATCAATTTTAGTTTTCAATTTATTGAAGGAGAATCTTTACTAATTGCTTTGGATATGCATGGAATTTTTGCCTCTAGTGGTTCTGCTTGTACTTCCGGATCTTTAGATCCTTCACATGTACTTTTAGCTATTGGCCTTCCTCATGAAATTGCACATGGTTCTCTTCGGCTTACATTAGGTTCAGAAAATACAAAGGAAGAAATGGATGAGGTGTTAGAGGTTTTACCCCAAGTGGTACAACGATTACGGGATATGTCTCCCTTATATGAAGATTTTTTACATTCACAACGATAAAGAACCAAAGAAAGAGGTGCTATCATGTATACTAAAAAAGTAATGGATCATTTTATGAATCCTAGAAATATGGGCGAAATTGAAGAAGCTAGTGGAGTTGGAACAGTGGGAAATGCTAAATGTGGTGATATTATGAGAATGTACTTGCAAGTGGAAGATGATATCATTACAGATGTAAAATTTAAAACATTTGGATGTGGAGCTGCTATTGCTACGAGTAGCATTGCTACTGAACTAGTGAAAGGTAAGACGATAGAAGAAGCCTTAAAAGTAACGAATAAAGCGGTAGTAGAAGCCTTAGATGGACTTCCACCAGTGAAAGTACATTGTTCTTTATTAGCAGAAGAAGCTTTGCATGCCGCATTATGGGATTATGCACAAAAAAACCATATTAAAATAGAAGGTTTAGAACCACCTAAAAAGGATATTAATGAAGAGGAAGAGATAAAAGAATAAAGAAACGAGGAAATAAAATGACAACACCCAAAGTAGTGGTAGGTATGTCAGGAGGCGTTGATAGTTCAGTAGCAGCCTATTTGTTAAAAGAACAAGGGTATGATGTAATTGGTGTAACAATGCAAATTTGGCAAGGGGAAAGTCAAGAAAAAAAAGAATGTCAAAGTGGTTGTTGTGGATTATCTGCGGTAGAAGATGCTCGTCGAGTAGCTCAAGCGTTAAATATTCCTTATTATGTAATGAATTTTAAAGATGATTTTAATAAACATGTTATTCAATATTTTGTAAAAGAATATAATCAAGGTAGAACACCCAATCCTTGTATTGCTTGTAATCGTTATGTAAAATGGGAATCCTTACTTCGAAAGTCATTGCAATTAGGAGCTGATTATATTGCTACTGGGCATTATGCAAGGGTNGTCCAACATCCAAAAACAAAGCGTTATACACTACAAAAATCAGTCACAGCTCAAAAAGATCAAACGTATGCTCTGTATAATTTGACTCAAGATCAATTGGCGCATACATTAATGCCAGTTGGAGAATTTACGAAAGAAGAAGTAAGAAAGATAGCTAAGAAAATAGGCCTTAACGTTGCTAATAAGCCAGATAGTCAAGAAATCTGTTTTATTCCCGATAATGATCATGGACGTTTTATTGAAGAAGCAACAAATCAAGTAGCACCAAAAGGGAATTTTGTAGATACAAAAGGAAATATATTAGGACAACATCAAGGATTGATTCGATATACGGTAGGGCAACGAAAAGGCTTAGGAATTTCGTTCGGCAAGCCTATGTATGTTATTGCTTTACGACCACAAACCAATGAAGTAGTATTGGGAGAGGCAGAAGATGTATTTAAAGATCGTCTTTATGCTACGGATCTTAATTTTATGATGATTCCAGATCTTACAACTTCTATGCAAGTAAAGGGGAAAATACGATATAGTCATACTCCAGCTTCCTGTACCATTCGAAAAATAAAAGAAGATACCTTAGAGTGTATTTTTGATGAACCACAAAGAGCAATTACTCCAGGACAATCGGTTGTATTTTATGACGGAGATTACGTTCTTGGTGGAGGTACTATTGAATAAAAAATCGGAGTCAATATCTAGAATATGGATATTGACTCCGATTTTTTATTCATCCATATTTAAATGAGTTTTATATTCAGAAGGTGTCATAGAGGTTAATTTTTTAAATATAGAAGAAAAATAGGAATGACTTTCGAAACCAACAAGTAAAGCTATTTCAGTAATAGAAGCTGTTTTCATATGAATTAAAAATTTTGCTTCTTCGATTCTTTTTT
>JGI24708J26588_10000276_pt1 | contig 41344 bp, 36 predicted proteins | sample BioPla1DNA2_FD_26588 | JGI IMG/M metagenome (IMG submission 26588) | reverse complement strand
TTATTTCGATTTAGAAAAAAACTGGTCATGGACTCGGTCTTGAAGGTATACATGGGTATAGTCACCAATTACGGTTTGTTTGTATAGACGATATCCTTGATCAATACAATGAGAACAAGCTTTTCGTGGAATAGTAATAGCAAAGATTTTATATCCTGTGTCACTTTGAGATTGGATGGTATTAACTCCAGCACATTGTTTACAAATAGTAAAATATTGTACTTGATTTTCTAATATACCATCCGTATCATAATAAATTTGTTTTGATTGCTGAATAGAATCTACATCTTTTAGGTGTTTCACACGAAGGATATCTTTATTTTTCCAATGTTGATACACGATTTCTGATAGATTTTTGATATATTCTGTAATTTCTTTTGATTGNTGTAATTTTTTNGGATCATAATTTGGTTCTTGTACATGAGAATAATCAAGNCCTGACATAGCTAATATAATACCTAAGTTCATATAAGGAAGTGCATCTTCAATGGAATAACCTCCTTCTAAAACAGCAATATCTGGATTAAGTCGATGATTCAGTTCAGCATAACCATGGGCAGTGAAATTCATATTGGTAATGGGATCGGTATAATGATTATCTTGTCCCGCAGAGTTGATAATAATATCTGGCTGATATTCTTCTAATATAGGAAGGACAACATGATCAAGTACATATAAGAAACCTTCTTCACCTGTTTGAGGAGGTAGAGGTATATTGATATTGTAACCATAGGCAGCAGGTCCACCTAATTCATCAATAAAACCTGTACCTGGATAGAGCGTACGACCGTCTTGGTGAAAGGAAATAAATAATGTATCTTTATCATTCCAATAAATATCTTGGGTTCCATCTCCATGGTGGCAATCAGTATCGACAATAGCTACTCGTAAGGGACCATATTCTTGACGAATTCGTTCTAACATAACAGCTTCAATATTTACAATGCAAAAACCACGATCACCATAAACTACTCGATGTGCATGGTGACCTGGAGGGCGAACAAGGGCAAAAGATTTATCTACTTCTTTATTCATCATAGCTTGTGCGGCCTGAATAGCTCCTCCTACAGAAATTAAGTGGGATTTTGTTACTTTTGATTGTACATCTGGTACACAAAAATGCACTCTTTCAATATCNTTTGTTTCTGCTACAATAGGATTATAAAATTGAATCCCTTCAATATCATCAATACCTTCTTCAAAGATTTGATCTTGGGTATAGAGTAATCGTTCTTCTCTTTCCGGATGAGTGGGGCTAATAGCCCAGTCATATGCTGGGAAAAAGACTAATCCTACTTTATTTTTTGCTTTCATAATTAGTAACACCTCTCAATGAAAAAGCAAGCCCAGGTTTTATTTGAGCTTTNACTCTTATATTTTGTCCACTGGTATAAAAACCTCGTACCATATTAAANCTACTTTCTTCGGTAATTTCTGTCTCTAGTTTTTCATTATCTGCACCTATGGATTGAGCATTTTCTTTTAGTAATGTTAAAGCTCTTTGACGTGCTATTTCCAAGTTAAAGTTAGATCCTATTTTTTCGTAGATCCCCATTTCTGGAACAGACATAATCCCTTGAGAAGTGTCTGCAATCATTGTAATTTCTGTTGTGGTTTTAGCCATGGCAGCACCAATAGCATTAGCTACTTGATATTCTTTAGGATAGTAACAAGGCAGTTGAAACTTTTTTTCTAAAATAGGAGCTAAGACTTTAGCAGGACCTCCAATTATATGAATAAATGTAGGTTTTATTTTTTTACCGTATAATAATTCTTTTACGGTATAAACAGGTTGTGCATTAATTTCTTTTAATCTTTCCTTCACTTCATGTTGAATTATATTTCCCATAGTTTCTAATACAGATGTTGCTACTTTTTCAGTAGTTAAGTCTAGGGACTGCCCTATTTTTTCCATCGCTTTATAGGCTCTTTTTTTATCTCCCTCTTGAATTAGTCCTAGAACTATCATAGCATCAGTAGGGGTTGGTGTAGGTCCACCAAAAGCATAAGGACGTCCTTCTCTTTTAGGACCAATAATCATTTGATTGTTTTGAATATGGATAGCACTATCNCCTCCAAGGCCGATAGAAACACTATAAATAGCTCTGACTAAGGTTTTATAAGGTCCTATTTTTATTCCTAAAGGTTCAAATAAAGGGATGCCGTCTGCTAAGAAAAAAAGATCGGTTGTTGTACCCCCAATATCTAAAAGAATAGCATCTTCCTCTTTTGCAAGCATAGCATTCATTCCCATAAAACTGGCNGCCGGTCCGGATAAAATAGTTTCTACAGGNCATTTTTCTGCAGCNTTTAAACTCATTGTACCTCCATCTGCTTTGAGGATAGATACAGGTGCAGAGATTCCTTCTTTCATTAAAGACTGTTGAATGCTTTTGGAAAAGTTTTGGAAAGTTTGGGTTACGGCAGAATTTAAATAAGAGGTAAATACTCTTCGAGGAAAATTCAATTTGCCAGACAAGGTATGTCCTAAAGTGATAATAGGAAAGTGTTCGATTAGTTGCTTTTTTATTTGTAATTCATGATTAGGATTTCGAGTAGAAAATTTGGTTATAACAGCACAGGCTTTGATATTTTTTTGTTGAAATAAGTGAATAGCATTTTTAAGTTCGTTTGGATCTAGTTCTTGAACAATTCGACCTTGATGATCAATAGAGCCAGAAATAAAAACGTTTTNATCCCCACAAGCTAAAAAATCGTTATAGAGTCCAGGACCGCTCTGAATAATCATTCCTACAGGAGATATTTTATTTTCTACAATGGCATTCGTAGATACAGTAGTACTTAAATTAATTTTTTGAATTTGGGATGGATCATAGTCAGCAAGAAGGGATGTTAGCGTAGTCCAAATCGATTCAAATAAGTGATCTGGATCATTTGGCGTTTTAACGGAATGGATTACTTGCCCTTCTTTGATGATAACTCCATCTATATGGGTTCCACCCATATCTAGTCCGATAATCAACGAAAAATCCTCCTTCTATAGATTTTTAGTTTATTTATGATTGATTACTATTATTATATCCCTTAAGATAGAAAGTTAGCAAGTGAATGGTACTATATAATTGCTTTTCAAAAGATAAGGATTCTGTTATTATAGTAGTATGATACGTAATGATGTATCAAGATAACAGAATAAAAAGCTTTTCATAAAAAAGTAACTATTAAGCATAATTTAAATATGTACAATAGTAGGATTATTAAGAGGAGGTAGAAGCAAGACATGAAAATTCAAATCAAAAATATGAATAACAAAGTACTAGCAGAGCAAGAAGGAAAAGAAGAAGTAAGTTTAACGTATGAAGGAACTTATTTGGAANGTGATAAGATAGTTTTTGATTTTGATGATGAAAAGTATGTATTTGTTGATATTGGAGAGCATATTATCGAATCTTTTCTTTATGTACCAGAGTCTTTATTTGAGTATAGCATTCCTTTTGGTGAAAAGTTAACAGCCTATCATCCAGAAGCTTTCCAAGGAGATATTCATACAATAAAAGTTCGAGTAGCTAAAAAAGAAGAAATTTCAAAGTATAGAAATCTTGCTTTAAATGGATTGGATAAACATTTTCCCTTAGAGCAAAAGGTACAATGTTACCCTCATGCATATGCAAATATTGTTACAAGAAATGAAGCTTGNTTTGAACCTAGAAATGCTATTGATGGTTGTAAAGATAATTCATCTCATGGACATTATCCTTATCACTCTTGGGGTGGAGGACTTCGTGATGATTTAGAATTTACTCTCTTTTTTGGAAGAGAAGTAGAAATTGATAAAATTGTTCTTTATTTACGTGCAGATTATAAAGATGATCATGATACAAATTGGGAAACAGGTACATTTGAATTTTCAGATGGTAGTCGTATTCCTATTTCTATGATTAAAACTCCTGACCCACAAGAATTTAAGTTTGAATCTAGAAAATGTACATGGGTAAAATTAACAGAAATATATCGTCCTGTATCTTCAGCATTTGCAGCTCTTACTCAAATAGAAGTATATGGTCGTGAATGATTCATTTATATAAAATGAATTTTTATATAAAATAATAAAATATAACTAAAAATTGTTGTTGGCAGTATCTGTTATAGCCATTGGGGGCGGATATGATGGATGATAGTCTGATGAGTATGCTTATGCAGATTACAGAGGAAGAACAAAAAATTTTAAAAGGTATTACTGGTGTTGAAAAAGAGCTTTATACAGAAACAAAGGATTTTACAATAGATAGTAAAAAAATGCTAACTAGAGGAAGGTTAATGGATATTCGTGCACATACTCGATTTATTCATTTTCCCAAACACAAACATAATTATATTGAAATTATTTATATGTGTTCTGGTGAGACAACACATATAATCAATGATTCTAAAAAAATCACATTAAAGGTGGGAGATTTACTTTTTTTAAATCAACATGCGTATCATGAGATATTTCCAGCAAAACAAGAAGATNTAGCAGTTAATTTTATTGTTTTACAGGAGTTTTTTGATAAGGCTTTTCATATGATAGAAAAAGATAATCCAATTGGTAACTTTCTGATCAATTCATTAAGAAAAGACGGTACAGAAGTACAATATCTACATTTTAAAGTTTCTAAAATTCTTCCGGTACAAAATTTAATTGAGAATATGATATGGTCTATCGTAAATCAACAAAATAATAAGAGTTATATTAATCAAATTACGATGGGACTTTTATTTTTACAATTGTTAAATCATACAGATACAATTGATTATCATGCCCATCATCAACACGACAGTGCCCTCGTTATGGATTGCTTACACTATATAGAAAATAATTATAAAAACGGAACACTTACAGAACTTGCACAATTATTACACCAATCAGTATATACACTAAGTAGATTGATCAAAGAGAATACAGGAAGTACTTTTAAAGAGTTATTACAACAGAAACGTTTCAATCAGGCAACTCAATTATTGTGTGAAACAAGACTTTCTGTTTCTGATATTATATCAGCTGTAGGATATGATAATACNAGTTATTTTTATAGGATTTTTAAGGAAAGGTATGAACTTACCCCGAATCAATATCGAAAAAAGTATAGTCTTGAAAGATTGCAAACAAGGACGTAGTTTTTACTAAACTACGTCCTTGTTTTCGCTTTAAAATTTTCCTACAATAAATATAGGTACATAAGTTTAAGTTCATAGAGGTACTTGTTAAATTTATAACTGTTCATGATAGACGTATGAATAAATAAATTTGTTTTATGATAGTTTTGTAATATCAGAAGGGAAGGTGGTTGTTGTGAATACATATTATCTTGCTATTGATATTGGGGCATCTAGTGGGAGACATATTTTAGGTCATGTAGAAGAAGGAAAAATTATTCTTCAAGAAGTTTATCGTTTTGAAAACAAACTAATATCCAAAGAACAACAACTTTGTTGGGATATTGATCGTTTGTTTCAAGAAATTTTAAATGGAATGAAACGTTGTAACGAGTTAGGTATGATACCGCTAAGTATGGGAATTGATACATGGGCAGTGGATTTTGTTTTATTAGATCAAAACGATCAAGTGTTAGGAAATGCTGTTGCTTATAGAGATAAACGTACCCAAAAAACTCCACAAGAAGTATATCAACATATTTCTGCAGANAAATTATATGAGCGAACAGGAATTCAAATGCAAAATTTTAATAGTATATACCAGTTATATACCATTCAGAAAACAACCCCTTATTATATGGAACAAGCTAAAACAATGTTAATGATACCAGAATATTTTAATTTTTTATTAACTGATGTGAAAATGAATGAATATACAAATGCTACTACAACACAGTTGGTTAATGCAAAGACAAATACATGGGATAGGAATATTATTCAACAANTAGGTTTTAAAAAAGAGATTTTTGGAGAACTTTTTTTACCTAAAACCAAAGTAGGAAATTTAAAAAAAGAGATTCAAGAATTTGTTGGATTTGATTGTCAAGTCATCCTTCCTGCTACACATGATACTGCTTCAGCGGTATTAGCGGTTCCTACGAATGATGAAGATTCGATTTATCTTAGCTCTGGAACGTGGTCCTTAATGGGAATTGAACGTAAAGAAGCAGATTGTAGTATAAAAAGTTATAAGTTAAATTTTACTAATGAAGGTGGTTATGATTATCGATATCGATATTTAAAAAATATTATGGGATTATGGATTATCCAATCGATTAAAAAAGAATTGAATAACGAATATAGTTTTCAGGATCTTTNGAATTTTGCAAAAAAATCCAAAGATTTCCCATCACAGATCAATGTGAATGACCAGAGTTTTTTAGCACCAGAGAATATGGTAGAAGCGGTTCGAATGTTTTGTGAAAAAACAGGACAGCAGGTACCTCAAACTCTTAGTGAAATAATGGCTTGTGTATATCATAGTCTTGCNAAAAGTTATGCAAATACAGTAAAAGAAATTGAAGAAATTACTCAAAAAACTTATTCTAGAATTCATATTGTAGGTGGAGGAAGTCAAGATGAATATCTAAATCATTTGACAGCAAAGTATAGTAATAAGCCAGTTTATACAGGACCTATAGAAGCTACGGCTATAGGTAATCTTATGGTACAAATGTTAAGAAATAAGGAGTTTAGTGGACTAGAAGAGGCTCGTAAAGTAGTAGCTCATTCTTTTTCTAATCCAAAATATGAATAATGTAAAGATATAGTTATTCTACAAAAAAACTATATAAAAGTTTTAGAATCTTAGGATTCTATTTTTATAGAAGAATTTATTTATCTTAGTGAAAAGATAGGAGGAGTTATATGATAGAAAAAGGATACAAATACGCAAAAGAATTATATCAAAACATAGGAATTGATATAGATGCTGCGTTAGAAGCATTATCTCAAATTAAAATATCTATGCATTGTTGGCAAGGTGATGATGTACAAGGATTTGAAAATATTGGAGCGTTATCTGGAGGTATTGCAGCAACAGGTAATTATCCAGGAAAAGCAAATAATATTGATGAATTAATGGAAGATATTGATAAAGCATTTAGCTTAATACCGGGTAAGCATAAAATCAATTTACATGCTATGTATGCAGTAACCAATGGTGAGAAAGTAGAACGAAATAAATTAGAACCAAAACATTTTATGAAATGGGTAGAATTTGCAAAAAAACGTGGTTTAGGTTTAGATTTTAATCCTACACTATTTTCTCATCCAATGGCAGCCGATGGTTTGACCTTATCTCATCCGGATAATAAGATTCGAAACTACTGGGTGGAGCATTGTAAGGCTACTAGAAAGATTGCAGAATATATGGGTAAAGAATTAAATCAACCTTGTCTTCATAATATATGGATTCCGGATGGATATAAGGATATTCCAGCAGATCGATGGAGTCCTAGACAAAGACTAAAAGATTCTTTAGATGAAATTTTTTCTGAACCAATGGATAAAAGATATGTGATTGATGCAGTTGAATCAAAAGTTTTTGGTATTGGAGTTGAATCTTATACAGTAGGATCACATGAATTTTATATGAATTATGCAGCTAAAAATAATATCTTATGTTTGTTAGATAATGGACATTATCATCCAACGGAAAAGGTATCAGATAAAATACCTTCTATGTTGTTGTTTGCAGATCAATTAGCTCTTCATGTTACACGTCCTGTACGATGGGATAGTGATCATGTAGTAACTTTTAATGAAGAAATAGTAGAAATTGCAAAAGAAATTGTTCGTTGTAATGCGATAGATCGAGTCCTTATAGGCCTTGACTTTTTTGATGCGAGTATTAATCGAGTAGCAGCTTGGGTTATTGGAATGAGAAATATGCAAAAGGCTCTTTTATTTGCTCTTCTTATGCCCCATGAACAATTAGCAAAGATGCAAAAGGATGGAAATTTTACGGATGTTCTTGCATTGAATGAAGAATTGAAAATGTATCCTTTTGGAGCTGTATGGGATTATTTCTGTAATCAGAATGGTGTTCCAGTAAGAGAAAAATGGCTAGATGATGTAAAAATATATGAAAAAAATGTACTAAGTAAAAGGGGCTAATAGCATGAAAATTTTAAAGGCACAATTCATACAGGATTTTATTCGATTAACAGAGGATGCTTTTCATAAAGGGTGGCATGAACGTAATGGGGGTAATTTAAGTTATCGTATGAAACCGGAAGAAGTAGAAGAAGTAAAAGATGAACTTTGCTATCAAAAGAATTTTGAAGCTATAGGTGTTACGGTTAAGAATCTTGCGTCAGAATATTTTCTTGTTACAGGAAGTGGTAAATTCTTTCGAAATATTGTTTTAGCTCCTCAAGATAATATAGCGATTATTCAGATTGATGATAAAGGAGAAAAATATCGTATTGTTTGGGGGTTAGAACAGGGAGGCAAACCTACAAGTGAATTACCAAGTCATTTACTAAATCACAGTGTAAAGAAAGAAATTAGCAAAGGAATCCATCGGGTAATTTTACATTCACATACTACCAATCTTATTGCTCTTACTTTTGTTTTACCTTTAGATGATNTTGTTTTTACGAGGGAATTATGGGAAATGGCAACAGAATGTCCCGTTGTTTTTCCTGGTGGTGTAGGAGTAGNAGGATGGATGGTACCAGGTGGTAAAGAAATTGCTTTAGCAACTAGTAAGCTAATGAAAAAATATGATGTTGTTGTTTGGGCTCATCATGGAACATTTTGTTCTGGAGAAAATTTTGATTTAACTTTTGGACTTATGGATACTGTTGAAAAGTCAGCAGAAATTCTTGTAAAGGTACTTTCAATGGGGGGGAAAAAACAAACGATTACTAGTCAAAATTTCAAAGATTTAGCAAGTGAATTTAATGTTACTCTGCCAGAAAAGTTTTTGAAATAAAATACATAAAACTCTAGCATATTATANCTGTAATGACTAATTTTTCTTTCATACAGATGATAAGTGCTAGAGTTTTGTTTTTTCTATCATAAATAGGCTGTTACTATCGTAAAATAGTAGTAATATTGGGAAAAGGGGGATTGAAAGTGGCTAGAAAATATAAAACAAAAACAGAAAAATCAGGATCCATCAAAACATCATCGAATACATTAGCTATAATTAAAGGAGTATTATGGAGTTATGTATGGACTGCTGCGCTTTTTATGATAGCGGCTTTATTATTGACTTATACTTCTTTTGATATGAAACATATTCCATTAATTACATTGATAACAACGCTTACATCTGTTTTTATAGCAGGATTTATTACAGCTCGTTCTGCGGCATCTAAGGGTTGGATTTGGGGAATGATAGCAGGAGGATTATATGCTTTTATTTTGTGTATTATTAATGTAGCAACTAAAAGGCCTCTTATTTTTAATCGACAAATGTGGACGTTATGGTTCATGGCTCTAGGGGGAGGAACTTTAGGAGGGATGCTAGGCATCAATGCAAAGCGATAAAAGAATGGAGGAGTAGGATTTTACTTTTCATTACTATCAAAATATGATATAATAAATCAGATTCAAAGATACATAAGGGACTATTGAAGGAGGAAGTAAGATGAAGCATATTAAAACTCTAAATACAGCTACGTTGAAAAAAAGTTTACTAAAAGGTGGATGTGGTGAATGTCAAACTTCTTGTCAATCAGCCTGTAAAACTTCTTGTACAGTAGCTAATCAATCTTGTGAAAATGACAATCGCTAAGCAGTGACGTCTAGTCACTGCTTTTCTCAGAAAAAAATTAGGCAGAATGAGAAAGGAAGACATACTTTGATTCATCAATTTCAATGTAATGATGTGAATATTGTTCTTGATGTATATAGTGGAGCTGTTCATGTAGTAGACGATTTGGTCTATAACCTTATTGAACTATTTGAGAAGAAGAGTAAGGAAGAAATAATAGAACAATATAAAGAACAATATGATGAAAAAGATATTATACAAGCATTAAAAGAAATTCAAACGTTAAAAGATGAGGAATTATTATTTACAGAAGATCCATATGAAGCATTTTTACCTCAATTTCAAAAGCGCAATCCAGTAGTAAAGGCTTTATGTTTACATGTAGCGCATGACTGTAATTTGCGATGTAAATATTGCTTTGCAGAAGAAGGAGAATATCATGGAAAACGTTCTCTTATGAGTGAAGAAGTAGGGAAAAAAGCTATTGACTTTTTAATTGCTCATTCTGGAAATCGAAGAAATTTAGAAGTAGACTTTTTCGGTGGGGAACCTTTAATGAATTTTGAAGTAGTCAAAAAAGTAGTTTNCTATGCGAGATCGATAGAAAAAGAATATAATAAGAATTTTAGATTTACGATTACAACGAATGGTATTTTATTAGATGAAGAGAAAGAAAAATACATTAATGAAAATATGTATAATGTAGTTTTAAGTATTGATGGTCGAAAAGAAGTCAATGATCGAGTTCGTTATACCATGAATAAAAAAGGTTCTTATGATATTATTGTTCCTAAATTTCAGTCATTGGCAGAAAGTCGAAATCAAAAAGAATATTATGTTCGAGGCACTTTTACTAGATATAATTTAGATTTTGCAAAGGATGTTTTACATTTAGCAGATTTAGGATTTAAACAAGTATCAGTAGAACCTGTAGTAGCTCCTAAAGAAGCAGAATATGCGTTACAAGAAGAAGATCTACCTATACTTTTCAAACAATATGAAGAATTGGCAAAAGAATTAATTAAACGTAAAAAAGAGGGACAAGGATTTAATTTTTTCCATTTTATGATTGACCTTTCTCAAGGTCCTTGNGTAGCAAAACGTTTAGCTGGATGCGGGTCAGGTTCCGAATACTTAGCAGTTACGCCAGAAGGAGATTTATATCCCTGCCATCAGTTCGTTGGACTTTCGGATTTTTTAATGGGAAATGTAGAAGAGGGAATAAAAAATTTAGCTATACAAAAAGAATTTCAACAATGTAATGTATACGCAAAGGAAGAATGTAAAAATTGTTGGGCTAAATTTTATTGTAGTGGTGGTTGTGCAGCAAATGCTTATCAATTTCATGGTAATATCNTAGAACCCTATAAAATAGGTTGTGAATTAGAGAAAAAACGTTTAGAATGTGCTATTATGATACAAGCAAAATTAGCGGAAGAAGGTTTTTCTAATTGACGAATCGATAAGAAACCACTATAATAAAACTTGTATATTTTATTCAAAGATTTCATTATTTGGCTCTTAATTTACAGGAATGAGGGAGGAAGTAAACAGATGAAAACAAAGAGTGCATTGATTTTAGCTTTGGTTGTAATTATCATTGCTGTTACCGGCACAGTTTCATATATGGGAATCGGAAGTGATCACGTATTAGGAGTGGAACATATTCGATTAGGATTGGATTTAGCTGGTGGCGTAAGTATTTTATATGAAGCAGATAAGGAAGAACCTACTCAACAAGAGATGGATACAGCCGTTGCTTTAATTCGTCAACGACTAGACGCTAAAGGGTATACAGAAGCAGAGGCAAAACAAGAAGGAAATAAACGAATTCGTGTTGAAATCCCAGGAGTAGAAGATGCGAATCAAGCAGTGGATGAAATTGGTCAAACTGCTCAGTTAAAATTTGTAGATCCAGAAGGTAATGTGATTTTAACAGGAGCTCAAGTGAAAGATGCAACAAGACAAATTGGACAATTAGATCCTAATTTACCCGCAGAGGCTTATATTCAATTGGAATTAACCGCAGAAGGGAAAAAAGCTTTTGCAGAGGCAACAGAAAAGTTTTTAAAGCAACCGATTGCTATTCAATTAGATGAAACAGTAATTAGTGCACCAGTCGTTCAAAGTGTTATCACAGATGGAATTGCTACGATTACGGGAGGATTTGATTCTAAGGGTGCTGAAGAATTAGCAGCTTTAATTCGTGCAGGAGCCTTACCTTTTAATTTAATCCCACTTCAATCCGATGGTGTAGGAGCTCAATTAGGTGCCGATGCTNTTCAAACAAGTTTATTAGCAGGANCCATTGGATTAGGGCTTGTGTTACTTTTTATGTTAGCTATTTATAAAATACCTGGAGTAGCTGCTGATTTAGCTTTATTATTTTATGTAGGATTGTTACTTATTTTATTAAGTGTATTTAAAGTAACGCTTACTTTACCAGGAATTGCAGGTATTATTTTATCTATAGGTATGGCGGTAGATGCCAATATTATTATTTTCTCTCGAATTAAAGAAGAACTACAAGCAGGTAAAACTCTACGATCTTCTGTAGATTCTGGATTTAAAAAAGCTTTATCTGCCATCCTAGATGGAAATATTACCACCCTTTTAGCAGCAGCTATTCTTTGGAAATTAGGAACAGGACCTATTAAAGGTTTTGCTCAAACTCTCGCTTTAGGGATTATTGTTTCTATGTTTACAGCATTGGTGATAACTCAAATTATTGTGAAACAGTTTGTAAAAGTTGGTATTAAAAATCCCAAATTATATGGTGCAAAATAAGGAGGTTTGAGTAATGAAAATTATAGAAAAAAGAAAAACATTTTTTACTATATCATTGATTCTTATTTTATCAGGTTTGATCGCTATGCCTATTTTTTCAGCGATCGAAGGACGAATTTTAAATTATGATTTAGAATTTAGTGGTGGAAGTATGCTACATGTTAATATAGGACAACCTTTTGATAATAATGATATTGCTGATATTGTAGCTGAAGTAACAGGAAATTCTACTCCACAGATTCAAAAAGTAACAGGTAAAGAAGAAGTTATTATTAAAACGGTAGAAATGGATACCGAAACTCGTGATCGTTTATATCAAGCATTACAAGAAAAATATGGTTTGAAAGATGGAAAAGATGGAGATTTTTTAAATTTCTCTAATATTAGTCCTTCTGTAAGTGGAGAAATGAAAGTAAAAGCTTTTCAAGCAGTAGGATTATCTGCTTTAGCGATGTTGATTTATATTTCTCTTCGATTTAAAGATTATCGCTTAGGATTAAGTGCTGTATTAGCATTACTTCATGACGTGTTAATTATGTTAACAGTTTATGCTGTTTTTCGAGTTCCTGTGAATAATTCATTTATTGCAGCAATGCTTACTATTGTAGGATATTCTATTAATGATACCATTGTTATTTTTGACCGAATTCGAGAAAATCAACATAAGATGAAAAGAAGTAGTTTAGAAGAACTAATCAACCGAAGTGTAACACAAACGATGATTCGATCTATTAATACTTCTATAACTACATTTGTGATGATTGCAGTATTATATTTCTTAGGGGTATCTTCCATTAAAGAATTTGCGCTTCCTCTTATGGTAGGAGTTTTAAGTGGTACTTATTCTTCTATTTTTATTGCTAGTCCTTTATGGTATGTATTAAAAAAACGAGCGGCTAATAAAAAAGAAGCAAATGCAAATGCATAAATTAGAATCCTAAATTAAAGTCGAAGGCCTTTAGTATATACTAGAGGCCTTCTTTCTGTAAAAGATATAGGAGGAGATTTTGTGATTGAACCAAAATATATCTGGAAATATGACTCGTATCAAGATATATGGAATCCGAAAAAAGTGTCTNCATATAATATTTCTCCCTTGTTGAAAAAACTTTTATCACAACGTAATATTACTACACCAGAAGCAATGAAGAGATTTTTAGAACCTTCCATTGAAAATTTACATGATCCATTTTTATTACAAGATATGAAACAAGCAATACAAAGAATAGAAGTAGCAAGAGTGCAACAAGAAAAAATTATGATATATGGGGATTATGATGTTGATGGTATTACTAGTACAGTAATTTTATATTCGTATTTAAATTCTAATGGGTGGGATGTAGATTATTATATACCCAATCGGTTAGAAGAAGGATATGGACTTAATAAAGAAGTATTAACATGGATTTATCAACAAGGAACCAATCTAGTGATTACCGTAGATACAGGTATTACAGCAATAGAAGAAGTAGCATATGGAAATCAATTAGGCTTAGATATTATTATTACAGATCATCATGAATGTCAAGAAACTTTACCCTCTGCTTATGCCGTAATTAATCCAAAAAGAAAAGACAGTCTGTATCCTTTTTCTTCATTAGCAGGTGTAGGGGTAACATTTAAATTATTACAAGCTTTGGCAATAAAAGCGGGAAATAAAGAAGAGGTAGAGCAGTTTTTAGATATTGTTGCTTTAGGGACTATTGCAGATGTGGTTCCACTTGTAGATGAAAATCGTATTATTGCTAAAATAGGGTTAGAACAAATGAAAAAGAAACCACATCTGGGTATAGAGGCCTTATTAAAAATATCGGGTTATGATGGGAAAAGTCCTATTACCTCTGGTATAGTAGGATTTCGTTTAGCACCTCGATTAAATGCAGCAGGACGTTTAGGGGATGCAAAGAAAGGTGTCGAATTGTTTTTAGCATCTACCCAAGAAGAGGCTATTACTATTGCAGAGCGGTTAGATATAGCAAATCAAGAACGACAAAGTATGGAACAAAAGATATTAAAGGAAGCTTTAGAAATTATTGAAGACAATAAAAGAATACAGGAAGATAAAGTGCTTGTAGTTGCTTCTGAAAAATGGCACCATGGTGTTCTTGGCATTGTAGCCTCACGTTTAATGGAGCAATTTTACAGACCAGTAATTTTATTGTGTATAGAAGAAGAATACGCTAAAGGATCGGCACGTAGTGTAGAAGGGTTTAATTTATTTGATTCATTATGTCATACTCAAGGTTTTCTTGAAAAATTTGGAGGACATGAAATGGCCGCTGGGTTGACTATTTCTGCAGATAAAATAGAACCTTTTCGTCAAGCAATTAATGCTTATGCAGAAAAAGTAATGAAAAAAGATACATTGATTCCTAAATTATCTATAGTAGAGGATATATCTCATGAACATATTACTTTGGATTTTATAGAGGAATTAGAGTCTTTAGAACCTTATGGAGAGGGCAATCCTCAACCTATTTTTTCTTATGTAGGCAAAATTGCTGTTCATCGAGCAGTAGGAAAAGAAGGAAAACATTTAAAATTGCAATTAAATAATGGTTTCAATCAGAATGTGGATGGTATCGGTTTTGGATTAGGACCATATCATGATCAAATGACTACCGATGAAACATTACAGATTGCAGGTATTATAGAACGAAATGAATGGAATGGAGAAATTAAACCTCAATTTATAATTTGTGATATGAAATCAGATTTTAAATCCATTATTCGAGAAAAATATGAATATTCTTTATATCATCTTTTTGCAGATCATCCATTTGAACCGGCAATTAAGAATGATGAAGATACTTGTACTCCTCTTGAAAATATTGTATTAACAGAAAAAACGCTTGTGATGGTACATACATGGCAAGCTTTTCAAGATGCATTACAATGGTGTTATAAACATTCTTCTTATGAAGTAAAATTATATTATAGAACATTAGATTCNGATTTTAAAATATCGAATNCTATTCATATTTTAGTCAATGGATGGGTAGATACATCGATCTTAAAACAATATCATCAAGTAATTGTATGGGATTTATATTGGATAAAAGGACAACAAAAGTCGCTTNAGAATAATACTATTTCTATTATTTCTTTAGATTTGTATCAACATAAAAAACAATTGAGTGTTATGCTACCCCAAAGAAAAGATTTTGAAAATCTTTATCGATATTTGCAAAGATTAGATATCTTACAACAACAAAAGATATCTTCGCATAAATTATATCATGAAATACAAGATCAGTTTCAAATGAGTTTGTTTACTGCTTTACACTGTTTAGATATATTTCAAGAACTAGATTTATTGCAATATCAATACAATAGAAAAACATTTTCTTTTGCTTTTGGTTCTCAAGAGAAGACTTCTTTGCAAAGGTCTACGAGATATCAAAAATTACAACGTTGGAANCAATTGTATCAATAAGTTTGAAAATCTTAAAAAATCTTTACTTATATTTAAAAAATCTGTTATACTAAATAAGAGGAGTATAGTAATTAAAGGAGCGTTTAATATGGATTTAAAATCAATGATTAGGACTATACCTGATTTCCCAAAAGACGGAATACTATTTAGAGACATAACAACGGTACTGCAAAATCCAGAAGGACTACAAATGGCTATTGATGCACTCTATGAAAAATTAAAAGGTGAAGAATTTGATTGTATTATAGGACCGGAGTCTAGAGGTTTTATTTTTGGAGTTCCTTTGGCTTATAAAATGAAAAAGGGATTTATTCCTGTAAGAAAAGCAGGAAAGTTACCTTATAAAACAAAGCAAAAAACATACAATTTAGAGTATGGAACAGCAACCATAGAAATTCATGCCGATGCTATTCAACNAGGACAAAAAGTAGTGGTGGTAGATGATTTGTTGGCNACAGGTGGAACTTCTAAAGCTATTATTGAGTTGATAGAAGAAATGGGCGGAGAAGTTGTTAAATTAGTGTACTTAATTGAGTTGGATTCTTTAAAAGGNAAAGAACAGTTAGGAAACCACAGTATTGAATCCATTATACAGTATTAAAGTTATTTNAAAAAATAGAGAAAAACAGATCCTTTTAGTTTTTTGACTGAAAAGGGTCTATTTTTATTTCTAAAAAATGAGAATACAAAACTTAGGATTTACAAGAGGTGTAAGCTATATTATAATGATAAGATATAAGAAATATATGATATAATAAAAGTATGTTAGTGGATAATAATAGAATCTTCAGGGAATGAGTGAATATGATGCCAGATAAATTATATGAACAATTAATAAAAAAAATGCAATCCTACCATCCCTCTGATGATTTTTCCATGGTTGAAAAGGCTTATAAGCTTGCCAAAGAAGCCCATGCCAATCAAGCGAGAAAATCGGGGGAACCTTATATTATCCATCCATTGGCAGTGGCCTCTATTTTGGCAGATTTAGAACTCGATATTGAATCGATTACAGCAGGTATTCTTCATGATGTTGTAGAGGACACTGAATATACTACTGCTCAAATTACAGAAATGTTTAATGAAGAAGTAACTTTGCTAGTTGATGGTGTAACAAAATTAGGACGAATTCCTTATTCTACAGATAAGGAAGAAATTCAAGCAGAAAATTACCGTAAAATGTTTTTAGCTATGGCTAAAGATATTCGTGTAATTTTGATTAAATTAGCGGATCGTTTGCATAATATGCGAACATTACGATATATGCCACCTGAAAAACAAAAAGAAAAAGCAAAGGAAACTTTGGATCTTTATGCTCCTTTGGCTCATCGTTTAGGGATTTCTAAAATAAAAGTAGAATTAGAAGATTTATCTTTACGATATTTAGATCCAGAAGCATATTATGATTTAGTAGAAAAAATTGCTCGAAAACGTTCAGAAAGAATCGATTTTGTAGAAAAAATCGTAGAAAATGTTCGAGATAAATTAAAAGAAGCAGGAATCGAAGCTACAGTAGAAGGAAGACCAAAACATTTTTTTAGTATTTATAAAAAAATGGTAAGTCAAAATAAAACCCTTGATCAAATTTATGATTTATTTGCTGTTCGAGCTATTGTAGATTCTGTAAAAGATTGTTATGGTGTGCTAGGGATTATTCATGAAATGTATAAACCTATTCCAGGGCGTTTTAAAGATTATATTGCTATGCCAAAACCTAATATGTATCAATCTTTGCATACTACTTTAATTGGACCAGAAGGAGAACCTTTTGAAATACAAATTCGAACATGGGAAATGCATCGTACCGCTGAATATGGAATTGCAGCTCATTGGAAATATAAGGCTGGTAAAAGTAATAGCAAGATGGAAGATAGTGCAGAAAAAAAATTAACTTGGTTACGACAAATTTTAGAATGGCAACGAGATTTATCCGATAATAAGGAATTTATGAAAGCTATTAAATTAGATCTTAATATTTTTAATGATCAAGTTTATGCTTTTACACCTAGAGGAGATGTTGTGAATCTTCCTAAAGGATCAACACCCATTGATTTTGCTTATAATATTCATAGTGCTGTAGGAAATAAAATGGTAGGTGCTCGTATCAATGGTCGAATTGTTACTTTTGATTATCAAATTAAAAATGGGGATCGCGTAGAAATCCTAACTTCTCAAAATTCTAAAGGACCAAGCAGAGATTGGCTAAATGTTGTAAAAAGTTCTCAGGCTAGAAATAAAATTAATCAGTGGTTTAAAAAAGAATTTAAAGAAGAAAATATTGTTAGAGGAAAAGAATTATTAGAAAAAAACGCAAGAAACAAAGGGTTAAATATTAATGACTTATTAAAACCTGAATGGATGGATATTATTCGGCGAAAATATGGTTTTCATGATTGGGATTCTATTTGTGCAGCTGTAGGTCATGGAGGAATTAAAGAAGGACAAATTGTTCGTCGTTTGTATGAAGAGTATCAAAAAGAGCAAAATAAAAATAAGACAGAAGATGAACTTTTACGTGAAAATCAAGAAAATATAACAGAACGACAAACTAAGAAAAAATCTAAAACAGGAATTGTTGTAAAAGGTGTAGAAGATGTAGCGGTACGATTTTCTAAATGTTGTAATCCAGTACCTGGAGATGAGATTATTGGGTTTATTACTCGGGGACGAGGAGTATCCATTCATCGTACAGACTGTGATAATATGATTCATTTATCAGAAGAAGAAAGACAACGATTAATTGAAGCTGAATGGTATGTAGAAGATAATAAAGATTTTTATTATCAAACAGAAATTCAAGTAATTGGAGATGATCGTTTAGGATTGCTTATTGATGTTTCACGTGTATTGACGGACGAGAAAATTGTAGTAAAATCGTTAAATGCAAGATCAACAAAAGATAGAGAAACATTTTTTAATATTACTATTGAAATACATGGAAAACAACAGTTAGAAAAGTTAACAAGTAAATTACAAAATATATCTGGTGTTCATGAAATTATTCGTCCCCGTAATTAGGAGGGAAAAAATGAGAGCCGTTGTACAAAGAGTCCTTAAAGGACAAGTGACAGTAGAAGAGGAAGTAATTGGTTCTGTTAATCAAGGACTGGTAGTATTAATTGGATTTCAATCAACAGATGATGAAAAAACGATTCAATATATGATAGACAAGATTTTTAATCTTCGTATTTTTGAAGATCAAGAGGGAAAAATGAATCGTTCANTAGTAGATATACAAGGTGGATTGTTAATTGTTCCTAATTTTACTTTATATGGAGATTGNCGAAAGGGACGACGTCCNAGTTTTACTTCTGCTGCCCCACCTCAACAAGCTGAAGTACTTTTTCAAAAGTATATAGAAAAAGCTTATGAAGTAGGAGAGGAAAAAGGAGTNTTTATTCAAGAAGGTCAATTTCAAGCAGATATGAAAGTAGAGTTAGTGAATGATGGACCGATTACATTAATTATAGATAGTGATAAAATTTTATAATTGATGATTAAGAATTATGTAGAGCTTATAAGGAGGTAATAATGGAAATTATTCAAATGGTTTTAGGTAGATTACAAACCAATTGTTATATTATAGGAGATACGAAAACAAAAGAAGCGGTTATTATTGATCCTGGATATCCAGGTTCAAAATTACTAGCGATAATAGAAAATAAGGAATGGGATATAAAAGGTATTTGGTTAACGCATGGCCATTTTGATCATATAGGTGCTATTCCTTTTTTAAAAGAATCATTAGGAGTTGATGTATGGATTTATACTTTGGAAAATGAATATTTAAAAAATCCAGAGATGAATCTTTCATCTGGTTTTTTATCTCATCCATTTTCCTTTGAAGCGGATCATTTAATAGAAGAAGGAGATACGTTGCAGATAGGATCTTTTTCGTTTCAAGTGATCCATGTTCCCGGGCATACGATAGGGAGTGTTTGTTATTATGAACCCAAAGAAAAGATTTTATTTTCTGGCGATGCATTATTTCAAGGAGCAATCGGGCGAACGGATTTACCAAAAGGAAATCTTTCTGATCTAATGTTTCATATTAAAAATAAGGTATTGACGTTGCCTGATGAAATAATTGTATATCCAGGACATGGACCAAAGACTACGATTGGAGCAGAAAAAAGAAATAATCCTTATGTATCGGATCCATGGTATGAAAATAATTTTTAATTTAGTAAGGAGTTCATAATGATAACTGTTATATTGATAGGACATAAGTTTCAGTATGAAATAGAACATTTGTTAAAAGCTTTTTACCCTCAAGAAGAATTTCAATTTATTTTTACTCATCGAGTGAAACCATCCTTATCATTAGAAAATAGTAAGGTATATATCTATAGTGTGTGGGAAGGAAAAAGATTTTATGGAGAAATTCATGTAAATAGAAAAGTATATCAAAAAGAGTATCAAGAAGATCTTATGGATATGGAAGAGATTCCAAGAAGAAAAAAAGCTAAACGTCTTTTAAAAAGAGTTTTATATGAAGCCATGGTATTATATCAAAAACGTCCTTTGCCTTGGGGAATNTTAACAGGCATTCGGCCTACGAAGATTGTTCACGAGTTATTGGAACATGAGTATTCAGATGAAAAGATTAGTACAATATTATCGAAACAGTATCATATTCAACCAGATAAAATTTCGTTATTGAAACAAGTGGCTAAAAAAGAAAAAAAGATTTTAGATCAAAATAAACCAAGAGAAATAAGTATTTATATAGGCATCCCTTTTTGTCCTACGCGATGTATATACTGTTCTTTTACTTCTTATCCAATAGAAAAATGGAAGGATTATGTAGATACTTATATAAGATCTTTAATGAAAGAAATCGAAGCTTTTCAATATATTTATAAAAATTATCCTATTAAAAGTTTATATATAGGAGGGGGTACCCCTACTTCTTTATCTTCTACACAATTAGAAATTCTTTTAGAAGCTTTAAAACAATGTCTTCCTATGCATCAAATAGAGGAATTTACCATTGAGGCAGGACGGCCTGATACCATTACTATGAAAAAATTAGAAGTGATGAAGACATATCATGTAGATCGTATTTCTATTAATCCTCAAACGATGAATAATGAAACTTTGAGGAGAATTGGTCGAAATCATAAGGTGGAAGATATTTATAAAACTTTTGAAATGGCCAAGAAGATAGGTTTTCATTCTATTAATATGGATTTAATAGTAGGTTTGCCGGGAGAAAATATAGATCATGTAAAATATACATGGGATCAATTAGCTACATTACAACCAGATAATATTACCGTTCATACGATGGCTATTAAAAGAGCTTCTCAACTTTATAAAAACCAAAAAAAATATGATGGTTTAACACAAGAAGAGATAGAAAAGATTCTTTTGTTTACTCAGGAACAGACCTGTAAAATGGGTTTAGAACCTTATTATTTATATCGCCAAAAAAACACAGTGGGTAATTTTGAAAATGTGGGCTATTGTATTCCTGGTAAAGAAGGAATTTATAATATTGAAATTATAGAAGAAAAACAAACAATTTTAGCTTTTGGAGCAGGATCAGCTACAAAAATAGTAGATCCAAATACGAACCATATTCAACGAATTGCCAATGTAAAAGATGTAAATCATTATATTCAACGGGTAGATGAAATGATTCAAAGGAAAAAAGAATGGTTTAATTAGGAGGAAAGAAGATGTTAACGAAAGCCCCAAGAGGGACAAAAGATTTATTTGGAAATGAAACTTTAAATTGGCGTCGAGTAGAACAAATTATTATTGATCTATGTAAAAATTTTGGATTTTATGAAATACGAACTCCTATTTTTGAACATACGGAATTATTTCAAAGAGGAGTAGGAGAAACGACGGATATTGTACAAAAAGAAATGTATACTTTTACAGATAAAGGAGAGCGATCTATTACATTAAAACCAGAAGGAACAGCAGGCGTAGCAAGAGCTTATATTGAACATAACATGCAAGGAGAGGCTCAGCCTACTAAATTATTTTATATTACACCAGCATTTCGATATGAACGACCTCAAGCAGGACGTATGCGACAATTTCATCAATTTGGTGTAGAAATGATTGGATCTAGAGAAGCTTCAGCAGATGCAGAAGTTATATCACTGGCAGCTCTTCTTTTAGAACGTTTAGGTATTACAAAGGTCGAATTACATATTAATAGTTTAGGTGGTCCAGAATGTAGGAAAAAGTACAATACCATATTAAAAGATTATTTAGGAGAGCATTTATCAGAGCTTTGTCCTACTTGTCAAGAAAGATATGAAAAAAATCCTCTTCGTGCTTTAGATTGTAAAGTAGATACATGTCAAGCAATAGTGAAGCAGGCGCCATCTACGATTGATGCTTTAGGAGAAGAATGTAAAGCACATTTTGAGCAGTTAAAAGATTTACTTACAGAAATGAATATTCCTTTTGTAGTAGATCCAGGGATTGTAAGAGGATTAGATTATTATACAAGAACTGTTTTTGAATTTATTTCTAAAGATATTGGTTCTCAAGGTACTGTATGTGGTGGAGGACGTTATGATGGACTCATTGAAGAATGTGGAGGGAAACCTACACCAGCAGTTGGTTTTGCTATAGGAATAGAAAGGTTGTTGATGGTCATGGAAGCGGAGCAAGGACCTTATCAGCATCCGGTTCAAAGAGATTTATTTATTGGCGCTATTGGAGATCAAGCGATGATAAAGGCTCATGGATTGATTTATCAATTACGTAAAGTAGGTATTTCAGCTGAAGGAGATCACTTAGATCGTAGCGTACGAGCACAGATGAAATATGCCAATAAAATAGGAGCATCGTATTCCTTTATTTTGGGTGATGAAGAATTAAAAGTCCAAAAAGTAGCATTAAAAAATATGGATACCGGTGAACAAGAAGAAGTAGAGTTATCAAAGTTGGTAGAAACAATGAAACAAAAAATAGAAGCATAATATTAGAAGAATACTAGATAGTGGAGGTTAAATCATGGGAGAAAGTATGAAAGGCTTAAGTAGAAGTCATAGATGTACAGAAGTATCAGAGGCTATGTTAGGACAAAAAGTAACGGTTATGGGTTGGGTACAAAAAAGACGAGATTTAGGGAAACTAATATTTGTAGACTTACGAGACCGTAGTGGAATTTTACAAGTCGTTTTTGATAGTCAAGAATTATCTAAAGATCTATTTTCAAAAGCAGAAACGATTCGAAGTGAATATGTATTGGCTGTATCTGGTGTAGTAGCGTCAAGAGGACCCGAAGGTATTAATCCTAATCGAATTACAGGAAAGATTGAAATTCATGTAGAAGATTTTAGAATTTTATCAGAAGCAGAAACGCCTCCTTTTGAAGTAATGGAAAATAGTACAGTAAAAGATGATTTACGATTAAAATATAGATATCTAGATCTTCGTAGACCGGATTTGCAAAGAAATTTAATGATGAGACATCGAGTAGCAGCTATTACTAGGGAATTTTTAAATCAAGAAGGATTTTTAGAAATAGAAACTCCTATGTTGACAAAAAGTACACCCGAAGGGGCTAGAGATTATTTAGTTCCTAGTCGAATTCATCCAGGACATTTTTATGCACTTCCTCAATCACCACAACTGTTTAAACAATTGTTAATGGTATCGGGATTAGATCGTTATTATCAAATTACAAAATGTTTTCGTGATGAGGACCTTCGAGCAGATCGTCAACCAGAGTTTACTCAAATTGATATGGAACTTTCCTTTGTGGAAGCTGAAGATGTTATGAATATTAATGAACGATTATTAAAGAAATTATTTAAAGAAGTAATGAATGTAGATGTTTCACTTCCTATTCCTCGTATGACATATCAAGAAGCAATGGATCGTTTTGGATCAGATAAACCAGATATACGATTTGGTATGGAACTAGTGGATATTTCAGAAATTGTAAAAGATGGTGAATTCGGAGTTTTTAAAAATGCTGTAGCAGCAGGAGGTAGTGTACGAGGGATTAATGGAAAAGGTTGTGGAAGTTTTTCACGAAAACAAATTGATCGATTAGGTGATGTAGCTAAAGATTTTGGAGGAAAAGGGTTAGCGTGGATTGTTATTGAGGAAGATGGCAGTTACCGTTCTCCTATTGCAAAATTCTTTAGTGAAGCGATGTTCAATCAAATAGTAGAAGCATTAGAGGGTGAACCAGGGGATTTACTCCTTTTCTGTGCGGATGAAAATGATATTGTTTATGATGTATTAGGTAATCTTCGACTTGAATTAGCTAAAAGATTGGATTTACTTAAAGATGATGATTATCAATTTTTATGGGTAACGGAATTCCCTTTATTAGAATGGTCGAAGGAACAAGAAAGATATGTAGCAAAACATCATCCTTTTACTATGCCTATGGAAGAAGATTTAGCACTTCTGGATACAGAGCCAGAAAAAGCAAGGGCAAAAGCTTATGATATTGTGTTAAATGGAGTGGAAATTGGTGGGGGAAGTATTCGTATTCATCAAAGAGATATTCAAGAAAAGATGTTTGAAGTTTTAGGATTTAGTAAAGAAGTAGCGTATGAACGTTTTGGATTTTTACTTAAAGCTTTCCAATATGGTACACCTCCTCATGGAGGCTTGGCTTATGGCTTGGATCGAATTGTTATGCTTATGGCCGGAGCAGATAGTATTCGAGATGTAATTGCCTTTCCTAAGGTCAAAGATGCTACTTGCCTGATGACAGAAGCACCTGGAATAGTAGAAGAAAAGCAGGCACAAGAATTGCATATTCAAATTATAAAACAAGAGGAAGAAGAAAAATAAATATTAAAAATATAGCAGAATGAAAAATTTCATTCTGCTATATTTTTAGGCAGAGAGCTTTATCAGACTTTTATTACTTCAAAAGAGTATATAGAGATAGATACAATAAACCAGATGAATATTTGGAGGCAGATAGACATGCAAGAGGGTCGAAATAAATCTTTAGTTGGTGTTATTTTAGTTTTGATAGGAATCTATCTATTATTAAATCGGGTATTTGGATTTAATCTTATTCCTTTTCAAGGTTTGATGTGCTTTTTTTTAGGCGGTGCATTGTTATTACTTTATAATACAAAACGTAAAACGTGGGCATTAGTTATGGGAAGTATTTTATTTTTCATTGGTTTTTTAGATGGAGCTTCTAGCCTATCTTTACATCCTAATATAATAGCTAGTGGAGTTTTTTTAATACCCGGTATTATTTTTATGATTTTATACCAACAAACAAAAACATTAGGATTTTTAATACCGGCCTCTATCTTACTTTGGTTTGGAGGATTTATTATGATGACCATTTTTTCCATTCCGGGAGTGATACAAGGCGGATTGTTTTTTGTATTTATGGGAATGTCTTTTGTGATGATGTATCTTATAGGGAAAGAAAGAATTGGAAAGTGGCCTTTTGTTCCAGCTAGTATTTTACTTGGATTTGGAGGAGTTATTTTATTAACTTCTTCTCTTCGAATTGCTATCAAGCTTTTTCCTATTATTATCCCTACAGTTTTGATAGGGATAGGTATTTATATTATATTTAGAAATCGTAAACAACAATAAGATATGGAATAGTTGCTCCTAAAGAATAGGTATAGTATAATATTTTTATCTAAAAATAAAGGAGAAGTAGAATGGAACATGCTTTTTTGCGAACAGAATGTTTACTAGGTTCGGATGCTATGGAAAAATTGTATAAAAGTAAGGTAGCTATTTTTGGCATTGGAGGAGTAGGAAGTTTTGTAGTTGAAGGTTTAGTGCGTTCTGGTATTGGACATTTTGTATTAGTAGATCACGATACGATTGATATTACTAATTTAAATCGTCAAATTCATGCGATCATGAAAACGGTGGGACGTTATAAAGTAGATGTTATGAAAGAAAGAATGTTACAAATTAATCCAAAAGTAAAGGTAGAAACATATAAGACGTTTTTCCTTTTAGATAAAGAAGAAGAGGTACCTTGGGAAGGATTGGATTATGTTGTTGATGCTATAGATACAGTGAGTGGGAAAATTGCTTTAGTAGAAAAAACGATGAAAAAACAAATACCCATAATTAGTTGTTTAGGAACGGGTAATAAATTAGACCCTACTCAGTTAGAGGTAGGAGATATTTATGAAACCAGTGTATGTCCTTTAGCCAAAGTGATGCGAAAAGAGCTAAAAAAACGAGGTATTCCTAAATTAAAAGTGGTTTATTCTAAAGAATCTCCAAGTAAACCTTTTAGTATAGAACAAAATCAAATAGTAAAACAAGGAAAACGGCCTGCACCAGCTAGTATTTCTTTTGTTCCATCGGTAGCAGGTATGATTATTGCAGGAGAAGTTATAAAAGACTTAACGAAAGGAGAGGCTTGATGAGGGAGAAAGGAATGGTAATAAAACAAGAGCAGGGTATGGTGCTAATTCAATTAATACGTCATGAAGCTTGTCAAAATTGTGGAGCTTGTTCTATGGGGGCTCAAGATCAGGAAATGATTATTACAGCAGAAAATCACTGTCAAGCAAAAGTAGGAGATTGGGTATACCTAGANNTGGAACAAAGCAATTTCTTTAAGGCAGTAGGTATTATGTATGGCTTACCTTTAATTTCTCTTTTGTTGGGACTCTTACTGGGATATGGATTGGCGACATGGATAGGACAGACTACTTTAAAAGAGCCGTTAGCGTTGTTATTTGCTTTAATGATGATGGCGATTACCTTTCTTTGGATTCGATCGAAAGAGTCAAAGTGGAGTAAACAAAAATTTCGTCCTATTGCAGTAGAAATCGTAAAAAAAGTGGAAGAAGCATAATAAAATTGCTTCTTCCACTTTTTTTATTGACCATAATAAGCATTCGCACCATGTTTACGTAAAAAATGTTTATCTAACAAAGTGCGGTTCATTGGTTTTGCTTTGGAGTTAATCTGTAGAGAAAATAGAGCCATTTTAGCGACTTCTTCCAAGACTACTGCATTATGAACGGCATTTAAAGCATCGGTTCCCCAAGAAAATGGTCCATGATTTTTAACTAATACACTAGGAATAGTATTTGGATTTTTCTTTTGAAAAGTTTCAATGATAACGTTACCTGTTTCTAATTCATATTTGCCATTAATTTCTTCTTCCGTCATATCTCTGGTAAGAGGAATTTCACCATAAAAATAATCACCATGTGTAGTTCCAAGTGGAGGAATTTCTCGACCGGCTTGTGCAAAAGAAGTAGCATAAGTAGAATGAGTATGAACAATACCACCGATAGTAGGAAAAGCTTTATATAAAGCAAGATGAGTAGGAGTATCCGAAGAAGGTTTATATTTTCCTTCAATTTGATTTCCTTCTAGATCCATTACTACCAAATCAGAGGCTTTCATATGATCATAGGCAACTCCGCTAGGTTTAATAACAAATAATCCTTTTTCTCTATTAATACCACTTACATTTCCCCAAGTAAATGTAACTAATTTATACTTAGGTAATAATAAATTAGCTTCTAATACTTGTTCTTTTAATTCTTCTAACATATACATCCTCCTAACAAAAGCTTTCCCGTATTATAATTTTATGTGGTACAATAACACGAATTTTTTCTTTTCGATTTTCATTGATCTGTTCTAGAAGTAATTTTACACTCTGAGAACCCATAAATTCTGTATAAATTTTTACAGTAGATAAGGTAGGTGAAATGTACTTAGAGGTTGGAATGTCATTACAACTTATTATCGATATTTGTTCAGGAATTTTTATATTCGCTTCTTTTATTGCTCGTAAAGCACCAATAGCTAGTGTGTCGCTAGCAGTAAAAACACAGGTAGGTATATTATTTTGTTGAGCAAGTAATTGTTTCATTAATAGATATCCATCNTTATAATTAAAATGACCTATCTTTACTAGATTTTCATNATATAAATCAATTTTTTTTAGGTAGTTTTGAAATACTATTTCACGCTCATCTTCAAAGGTATGATCGGTACCGATAATTTTTTCACGTCCACCAATAAAGCCAATTTTTTTATGCCCCTTTTTGAGAATACAATCTAAAATATCATGCGTAATTTCTTTAAAATCAGCAGTAACACAATCATATTCAAACTTGGGAGCAATTCCATGAACTAATACTAAATTTTTAGAGTAGTTTTGAAAATGTTTTAATTGTTGGTGTTCAAATTTACCAAGAACAATGATTCCATCATATTTTTGTTCGGGAAATTGATAATTTTCATTTCCATTATTAAAAATTTTAGTCAAGGAAATATTATTTAATTTACATTCATTTTCTATACCAATACGAATAGAAAGAAAATAAGGATCATTTAATTCTTGCACTTCATCATACCAATGAACTAAGGCAAATGAATGTGTAGCATTCATTTGTTTATTAGTACGAATTGGTTTTTGATAGGATAATTGTTCAGCGGCTTCAAAAACTCGTTTTTTAGTTTCTAGGGAAACATGAATAGTTTCATCATGATTTAATACTCTAGAAACTGTAGCAGGAGAAACGTCAGCCAGTAATGCAATGTCTCGAATGGTAGCCATAAATACACCTCTCTAAAACAATACTATTTTTATTATAGCATAAAGATAACAAGAGGTAAATGTTTAGTAAATAAAAAATGTATTTACTAAACATATGCAAAAAACCATTGTATAAAATTTGAATATACTATATAATAATAATATAATACCTATGCAATACATATAATAAATAATAATCTATCGTTAAAGTAGTTGTTAATTTATTTAATATAAAGATATAAAATAGTTAGATTTAAGTAAATATTGTTTACTAAACATTAGTAAACAAGAGGTAATGTAATAAAAATTTTTACGTGAAATAGAGAGTATGAGGGTCAATATAAGAGGAATAATCATTTTTAAAAATAAAATATAATAAAAAGGAGAGGTTTTATGAAAAGTTTAAAGTTTTGGTTTATTACGGGGAGTCAACATTTATATGGAGAAGAGACACTGAAAGAAGTAGCTCAACATTCGAAAGAGATAGTTCAGTTTTTTAATCAGCAGAAAGAAATAGAGTATGAGATCTTGTATAAACCTATTGTAACTACTNCTGAAGAAATTTTAAATATTATGATTGAAGCAAATGGAGATATAAATTGTGCAGGAGTGATTACTTGGATGCATACTTTTTCACCATCTAAAATGTGGATTAATGGATTAAAAGCTATTAATAAACCGATGTTACATTTACATACTCAATTTAACAAAGAAATTCCATGGGATACCATTGATATGGATTTTATGAATACAAATCAATCTGCCCATGGAGACCGTGAACATGGTTTTATTTTTACACGAATGGGTATTAAAAGAAAAGTGATTGTTGGATATTATCAAGATTCTAAGGTAATTAAACGTATTGGAAAATGGCTAAATGTAGCTGCAGTTGCTTATAAAGGTACGGATATTAAAATCATGAGATTAGGAGATAACATGCGAGAGGTAGCTGTAACAGAAGGGGATAAAGTAGAAGCCCAAATTAAACTAGGTTGGCATGTAAATACCTATAGCGTTGGTGAATTAGCAGAAAGAGTAGATTNTGTTTCTGATAGGCAAGTAGATCTTCTTTTAAAAGAATATAAAGAAAAGTATATTTTTGAAGATGATCTGTTTGAGGATTCTTCCCAATTAGAATCTATACGATATCAAGCTAAACTTGAAATTGCACTTCGATCTATGTTAGAGGAAGGAGGATTTGGAGGATTTACGGATACGTTTGAAGATTTACATGGATTACAGCAATTGCCTGGGTTAGCTTCTCAACGTTTAATGGAAATGGGATATGGATTTGGACCTGAAGGAGATTGGAAAGTTGCTGCTATGGTTCGTATTATGAAAATGATATCAGGTAATAAAGGAACATCTGTAATGGAAGATTATACGTATCATTTGGAAACGGGAAATGAAGCGATTTTGGGAGCTCATATGTTAGAAGTTTGTCCAACGCTAGCAGATAGTACACCGAAAATAGAAGTACATGATTTAGATATTGGAGGAAAAGAGGCTCCTGCTAGGCTTACTTTTAATGGAAAAGAAGGTAAAGCTATTTGTGTATCGCTTGTAGATATGGGNGGACGACTTCGATTGATTGTTTTAGATGTAGAAGCTATTAAAAGTTCACATGATATGCCTAAGTTACCGGTAGCCTCTGTACTTTGGAAGCCTATGCCTAATATGCTAGATGGTGCAGAAGCATGGATTTATGCAGGTGGTGCTCATCATACTGTCTTTTCTTATGAAGTAACTGCAGAAGAGATGATGGATTGGGCTGAATTAATGGATATTGAATGTATTTATATTAATAAAAATACAACTATTCCTNAATTAAAACGGGAATTAGCAATCAATGAATTGTTGTGGAAATTTAAATAAAAGAGGTGTATAAGATGGAAAAGTTTGTGATAGGAATTGATTATGGGAGTGATTCTTGTCGTGCTGTTTTAGCTAGTACAAAGGATGGTCATGAATTAACGAGTGAAGTTTTTAATTATCCTCGTTGGCGAAAGGGGCTATATTGCGATCCTAGTCAATCTCAATATCGACAACATCCTTTAGATTATATAGAAGGATTGGAATACACCATTAAAACGATTCTCTCTCGGGTAGATCAAGAAACGATGGATAATATTGTAGCTATTAGCGTAGATACTACAGGTTCTACTTTATGTGCAATTAATGAAGAGGGNGTGCCTTTAGCTTTATTACCTGAATTTGCTCAAAATCCTAATGCGATGTTTATTTTATGGAAAGATCATACTGCTGTAAAAGAAGCAGATGAGATTAATTGGACTGCTAGAAATTGGGGGGGAGAAGATTACACTAAATATATCGGAGGTGTTTATTCTTCAGAATGGTTTTTTGCTAAAATTTTAAGAACAATACGTGTAGATAAAAAAGTTAGAGANGCTGCTTATAGCTGGGTAGAACATTGCGATTGGATTCCTGCTTTATTAACAGGTACAAAAGGGGCTAAGAATATTATGCGAAGTCGATGTGCTGCTGGGCATAAAGCAATGTGGAATGAGGAATTTGGAGGACTTCCTCCTAATGAATTTTTCTTATCTATTGATCCTTTATTGGATGGATTACGGGATCGTTTATTTGAAAAAACATATACATCCGATCAAAGTGCAGGGGAAATTTCTGAAGAATGGGCTCAAAAATTGGGATTGCCTAAAAGTGTTCGTATTGGTATAGGGGCTTTTGATTGTCATATGGGAGCAGTAGGAGGAAATATTGTACCTAAAGCAATTGTTAAAGTAATGGGTACTTCTACCTGTGATATTATGATTGAAGATAAAGAAATTATGAAAGATGTATTAGTNGAAGGGATTTGTGGGCAAGTAGACGGATCTGTTGTACCTGGTATGTTGGGAATGGAGGCAGGGCAATCTGCTTTTGGAGATGTGTATGCATGGTTTCGGCAACTGATTTCTTGGCCTCTTGGTTTAATTCCTAAAGAAAAGATGTCTAATGAAGAAATTTATAAAATGAAGAAAAATATTTTATTTGAATTAGAAAAAGAGGCAAAAAAGGTAAACCCTGTTAAAAGTACTGTTTTAGCTCTAGATTGGATTAATGGACGACGAACTCCTTATGCCAATCAAAATTTAAAGGGAGCTATTANAGGAATTACTTTAGGTACAAGTGCGCCTCAAGTATATCGAGCCTTGATTGAAGCTACTGCTTTTGGATCAAAAGCAATTGTAGAACGTTTTCGTGAATCAGGTGTTGAAATTAATGAAGCAATTGCTATTGGAGGCGTGGCTAAGAAATCACCTTTAAATATGCAAATTGTCGCTAATGTTTTAAATATGCCGGTAAAGGTTTCTCAATCAGAGCAAACAGTTGCTTTAGGAGCTTCTATTTTTGCAGCTGTAGTTGGAGGGGTTTATAAAAATGTTCAATCAGCTCAACAAAAAATGGCGAGTCCTGTAGAACAAATATATTATCCAGAAAAAGATATGGTAGATATATATGAAGAACTTTATCAAAAATATTTAGAATTAGGACGTTATATTGAAGAAAAAACGAAACAGGGGAAGTAAATTAAAGAGAATATTATAGAATATAAAACAATAGTGGGGGGATTGAAATGAAAGGTTATAAGAAGGGTATAAAATATATTTTTATGGGGTTTTTATCTTTTTGTATGGTGTTATCAATAGCGGGGTGTAACAATACAAAAATGGATGCTAGTAAAGATAGAAGTACTTCTTTAGAAATTGATACAGGAGCTAGTGAAGATGCGACAAAAATGGAGATGTGGGTTTTTGTAGAACTTCATAGTAAGTTTTATGGGGAAATGATTCGTCGNTGGAATCAGCAGCATCCNGATAGGCAGTTGGATATTCGCTTTGTGGCATTACCTTATGATGATATGCATAATAAATTACAAATGGCTCTTCAATCAGGAAAAGGAGCCCCTGATCTTTGTGATATTGAGGTGGGTAAATTTCCTAATTTCCTTATGGGAGAACCTCAATTAGAATCATTAAATGATGTAGTCGAACCGTATAAAGATTCTATTGTTCAATCAAGATTAGATCTTTATAGTAAAGATGGTAATATATATGGACTTCCTACACATGTAGGAGCGACAGTAATGTTTTATAATANCGAAATATTAGAAGAAGCGGGTGTCGATTATACTCAAATAGAAACTTGGGATGATTATATATTAGCGGGGAAAAAAGTAGTGGAAGAAACAAGTAAAAGTATGGGAGTAGCAGAAACAAATGCCATGTGGACTTTGTCTGCATTATTAGCTCAACAAAGTAGTGATTATGTTACAGATGATGGAAAACCTAATGTTAACTCTAAAGAAATGATAAAAGCAATGACCTTGATTCAAGATATGCTAAATGAAGGAATTATTGAGGTTTGCCCGGGGGGACAACCGGATACAGAAGAAGGATTTGGATACATTAATGAAGGAAATGTAGCAAGTATGGTAATGCCTCTTTGGTTTATGTCACGATTTTTAGATTATATGCCAGACTTAAATGGAAAGATTGCGATAGCTCCAGTTCCTGTTTTTGAAAAAGGGATGCCACGTTCAGTAGGATTAGGAGGAACAGGAACAGTAGTAACAAAAACAGCTGTAGATACTCAATTAGCGAAGGAATTTCTTGCTTTTGCTAAGCTATCGGAAGAAGCAAACATGCAGGTGTGGAAAGTATTAGGGTTTGATCCTGTAAATACAAACTTATGGAAGAACAAAGAAATAACTCATGATGAAGAAAATAAATTTGTTCAATATTTTGTAAATAATCCATTTGAAGTACTAAATGAGGTTGAACATGAAATTGAACTAATACGATCTTTAGAAATAACTCCTTCTATTAATAATGTCATAGGTACCCAAGTATTGAATGATATTAATGAAAATGGAGCGGATCCGGAGGCTACATTAAATGATGCTCAAGCTCAATTAGAAAACGAATTAGGATTGTAATAGTTTTAGTACGCACTTGTTTTAAAAAAGTGTTTATTGTTAAATAGGAGTGATAATATGGTTCGACTTAAAAAAATATTAAATTCTCAAAAGGTGGCTCCTTATGTTTTTATAACTCCTTTTATTCTGACATTTTTAATCTTTTTTGTTTATCCTCTTTTTAGTACAACGATTATGAGTTTTCAATCTGTTTTGCCAGGACAAATCGAGTTTATTGGATTTACCAATTATCGACGTTTATTTTCAGATAAGATTTTTTGGAAGGCTGTATCTAATAGTATCAAATATATGGTAGTCACTATTTTATTTTTAATTCCATTTCCAATGTTATTTGCTTTTTTTATTGATAAAAAAATTATGATTGGAAGAGAAGTTTTTAAGTCTATTTTTTTTCTTCCAGCATTAACTTCAGTCGTAGTAGCAGGAACAATATTTCGATTGATTTTTGGAGAACTTCCCGGTTCTTTGATGAATACAGTAATATCTGCTTTGGGTATGGCACCTATTAAATGGTTAAAGATACAAAAGACGGGTTTTGCAGCTCTTATTATATTAGCTTGTTGGAGATGGACAGGAGTCAATATGCTATATTTTCTTTCTGGCTTGAAAAATATACCAGAACAATTATATGAATCAGCTGCTATTGATGGTGCAAATGGATTTGAAAGGTTTATTTATATTACAATTCCTTTGTTAAAGCCAACTACGATTTATGTACTTACTATTAGTATTTATGCAGGATTAGCTATGTTTACTGAAAGTTATATGTTATGGGCAGGCAATAATTCGCCACAAAATATCGGTTTAACTATTGTAGGATATCTTTATAGACAGGGAATTGAAAAAAATAGTATGGGGTATGCTTCAGCTGTCGGTCTAATACTTTTAATTTTTACGATGGGTATAAATTTAACTCAGCTGAGATTTACAGGAGTTTTAAAAAAGGAGGAAGAGTGATATGAAAAACGAAATAGATGTATTTTCAACTCAAGAAAACAAAAAAATCAATCAGACTCAATTTCCAATAAAAACGACAAAAAAAAATATAACGGCCATTCGTATTTTTTTATTAATCTTTTTTATCATACTCTCGGTTTTGATTCTTCTTCCTTTTTATGCAATTTTATTAGCCTCTTTTAAACCGGGAGGAGAATTAATTCGACATGGATTAAATTTACGTATTCAATCAGATATTTTATCTTTAAATAACTATCGATTTTTATTTACGGGAGAACATTCTTATTTTACATGGTTTAAAAATAGTATGGTACTTACTATATTACAAGTAATATGTACACTAATAGTTAGTGCAACCGTAGGTTATGGTTTTGCTGTTTATGATTTTAAATTGAAAATACCTCTTTTTATTTGTGTATTACTTATTATGATGGTTCCTTTCGAAATTTTAATGCTTCCTTTATATCAACAAACAATAAAAATGAATTTAATTAATACAAAGTTAGGAATTCTTCTTCCTTTTATGGCAAATTCATCGATTATTTTTTTCTTTATACAATACTTGACCGGAATACCACGTGATATTATTGATGCAGGAAGAGTAGACGGTGCAACAGAGTATGGAATTTTTTTAAGGTTAATTCTTCCTATTATGAAACCAGCTTTTGCGGCTATGGGAATTTTAGCAGGTATGAATAGTTGGAATAATTTTTTATGGCCGTTATTAGTTTTTAGGGAATCAGAGAAGTTTACTCTCCCTATAGGATTAAATACATTACTTACGCCATATGGTAATAATTATGATTTACTTATTGTAGGTTCTTGTTTTTCTATTCTTCCTATCTTTATTTTATTTTTATGTTTTCAACAATATTTTATTGAAGGTATGACAGCAGGAAGTATTAAAGGGTAGTGATTTTTGTATGCAAGTAATACTTATTATATATTTGTTCTTGTTTTGGTTTTAACGTGTAACTTAAAAAATAAATAGGCTATGAATTTTTAAAATGAAAGAATCAAGAAGAGGAGGAATATTATGAAGTTATTTATTGATACAGCGAATGTAGAAGATATTAAAAAGGCTAATGATATGGGAGTGATTTGTGGTGTCACTACGAATCCTTCTCTCATTGCCAAAGAAGGGCGAGATTTTAAAGAGGTAGTAACCGAAATTACAACTATTGTAGATGGTCCCATTAGTGCAGAGGTTATTAGTTTGGAAACAGAGGGAATGGTTAGGGAAGCAAGAGAATTAGCTAAACTTCATTCTAATATTGTTATTAAAATACCAATGACAATAGAAGGCTTAAAGGCAGTTAAAATTCTTAGTAGTGAAAACATTAAAACAAATGTTACTTTAATTTTTTCTGCTGCTCAAGCTTTATTAGCAGCTAGAGCAGGTGCTACTTATGTAAGTCCTTTTTTAGGAAGATTGGATGATATAGGAAATGAAGGAATGCGATTGATTGAAGAGATTGTAGATATCTTTAATATTCATCAAATTTCTACAGAAATCATTGCAGCCAGTATTCGTCATCCTATTCATGTAATTCAAGCTGCTCGTTTAGGAGCTCATATTGCTACGATTCCTTATAAAGTAATTGTGCAAATGACAAAACATCCTTTAACAGATATGGGTATAGAACGTTTTTTAAAAGATTGGGAAGGAGTAAAAAATCTATAGATTTAAAATATATATTATTATTAATGAGGAGGTAGCAAGATGAAAAAGGCAAAGATTATAGTAGATAAAAGAGAAAGTATTGCTCCAATTGATAATAGAATTTATGGTTCTTTTATTGAGCATTTAGGTAGGGCAGTGTATACGGGGATTTATCAACCAGGTCATCCAACAGCTAATGAAAAAGGATTTCGACAAGATGTAATTGATTTAGTTAGACAGCTTCGTGTTCCTATTATTCGATATCCAGGTGGTAATTTTGTTTCTGGTTATCGATGGGAAGATGGGGTAGGTCCTGTAGCAAAGAGACCCAAAAGATTAGAATTAGCTTGGGGGGTAATTGAGCCTAATGAAATAGGAGTGAATGAATTTTCGGATTGGCTAAAGGAAGTAGGATCAGAAATGATGATGGCTGTTAACTTGGGTACTAGAGGTATGGAAGCAGCTCAAGATTTATTAGAATACTGTAATCACCCATCCGGTACTTATTTTAGTGATCTTCGTATTCAACATGGTTACAAAGAGCCTCATCATATTAAAACCTGGTGTTTAGGAAATGAAATGGATGGACCTTGGCAAATTGGTCATAAAACGGCCGAAGAATATGGACGTTTAGCTTGTGAAACAGGAAAAGTAATGAAATGGGTAGATCCAACTATAGAATTAGTAGCATGTGGTAGTTCTCATAAGGATATGCCTACCTTTGGAACTTGGGAAGAAACAGTATTAAATCATTGTTATGAGCAAGTAGATTATATTTCATTACATCAATATTATGGTTATGAAAATAGTGCTCATGATACGCAATCTTTTTTATCTAAAGGATTTGAAATGGATCAATTTATTAAAAATGTAGTATCTATTTGTGATAGTGTAAAGGCTAAGAAAAAAGGGAAAAAAGATATTCATCTATCTTTCGATGAATGGAATGTTTGGTATCATTCCCACGAACAAGATCGAAAAATAGAACGTTGGACTTTTGCACCTCATCAATTAGAAGATATTTATTTCTTTGAAGATGCTATTTTGGTAGGATCAATGCTTATTTCATTAATTAAAAATGCTGATCGGGTAAAAATAGCATGTTTAGCTCAATTAGTTAATGTGATTGCTCCTATTATGACAGAAAAAGATGGAACAGCTTGGTGTCAAACTATTTATTATCCTTATATGCATGCATCCTTATATGGACGAGGTATAGCATTAAATACAGAAATTCAGTCACCTAAATATTCGTGTGTTCAATTTAGTGATATAGACCATATTGATTCTGTTGCTGTATACAATGAGGAAAAAAGCGAAGTAAGTATTTTTGCAGTGAATCGACATCTGGAAGAAGATGTAGAAGTCGAAATCGATCTTAGAAGTTTTGATAATCTTTCTATTATAGAAGAAATNTTGTATGAGAATCATGATATTAAAGCTACGAATAGTGCAAATATCAGTCAAAATATTATTCCTAAGAAAGTGAATAAAGCCAAGATTGAGAATGGTAAAATTATTACCGTTATGCCAAAAGTATCGTGGAATGTTATTCGACTAAAAATAAACTAAGGTAAAAAAATATTGACATAAGTCTATATATTACAAAAGGTTATATATTTAATAAAATAACAAAGGGAAAGAGATATAATATATCTCTTTCCCTTTGTTATTTCATAGATTAACGGTTTAAATGAGAATATTTTATTTTTCTTTAATTTTTTCAGTTTTATTTTTCTTATTTTCTTGAATCTTTTCTTTTCTTAATTCCATTTGCTGAGTTTGTTGAGATGCATAGTAACGGTCTCTCCATTTTCTTCCTTCTTGTTGTAATTGTTTTGCAAAGTGATAAAGTTCATTATATTGTTTGGTGATATTTTCTTGCATTTCTTTTAATTGTTCATTTTCATCTTTGATATTTTTAAATTCTTCATTTTCTAAGTTTGCTTTTGGATTATTAGTAAAAGTATATTGAGATAAATAAAGTTTTAATTCTTTATTAGGTGCAATATAAGGATGTAAATGATCCATATCTAATTGAGCTAAAATACAACAAATAGGATGAGGTGAAAAAACACCATAAACTTCATTGCAACGTAACCATTTTTTTAAATGTTGTAGTGGATGAATATAGTGAAATAACGTAAAAGAAGAATCCTGTAAAGAAGTTTTTTGAGGAGTACTAAAGGCTTTTCCTTCGTTAAAAAATAGAATCATTTTGCAAGTGTTTTGCTCTAACCAATGAACCCATAGCCCTTCTCGATAATAAATAAAAAAAGGTTTTATAGCATAGGCGCAAGAATACAATAATTGGGTATGAGTATTTTGATTTTGTAAAGAATACAATTGATATTGTCCATATTTTTCTTGAACGTACAGAATGTAAATGCTGCCAGAAGGATGAAGTAAAAGATGACAGTGGATTAAAGGAAAAGAAGATTGAATCAATATCTTAGGAGGTTGCCATTCTTGAATAGAAGAGTCATAAATATGTAATTGCAGAAAATATTGTTGTTCTTTTTTAAAAATAGATAATATATATATCTTATTTTGATGTACATAACAACTATAACTTGTACCGAGAATAGGAACTGTTCCTAAAGCATGAGGAACGCTTTGATGAGAAGAAGAGATACAATGATGAATCAATTCACTTTTATTGGTTTTTGGATGAAGCGCATTATAAAATAAATGAAGTTCATTTTTGACAAAACATGCATATAAATTACAAATCTGGTATTGCTTTTTTCGATCATCCAGTATAATATCTTCTTGGATATTAGAAAATAGAGATTTTATATGAATGATTTGTTGTTTTGTATTTTTATAAATAACATGAATATTTTGTTGTTCGTCTATAGTAGCAGTATATTCATCTAAACTATTGTTAGCAATACTAATGGTACGAGGATTAGGATTTTCAGTAAAGATTCGATAACATAATCCGTTACGGGAAATATGATCAATCAAACAGAGTGTATTATCTTCATTACGAATAAGATAGNCCATAATTTGCCTCCTTACTTTATGTATTTTACTTTACATATATATGTATCTATTTTGTAAATATGAATTTTTTTGGCTTAGAGTAACACATTGGACAATTCTAACATAGGATATAGTGAGTCTATAAAAAAGGAGGTTTATCATTATGAGCATAAATAGAAGAAGCTGTAAGAAGGAAAATCAAGGTTTATTTTTTCAAAGACCATTANCTGGAAGTTGTCCTGTTTGTGATACTGATGCTATCGATCCCGCTAGTGATGCTTGTATTTGTCCACCATTAGGAGAACCTAATAACTTAACGATTGTGGCTCCTGTTGTATTTGATGAATGTGGTATTAATCTTTGTCAAGTGATAGAATTACCAGAATCTATATTAGCACAAGAAAATGTAGATACTATCGAATTAAAAGTAATTGATATTGATTTTAATATTTGTGATGGTAGTTCATCGGTACAAACATTAACTAGACGACCTAATTGTGTTAGAGTTTTTTTAACAGATATTACGATAAGTTTAGTAGCTAGATTATTAGATATTAATTGTCGAGTATTGGATGAGGTTTGTTTTGAAGTGGATTTCTTACCATCGGATGATCAANATCCCGGTTTTGATCCTCAAACTAACCCTACTTCCATTAGCGTTGATTTATATACCCCTTATGGTGTATCATATTGCTCTCTTGAAAATTGTGGTGAAGCAACGATTAATTTCTTAGGATTTATTGAAGAAGATGGACGAAATAATGATTTACGACAAGGTATTGGTGCTCAAGCATTAGCGAAGATAGTAAATTTAGATTTAGAATCTGGTTTAGCAGCTGTAGGTCTTACGATTTATTTTAAAGTGATTTACTTTGTACAATATAAAATTCCTCATAAGGGACTTTGTGTACCTCCTAAATGCTTACCTGCTGAAGAAGCAGCAAGTGCATGTATTGAATTCGTAGAAGGAGATTTATTAGAACAAAGTATTCAACCATTAGAATTATGCTGTCCACCTAAAACAATTTGTTCAGGTAGACGTAAACCAGTAACAGATCCTACACCAGCTAATCCTTGTGATTAATGATTATAAAAGACAGTTGCTTTAGCTTTATCTAAAGCGACTGTCTTTATCTTTGCTTTTTATTAGGGAATGAAGATACCATGACCATAGCTATGGCAATGACACCTGCAATTTGCAACGTAGAGATACCATAAGTAGCAGCACCAACTAAATCATTATTTATAATGGCAAACATAGTTCGATACATACCAGCACCAGGAACTAAAGGAATGATGCCAGAAATCAGAAATATAGTTACGGGAACTTTTCTGATTTTTGACATGCTACGAGAAAAAATAGCAACGGTTAAGGCGCCTAAAAAACTAGCTAAAACAGGTGAATGAATACTTTGTATGCAACATAAATAAATAAACCAACCGATGGCTCCACCTAAACCGCAAAAAATCAAATTTTTCTTTGCAATATTGAAAATAATAGAAAAGAAAATAGTGGCAAAAAAGGCACTCATTGTTTTTACAATCATGGCATTGAACCTCCTGTTATTAATAAAAATATTTTTAAAACAATTCCAACACCAGTAGCAATAGAAATAGCAATTAAAAAGGCTTCTGTAGCTCTTGAATTTCCAGCTACTAAATCTCCTTGAATTGTATCACGAATGGCGTTGGTGATAGCCACTCCAGGTACAAGAGGCATAATAGAACCAATAATAATAGGATCAAGATGTTGTCCTAGAGGAAGGATAGAAGTAAGCAAAATACTAGTTAAACCAATACAAGCTCCACCTACTATGTTAATAAAAAAATTAGAGATTTTTTTATTAGAAAAATACAGTTGAACCATAGATAGTATGATTCCAATGATACCAGAAGCAATAAAATCACGCCAATGACCACCAAACATTAAAGTGAAAAAAGCAGAAGCTAGTCCAATTGACAAAGTTATGATAAAAGAAGAATAAGGAGGTTTTTGTTGAATTTGTTGTAATTCTTTTAAAGCTTCTGAAATTTCTAATGAACCACTTACAAGACGTCTAGAAATGTCATTAACAAGAGCTACTTTTTCTAAATTGGTGGTTCGATGTTGTACTCGTTTAATGAGGGTTATTAGTTCTGTATTAGAATCTGCTATAGTAACGAAAATACCTGTGGGAGTAACAAAGGATTCAATTATTTCAAATTCATAGGTATGTAGAATACGATTTATAGTATCTTCTACACGATAGGTTTCAGCTCCATTACGGAGCATAATTTCTCCAGCTAATAAAGCAACATGAAATAAAGAACGATGTTGCATCAATAATCACCTCGTTGATTTGCTATTATAAATTACACTTTAAAATATGATAAAGTGATAAAGTATA
>JGI24708J26588_10000274_pt2 | contig 41609 bp, 31 predicted proteins | sample BioPla1DNA2_FD_26588 | JGI IMG/M metagenome (IMG submission 26588) | reverse complement strand
ATATTGGCTGATAAAGTGTATCGCAACCGAGATAACTTGAAGTACTGCAAGGAACGCGGTATCCGAATGTCGGGTCCTAAGCTTGGGCGTCCGCCTAAGGACAAGGAATTGTATCATCAACAACTGCTAGAGGAACGGTTGGAATCCGGGGAACGCAGTGCGATAGAGTCCTCCTTTGGTGTAGGCAAACGGCGCTATGGCTTAAATTTGGTGATGGAACGGCTACAAGAAACCAGCGAAGTGACCATTCACGTCTGCGTGCTGACGATGAACCTATGGAAACGTCTGCGAGAGTTTCTTTTTGCACTGTTTCGAAAGAGCCTTTTATCGCCTTCTTGGTACAGAAAATTAGTGATGATGAACTTGCTTACAGTTTTCTTTACAGGAATAAAATTGAAAACGGTAATTGTTCAGTAGATCCTACTTATTTTAGTTTTTGAAAAGCGATTTTATTGCAGCGTTTTTTTGATTTGACAAAGTCTAGAGAAGGAGGCATAGTGACCTATGCACGCTTTAAAAGGCACAGTCAAGGGATACGAAATATTACTCTGTGGCAGCCGCTGTTTCAAGGTTCATAAAGCAATTTGCCATTTGAATCATTTCTCGGATTTGGTTCAGTAATGTCTTTAGACAATTTTGTGGAAGATTGTAATTCAGATTTGAATTAAAAAACTTGTATTCATACTTGACAATTATTCAATTATTGAATATTATAATGGAAAGACTGTAATCGGTACCAATGGAGGGATTTAAATGGCTGTTACGATTAAAGATGTTGCTCGTCACGCCGGAGTATCCGTTGCAACCGTTTCTCGCTATCTTAATAATAGTCCACTAATCTCCTTTAATTCTGCGGAGAAAGTTCGGCGTAGTATTGAGGAATTGCACTACGAACCAAATTTTTTGGCCAGAAATATGCTCACCAAGCAGTCTCAGTCAGTTATGCTACTTGTGGACAATTCCAGTCCGGATGTATTTGGTAATGATAGTTTTCTTCAGATTCAATTTGGCGTGGAGAAGGCTCTTACTGAACATGGATACTATCTGATGATAATATCCATCAAGAAAAATAATCGTTTTCAGAGCTTAAAAAAGGCAATTCTTGAAAAGCGGACGGATGGTGTTATTCTACCTGCTCAATTGGCTGAAAAACAGCTGATACATTTCCTTCAGGAGCGGGAAGTACCTTTTGTTATTATTGGACGATCTGAATTTGGAAGCTGGGTAGATATTGATAACGTGGGCGGCGGACGACTTGCTGCAAAACAGCTTATAAAATCAGGTCTCAGCGATATTTGTTTTATTGGTAACGGTGAGGAAAAGGTTTTTGTTCAGGAACGGGCTAAAGGCTTCATAGAAGCAACAGAACAATTTGGGGTGAAATCTGAAATAATAATGAATTGTTCTTCATATGCAGAGAATGGGTACAAGCTGATCAAAGAAAGGAAATGTTTTCATCAAGGGTATGTGGTCTCTGATAATGTCACAGCCTTTCAAATTCTCCAGGTCTTAAAAGATAAGGGTATTTCTGTTCCGGAGGAAGTTCAGATCATATCATTTGATGATGGGATTATAGCTCAATTATGTACACCGGCACTGACGGTTGTAGATATTAACGTTCAGCAGTTAGGATCTCACGCTGCAAACATTCTGTACTTGCAACTGCAATCTGGTATGCCCTTTAGTCAACAGAGTTTGCTTCCTACCAGTTTAATTCAGCGTAGTAGCAGTCGTTAATTATTTTGCCTCAAATTGTAACCGGTTATTAATGAAGAGGGAGTCTTAACCGTTTGCAAATATTGTTAATAACTACTATTTTACGAGGAGGTTTTATTATGAAGTTTAGTCAACAGAGTTTGCTTCCTACTAATTCAGCTTAGCAGTGGACGTTATTTTTTGTTTCAAATTGTAACTGGTTACAATAAAGAGAGGGCAACCTTAACTGTTTGCAAATATTGTTAATAACAACTATTTCATGAGGAGGTTTTATCATGAGGAAAATGTTTTCTGTTCTAATCGTGTTGGTCGTTACGATGAGTCTTGTGTCTTCTGTGTTTGCGGAAACTGAACTAAAATTCTGGCACACCTATAGCGACGGTGAGGAAAAAGTGTTTCTTGAGCAGGTTCTTCCTATTTTTGAAGCAGCCAATCCAGACATTAAAGTAAATGCAATCCGTATGCCATACGAAGGACTAAATCAACAAATTATTACTGCTGTAGCAGGGGAAGTAGCACCTGACTTGGTACGTATGGATATCACGTGGGTTGCTCAATTTGCAAAACTCGGTGCTTTAATTTCTGTCGATCAAATGGAAGGTTTTGATGCAATTCTGGCAGATGCATTACCTGGTCCAATGGCGACTACCATCTATAAAGACGAGCATTATGGCATACCAATGAATACAAACACGACCACAGGCGTATTCAATCTTGAACGTTTAAAGGAACTTGGTTTTGATGCCCCGCCTGCAACACTTGATGAACTACTGGCTGCTGCGGATCGTGCTGATCCGTCAAACGAGAAATGGTTGTTCGCTGTCCAGGGATCTTTTAGCTGGGCCATGCTGCCGTTCATCTGGACCCTTGGCGGATCAATCACGGATAATGCCTTTACAACTTCTACGGGATACTTAAACGGTGAAGCCACTGTAAATGCTCTGGAAACAATTAAGAGCTGGCTGGATCAGGGAATCATTAGCTCTTGTGTTTTAGGTGAGGAGCCTGGTACATGGGGAGGAATTGAAGCAGGTAATTATGCTATGGTTATCGAAGGACCTTGGTTTTACAGCGTTGGAGAAGCAAAGCCGAATTTCCCGTCAAGTACTATTCCTTCTGTAGATGGTAGGAGTATTTCTATTGTTGGTGGTGAAAACCTTGTAATGCTCAAGGGAACAAAGCATCAGGAAAAAGCATGGGAATTTATGAAATACATGTTGAGTCCGGAAGCGCAGCTTCCCATGGTTAATGCCGGCATGATTCCTACAATGGCAAGCAACCTTAACAAGGTTGACACTTCCGAATCTCCTTGGATGGATGCGTATCTGGAACAGCTTAAAACAGCAGCTCCGCGTACTCCTTCTGCAGAATGGCCGTCAATTGAAGAAATCTTGAACACGACATTTGAAAGTATCTTGCGTGGAACAATTTCCGCACAAGATGGACTTAATACAGCCGCTGCGCAGATTGATGAACTGCTTGCCAAGTAAACCAACAATGATCGGAGAGAAAGGGCTTCCTTTCTCTCCAATCTCAATGCTTCAAAGGAGGTATATTATATAATGTGCAAAGGAATCAGGCAATGGTGCCAAGCGCTTCCGTTTATTGGACCTGCACTAATCTTGTTAGGAGTCTTTGTTTTATACCCATTGGCGCGGAATATTCATATCAGTTTTTCAATATATGATATTTTGGCAGATTCAATAACTGAATCAGTAGGTTTCAGTCATTATCAAGCCTTATTTCAAAACAGTAAATATCTTTTGGCTTTAAGAAACACTCTTCTATACACATTGATCACTGTTCCTGGCCAGATGTTCTTTGGATTGGTTCTTGCTTGTTTGATTAATCATATTAAGCGAGGTCAAACCATTTTTAAGGTAATTGCCTATCTCCCGGTTCTTACCAGCTGGGTTATTGTTTCCCTGATATTCCGATACATTTTTATGTCAGGTAAAGGAGGCTTGATTAATTATGTGCTGATGCAAATAGGACTCATTTCCACGCCTGTTGCATGGCTACAGAATGAATGGACTGCCAATTTGGTACTGTGGTTATTTGGCATCTGGAAAGGTGTAGGTTGGGTCATGATCATATACCTTGCAGCTCTACAGGGAGTTTCCAGAGATATATATGAAGCAGCACAAATTGACTCAGCAAATTCGACCCAGATTTTTTTCCGCATTACCATTCCAATGGTAAGAAATACTACATTATATCTACTGACAGTTTTGACCATTGGAGCCTTTGGTGCATATATTCATGTTATGATGATTACTGAAGGCGCACCTCTGGGCACGACAAATGAACTGATGAACTTTATGTACGATACAGCATTTTCAAGGTATGACTTTGGATCTGCTGCTGCACAGAGCGTTCTCATGGGTTTGATGATATTTTTGCTGACACTTGTTCAGCGAAAAGTCACCACTGAAACTATCAATTAATGGAGGCGCAACATGAAAAAAATGAATGTTGTGCGTGTTCTAAAAAAGATACCATTCTGGATTTTGCTCATGGCTTTTATGGTATCTGCGCTAATTCCTTTCTTGTATATGTTAGCGACTGCAATGACTCCTCAGGCTTATACGCTCCCGTATCCTCCGATCTTATTTCCGCAAAGCTTATACTTAAATAACTTTGTAGAGGCATGGAGCTCAAATCATTTCTCTGATTATTTCCTAAACAGCGTATATGTTTCTGTGCTATCAACAGTTTTAATAATTCTTGTTTCTTCGCTTGCAGGGTATGGATTTGCCAGGATGAATTTCCCAGGCAAGAATGTGTTGTTTCATTTGCTCATGTTCAGCATGATGGTTCCAACCCTTACAAATCTGGTCTCTCAATTTCTGTTAATTAAAAACATGAAGCTCATGGATACATATCTCGGATTAATCCTGACTTATCTTGGCACGGGAATTGCTGCAAACACTTTTTTCCTTAGAAGTTGTTTTCTGTCAATTCCTCATGCGTTGGAAGAATCGGTGGTTATAGATGGTGGATCTCACTGGACAATATGGTTTCATATTGTGATGCCGCTTTCTGCCCCTGCGGTTGGTACATTCGCAATTATGGCTTTTTCTAATGTATGGGATGAGTTTTTATATGCTTTGACGATTATTAAAAGCCCCAATAAACGTACGCTTCCTATCGCGTTGAAAATGTTCCAAGGCCAGAATCTTAATAACTGGAGTCTCATTTTTGCTGCATCCATTATCGCGCTTCTTCCGATTCTCTTTGTCTATATTATTATGCAAAAGCAGCTTATTCGTGGCGGAATCATGGATGGAATGCTAAAGGGATAAACATGAAAGCAATACATTTTCCACAAGCCCCATGGCTCTTATCCAGTAACCCAACATATTTTACTATAAGAGTGTGGGTAAAAACTGCAGCATTTTCTTCAATTACACTTTACTATAGTGACCCGTACAATTATGCTCCTGAAACAAACAAGAATCTTCAATGGAAAGTATCAAAGATGGAATTGTTAATAACGGTCTATGATTATGATGTGTGGACTTGTGACGTAGCAGTTCCGACTCATAAGCTTTCATATATGTTCGATGTATTCAGTAACGATAATGCGCATCTATGGTTTGGTAATGAAGGTCTCTTTGAGGATAAAGCCAAAGCAGGATGTTTCCGTACTAGATATTATTATGGAGAAGATAGATTGCCATCGTGGACAGGAAAATCTGTTTGGTATCAGATTTTTCCGGACAGATTTGCAGGAGCAAAATACGATGAATCGTTCTTACCAACAACTGAAAACTTCTGGGGTGGCACATTAGATGGTATCTGTGCACATATTCCATACTTAAAGTCCTTAGGTATTACAGGCTTATACCTGAATCCTGTCTTTTCCAGCCCATCTAATCATCGATATGACACACTGGATTATACATGTGTTGATGACAGACTTGGAACAAATGAAACACTTATCACTTTGGCAAATCAATTGCATCAGAACAATATGAAGCTAATGCTGGATGGTGTGTATAATCACGCAAGTAGTAAAAGCTATTTCTTTCAGGATGTAATAAGAAACGGTAGTCAATCACCTTATCTTAACTGGTTTATCATACATGATCTTGATGCAGTTATGAAAGTGCCAGAGAGCAATCTTATACCCGAGCGCATGAAAGAAAACCCGCCTTATGAGTGTTTTGCCTTTGCAGCCAACATGCCAAAATGGAATACAGATAATCCTGAAGTTCAGGATTATCTGATTCGTTCTGCTGAAATGTGGACAAGAAAGCTACATCTGGATGCATGGCGATTGGATGTGCCGGATGAAGTTAGCCCTACTTTTCTCCGTTCCTTCAGGAGAAGAATGCGTATGATTAATCCAGAAATACTTATAGTTGGAGAAATATGGACTGATCCATGTCCATGGACACAGACAGGACTTTTCGATGGTACTATGGATTATCCGTTGTATGATGCTATCTCCAGATTTCTATTAAACTCAACGATAGACGCTTATGAGTTTTGTAATCTGATCAAAAAACGGCAAGCAATAATGACACCGGCGATGCTCCAAAACCAGATGCTGTTTCTTGGCAATCATGATCTTCCAAGGTGTTTAACAATCGCGAATGGAAACATCGAGAAGATAAAAGCAGCGTGGCTGTTCATATGTATATTAGATGGAGAAGTGAGTTTGTATTATGGTGATGAGTTTGCTATGACCGGAGGGGCAGATCCAGCGAATCGAGGCGTAATGAACTGGGGGACGAAATCCGATGCATTCATTATGAATAATTACATAAAGCAAACAATTGCGCTTCGAAGAAAAATGTTGTCTTCGCCAATAACTGACGTACACATAGATGCTCTCACTACTGAAACTGTGATAATAAGCATAACACGAGAAAACAATAAATATTATCTTTACCTTAGTAATAGCGTCATGGATGATGTTAAACATTCGAAAACTGGAGGTACAATTGTTTTACGTGGAAAGTATTTTGAATTGAGGCATAAGACAATTTAGTCATCGCCGATCAGAGTAAATTGACCCAGTATCTGGAGATCACTCATCCCGCCAATCGAGCCACTGTGTTTCACAGCATGGATTATGCTGCCGCGCCTCCCGCGCTTAAGGAAGCAGGAGCTGCAAGTGAAATCATAAACGATGTACTAAGTACTCTGGAAATGAATGATGTTTCAGATGAGGAAGCTCTGAATGATATTCAAGAACAGTTGAAGAAACAGGTTTACTGTAGTTATTGTATTAATAATCACTTAAAAGGAGAGGTTTTGCCTCCCCATATTATAATAAATCATAGGGGGAAATTTTAGTGCAATATCAGGTTACGGGAAATGAGTATATATCCCTTCCGAAAATTCGTGAGAGTGACGGCGCCATTGAACAGATATCATTTATGTATATGTCGCTCAAAAGCATGCTTGAGATGAAAGGCGATGATTATTTCATAAAGCCATACATTATTTGTGATGGAGAAAGGCTTAGCCTTTGTCCTGTATGGGAGCGAAAGCATTTTTGGATACCTTCATTCACTAATAATCAAAGGGGAATTTCCTTTCGCTGTACATATTTAACGCCTATTGAGGAGAGAGGCTTTGGGATAAGGCTTGAGGCGAAAAACGAAACTGTAAGCTGTAAGGAAATAACCGTGAGTGTATCGGGCGAGTGGACGCAAACTCTACATACAGTAAATGAAAGCATAGAATTATCGACTGGCAGAAAACACAAGAAATCTACTTGGAATAATATGTTTGTATTTCAGCAAGTACCTGGCATTCCGCTGATGGCTTTTGCGCCCATAGTGGGGGATAATCAGCCTTTTAGCGAAATAGACCAAGGTGCAAATTGGGTGCAGGACGGTTTTTCCTACTCAATTTATAAAACCTGCACCTTACAACAGAATGAAAGCTTTAAGCTGGATATTTTCTTCGGTGTAGGCTATGAAGAAGTTGCTGCTGCAACATCAGCGCTAAAAATGCTGCGCCATGGTTTTGATGCCATGCTACATAAAACCGAAAAATGGCTTGCAGCGCGTGAGAAACATGTTGATTTGCGTAAAATAAATAAGATACTCAATACAAACCTTTTCTTCTGTTTGTTTTTTTCATCAGGGCGCACTATAGATACTGAGGAGCTTTGCATGGTTACCTCCCGCAGCCCCCGTTATTATGTTTCCGCCGCATATTGGGATAGGGATAGCCTCTTATGGGCTTTTCCTGCAATACTGCTTATAGACTCCGCATACGCCAAAGAACTGCTGATTTCAGTATTTAAGAAACAGGGCAGAAATTTCGGTATACATAGCAGATTTATTGATGGAACGGTACTTGAACCCGGTTTTGAACTTGATGAACTATGCGCGCCTGTAATTGCGCTTTACAGATATGTTAACCATACAAATGATTATACCATACTTGAACATTTAAAAATTGTAGATGCTCTTGAAAGTATTTTGCTAAAGCTGGAGAGCCGAAAACACCCGGAAATAGAGCTTTACAGCACATTTTTGCAGCCCACAGACGATATGCACAATTACCCATATTTAACCTATAACAATGTTCTTGTGTGGAAGACTTTTATTATTCTTAGCAAATGGTTTCGAAACCCTCAGCTTGTAAAAAAAGCTGATAATGTAAAAAAAGCCATTGAAAAGTACTGTGTACTTATCCATGAAGGTAAACAGATATTTGCTTGGTCTGTTGATTTGTTGGGTAATTGGGATATATACGATGAGCCGCCCGGTAGTTTGCAGCTGCTACCCTATTACGGTTTCTGTGCATTTGATGATACCGTATGGAAAAACACACAGGATTTGATACGTGATAAGCGTTATCCTCTATCATTTGCTAGTCATAGGATTGCTGAAATAGGCTGCAAACATGCTCCGCACCCTTGGATACTTTCAATATGCAACAGTTTGCTCTCTGGTTATGCTGATGATGCAATAAAACATTTAATGCTAACCAGCATGGATAATGGCATTGCCTGTGAAAGCGTGCATGAGGACACCGGGGAATGTACTACAGGCGCTGCGTTTGCCACATGTGCAGGTTTTCTTGCATATTCGCTATATTATGTACTAGGAATGAACAGCGGAAACAATTAATATATAAAGGCTATTCACAAAAACATAAAAGACAAGTAAATAGAAAAAGCTAAAGTGTGTCATACAATAAATTGCCCCCATATCGTTCGTATGATATAATAAATATCAGAAACGGAGGGATAGCATGGATAATTTCACATTTCATATACCTACAAGATTTGTGTTTGGCAAATCTGCGGAAATGCAAACAGGAGAAAAGCTTAAGGAGCTTGGGCTTAAAAATGTGCTTATAGTGTACGGTACGGGCTCGGTAGTGCGTTCAGGTCTTTTGGATAGGGTTAAAGAATCTCTAAAAAATAACGACATAAGCTTTATGGAGCTTGGGGGCATAGTGCCAAACCCTGTTGATGGACCCGTATACGAAGGTATTCGCATAGGTAGGGAAAACAATATAGACTGTGTACTTGGGCTTGGCGGTGGCAGCGCGCTGGATACTGCAAAGGCCATAGCAGTAGGCATACCCTATGATGGAGATTTCTGGGATTTCTATATGGATAAAGCTACTGTTGAGGAAGCGCTGCCTGTAATTTCAGTGCTCACTATCGCCGCTGCAGGTAGTGAAAGTAGCAAGAGTAGCGTAATAACCAAAGAGGATATACCGCTTAAGAGAGGGCTTAATACCGAAAAAATACGCCCCGTGTTGGCTATTCTTAACCCTGAGCTTACTTATACTGTGCCTGCAATACAAAAGGCGTATGGCATTGCCGATATGATGGCGCATATATTTGAGCGCTATTTTACAAACACTAAGGATGTACTTTTAACAGATGAGCTATGTGAAGCGGTGCTAAGAACAATGATAAAATCCGGCTCAAAAATGTTATTTAATTCTCAGGATTATGCTTCACATGCGGATATTATGTGGGCAGGCACACTCGCACATAATGATACTTTGGCAACCGGAAGGCAACAGGATTGGAGCTGTCACGGTATAGCACACGGAATTTCCGCACGCTTTGGCGCAGCTCATGGCGCTACGCTTGCTGTGCTATTCCCTTTCTGGATGAAGCATCAGCTACACCATGATGTGGAACGCTTCTATCGCTTTGCTGTAAAGGTTATGGGCATAGATGAGCAGGAAGACCATGAGGCGGCTGCTATAGAAGGTATAGATAAGCTGCGTACATTTTTTGATTCCTTGGGTCTTCCGCATTCCTTAAAGACATTTGGTGTAACGGAAGATGCTTTGCCTGAACTAGTTGACGATGTAAAACTGAACGCAGAGGACAAGATAGGCTTCTTTAATCCGCTCGGAAAAGAAGATATATTAGCTATATACAAAGCCGCTCTTAATTAGAACCGTCTTTCTGCGAAAAAATCATTAAGCAATTTGGCGCATTCTTTTTCGAGTATGCCGCCTATCACTTTAACATTTGATGAAAACGCTGGGTCTTCCGGTAAGCAATATAGGCTTCCACAGCAGCCGTATTGCTCGTCAAACGCGCCAAACACAAGGGTGTTTATACCTGATAGCATTATAGCTCCTGCACACATAGGGCAGGGCTCCAGCGTTACATAAAGCATGCAGCCAGTAAGTCTTCTTGTACCAAGTTTTTGTGCGGCATATTCTATAGCCAGCATTTCCGCATGTGCGGTAGGGCTGCCTAGTTTCTCCCTTCCATTATGGGCGGCGGATATTACTTTTCCATCTTTTACTATGACAGCGCCTATAGGTACATCATCGCCTGATTTTTTTGCTTCATCTATTGCTAGTTTCATCCATTTTTCATGAACCATACTATCCCTCCGTTTGGAGCATTTTAACACATTATTGAAAGGAGTTCACCTATGACAAACGAAGTTCTAAACACAATTTCAAAAAGGCGTAGCCATAGAAGCTATGCAGATACACAAGTTACTGATGAGCAGCTTAAAAAAATATTAAAGGCTGCAATGGAATCTCCATCCGCTGTAAACCGTCAGCCTTGGCATTTCACAGTAGTGCAGGATGCAGATGTATTGCAACGTATACATGAGGCGGCAAAATCAGTCGCTATAACCAGAGAGGATTGCAGCCCTAGGTATAAGGACGATTCTTTTCAGATTTTCTATAATGCACCTACTGTAATATTTATTTCCGCGGACGATTCTAGATATGCGCAGATAGATAGTGGAATTGCTGTGCAAAATATTGCGCTTGCCGCTGAAAGCCTTGAGCTTGGAAGCGTAATACTTGGTCTTCCCCGTGATGCTTTTTTCAGCGATGAAAAAGAAGAGCTAGAAAAAATACTCGGCTTTCCTGAGGGTTACAGCTTTACAATAGCAATATCCATAGGCACACCCACGGATGATAAACCTGCTCATCCACAGAAAGAAGGGAAAATCTACTTTGTAAAATAATACAAATATGTTTCTATATTCCGTCATTTCATGCTATAATCCTACTGGTTTTATTTCTTTAGGAAGTAGATGGAGGTAGGAATGCTTAAAGCAAATTACAGGTTCTGCATGGTGCTTCTGGCGTTAGCTCTCTTAATCAGCATATTACCTTGTGCTGTTGCTGAGGGTACTGCGCAAATAAGCGGGCAGGTTTTCATAGACAAAGATCAGGACGGTTTTGCGGATAGCCCCGGGCAAGGTCTTAGCGGGGTAGATATTTCCCTTGTAAAATACAATAATGGCGCTGAAACCACTGTTGCTACAACCATTTCCGGTGATGGCGGCGCCTATAGTTTCCCCGGCGTAGAAAGTGGCACATACTATGTAAAAGCGCTGCTTACTGGCAATTATATAGCAACGCCTATGGTTGAAGGGGGGAGCTTTCTCCTACCAAGTTCCGGCAGCGCTACTAGAACGCCTTTGTTTAATATTGAGGGCGGAAACGCTATAAATATAAACCTTGGCGCTACACTACGCGGCGGCTCTGTTAAACTTATAGCCTTTGGCGATGAGAATGCAAACGGCGGAAGGTTTTCTTCTGAGCCGTTTATTCGCGATGCACTTGTAGAAGTGACATATGAGTATGGCGGAATGGAATATGTAATTGCTTCCGCCATGACAAATAAAGAAGGAACGGTTAATCTGCGCAATTTAAGCCCCGCTCTATACCGTATTGCAGTTACACTGCCTGACCCTTATATAATAGGGCCGCTTGGCGAAAAAATAAACACATTTTATAACTGTATAGTGCCTTCGGACTCAAATCGCGGTTTGTCGGAACCGCTTTATTTGCAAAGCGGCGGCAGTTTAGGGCTTGGCGCTGGCGGCGTACTTACAGGCAAGGCTGCCGGTTTAGTATGGCTTGATGCTAACCATAACGGTATAAAAGATGGCGGCGAGGGTGGAATTCAAGGCGTTAAGCTAGTGCTTTCAAACCCTGCTTCGGGCGTTCAAAGGGAAATAGAAACCTCACTTGATGGCAGCTATATGTTTGAGCGCTTACAAGAAGGGCAATATTCACTTAGTATTCAGCTTCCTGAAGGGTATATGTTTGCCCCTAAGGGGGAATCTGCTATAAGCTCTGCGTTTTCTAATCAAGGTTCGCTAAGTTTTAGTGTTGCTCTAGGACAAACTACAAATGTACCTTTGGTTGGCGTTGTATCGGCTTCAAGCCTTTCAATTAAAGCCTTCCATGATGAAATGCCTGATGGTATATATTCAGAAGGGGAGAGACCTTTTTCAGGCGCTGATATAAGGATTGATTGTGCAGGCGAATCTAAAAATATAGCAACAGATGAAAACGGAATAGCGTTTTTCCCGATTGTACCTACAGGCGAAGCTACAATTACTTGTACACTTCCGCAAGGACAGGTGTTCAGTGTGTCTGGCGAAGGGGAAAATGCAAATTTCCTATTCAGCGATGTCGCTTCAAGCAATTTAAGCAGAACATTTAACATAGAACCTGAAACGGATAGCAATCTATTTATTGCTGTTACATTGCCATCTTTAATATCTGGCACTGTATTTAACGACGCAAATATAAGCGGCATATACGATGAAGGTGAAGGCTTTATAGAAGGCGTAGAGATACACGCTGTAAACATGGCGGGTAATATCGTTTCAAGCACTACAAGCGATGAAAATGGCAATTATACGCTGTCTAATCTATTACCTAGTGAGTACAAGGTGCGCTTTGTGCTTAAATCCCCGTATATATTTTCTGATGCATCAAATACTGGCGCTGCAATGGAAAATAAAGTGGTACTTCAAACCCCTGAATATGGTGAAACTGAAGCTATTACACTATCTCCTGCGGAAAATTATCTAGAAGTTGATGCTGCAGTGTTTAAATCCGCACTTGTAAATGGAAGTGTGCTATTTGGATACCCTGATGAAGGTTTTTCCGGAAATTTAGGAGGGGTTGAGGGTGTAAGCGTTTCCCTTTTGGATGAGGATTTTATGCCCGTATCTGAATATACCATTGCTTCTACCGATGCAAGCGGTAATTTCTCACTAAAAGGCGCATTGCCGGGGAAATACTATCTAAGTTATAAACTTCCTGAGGGCATGGTGTTTTCGAACCCTAGGTTAGAATCAAGGGATATGGTAACGGACTCTTTTACCCTACAAAGCAGCGATGTGCGGCAGGAAAATACAGTCTACGCCGTTAAAACTTCAGATATAACTGGTAAGGTTTTTGTAGATAACGATGTTGACGGCAAATTCTCTGAAGGCGATATACCTCTTTCTGGGGATTTAATCAGCTTAACTATTGGTGAACAACCTATATTTATAGCCACAGTTGATGAAGAAGGCAACTATATTATACCCGCTCTTAGACCAGGGAAATATGGTGTTAAACTTACGCTTCCTGAAGGTTATTTAGTTGCGCTATGTGATGGCAGCCCCTTTGTGCCTGCGGTATCAAACAGCGCTATGAGTGAAATCACAGTAAACATGGGCGAAAACATAAACATAGACGCAGCAGCTTCGCCATCAGTAAGTCTTAACATTTCAAGCTTTTATGATAATAATTTAAGCGCAGCTATGGATGAAAATGATGTACCCTATCAGATGGCGAATGTGATTATTTCAAATAATGCCTTTGAAGCGGTATATGATGTTACTACAGACGAAAATGGCTTAGCCATAATACCCGCGCTCCATATAGGTGATTATTCTTTCAGTATTACGCTTCCAAATGACCATGCTGTATTTTCTCCTAAAGCTACGCCAATTAGTGGCGCATGGGAAGACACATTTAGCGTAACTGATGTTAATTCCGCACTGAATATTGCAACCGTGCAGTTTGGCGGGCTCTCGGGCGCTGTATGGAACATAGGCGGGGGCAATGAAAGCATAGCCAATGTAACTATAGAGCTATACTATGCAAACGGTACTCTTGCTGCAAAGGCGTTAACCGGCGCTGAAGGTACTTATAGCTTTACAAATATGTACCCTGGGGATTACTATATTAAATCTCAACTACATTCGGGCTATCGCTACGCACGCGCAGTTGATGCCGCTAACCGCACAAGTATAATACTTTCAGAGGGTGCAAATACTAAAGCTGAAAGCGGGCAGTCTGATGTTATTAGGCTCAGCATGGGCGAATTTAAAACAAATCAGGATATAGGCATGGGTGCCATGGGTCAACTTGGGGATTTTGCTTGGCTAGATCTTGATGGCGATGGTATGCAGGATGAGGGTGAGCCCGGTATACCCGATCTTGCTATACGCATGTATCAGTATGGTGAGCTTGCAGCAGAAACCAAAACCGACGCTTACGGCAGGTATATGTTTGATTCCCTTTATCCAGGAGAGTATACGCTTGTAGCTATTGCTCCGACGGAGCTTGTATCAACCCGCAGGCAGACGGAGTTTATATTGGTTGGAAGCATACTCCCTGAAAACCAAACGGGTGAAGTAAAGGCGGAGGGCGTTATGGTGCCGAGTAAAGCGCGTAACTTAAATGCAGACCTTGGCTTTAAGCTTGTAAACCCAGGCGTGTACCCTGCAAATATGTTAAACCTGCCTACTAAGGATTGGACCCCGCTTGTTCCCTATGAGCCGCTTAGGAGGTAGTTGCTAGGATGAAATTTTTCCGTACTTTAATATCTTTTATTGCCGTAATATGCATTACGGCAATTCCTGCATTGGCGGGCAGCGAATTTTTAATGGCAGGCTATGACCCTGAGGAACTATACCGCAATTGGGAAAGCAACCAGTTTTTTGAGAGAATGGAGGAGCGCAGCGGTATATCTTTTAATTTTAATCAGTTTAGTGATAAAAAGGCTTGGCAGGATGAACTTGTACGCTATAAATCGGGTGATAATCTGCCTGATGTGCTTTTTAAGGCGGAGCTTAGCCCTGCTATGATGATGGAGCTTTATAGCGAAGGCGTAATAATAGACCTTAAGCCATATCTAGCTGAATATGCTCCAAATCTATGGAAATTATTAAGCGATAATCCAGAGTATATGGCTGAAACCTCTCTTCCAACGGGTGAGATAGTGGCGCTACCTCATATAGATTTTATGCCTCTGCAAAACTGCATGTGGATAAATACCAAATGGCTGAGTAGGCTTGGTATATCCATGCCGGATAATAGGGAATCATTTACAGAAATGCTTCTGGCATTTAAAAATGATGACCCTAACGGTAATGGCTCCAACGATGAAATACCCTTAAGCTTTATAGGTGCCTACGACTTAAAGTATTTAGCACATGCCTTTGGTATAGTAGCGAACGACTTTAACATATACGAAAAAGATGGCAAGGCATACTTTGCCCCTCTTGATACTGAGTTCCGCAATTTTATTAAGTGGCTTAGAGAACTATACGATAATAAACTTCTAGATGAGCAGGGCTTTTTTCAGGCGGATATGCTAAGGCGCGTTACCGATGCTAAATCCACTCAAAAATATGGGGTTTTAATTTGCCCAATAGTATCCCAAGTGCTCCCACAGGAATGGTCTAAGGATTATTCTGTAATCCCACCGCTTGAATATAATGGCGAAAGAATATACAGACGACTTTCATCGCCTGTTACAAGCGGAACATTTGCAATAACATCAAAATGTGAAAGTCCTGAAACCATGCTCAAATGGGTTGACTACCTTTATAGTTTAGAAGGGGCAATACTTGCAAGCGAAGGTGTAGAAAATATAGACTATGTAATAGATGGCGATGGTAGCTGGCGCAAGACCGCAAGCGCCCAGAGCGCGGATTTTCTATCAAGAACTGCGATCACCACTGGCGCCGCTCCTCCCGGGATTACATCTACCAGTTTTCAGGATAAGTTTTTTGATGACAATGTGAGCCATATAACTAAGCAAATAAAACTTATGAGCGATTATGTTGTAAGCGCTTTTCCGCCCATTAAACTAAGCTTTGAGCAAGAGGAAGAGCTTATCCCCATGCAGGATGAGATAGGCAGATATGTAGATGAATCTATAGCTAGATGGGTAATAGGAGAATGGGAGGTAGACGACGACAGCTTCAAAGAATTTGAAAGCGGGCTTAAAGATAGACAGCTTGAAAGCTTTATGGAATTTTGGCAGCAATTATTAGACAATGGAAAGGAAGCTAAATAGTGAATTATGATACTTTAAGGCGTAAACTTACTTCAACCGATGCCATGGCAGTGTTTAGAAGGCTTTATGGTCTTGAAAATGAGGGTTATTCTCACCAGATGACAAGATATTCTCAGCTTGTAAAGAGGCATGAGGAGATTTACAACAACGAAGATTCTCTTTGCATTATAAGCTCACCCGGACGCTGCGAAATAATTGGCAATCATACAGACCACAACAAAGGGATAGTGCTTGCCGCAGCTATAAATGTAGATGCGCTTGCCTGCGTTTCAAAGAGTGATGATAATATCGTAAGCATTCATTCAGAAGGCTATGAACCTGTAAATATAGATTTAAGCAACTTATCGCCTGTTATAGGCGAAGAGGGCACTAGCGCCTCGCTGGTTAGAGGTATAGCTTCCCGAATGGCGGAGCTAGGCTTTGAAATAGGCGGTTTTGACGCTGTTATAACATCAGATGTGCTTGGCGGCAGCGGTATATCGTCTTCCGCAGCGTTTGAAGTGCTATGCGTTTCTATTATGGATCATCTATATAACGGCTTTACTATGTCAACTCCGCTGCGCGCTAAAATTTCACAATATGCGGAAAACAATTACTTTATGAAACCTAGCGGGCTTATGGACCAGATGGCGGCTTCCGTTGGTGGTCTAGTCGCTATAGATTTTAGAAATGAAGAGCCCCAAATCACCCATCTGACACAATCGTTTGCTGAGCATGACCATGCTATGGCTATAGTTGCCCCCGGCGGTAGCCATGATGATTTAACCGATGAATACGCTTCTATACCTGAGGATATGTTAAGCGTAGCAAGGTTTTTTAATGAGGACTGCCTTCGCAAAGTAAGGCGCGAGCAGGTACTTCATTCTATTTTAGAATTAAGAAAGTCTGTAAGCGATAAGGCTATACTTAGAGCACTGCATTTCTTTAATGAGAATGACAGGGTACAGCAGGCAGTTGAAGCACTTCAAAATGACGATTTTGAAAGCTTCCTTGACGCGCTTAACAAGTCCGGAGTTTCCAGTTGGACTATGCTTCAAAATGTTATAGTGCCAAGTGATAGCGTGCAGCCGCTTGCGCTGTCTCAGGCTTTAGCAAATGAAGTGCTTGGCACAACAGGCGCTTCAAGGGTGCATGGCGGTGGCTTTGCAGGAACTACTCTGCATATAGTGCCGAATGATAAAATACAGGTATTCAAAGAAGAGATGGACGCTGCGTTTGGCTATGGCGCTTGCAGCATTGTAGATGTACGCCCTGACGGTGCCTGCGTAGCATTTACTTAGTAAATAATATTATAAATGGGGGTAGGAAAATATATCCTATCCCTTTAATTTTTTATCTATTCTTGCTTTTCCCACAAAGTTTTAAGCATGGGATAACTTATTGCACATATAGCAACCGCTAGCAGCGTTTCAGGCAACATATAGGATATATTATATATAAGCGAGTAGTGCCAACCGGCAAGCCCGCCTTCATTTGGCCAGAGGGCATCCCATATAAGCCAGCCGGACAGGAAATGACATACAAACCGCAGAAAATAGGAAAATACTATCCCAATAAGAATGTTTAACAGTTTATTCTTGCCTATATTTTTAAATATGGAGCTTAAACCTATAACGCTGAAAGCTATTAAATAGTCAAACAGTATTATGGCTACTGCATATGTTGCGTTTGGGGCGTATGTAATGTTATTTATACCCAGTATAAGCTGTATAAGCGATAGCACGAATGCGGAAAACATTCCCCACTTTACGCCCCTTCTGTGGCTTATTAAAACAATCGGCAGCATACTACCAAAGGTAACGCTCCCGCCCATAAGCCAAGGCGAATGCAGTGTTAAAAAGGGGAGCGAAAGTATGGTTGCAATAGCAAGCAGCAAGGCCGTTTCAACAAGCCTTAGTGTGTTTTGGCGTCTGTTTTCTGTTTTAATCATAATATTTCCTTTCTTTTGTCCGTAGAAAAGGAAAATGCTTTGCGGAAAGCAAAGCATATAATTTAACTTTTCTTTCCTACGCCGGCATTACCCGGATCAGGTTCTAGGGTTCCGAGCTTAGCTCGATCTCAGCCGAATAAATTCAGCACCCCGCTAATATATAGCAATTTAATTATATCAGAGGAATTGCATTTGTCAAACATCTTAAAAAGGAGCTCATACAAGCGCTTATTTTACAAGGTTTTTGTAAAATGCTATAATTATTCGGATTATTTTGTGGGCATATCCACAAGTTAAGGAGTATTATGGCACAGGAATATACATCGCAGAATATACAGGTACTTGAAGGCTTAGATGCCGTGCGCCTTCGCCCGGGCATGTACATTGGTACTACCGGCTCTAAAGGTATGCACCATCTACTATGGGAAATTGTAGATAACGCAATAGACGAAGCTAGCAACTCTTACGCAAGTGAAATATCCGTAACACTGCACAGCGACGGTTCGTGTAGCGTATGGGATAATGGCAGGGGCGTTCCGGTTGATATGCATCCGGAGCTAAAAGTACCCGGCATACAGGTAATATATACACGCCTTCATGCGGGAGGCAAGTTCGGTCAAAACAACTATGAGTATTCAGGCGGTCTACATGGTGTGGGCGCTGCGGCGGTAAACGCGCTTTCAAAATGGATGGTAGTAGATAGCTTTAGGGATTGGGAACACCACCGTATGCGCTTTGAAACCGTAATTGGTAAAGATGGTAAACTACACGCAGGGCAGGTTGTAGGGGGTCTTGAAAAGGTGGGTAATACCAGAAAACGTGGAACCCTTGTGCGCTTTTTACCTGACCCTGCTGTTTTTGAAGATGTACGCTTTAATGAGGAAAATATTATTAGGAGACTTCGTGAGTTGGCTTACCTTAATAAGGGAATAAATATTAGCTTTTTAGATGAAAGGGATAGCGCCAATAAGTACGAAGAAAGTTTCCAGTATGATGGCGGCATAGCGGACTATGTTAAATACCTAAATTCAGATAGAGCTACCCTGCATGATGAGCCCATAATGTTATCCGGCGCTAAGGATGATGTACTGTGCGAAGCTGCCTTACAGTATACTACGGAATATTCTGAAAACTTGTTTTCATATGTAAACTGTATACCTACAAGTGAAGGCGGTACGCATGAAACGGGCTTTAAGGCTGCTCTTACAAAAGCCCTTAACGAGTACGCAAGGCGTATAGGCACACTTAAAGAGAAGGACAATAACCTTTCAGGTGAGGACTTTAGAGAGGGTCTTACTTGCGTACTCAACATAAAGGTTAAAAACCCTCAGTTTGAAGGGCAGGTTAAAGGCAAGCTGGGAAATACTGAAGTACGCCCTGCTATAGAAGCTATAATATCAAATGAGCTCACCCTGTTTTTAGAGCAGCTTAGCAATAGCGAGCTTGCAAATACTATTGTGGAAAAATCTATAAAAGCCGCAAAAGTTAGAGAAGCTACGCGCAAGGCGAGGGAAGTTGCACGCACAAAGAATGAAATCGAAGCGGCTCCCCTTGTAGGCAAGCTTTCAAGCTGTACCGGCAGAAAACCGGAAGAAAATGAACTCTTTATAGTTGAGGGAGATAGCGCAGGCGGAAGCGCAAAACAGGGGAGAGATAGGCGTTTCCAAGCGATATTGCCGCTTCGAGGTAAGCCGCTCAATGTGGAAAAGAAAAGGCTTGACCAAGTGCTGAATAATGAGGAGTTTAGGTCTATAATAACTGCCCTTGGCACCAATATAGATGAATCTTTTGATATAGATAATTTAAAATACCACAAGGTTATAATACTCTCCGACGCAGACCAAGACGGAGCGCATATACGGGCGATACTGCTAACTTTTTTCTTCCGCTATATGAAAGACCTTATACTAAACGGCAATGTGTATATAGGGATGCCGCCTTTATACCTTGTTAAAACAGCGAATAAATCTCGCTATGTGTACGACGATAAGGAGCTTAGCAAGATTACCTCAAAGCTTAAGAATTACACCTTGCAGCGCTATAAAGGCCTTGGTGAAATGAACCCCGAACAGCTTTGGGATACCACTATGAACCCCGCAAGCCGCAAGCTGCTTAGGGTGAGCATAGAGGATGCCGCAAGGGCGGATAGGCTTATAAGCGTACTAATGGGCGATAAGGTTGAGCCTAGGCGCAACTATATAAGCAAATACGCAAATTTCGATAGACCTGATAACTTTTTGAGCTAAACTAGAGGTAAATAAATGACCGATATAGAAAAGAACGAAGATATTATTATAGCCCCACTTGAGGAAGTGCTCCACAACAGTATGATGCCTTATGCTGAATATGTAATAATGGAGCGCGCTCTGCCTAGAGTTGAGGACGGCTTAAAACCCGTACAAAGAAGGATACTCTATACCATGCAGGAGCTTGGTATAACTCCTGATAAACCTCATAGGAAATGCGCTCGTATAGTGGGCGATTGCTTGGGTAAATATCATCCTCATGGGGATAGCTCTGTTTACGATGCGCTTGTGCGACTTGCTCAGCCCTTTTCGCTTAGGAATACTCTGGTTGATGGGCATGGTAACTTCGGCTCAATAGATGGTGACAGCGCTGCTGCTATGCGCTACACGGAAGCTAGAATGACCCCTCTTGCCCTTGAAATGCTCAGGGATTTAAATAAGGATACAGTACCCTTTAGGCTAAATTTTGACGATACATTAAAGGAACCCGATATACTTCCCTCAAGGTTTCCAAATGTAATGGTAAACGGCGCTTCCGGTATAGCGGTAGGGCTTGCTACAAATATCCCTACCCACAACTTAAGGGAAACAATAAACGCCTGTATATACTATATGGAAAATCCCAATGCTACTCTTGATGAAACAATGGAGATACTGCCTGCGCCCGATTTTCCGACAGGCGGACAGCTTATTGACACCCCTGAAATAAGAGAGGCATACGAAACCGGTAGAGGCAAGCTTACCTTAAGGGCTAAAGTGCATGTTGAGAAAGGTAGAGCTGGTAGGCACCTTCTTTGCATAACCGAAATACCCTATCAGGTGAATAAAGCGCAGATGCTAGAAAAAATACTCAAGCTATCAAATGAAAAAAAGGCTGCGCTCGGCTCTATATACGATATACGGGATGAGTCGGATAGAACGGGTCTTAGGGCTGTAGTAGAGCTTAAAAGAGATGCAGACCCTCTGCTTGTGCTAGGTTATTTATACAAATACAGCGACTTACAGGTAACATTTGGCGTAAACATGGTTATGATAGCCGAAGGAAAACCCCAGCAGCTAGGTTTGATGGAAGTAATCAAACACTATGTAGCCCACCAAAAAAATGTTGTAACAAAGCGTACTCAGTTTGACCTTGAACAAGCAAAGTCAAGGGCGCATATACTTGAAGGGCTTATAAGAGCTGTTGATAATCTGGATGAGGTAATAGCCCTTATACGAAGCTCTAAAAACGGTAAGGAAGCTAAGGAACGCCTGATGGAGCGCTTTGCCTTTACGGCAGTTCAAGCTCAGGCAATACTGGATTTAAGGCTTCAAAGGCTTACCGGTCTTGAAATACTGGAACTTAGAAAAGAGTACGAGCAGATACTCGCCAAAATTAAAGAGCTTGAGCTTATACTTAAGAGCGAAAAGAAACTCATCTCCGTTATTAAAAAAGAGATGAAAGCAATAGCTGACGAATTTGGCGATGATAGGCGTACCGAAATAGTAAACGAAAACAAGAAGCTCAAAGCGCAGGTAGAGCTTGATGAAATGCCCGTGCCTGAGCAAACAGTAGTAATAATAACATATAATTGGCAGCTTAGGCGTATGCAACCAAAGGCGTTTGAGAAAATAGCGCCCCCAGAAAATGCTCAGGAACTTGTTCGCTACACATTCCGCGCTATGACTGACGAATACCTATATATATTCACAAATATGGGCAACTGTTTTAGGCTTTTGGTAGAACAGGTAGAGGAGAGCAACAAGCCTAAAGATAGGGGTATTTCAATAGGCGGGCTTATTGCAGGTTTGGATGAGGGAGAAGTGCCTGTAAGCATATTCTGCGCATCTGCTGAAGATATTGAGCATATGCCTGATTTATTATTCTTTACAAAGAAGGGTTATATTAAACGCAGCATTGCTAAGGAATATGATATAAACCGCAGCAAGTTTATAGCTATTAAATTATCAAAGGGAGATGAGCTTATAAGCGTAAGCCAAATGCAGGACGATAAGGATGTAATAGCGCTTAGCAAAAAGGCTATGCTTATACGCTTCCCTCAAGACGAAGTTCCATCAACCGGCAGGGCAACTAGAGGCGTTGCTGCTATTAAACTAAATAAGGATGATAGCCTTTGCTTTGGCGCTCTGTTTGGTGAAGGTGATGAACTCATACTAGTTTCAGAGCGTGGCTATGCTAAAAGAATAATGTCTAGCTTTATAGATGTGCAGCATAGGGCAGGCAAGGGTTCCCGTGCTTTTGTCTTTTACAAAAACGCATCAAACGGTTCTTACATTGCGGCTCAAGGAGTTATATCCTCCCAAAGTATAGTTACGCTTTTGCAGGCACAGGACAATATGACGCCAATATCAAGCGATGAAATAGCCTACCAAGCCTTGCCCGACAGGGGGCGCAATATAACAATGGCGCTTATGGATAATGTAGTGTGCGATATGCTTATAGAGGGTAATTGACAAATACTCCTTGTGCATCTAAAATTAATGAAAGCAGCAAGGAAGGAGCGGCATGGTTATAAGGGTTAAAAACAAAAAAGCAAGCCTTACGATAGCGTTAATTATGTTGGCGCTTTCTTCGCTTATCGCGGTTTCGCCCTTTGCTACGCTTCAATTTGTGTTATTTGCCTCAAATATTTTTCCACCTATATTGCTTATTGCAGCTGCCGTAGGCGGGGAAATAACATCGCTTTTTGGGCTAATAGCGCTGTTTATATCAGGGCTTATAAAAACAGGTATAGACTTAGCGCTTCCGCTTAGTTTATTTAATGTACCAATGCTAATTGTATGGATATATTGCCTTCATAATAAAGTTCAATATAAAAGAGCTGTAATTATGGTGTTTGTAAGCTATGTATTTTCTGTGTTAATGCTTTTTGCTTATGCTAAGCTAATTAATACCGATTTTTCTGCGAACAATCTTGCGCAAAGCAGTATAGAAACGCTTGATGCGCAACCGCAAAGGGATATGCTGCTATATGCCCTTACAAATGCGGGTCTGTTGTCGCTTGATGCATTGCCTCAGGGCGTGCCCATTTTTGACGATAGCATGGCGGGCGTAGTGCTAATGCCACATGCAAGGGAGGAGCTTTATTCTCAGCTTTTAATAAGGCTTGAAGTGCTTTTTAGGGCACTCCCTACTACGCTTTTAACAGGGGAAAGCATTATGCTTGCAAATTGCGGTACTGCACTGGCTCTGCATATAGGAAGGCGATACGATACTAGTCTAAAAGAGGGAGAGTTTCAGCTCCCCGGAATGAAGAGCTTTACGACTTGGACGCTGAGCCCTGCATTAAAAAAGGCTATGGGAGTGCTGTTTATCGGCTACTTAATTAGCCTATTTATACCAAAGGGAGTATTATATACCGCAGGTAAAATGATGTATGCAGTGCTGAGTGTACTACTATCTATACAAGGTTTAAGCCTTGTTGCCTTTATAGTGTCAGGCTTTACAAAGCGTTTTTATTTAAAACTTTTTTTGATTTTCGTGCTATATTTAATATTTGCCAGCAGCCTTTCATGGATAGGTCTTTTTGATATAGTATTTAAATTTCGTTCTCGTAAAAAACCAAGTAATTACAATAGACAGGAGGAAATATAATGAAGGTTATATTATTGCAGGATGTACCCGGTACAGGCAAAAAGGGTGAGGTGTTAAATGTATCCGATGGCTATGCGCGTAACTTTTTGTTTCCGCGCAAATGGGCAATGCAGGCGACCGACAAGGCCGTTAAAGAGGTTGAGCGCCGCAAGGAAATAGAAAGGCGCAATGAAGCTGAAAGGCTTAAAGAAGCTCAGGATCTTGCCAGTACGCTTGAAGGAAAGACCGTAGTTGTAAACGCTAAGGCGGGGGAAGGCGGCAGGCTATATGGCAGCATTACATCGCAAGAGGTTGCTGATGCATTAAAGCGCTATTTTGGAACAGAAATAGACAAGCGAAAGATAGACCTTAAAGAATCCGTCCGCCAGCTTGGTGAAAGCAAGCTTGAGGTAAAACTTTACCCCGGTGTATCTGCTAATATGATATTAAAAGTGGTAGAAGCTAAGTAAAAAAATGACCAACTTTTCTCCTTTGGATGTACAGACGCCTCCAAACAGTCAGGAGGCGGAAAAATCGGTGCTTGGCGCACTGATGCAGGATTCGAACGCTCTTTCCGAAGCGCTTGAACTGCTCAATAGCGATGATTTTTACAATCCCCGTCACATTGCAATATACGAAGCCATGGTTTCCCTTAACAGCCAGACTAGGGCGGTGGATCTTGTAACCATGGATGCTGAGCTTTCCCGCACCGGTAAGCTTGACGGAATAGGCGGGGTAAGCTACCTTGTTGAGCTTGTGCGCTATGTGCCTACCACCGTTCATTTAAGGCATTATATTAATATAGTGCTTGAAAAATCTACGCTTCGTAAACTTATAAACGCATCCAATGAGATAAGCCGAAATTGCTATCAGCAGCAGATGGATTTGCAGGACATACTTATCCACGCTGAAAAATCCATATTCGATATAGTTATGCGCCGCACCGGCAGCCAAAGGCTGATACATATATCCGAGGTGATGAAGCAAAGCTATAAGAAAATGGAGGAAATAGCCTTAAATAAGGGTGCAATATCCGGAGTACCTACAGGCTTTACCCTAGTTGATGATTTGCTTACCGGAATGCATCCGGGTGAATTTTTGCTGATTGGTGCAAGACCAAGTATGGGTAAGACAAGCTTTGCTATAAATATTGCGACACATGCTGCGCTTAAAGGCTTTACTACAGCCATATTCAGCCTTGAAATGCCAAGCGAACATATTGCTACCCGTATATTGTGTTGTGAGGCTAAGGTAAACATGCAAAAAGCGAGAAACGGCACGCTTACATCTGAGGAGTGGAGCAAGCTTGCAATGGCAATAGCGCCGCTAGCGAAGGCGCCGCTCTATTTAGATGACACTTCTTCGCTTACGCCTACTCAGCTTAGAAGCCGCAGCCGTAGCCTTATGATGGAGTTAGGCAAATTAGATTTAATAGTTATAGACTATCTTCAACTCATGAGCTCAGATTCTCGTGCTGAAAACCGCCAGCTTGAGGTAAGCGAAATATCAAGAAAATTAAAAGCAATTGCGCTTGAACTTAAAGTGCCTGTACTTGCTTGTGCCCAGTTATCCAGAGCTAATGTGCAGCGCTCGGGCAAGCGACCTATGCTATCTGACCTTAGGGATTCAGGCTCTATAGAGCAGGATGCCGATGTTGTTATGTTTTTGCACAGAGAAAGCTACTATCAGGAAAGCAGCGAAGACACCAATATTGCAGAGGTAATAATAGCCAAGCAGAGGAACGGTCCTCTTGGAACTGTAAAACTCTATTGGCATGATGAATATACACTATTTGAAGATCTACTAGAAGACACAAGGAGCGAATAAGATGCAATCTCAGAACAAGGTTTTAAAATTACAGAAGGACGATAGGTTTGAAGGCTTTTTGCTTGTAAGAAATGCAAGCAACAGAGTAGGTTCAACCGGAAGCCCATACCTTGATATGATGCTTGCAGATAACTCCGGCGATATTAATGCCAAAGTGTGGAACACAGCAGAAACTGCGCCTGAAGGCGGAAGTGTAATTAAGCTACGCGCGGGAGTTACGGAGTTTAACGGTAGACTTCAGCTTAGAGTAGAGAAGTTCAGACTCGCTACCGAGGAGGATGAGGTTGATTTATCTCTATTAGTGCCCTGTGCACCTGAAAAGCCTGAAGTAATGCTAAAACAGGTGTATGACACTATAGAGGCCATGCAAAACGATGTACTTAAAAAAATCGTGCACAGTATTATAAAGCAGTATGAGGATAAGCTTATATACTATCCCGCTGCACAGAGCCTGCACCATGCGGAGCGTTCGGGCTTACTTAACCACACAACTAGCATGTTAAATGTGGCAAAAGCTATTGTTACTTGCTATCCATTTTTAGATGAAGACCTTTTATACTCGGGCATAATACTGCATGACATAGGTAAAATATTAGAGCTTAATTCCGATAATTTCGGAAATGTAAGCGACTATACTAAGGATGGTTTGCTTTTGGGGCATTTAGTAAGGGGAGTAAGCTTAATAAGAGATACCGCAAGGCAGCTTAATATCCCGGAAGATGATGAGTATACCCTTCTGCTTGAGCATATGGTATTAAGCCATCATGGAATAGCAGAATACGGCAGCACTCGTCCGCCCATGTTTCCGGAGGCAGAAATGCTCCATCTTATAGATGTAATGGACGCCCGTATGAATGAAATGCAAGGTGTGCTTGAGCGTACGCCAAGGGGCGTGTTCAGCGAGAGAATTTGGTCTCTAGATAGGCGCATATATCATCCCAATTATACTGAGAAATAACAAATGAAGAAAAACAAAAAACTTTTATTCCGTATAGAGTTAAACTATGCCTTTGTGCAGTCGGGTTTCTGGTTGGCACACCTTGTGTTACAAGGTTTTTCTGCAGTATTCCTTGCTTATAAAGGCTTTTCAAATACTCAAATAGGCATAACAAATTCGGTAATGAGTGTTCTTTCCATATGTTTTCAACTTATAGTATCCTCATTTTCCGATCATAGAAGCGATATTCCCATAAAAAGGATTATGGCAAGCCTAATGCTCTTTGCCATGATATCAAGCGCTATGCTCATGAAATTGCCGCTATCTATCACGCTTGTTGCAATTGTATATACTATAGGCGGAGGAATACACAATGCAAACAGTGCGCTGGTAAATGCCCAGATTATGCAGTATGTAAACGCAGGTTTAGATGTAAACTACGGTTGGCCAAGGGGAGTAGGCTCTATGGCATATGCAATTACAGCTTTTATATTGGGTAACCAGCTTGATAAACACTCCCCTTCTATACTTATGCCACTATATATGGTTTTCATATTCCTTACTATTATAGTATGTCTTCTTATGCCTAATGTGTCTTCGGTTGCAGATAAGAGCGTGGCACTTTATGTGCAGGAAAAAAACAGCGACCGTACTACTTTTTTACAGATGATTCGAGGGAATAGAACGCTGTTTTTCTTTTTGCTTGCCAGCGTTCTTTTATATATGGGGCAGACGCCAAATATGCTTTTTTTGGTAAGGGTTGTATACCACCTTGGCGGTGGCTCAAAGGAACTTGGCATATGTATGCTTATACAATCCGGAATGGAAATGCCTGCAATGTTTGTAGTGCCGACACTCCTTAAAAAGTATAAAGCAAGGAATCTGCTTGTGTTTTCATTCATCGCCTATGCAGCGAAGACATTCATCATATCTATGGCAAGTAGCATGAGTATAATGTATATAGCTATGTTCCTAAGCGTGCTTTGCTATGGTCTTTATGGCGTTTGCGCGTCCTTCTTTGCAAATGACATAGTCGCCCAAGGAGAGAAAGTAAGGGCGCAAGGTCTAGTTTCCCTTGCCAGCTATCTTGGTGCAATTATAGGCAACCTTATAGCAGGTGTGCTTATTGATGGCATAGGCATAAATGCACTGCTTAATATAAGCTGGGTAATACAGTCATTTGCAGCGGCAATAATGTTTATGTGCGCTAGTATAGATAAGAAAAGAGCTGCAAAGCTATAGAAATTATAAATCCCAGTTTCTTGAAAGAGCTTTTTCGTCTGCTTCCTTTTGAAGAAGCTCTATTATTTTGTCCTGTGGCATAGAGCCTATTGTCTGTCCGTCCCTAGTGCGTACGGATACTGTGCCGCTTTCAGCTTCCCTATCGCCAAGTATTAACATATAGGGTATTTTATGCATCTGTGCTTCGCGTATTTTAAAGCCGATTTTTTCGTTTCTTATGTCTGTTTGTGCGCGTATACCGAAAGATAACATCTTGTTGAGTAGCTCATTTGCCGCATCGTCAGACCTGTTAGTTATAGTAAGTATAATTGCTTGAACAGGTGCCAGCCAAAGCGGGAAAGCGCCGCCAAAGTGCTCAACTAGTATTGCCATAAAGCGCTCCATAGAGCCGTATATAACCCTATGTATCATTACAGGGCGGTGTTTTTCGCCATCTGTGCCTATAAAGCTTAAATCAAAGCGTTCAGGTAAGCTCATATCAAGCTGTATAGTACCGCATTGCCAGGTTCTGCCTATGCTATCCTTAAGGTGAAAGTCTATCTTAGGACCGTAGAATGCGCCATCGCCTTCGTTAATTTTATAATCAACGCCGAGTGAATCAAGCGCTGATTTTAAGCCCTCAGTAGCTTGTTCCCACATTTCATCAGTGCCTATGCTGTTTTCGGGTCTGGTGGAAAGCTCAACAGAATAATCAAAGCCGAAAATTTTATATACGCTGTCGGTGAGTTTATATACGCCTATTACCTCGTTCTTTATTTGCTCGGGAGTCATGAATATATGCGCGTCGTCTTGAGTGAAGCAGCGGACTCTCATAAGCCCATGTAGCGTACCGCTCTTTTCGTGTCTGTGTACAAGACCTAATTCACCTGCCCTAATAGGGAGATCTCTATAGCTCCAAAGTTTTCTCTTGTAAGTAAGTACACCGCCCGGGCAGTTCATAGGTTTTATAGCATAGTCTTCATCGTCTATCTTTGTTGTGTACATGTTTTCTCGGTAATTTTCCCAGTGTCCGCTTGTTTCCCAAAGCTTTCGGGATAGTATCATGGGGGTTTTTATTTCTTCATAACCATTCTCGCGGTGGATTTCACGCCAATAGTCCTCTAAAATGTTGCGGACAATCATGCCGTTCGGGTAGAAGAAGGGGAAACCCGGGGCTTCTTCGTGTAGGTCGAATAGGTCAAGCTCGCGACCCAGTCGGCGATGGTCCCTCTTTTTGGCTTCCTCAAGCATGTTAAGGTAACTATCTAAATCTTCTTTATTTGTAAAAGCTGTGCCGTATATACGCTGGAGCATTTTGTTTTTCTCATCGCCACGCCAATATGCGCCTGCAATGCTGAGCAGTTTAATAGCTTTAATTTTGTTTGTTGAGGGTAGGTGAGGACCCGCGCATAGGTCTACAAAATCCCCCTGAGAATAGAAGGATATTTCTTCATCCTCGGGTAAATCTTCTATAAGCTCTATCTTGTAGGGCTCATCTTTTTCTTTCATCAGCTTAATTGCCTCATCCCTTGACAGGGTAAAGCGTTCCTCGCGCTCATTTTTCTTTATTATTCGCTTCATCTCTTTTTCAATGTTGATTAAATCCTCAGGTGTGAATGATTCTTCACGGTCAAAATCGTAGTAGAAGCCGTTTTCAATCGCAGGTCCTATTGCGAGCTTGGCATCAGGGTATAGGTTCTTTACCGCAGCTGCCAACACATGTGAAGCGGTATGCCTAAGCGTGTATCTGCCTTCTTCATCATCGAATGTTAGGTATTTTACCTTAGCGTCTTTATTAATAGGCGCTTGTAAATCCTGCACATGACCGTTTACCTCAACTGCCAGTGCTTTTTTTGCCTGTTCGTTAACAAACTCTTTAAGCAAGTCCAGAGCGTTTGTACCCTGCGGTACTTCATATTCCTTTTCATTTACAACAACTTTCATAAAAATCTCCTTTAATAAAATAAAAACGCCCCCTAAGGGACGGATGTCTCCGCGGTTCCACCCTAATTGCATGTGCCACTCGCAACGCAATAACGGGCGTAAACCGTTCCTCTTGGCAGACGGTACTTGTCTTACTTTCCCTCCCTGCTTTCAGCTAACGCAGGGTCTCTGAAAGGGAATAATAAGCAGCTTATTCTGCCGCATCAAGGCAAGAAAAAGTATATCTCTTTTTTGAGTAGCTGTCAAACAGATAAATGTTGTATACAATTAGTTTTTGTTTATAAAAATAGTTGACATAGAAAATTAGCTATGGTTTAATATATGCTGCTTATAGGTTTAGCACTACTAAACTTAGTATAAGAAATAGGAGGAGAGTAATTGAAGCTTGGAAACAAATTGCGCCGTTTAAGGCAAAAGCGCAACCTAACTCAGGAAGAACTAGCTGACAGGTGCGAGCTTAGCAAGGGCTTTATTTCCCAAGTTGAAAGGGACTTAACCTCTCCATCAATCGCAACGCTTGCAGACATTTTAGAGAGCCTAGGCACGGACCTTAAAAGTTTTTTTGAAGATGATGATGAGCAGATAGTTTTTTCCTCAGAGGAGATGTTTCTAAAAGAGGATTCTGAAAACCTAAGGGGATATATTAAATGGCTAGTTCCTAATGCTCAGAAAAATGATATGGAACCCGTGCTAGTAAACCTATCACCTGGCGGAAAAACACAGGTTATTTCTGCCCACGAGGGTGAAGAAATAGGCTATGTGCTAAAAGGAAAGATAGTACTTGTTGAAGGTGAAAAATGTTATAAGGTTCCAAAGGGCGGTAGCTTTTGTCTACATCCGGGTGAGCCGCATTATATAGAAAACCGCAGCGATGAAGTAGCCAGATTTATATGGGTATCAACGCCGCCTGCGTTTTAAGGAGGTATTATGAGCCAAGAAAATCGTCTAATACTGCTTGAAGATATATCTAAGGATTTTGACAGGCATACAGTACTTAGCGATATAAACCTTTATATTAAAAAGAATGAGTTTTTAACATTACTAGGTCCTAGCGGATGCGGAAAGACAACCATGCTTCGTATAATAGGCGGTTTTGAGTTTCCAACGACCGGAAGGGTACTCTTTGACGGCAAGGATATAACGGATGAACCGCCTTATAAGAGAAGGGTTAATACCGTGTTTCAAAAGTACGCTCTTTTTCCGCACCTAAATGTGTTTGAAAATATAGCCTTCGGTCTTAAAATTGCAAAATTGCCAAAGGCTGAGATAACAAGCCGTGTGGGAAAGATGCTAGAGCTTGTAAACCTTTTAGGCTATGAAAAAAGGAGCGTTGATTCGCTATCCGGCGGGCAGCAGCAGCGAATTGCTATTGCAAGGGCGCTTGTAAATGAGCCTGAAGTTCTCCTGCTTGATGAACCGCTTGCAGCGCTCGATTATAAGCTTCGCAAGGGTATGCAGCTTGAGCTTAAGCGTATGCAGCAGGCGCTTGGCATCACATTTATTTTTGTTACGCATGACCAGGAAGAAGCGCTCACCATGTCCGATACTATAGTTGTAATGAAGGATGGGCTTATAAGGCAGATAGGTACGCCCAAGCATATATACGATGAGCCTAAGGATGCTTTTGTAGCAAACTTTATTGGTGAAAGCAATATTATTAGGGGTACTATGCCAAAGGATAAGCTTGTGCGCTTTTGCGGGCTGGATTTTGAATGCGTAGACTTCGGCTTTGAAAAGGATGAACCTGTAAATGTGCTTATTCGTCCTGAGGATTTAGTTATCACAGATACTGATGATGCGCCTCTTAAAGGCGTGGTGCGCAGTGTAATATTTAAGGGAGTTCACTATGAAATGGTGATAGATGCCGGAAATTACCTGTGGAAGGTGCATTCAACCGTTATGGTTCCTGAAAATTCTAAGGTTGGGCTATCTGTCGTGCCATTTAATATACATGTAATGAAGCTAACTGACGATGAACTAACGGGAGATGAGCTATGAACGCTATGAACATGCCCGCCTGGGGCATATGGCTTATGGCTCTTGGTCTTGGTATATTTATTGTTATGATAATACTAAGCCTAAAGAAACATAGGGGAGTACACAGATCGCTTTTTGCTTGGCCTTACTCTCTATGGATGATAGTATTTACAGTTGTGCCGCTTTTTTTAATCGCCTATTATGCTTTTACCGATAAGGCTGGTAGCTTTACTCTGGATAATTTTAAAAACTTCTGGGATAGCAACTATGAGATGAAAAAACAGCTAATCGATATGGGCTTTGATGTTAGCGCAATGGAACTTAGTGATAGGGGAACAGTAAATGTAGATACCCTGGTGTATTCTCTCTGGATGGCATTTAAGTGTACCGTAATATGCCTTGCTATAGGCTACCCAGCAGCGCTTTTTATGTCGGATAGAAACTTTAAGCTAGGTCCAACGCTAATTGTACTTTTTATAGTTCCTATGTGGATGAATTTCCTACTGCGTACAATAGCGTGGATGACGCTGCTTGAAGATAACGGCATTATAAATACCCTGCTAGAATCCCTTGGTTTTGGAAAGCTAAGACTTATGTATAATTCAAATGCGGTTTTGCTCGGTATGGTGTATAACTACCTGCCCTTTATGGTTTTCCCTGTTTATAACTCTATAAATAAGCAGGATATTAAATTATCCGAAGCTGCTATGGACCTTGGTGCAGACGAAATGAAAACCTTTACTAAGGTCACATTTCCGCTGAGTATACCCGGCATTGTATCCGGTATAACTATGGTGTTTATGCCATCTGTTACTACATTCTTTATACCTAGGGTGCTTGGCGGTGGAAATACGGAAATGTTCGGCGACCTTATAGAGCGTACATTCTTAACCGCTGATAACTGGAATGTGGGTTCGGCTCTATCGCTTATAATGATGGTGCTAATATTATTCAGCATAAGCTTACTCAGGCGCGTTGATCCTCAAGGGGAAGGAGAGAGTCTACTATGACAAAGGCGCTCAAACGTTTCTATCTAGCTTTGATACTGCTGTTTTTATACTTGCCTATTGTGGTGCTTATTTTCCAGTCCTTCAATGCTGGGGTAAGCCGCGCCAAGTGGGAGGGCTTTTCACTAAGATGGTATGTAGAGCTATTTCGTGACCCTTCAATAAAGAAAGCTCTATGGGTTACGGTAAGTATAGCTGCGCTTGCGTCTTTTTTTGCAACTATACTAGGTACGCTTGCTGCTATCGGCATAAATGCTATGAAAAAAAGCTCGCAAGGTACTATGATGGCTATTACAAGCATACCTATGACAATGCCTGACATTGTAACCGGTATATCGCTTATGCTGCTTTTTATATTCACTAGGGTGGATAGGGGCTATTTTACAATGTTGCTGGCGCATATTACATTCAATACGCCATATGTATTGCTTTCTGTGCTGCCAAAGCTTAGAGAAATGAGTCGCTATACATACGAGGCCGCGCTAGACCTTGGGGCAACGCCCGGATATGCTCTAAGGTATGTGCTTATACCCGCTGTAAGACCTGGGATAATTACCGGTGCGCTGCTTTCATTTACTCTATCTTTGGATGATTTTACCGTAAGCTATTTTACTACCAGTCCGCTTGTGCAAAACCTTTCAACTTTAATATATTCAGAAGCGAGGAAGGGCATAAAGCCCACCATGAACGCGTTATCTGCACTGATGTTTATTACACTATTAGTATTGCTTTTGGCAATTAACTATAGGTCTATAAAAACCAACTCAAACAAATAGGAGGTAAACATGAAAAAACTAAGTATTCTATTTTTGGCAATCTCACTGCTTTGCGTTACGCTTATAGCGGGGCGGGCGGAAGGTGTTGTAAGGGTCTACAACTGGGAGGACTATATCAGCCCTGAATCCCTTGAACTCTTTGAGAAAGAAACGGGCATAAAGGTAGACTATATGCGCTTTACCACAAACGAAGATATGATGGTGCAAGTCAGAACTTCTCCCGGTGCATTTGATATAGTATTCCCGTCAGATTATTGTGTTGAAAGGCTCATAAGCGAAGGCTTGCTTGAAGAGCTTGATTATTCCAAGATTCCAAATGCAATACACACTTCAGATTGGCTTAAAGACCCATCGTATGACCCAAAGGGTGTACATTCCGTTCCCTATATGTGGGGCACTGTAGGTATTCTGTATGATAAAACGCGCGTAAATGGACCAATTGATTCTTGGGGAGTGCTCTTTAGCGATGAGTATGCAGGGGAAGTATTCATGCTGGATTCAATAAGGGATACCATGGGTTTGGCGCTTCAATATCTTGGCTATTCTGTAAACACGAGGGAGCCTAACGAGCTTATGGAAGCAACCAAGCTACTTATAGACCAAAAGACAAACCGTATTGTAAAGGCATACCAAGTTGACGAAACTAAGGATAAAATGGTGGCGGGCGAAGCAATACTTGCGGTTATGTGGTCAGGAGATGCACAGTATTCAATCAGCCTTAATGATAATCTTGCTTATTCAGTGCCAAAAGAGGGCAGCAATGTATGGGTCGATTGCTTTATTATACCTAAGTCTTCAGAGAATAAAGAAAATGCATATAAGTTTATAGACTTTATGTGTAGACCTGAAATTGCCCAAATGAACTGTGAGTATATAGAATACTCATCTCCCAATGATGCCGCTATAGAGCTTATGGGCGATGAGTATATAAACAACCCTACCATGAACCCCTCGCAGGAAGTAATAGACAGGTGCGAATTCTTCCACGATATAAACGATTTTTTGCCCACATATAATACCCTATGGGCGCAGGTTAAAAACGCAAAGTAATTTTAGCCCATACGGGAGTAGTTTGGCGCTTCCTTAGTAATATAAATATCATGCGGGTGGCCTTCAAGCAGACCCGCATTTGTTATGCGGATAAATTCACTATTCTGTTGCAGTTCGGCAATATCTTTTGTGCCGCAATAACCCATAGCAGCACGCAGGCCGCCAATAAGTTGGAACACTGTATCAGACAGCGCGCCTTTGAAAGGTACCCTGCCTTCCACACCTTCTGGAACTAATTTATTGTTGTTCTCCTGGAAATATCTATCCCTTGAGCCATCCTTCTGCGACATTGCCGCCATGGAACCCATGCCCCTGTACACTTTGAATGAACGCCCTTGGTAGAGCTCAGTTTCACCGGGGCTTTCCTGCGTGCCTGCAAAAAGGCTGCCAAGCATAACGCATGAAGCTCCTGCTGCAATTGCCTTAGCTATATCGCCGGAATATTTTATGCCGCCATCAGCTACGATGCTGATTCCTTTTTTTGCTGCTTCTTCAGCACAATCGGCTATTGCTGTAACTTGCGGTACGCCTATGCCTGCGACAACCCTGGTTGTACATATGGAGCCCGGTCCTATGCCTACCTTAATGCAGTCTGCACCAGCGCTAATTAAATCCCTTGTAGCGGCGCCGGTAGCTACATTTCCCGCTATTATTGCAAGCTCCGGATAAGCATCTCTAACCTTTTCAACCATGTTTAATACGCCGCGGCTATGACCGTGAGCCGTATCTATGCATATTATGTCAACCTTAGCGTTTACAAGCGCCTCAACCCTTTCAAGGGTGTTTTTAGCTATACCTACAGCAGCGCCACAAAGTAGGCGTCCGTTAGCATCTTTAGCGCTGCTTGGGTATTTTATTGCTTTTTCAATATCTTTTATGGTTATAAGACCACGTAGGCGGTAGTTTTTATCAACCAAGGGAAGTTTCTCAATACGGTGCGCAGCCAAAATATCCTTAGCTTTTTCAAGCGTAATACCTTCATTAGCGGTTATGAGGTTTTTACTTGTCATCACTTCGCCTATTTTTTTACTGTCATCTGTTTCAAAACGCAGGTCTCTATTTGTGAGTATTCCGACTAGCGTGTTGTTTTCATCGGTTATAGGCACTCCGCTTATCCGGTACCTTGCCATAAGCTTCTTTGCGTCTTCAACTATATGCTCGGGCGATAGGTAAAATGGGTCAGTAATAACACCGTGCTCGCTGCGTTTTACCTTATCTACCTGCGCTGCCTGGTTTTCTATGGACATGTTCTTATGGATTATTCCAACGCCGCCTTCCCTTGCAAGCGCAATTGCCATATTCGCTTCAGTAACAGTATCCATGGCGGCGGACATGATAGGAATATTAAGCTTTATAGTCTTTGTTAGTTTAACGCTAAGGTCAACCTCATTGGGGAGTATCTCGCTTTTTTGGGGGACAAGAAGCACATCATCGAATGTAAGCCCTTCCCGTAGATTGTTTTTTAACATTTTACCTCCTATATAAGTGTTTTAATTAACTTTATCCTTCTTAAATTCTAGAAAATATATAGAGCGTGCATAGTAAAAAAAGGCACATACTGAAAGGACAACCCCTATCCACAGTAATATCAAATGTATCTGTATTCCTATATTGTCAAAATATTTATGGAAGAAGCACAGTATTAAAGCTGTAAAAATAGTAAACTGAGCTAATTTGCCTATATGTTTGCTGTGGACAACTTTGTCTTTGCTTAGAAGATATAAGGAACTCGTAACCATAAGAAATTCCTTTACAAGTATGATATAAAAAGCCACGGAGGGAATAATATCCTTCTTGAAAAAGTTAAGCATAAGCGCAACTACCATTAGCTTATCGGCAAAAGGGTCAAGTAGCTTACCAACCCATGTGATTTGATTAAACTTTCTAGCGATATAGCCGTCTACCACATCAGTTAGACCTGCGAGAAAGAAAAATACAAAGGCGAGTTTCATATTGTTATTCTGTATATAATATGAAAAAACGGGAATAAGAAGAAGCCTTAATACCGTTAATGTGTTTGGAATATTGAAGATGTTTTTCCATCTATCAGACATAAAACAAAACCTCCTGCATGGCGTAATTATAGCACAAGACCTGCTAACAAAAAAGCCTTAGATGAAATTTTCTAAGGCTTTAAAGAATACTTATTTTTTTTCTATAGTTTTTACTACAAAGTTACCGTTGGTATCTGTATCAACATAAAGGGTGCTGTCAGGCTCTATATCGCCTTTAATTATAGTTTTTGCGATAAGGGTTTCTACCTTGCTTTGGATTAACCTCTTCATAGGTCTTGCGCCATAGCTTACATCGTAACCTTGGTTCATAAGGCTTTCAATAGCGCTTTCTGATAGCTCAAGCTTTAGTTCTTTCTGAGCGACCCTTTCTTTTAGGTTTACAAGCATAAGGTCTATTATCTTGCGTATACTGTTCCTAGAAAGAGGTGCAAAGAAAACAATATCGTCTATACGGTTTAGGAACTCGGGTCTAAATGTTCTGCGCAGCTGCAAGTTTACGCTCTCCTTAGCTTCAGGTGAAATACTGCCATCGGGCTGTATTCCCTCTAAAATATCAGTGGAGCCAATATTGCTGGTCATAATTAGTATGGTGTTTGCAAAATCAACGGTTCTGCCTTGGCTATCCGTAATTCTGCCATCATCAAGCACCTGTAAAAGCACATTGAATACATCAGGATGCGCTTTTTCAATCTCATCAAAAAGCACTACGGAATAGGGCTTTCGCCTTACAGCTTCAGTAAGCTGTCCGCCTTCCTCATAGCCAACATATCCAGGAGGCGCGCCTATTAGGCGGCTTACAGAGAATTTTTCCATGTATTCGCTCATGTCTATGCGGACCATCATATGTTCATCATCAAACAGTGCTTCGGCAAGCGTTTTTGCAAGTTCAGTCTTACCAACTCCCGTGGGTCCTAGAAACAAAAAACTTCCTATGGGTCTGTTTTCATCAGCAATTCCTGCTCTTGATCGAAGTACTGCGTCTGATACCAATTGTACAGCTTCTTCCTGACCTACCACTCTTTTATGTAGCTCATCGGGGAGGTGTAATAGCTTTTCCCTCTCGCTTTCTACAAGCTTGGTAACGGGTATGCCTGTCCATCTTGCAACTATGCCTGCGATTTCTTCCTCAGTAACTTTGTTGCGCAGGTAGGTAGCCTTTTCGTGCTGAGGGCGCTCTTTTTCGAGGGTTTCAAGTTGTTGTTTTAGCTTTGGAAGCTCTCCATACTTTAGCTCCGCAGCCTTGTTCAAATCGTAGTTTCTTTCAGCGTTTGCTATTTCAGTGTTTACTTTTTCTATCTGCTCTTTAAGCCTTTGCAGCTCTCCGATTTCTTGCTTTTCGTTTTCCCATTTAGCCTGCATTTGCTTAAATTCTTCCTTAAGGTTATTGAGCTCCTGCTGCAATTCTTCAAGGCGAGCCTTAGATAGCCTGTCCTCTTCCTTTTTAAGGGCAGCTTCTTCTATTTCAAGCTGCATTATTTTGCGCCTTACGCTGTCAAGCTCGGTTGGCATAGAATCCATCTCTGTGCGAATAAGCGCGCAGGCTTCATCAACAAGGTCTATGGCTTTGTCGGGTAAAAAGCGGTCTGTAATATAGCGCTTTGAAAGCGTTGCTGCGGCTATAAGGGCATTATCTTGTATCTCAACTCCGTGGAACACTTCGTATCGCTCCCTTATACCGCGTAGTATTGATATAGTATCTTCAACAGTAGGTTCATCAACCATTACTGGCTGGAAGCGTCTTTCAAGGGCTGCGTCTTTTTCTATATACTGCCTGTATTCATCTAAGGTTGTAGCGCCTATACAGTGGAGTTCGCCCCGCGCGAGCATAGGTTTTAATATATTTCCCGCATCCATACTGCCTTCGGCTTTACCCGCGCCAACAATGGTATGCAGCTCATCTATAAACATGAGTATATCGCCGTCGCTGTTTTTAACTTCCGCAAGCACTGCCTTTAGCCTTTCCTCAAATTCTCCGCGGAATTTTGCGCCTGCAATTAAAGAGCCCATATCTAGGGAATATATGGTCTTGTTTTTTAGGCTGTCGGGTACATCGCCCCTTATAATGCGCTGGGCGAGTCCTTCTGCTATTGCTGTTTTACCAACACCGGGCTCTCCAATAAGTACGGGGTTGTTCTTAGTCTTACGGCTTAGTATGCGTATTACATCCCTTATTTCATCATCCCTGCCTATTACAGGGTCAAGCTTTTGTTCCCTTGCAAGCTTGGTTAAATCCGTGCCGTATTTTGCTAGCGAATCATAGGTATCCTCTGGATTATCGCTTGTTACCCTTGTCTGACCTCTAACACTAGATAGTGCGTTTAAAAAACCGCTTTTGTTAATGTTGAGCTTTGAAAAAATGCTTTTTATGCTATTGTCGGCATTATCTAGCAAGGATAGGAATATATGCTCAACTGAAATATATTCGTCCTTCATGCGGGTAGCAATATTCCCGGCTTCCCTTAAAACCTTATCAAGCGTTTGGGAAATATATACCTTGCCCGCTTCCTGAGCGCTTCCGCGAATTTTTGGAAGCCTTTCAATTTCTTTAAGAGCGCTGTTTTTTAAGCCTATAGAATCCTTCCCCGTTTTTTTAATTAACTGGGGAATAAGTTCATCTTCTTTTAATAAGAGTGCATATAGTATATGCGCGCTCTCAAGCGTTTGATTGCCGTACTCGCCGGCAATTTTCTGCGCATTTTGTAGTGTTTCTAAACTTTTTTGTGTATATTGTAAATTACTCATTAACAATCCTCCTGAAGACAGATACTTTGACCTTCTCTGACCTTCAATATAATTATATCACCTTACCGAGTATTGTCAAGCGAAATTCGCCAATATTTAAGGTTTATCCTGATTGCACATTAAAGCTAGTATACCAAGCTGGTTTATATGTTTTATAAGATATGCACAAATAAAATACGCAAATTTGTACATTTCCGGACTAACAATATCTACCTATTTTGGATATAATCTAAGCATAATAATTTTTGGAGGTATATAATGGCAAGTTTATCACTGAGAAACATTTACAAGGTATATCCCGGTGGCGTTACCGCTGTTAGCGACTTTTCACTCGAAATCGAAGACAAGGAATTTATCGTCCTAGTTGGTCCCTCAGGCTGCGGTAAGTCTACCACGCTGCGCATGGTTGCAGGGCTTGAAGAAATAAGCGATGGCGAACTCTACATCGACGACAAACTCGTAAACGATGTCGCTCCCAAGGACAGGGATATTGCGATGGTTTTCCAAAACTACGCGCTCTATCCTCACATGACTGTGTTTGACAATATGGCCTTTGGTCTAAAGCTCCGCAAAACCCCTAAGGATGAAATCAAACGCCGTGTTGAAGCCGCTGCTCATATACTGGATATCGAGCATCTGCTAAACAGAAAGCCCAAGGCGCTTTCAGGTGGTCAGCGTCAGCGTGTTGCACTAGGTCGTGCAATAGTCCGCGAGCCCAAGGTCTTCCTTATGGACGAACCTCTTTCAAACTTAGACGCTAAACTGCGTGTCGCCATGCGTACTGAGATTACTAAACTTCATCAGCGCTTGCAGACAACCTTCATCTATGTTACCCACGACCAGACCGAAGCTATGACCATGGGTACCCGCATTGTAATCATGAAGGATGGTTTTATACAGCAGGTTGACACACCACAGAACAACTACGACCACCCCCACAATAAATTTGTCGCCGGTTTCATTGGCAGCCCGCAGATGAACTTCTTCGATGTTAAACTTGTTGCGGAAGACGGCAAAGTATATGCGCTCTTTGGCGATAGTAAGATACTCGTTCCCGACAGCAAAGTTAAAAAGTTCGTTGACGAAAGCTATGTAGGTAAGGAAGTAGTAATGGGTATCCGTCCTGAAAATATTTCAGACGATCCTGAAATTGTTGCAGCAAACCCCGAATCTAAATTCAAGGTACATGTAGATGTTACCGAGCAGATGGGCTCTGAAACATATCTTTACATGACAGTTGCAGGCAAGGAAGATAACGTAGTTGCCAGGGTTGACCCGCGCACTGCAACCAGAACCGGTCATGATACTTTATGTGTTATGGATACTACACGTCTGCACTTCTTTGACAAGGATACCGAAAACACAATTCTTAATAGATAATATTCCACCTCTGGGGCTGCCTGCATAAGGCGGCCTCTTTTTTTGTATATTAACATGCATAAACAAGAAATGTGTTGTTTACAATGTTTTAGAATGAATTGTGGATAACTTTTCAATGACTTAACTTGAAGTTTACAAAACTTATGTAAATCAAGGCTAAATCAGCGCTTAAATAAACGGATTGTGGATAATTCTGTGGATGATGTGGATAAAGTGGATAGTCGCACATAAGTTTTAACATATAATTCTTATACGTCTAATTTGTGCATTCTATTGCTTGTTCGGAGAAAAACTCATAATAATTATTTCATCTAGCGCATAAACATACGAGGTTTATATGTTGATAAGCTGTGTGAGAAATTTTCTATACGCAATTTGAATACGGAAATTTTTTATACATTGTATCTGATTCATATACTTATATTTGGTTTGTTCTGATTTTGCCTTAAGTTTAAATATTGAGTGTTGTTTGCTCAGCGTAAATACATCCGTTTAATAGACTAGTTGAGCTGGGCTCTACTCCCAAAGTCGTAATAATAAGGATAAAAGAAGAAAAGCAAAACGGATTTATTCCACGGTCATCTTGCCATGAGCCTCGATTTGAGCGAGATTTCGAGGCAAAACGGCAGCCCCAAGCCGCTGCGCGGCAGGTTTGCCTTGGCAAAAGGAGCCTATCCCGCTCAAAACATGGC
>JGI24708J26588_10000272_pt1 | contig 41719 bp, 29 predicted proteins | sample BioPla1DNA2_FD_26588 | JGI IMG/M metagenome (IMG submission 26588) | reverse complement strand
AACTGCACGGACACGAGGGTGTAAATATGGCGGGTATATGGGATGAAGATTACGTGTCTTACCGTGGGAGGTCTCACGGACGGGTGGAAACAGAGTATGAAGCCCGGTTGAAACAAGATTTGCCGTGAGAAGTCAGCAGAAGCCATAGTACGAAAGTGTTTTAGACACTGAAGGAAGGGCTGAACCAGAGGAGGTGAGGGTCAATGAAAGTTACCAAAAGTGGCAACTTAAAACACAGAAAACTTCAGAAAGAAGGCTACCTGCAAAGGGTATCTGCGGAACAGAGAGAGTATGCAGGAGCGTGCGCGTCACCAAGGATGACTGAAACCGACATCACCAACACAAACGAACAGACAGAGGGATTAATGGAGAGAATCCTAGCCCCAGATAATCTCAACAAAGCCTTTAAACAGGTAAAGAGGAACAAGGGCGCTGGTGGAATCGACGGAATGCAGGTGGATGAACTTCTACCCTACCTGAGAGAAAACCGAGAAGAACTCCTACAATCACTCTGGGACGGAACTTACCGTCCAAAACCCGTTCGCAGGGTAGAGATACCCAAAGAGAATGGGAAAGTCCGAAAACTAGGGATACCAACTGTGGTGGACAGGCTAATCCAGCAAGCGATAAGCCAGATCCTAACTCCTATCTATGAAGAACAGTTCTCAGACAACAGCTACGGTTTTCGACCGAAGAAAAGTGCCCACGACGCACTCAAGAAGTGCCAGGCAAACATATCCGAAGGTTATGTCTATGTGGTAGACATGGATTTAGAAAAGTACTTCGACACGGTAAACCAGAGCAAGCTCATTCAAATCCTGTCGGAAACGATAAAGGATGGAAGAGTGATTTCCCTCATACACAGATACCTGCGTGCAGGGATTATGGTAGAAGGATTGTTTGAGGAAAGTTCAGAAGGCGTGCCACAGGGTGGACCACTCAGTCCACTTCTAGGAAATGTGATGCTCAATGAATGTGACCGTGAACTTGACCGGCGAGGACATCGCTTCGTCCGCTATGCGGACGATATGCTAATCTTTTGCAAGAGCAAGAGAGCGGCACAGCGAACCTTTGAACACATTCTGCCTTTCTTAGAACAGAAACTGTTCCTGAAGGTCAACAGAGAAAAGACACAGGTAGCATACATTCGGAGCACTAGATTCCTGGGATACGGCTTCTATGTCTACAAAGGAGAAGGGCGACTAAGGGTACACCCCAAAAGCGTTCAAAAGCTCAAGGATAAAATCCGAGAAATTACAGGACGAAGTAATGGATGGAGTATCGAGCACCGGAGAACCCGACTCAATCAGGTCATCCGCGGTTGGGTGAATTACTTCCAGCTGGCTGACATGAAGGGTCTAATGCAACAACTTGACAAATGGACAAGGAGTCGTATTCGAATGGTCACCTGGAAGAGATGGAAGCGGGTGAGAACCCGCTTTGCCAATCTCCAGAAGTTGGGTGTAGATGAGAAGAAGGCATGGATATGGGCTAATACAAGAAAGAGCTATTGGCGTATAGCCCACAGCCCAATCTTGACAGTCACCTTATCCCCCGACCGCTTCAAGCGTTCGGGATATCTCAGCTTTTCGGAGTGCTATCTGTTAACAAATGTGTAAACTTTGGAACCGCCGTATACCGACCGGTACGTACGGTGGTGTGGGAGGTCGGCTACTCAACTAATGGGTAGCCTCCTACCCGATTTTCCATTTTTTTGATTGTGATAAATGTCGCTTGCTGTATAATAGACGTGGAAGAATCTAGGAAGGGAACGAAACCCCATGACAGACAAAACAGCAACTAACAGCGTTCTACTTGAAAACTACCGTAAGATAGATAAGGCTATCCTTTATTCCCTACTCGCCTCTTTTACCTTGTTTTTTTTCCTCAATCTAAGCCTCGGATCAGGCTTTACCACTGCGTTCGCCTTTTTAATTGGGATGGGTATTCTCGTTCTGCTCCAAGTGGGTAAGCTGAAGACGCTGGTTCAACTCAAAAGCTATCTATATGTGGTGATTACTACCGTTCTCCTAGTGTATCTGTTCTGTACAGATGGCAATTATTCGGCTATCGCAGCCAAGTTCACCTTTGCCATTGGTGTTGCCATGTATTTCGAGTTCCGCCTGACTGTGTTCTACGGCGTACTGGCTTTCCTAGCCCACGGAGTTGGAGCCTATCTTGTTCCTCAGGCCTACGCAGCCTATTCCCCTGAGTTTTGGCTTCGCACAGGTGCCATCTTCTTCATTGCCATCGTGGTGGCGGTTATCTTGGCCAAGAGGTCGAAGGAGATAATCATGTTTGCGGAAGAGCAAGCGGCAAGTGCGGAGGAACACGCCCAGCGGATGGGGCTTGTTACCCAGAGGGTAGCGGAAGTGGCAGAAAACCTGGCGGAGGAAAGCGAGCAGCTCGCGGCCACTACCGAAGAGACGTTTGCCTCCCTAGAGCAGGTGTCCCAGACCACCAACGAATTCGCCCAGGTGATTGACGGTGTAACCGTCAAAACCCAAAACATGGACCAGGCAGCCCGCAAAATCTCCACCGCAGCGGCCGCAGGCCGGGGCAGTATGGCAGAAGCGGCTGAACTGACCACTTCACTCCAGGCCAGGATTGAAAACACTGCGGGTATAATGCAAAACCTGGGGCAGAGATCCCGGGAGATTGGACGGATTGTTACCACTATCAATGATGTGGCCGATCAGACCAATTTGTTGGCCCTCAATGCGGCCATTGAAGCGGCCCGGGCCGGGGAATACGGCCGAGGCTTTGCGGTGGTAGCTGATGAGGTGAGGACACTGGCAGAAGAGGTGGCAGCTGCCGCCGGGGAAATATCTGCAATGATCACTCGGATCCAGCAGGATTCTGCCGAGGCGGTGAGAGAAACCAAGGCCAATGCGGAGCAGGCCCAGCACACTGCCCAGCTTACCCACTCGGCAGTGGGAGAGGTTACTGCTATCGTTGACCAGATCGAACAGATCGGAAAGGAAATCAACGCTGCCGCACTTTCCATGGGTCAGCTGGCCCAGGGAAGCCAGGAAATCGCGGCCTCGAGTCAAGAGCAAACAGCTGTAATGGGTGAGGTTTCTTCCATGGCAGAGCGCCTCGGCTCCCTAGTACAGATACTGAATAACCTACTCAGCGAGACTTAAAAGTCTCGCTGTTTGTAATAGCGCAGGGATAGCCGACACGATATTAAGATCAGGGCAAGCCAGATACACACTGCCATGATAGCAGTAATTACGCTATTTGCGTCCATCCACTGCACAATGCCCTTCAGTCTGTCCAGTGTATGTTCATTTTTTACGAGCACATTGACTCCCGCTCCCAGAAGGGCAAAGGTTACATAGGGCAGGTAAGTGTAGAATTTAGCTTTCATGTAACCCAGGCGGAAGTAGACAGGGTACTGGATGGCCTGGATCAGACTGAAGCCGACAAAAGCACCAAGGGCGATGGCTAGAGCCTCCTGAAAATCGAAACTTCGCCGCAGCACCGTAGCTAACAAAAAGGAAACGACCAGGGCAAATAGCCCAGAAGCCAGGTTGGTGATGAAGGCAAAGGAGTAGCGGCCGAAAACCACTGTGCTGCGCTTAACGGACAACGTAGCATACAAAGCGTCGATGCCATCGTTGTCACCTGTGGCAAACGGATAGGTGGTATAGAGCGAACCGTACATCATAAGCAAGGCAATGGCAGAGGCAGGCGTGCCAGAACTGAGCACAATAATCACGGCGATACCTAGAAAGAGGAGCATGTTTTTCGCCGTTAGATACGGCTTAACAGACAGCAGATCGAGACGGACAAAGGCAATAAGCTTCTCCATTTAGTTTCTCCCCCTATTCATGGCAATGATAAATTCGTCCAAGGAAATGGGTTCAATTATGGCATCCTTGGGCATCCTGCCCATGTTATTTATCTCAGTGATACCGGAAAAACCGGTTTGATTCTCCCGCAGGCCGATTAAGAGCCTTTTCTGCTCAACATCCAGTTCCCTTCCCTTAACTAAGACGTAGCTTTCCAACAGGTCTTCCTTAGCGCCGCTGTAGATAATCTGTCCATCTAGGATAAAGGTAATGTAGTCCGCGATTTTCTCCAAATCGGAGGTAATATGCGTAGAGAAGAGGACGCTTTTTCGCTCATCACTTATGAACTCCAAAAGCAGGTCGCACAGCTCATCCCGGGCAATGGGGTCGAGGCCGCTGGTGGGTTCATCCAGGATCAACAGATCAGCATCGTGGGATAGTGCCGTCCCCAGCATCAGCTTCACCTTCATGCCCCGGGATAGATCCTTCACCTTTTTCGTGCGGTCGATGCCAAAGCGGCTCATGAGGCGAGCGAACTTTTCCCTGTCCCAAGTGGGGTAAAAGGGAGCAACGGCCTTCTGCACATCGTTTACTGTCCAATCCTTCACATAAAAAGGAGTGTCCATAACCACACCAATTTTGTTATTTACCGACTCTCGGTTACGCTTTTGCCCGAAGATCTCTATCTCGCCACCATCGATTTGGATCATGTTCAAAATAGCCTTAATGGTGGTTGTTTTCCCTGCTCCGTTTGGGCCGACAAAACCCATGATGTAACCTTGGGGTAGGGAAAAGGACACATTCTTCAGGGCAAAGCTTTCGTACTTTTTAACTAAGCCCTCCACTTTCAGTATTTTATTCATGTTCATCCTCCTCATATAGGACCTTCAACATCTGCATAACCTCATTTTTGCTGATTCTCCCTGCTTTAGCTGCCACAATCGCATCCCACAAACCCTTTTCCACCTTGCGCAGGGCGTTTTCCCGTACCATTTCTTTGCTTTGGGGGAGGACAAAGCTGCCCTTACCCTGCACGCTGACGATGAAACCCTCTTCTTCCAGGTCGTTGTAAGCCCGGGTGGTTGTAATCACGCTGATCTTTAGGTCCCGGGCCAGCTGACGAATGGAGGGAAGCATATCATCGGGCTTTAGCTCGCCGGCAAGGATCGCTTCTTTGATCTGATCCTTGATCTGCTCGTAGATTGGGGTGCCGGAGTGATTTGAGATCACAATCTTCATCAGATCACACCTTTATATACAGTTATATACATCTATGTACAGTATATACAATATAGACGGTCTGTCAAGCGTATTTTTTCTGGCTTTTTTGCAGTTTGTCCTTGCGAAATTCGTGCGTTAGGCAGGGGAAAGGGTTGTAATCGAGGAACATATACAGAAAATGAAAACGGAATCGGGGGAAAGGCATGAAAACGAGACTGACGCGTAAAGAAGTCCCGGAACATCTCACCTGGGACTTAACCCATCTCTTTCCAGATGACGAGGCTTGGGAACGGGCCCTGCAAGAAGCGGAAGGGGAGTTTTCCCGTGTGACCAGATTTCAAGGGCGTTTAGGGGATGGGCCAAAGGTTTTACTGGAGTGTTTGGAGGANCTGGAAGCAGTGACTGAACGCCTGTACCAGGTGATGAGCTATGCTTCCCTCAAACAGTCTGCCGATGGCACCGATCCCCAGAACCAGGCGGCCATGGGGCGGGCTGGGGCTTTGGCAGCCCAGTTCGGGGCAGCAACCTCCTTTGTCCGTTCGGAAGCACTGGCGCTGCCCGACGGAACGCTCGAGCGGTACCTGGCAGAAGAGCCGGGACTGAAGGAATTTGAGCGCACCATTAAGCTTCTGCTGGAGAGTAAGCCCTATCTACTCCATCCGGAAACGGAGATGGCCTTGGCTTCGCTGCGGGAAGTGCTGGGTGCACCGTCCATGATCTACAACCGCTCCAAGGCGGCAGACATGACCTTTGAGCCGGTCAAGGACAGCAAGGGGGATACCCATCCCATGTCCTTTGCGCTATATGAGTCGGTGTATGAAAAATCAGCTGACACAACTCTGCGGCGTAATGCCTATGCTTCCTTTACGGATGGGCTAAAGGCCTATCAAAACACCTACGGGGCAACCTGGGGCACGGAAGTACGCAAGAATGTGATTCTGGCCAAGTTGAGGGGCTATGAATCGGCAACCCATATGATCCTCCACTCGCAAGAAGTGGATCTGGAGGTTTACAACAACATCCACGATGTCATTTTGACGGAGATCGCTCCCCATATGCGGCGTTATGCTGAACTGCGAAAGAAATTGTTAGGTCTGGATAAGCTCCTGTACTGTGATATTGAAGCACCGCTTGATCCGGACTTTGATCCGCCTGCTACCTATGGATCGGCTAAAGAAACTATCTTGGGCGGCGTTTCTGTATTAGGGGAGGAGTACAGGGAGATCATTGAGGAGGCCCTGAACAACCGCTGGATCGATCTGGCCGATAACATCGGTAAATCAACCGGAGCTTTCTGCAGTTCGGTGCCTGGCGTGCATCCCTACATCCTGATCACCTTCACCGATGATATGCGTTCTGTACTAACCCTGAGCCATGAGCTGGGTCATGCTGGCCATGGAGTGTTAGCCCAGCGTTACCAGCGCTTAACCAACGCCCGCAGCTCCATCTTCTTTGTGGAAGCACCTTCCACCATTAATGAGCTCCTGGTGGGTAACTACATCAAATCCCAGGCGGATGATCCCCGCATGGAGCGCTGGCTGGCCATGCAGCTTCTAACTACCTACCATCACAACTTTGTACGCCACCTAATCGAAGGGGAACTGCAGCGCCGTATCTATCGCCTGGCCGAAGCGGGTCAAACGATAACGGCAGCAACACTCAGTCAGGTCCAGGGCGAAATTTTGGAGGAGTTCTGGGGAGATGCGGTTGAAATTGACGAAGGCGCACGCCTGACCTGGATGCGCCAACCCCACTATTACATGGGCCTCTACCCCTACACCTACTCAGCCGGCCTAACGATAGGTACAGCTGTGGCCCAGGCCATTTTGGCCGAAGGCCAACCGGCCGTGGACAGATGGCTCGAGGTGCTGAAGGCAGGGGGTACCAAATCCCCCATGGAGCTGGCCAAGATGGCTGGTGTGGACATGAGCAGACCGGAGCCTCTGCGGAGAGCGGTTGAGTATGTGGGCACGTTAGTGGACATAGTTGTGGAGAGTTTTAAAGAAGAATAAAAAAGCGGGCGTGGTGTGTACCACGCCCGTTTCCTTTCTAACGTAAGTAACTTACTTCAGCTCGTTTCGTGTTCTGGCGGATCCAGTTTCGGTGCTGTCCCCGGATCAATCGGATCAATTCCGAACTTTATTACAGCTTCTCCTTTCCGCTGCAGGGAATTGTTTCCCGGACGGGAAGATGGGATGTAGATAAATTTCACAAATGAGTAGGGAGAGGAAAATGAGCCAAGAGCGCCTGAAGAAAATCGCGTTGTGGTGTGCAGCCGTTCTGCTGTTTGTTGTGCTGGTGACTGGGGGTCGCACCGTTTTCAGGGATTTCGGCGCCGCCTCAGTGGTAGGGAAAAGTGCCGAGATTACCCATGTGACAGCGGGGATTATTGAGGCAGATACGCTGATCGCTGTCAGATTCAGCCTGCCACAAGTTGNCGAGGATTCGATTGGTAAACCCCTGACCAAAAGTCCCTTTGCCTTTTCACCCGAGATCAAAGGCACGGCCTATTGGGAAGATGTCCAGACCCTTGTCTTTAAACCGGCTGAACCTTTGTACACAAGGGAGGATTACACAGGAACTCTAACACTTGAAGGGGGAGAAATGCTCAACCTTGCCTTTTCCACCCGGGGGCAGGGTTTGACTGAAGCCAGTGGACATTTTGTACCTGCGCCTCAGGGAGGTGAAGGACAGGTTTACTTCACAGGCACCCTCACTTTTTCCGAACGGGTAGATCAGGCTCTGCTCAGAGATAACCTCAGACTCAAACTTGGCGACCGCTTACTTCCCTACAATCTCCAAACAACTGATAAACTGTCCTACCAAATCAGATCAGAAGAGTTGGAACGCTACCCAGAGCATTACCGCGTTTTGGAGGTGGAGCTCAAGGGGGGTCCCTTAGGCTTAGCGAAAGACTTGAAGTTCGATCACGTTTTAACACCCCTGGCTTCTGTCTTGGAAGTGGTGCACATTGCCGAGGAGAAAGCGGGTGATTTTTCCCGCCTGCGCATCACCTTTTCGGACGAACTAGCCACAGGACGGGACTACAAAGGTTACCTAAACATTACCCCTGCCGTGGATTTTTCGGTGCAAGCGACAGGTAATCAACTGCTTTTAACCGGTGAGTTTAGACCCAGGGAAAAGTACAGTATTGAGTTTTTCCCAGGACTAGAAAGTGTGCACGGTAGGAAACTTGATGCTGCTTCNCAGTATCTCTGGGAAGTACAGATTTCTGATCTGAAACCGGCGGTGGAATTTATCGATGGGGGAATTATTCTCACGAGTACGGCCCCGAAGCGGATTGCCTTCCGCACTATGAATGTGAACAGGCTGAGGCTGCAGGTGAAAAAGGTAACTGAAGACAACCTTTTGGCCTTCTACGAGGAGAATGCCTATCGGCCNAGCACCTATGCATTTGATGAATACAACCGCTACCACTTCCTCCGCCATGGGGAAGTGATTGAAGACCGCATCATTGAAATCGGTAGTGAAACAAATAGGTGGATTCGCTCCGAGCTTGACTTGNGCAAAGTGCTGGAGGCGCACGGTAACGCCTTGTATGTGATTCAGCTCAATTTCGATGAAACCCAAGCGCTCTACTTCCCGCCTGAAATGGAGCGCTGGGAGATTTGGGATCAGGTGGCGCTGCGTGGTCAAACGGTGAAGCACGTGATCGTCAGCGACGTTGGCATCACGGCCAAAGAAATGCTCGGCGATCTGCATGTGTTTGTGACCAATCTGCTGACGGCAGAGCCCATACCCCAGGCCGTGGTCATTTTGAAGGATAACGACGGCGGAGTACTCTCCCTTGAGTTAAGCGATGAGCAGGGATTGGCCAGTCTCAAATCCCACCAAGACGGTCGTTATATAGAGGTGTGGGCAGGGGAGATGGGTGCCCTTATGAATCTGCCCGCTTCCAGGCTGAATACTGCCATCTTTGACACGGGCGGCGTGCAGAAACAGGATGGGATTGACGCCTTTATCTACTCTGAACGGGGGGTTTACCGCCCGGGTGATCTGATTAATCTATCAGCCATTATTCGCAATGAAGACCACACCTTCCCCGATCATCATCCGGTAACTTGGCGTATCTATAACTCCCGTGATCAGCTCATTTACGAAGAAACGTCAACAACGGGCCGAGACGGTTTTTACAGCTGCAGTTTTCCAACAGCAACCAATGCGCCCACCGGTAACTGGCAGGCCCAGCTCCAGGTGGGGGGGAGGATCTTCCGCCATGATTTGAAGATCGAAGAAATTGTACCTTACAGACTCAGGGTTGACGCGGATGTTACTGTACCTGAGGTAAAAAGTTCAGACGATGCGGTAGAATTCACTCTCCGCTCCCAATACCTTTTCGGTGCCCCAGCCGCGGGCCTAGAGAGTGAAAGCACCATTTACCTAGAACCTTACGCCAAAACGTTCCCCGCTTACACCAATTTCACCTTTGATAACCCCACCGTGGGCTTCATCACTCAGGAGAGGAGTTTTCGCCTAAAACTCGATGATGCTGGCCAAGCCAGGCTGGTTTGGGATCTGCCCCAGATAGGGACAGTGCCTTCCGCTTTGCGTCTGCGCGTAGAGAGTAAAGTGTTTGAAAGCGGTGGCAGGGCGGTACCCTACACCATGCTCGTTCCGGTTGAACACTATTCCAGCTACGTGGGGATTAGGCAGTTGGCTGATGCAGACTTAGGTATGGGCGATGCGGCCGATTTCACCATTGTCCATCTGACAAGTGAAGGGGAGCCCATTGCCGCAAGTGAGCTGGAATACACCATGTACCGCCTCAGGCGTTACTGGTGGTGGGAGTACAGCAGTGAAGCGGACTTTCGCCGCTACTTCAAACAAAACGAACAGTTGGTAGTCGCGGCGACAGGTCAACTTAAAACGGATGAAAAAGGTCTTGCCCAGTTGGCCTACCAACCGGAGGATTACGGTGAGATCATTTTGGAAGTGAAAGATCCGGTTGGGGGCCACAGCGCTGCTTACTTCTTCCGCGCCTATTGGTGGGGAGAAGGGGCAGAAAGCAGTACTCCAGCAGCCCTCACACTGAAGCTGGATAAGGAATACTACGTCCCAGGTGATACCGCCCGGGTTAAGCTTGCGGCACCAATTGGCAGCAAGGCCCTTGTGACGGTGGAGAAGGAAGGGAAGCTGCTTGAACACCGCTGGTACCAGGTGGATAGGGCAGAGATGGAATTTGCTGTACAGGTAACAGAGGAATACATGCCCAACGCCTACCTTTCGGTCATGGTTCTTCAGCCCCATGAGCGGGCCAATGACCTACCCGTGCGGCTGTATGGTATTGCCCCGCTTCACGTGAAAAGCGCAGAGACTGAAATCAAGATTGGGCTTGATCTGCCAGAGTTAATCCGCCCAGAGGAGAAATTCACTGTCAAGATCCAGACGGAAAACAAACAGCCAGTCCAGTTCACCTTGGCCGTAGTGGATGAAGGTCTGCTGAATATCACGGGCTTTAGGACGCCCGATCCCCATGGGCATTTCTTTGCCAAGCAGAGGCTGTTAACCAGAAATTACGATAACTTCGCCGATGTGATCGACTTTACTTTCGGTTACCTAGATAACGTGTTCACAGTGGGAGGCGGCGAAGAAGCTGATTACCAAGAGATGCAGGTGCCGAAGCAGGATGAGCTCCGCTTTAGGGCGGTAAGCCTCTTTGTGGGACCCATGGAGACTGACGAAAACGGCTACGCCGAAGTTGAGCTGGAGCTCCCCAACTACATGGGCAGCGTGAGGGTAATGGTGGTTGCGGCAGCAGGCGGCTGTTACGGCAGTGCGGAGCAGACTGTCCCAGTCAAAGCACCCCTGATGGTACTACCTACCCTGCCCAGGGTTCTCCGTCCCGGTGATCAGATTACCGTGCCAGTAACTGTGTTTGCCCTGGCAGAAGATATAGGTGTGGTTGAGGTTGCCTTGCTAGCAGATGGTCCGGTTGAGATCATTGGCCCCCGCAGACAACTCATCGGTTTTGGCGGCGAGGGTACGGCTGAGATCACTTTCCAGTTGGCCGCCCTGGCTGAGATGGGCACAGCAGACATAGTGGTTCAGGCTGTCTCAACCGGAAACGGTTACCTCAGCCAGGATCGGACTGCGCTGCCCATTAGGGCCGCCAGCCCATACATCTTCCTCAGCCAAGAGCAGTTGGCCGGCTCAGCCGAGACGGTGACCTTTACCGCACCACCGCCCGGCATACCAGGTACGGATCGGCTCCAGGTGTCCATTTCACCTTGGCGGGGCCTGAACATTGAACACCGGCTCCAGTGGTTGATTCGCTATCCCTATCTCTGCTTGGAGCAGACCACATCGGCCGCTTTTCCCCAGCTCTATCTGCCCTATTTGGTGCAGCTGGAAATGGAGAAGTTGGAGGAGATCGATGAGAATGTCAATGCGGCAATTGGCAGGATGCGGGAGTATCAGCTTATGAGCGGCGGTTTTGCCTATTGGCCGGGTGACGGGGTACCTGAGCTCTGGTCTACCAACTACGCCGGTCACTTCCTGCTGGAGGCAAAAAGCAGGGGATACCATGTGCCGGATGATATCCTGGCGGGCTGGGTCAAGTTCCAGCGAGAAGCGGCAAGAGCCAATGCGGGCACCAGGCATACGAGAGCTTATCGCCTCTACTTACTCGCCCTTGCGGACAGCCCCGAATTGAGCGCCATGAACTACATGCGGGAAAGCGAGCTTGATCGGCTCAGCAGCTTAGAGAAACATCTCCTAGCTGCCGCTTACTGGACAGCTGGATACCCCGAAACGGCAGATACAATCCTGGTCCAAGCTGAACTCGATGTGGCGGATCAGACGGAACGGGAAGCCACCTTTGGTTCAACCCTTAGGGATCTGGCCATGCTGCTGGACAGCTTGGTTGTGGTAGGTGATTACGAGCGTAGTGCGCCTCTTTATGAGCACATTGCTGGGGAGTTGGCTTCTAATCGGTGGTATTCTACTCAGACAACTGCCTATGGTTTGCTGGCGGTGAGCAGGTATATCTCTGACCTGAGTGAAGAACTGCCCAGCCTGAGAGGTGATCTCGTCGTAGACGGCGAGGTTATTCCGTTAACAGCGGAGGGGACGGCTGTAGTTGTTCCCCTGCCCCATGAAGCGGAACAGATCGCCTTTACGAACAAGACAGATGTACCACTCTTTGTGACTCTCACTTGGGAGGGGATCCCGGAGTCCAAGGATCTAAAACCGGAACAGAACAAGCTGAGGTTGAGCGTGAACTATTTTGATCGGGAAGGTCGCCAGATGGATGTATCCCAGCTTGGGCAGGGTACCGAGTTTTATGCCCTGTATCGGGTCAGCCAAGAAGGACATGAAGATCTGAGCGAAGTGGCTTTGGTGCAGGTCCTGCCTGCCGGATGGGAGATTGAAAATGTAAGGCTTCTAGGCGGCCGCCTGCCCGAATGGACGGAAGAGTACAACCTTGGTCAGGAGGAGTTTCTTGATCTGCGCGATGACCGGGTGATGTGGTTTTTCGACATGTACGGCTGGGTGGAAGAGTACTGCTTCCTGGTGAAACTCAATGCGGTCACTGTGGGTAAATTCACACTTCCCCCCACGCTGTTAGAAGCGATGTATGACAATGAGTACAAAGTGGTGACTGAAGGCAGCGTAGTAGAGGTGTTGGCCAGGTGAAACTGAACAAGGGACTCCTTGTCAGCTCAATAGTGCTCCTTGTACTGCTGACCGGATTTGTCCGGCTCAGCCGGATCCCAGAGCCCTTGTTTCCCAGTGACTACAGCAAAATGGTGCTGGCGGAGGACGGGCAGATTCTGCGCGTCTTCCTGAACGGACAGGAACAGTGGATTCTTCCTCCGGACGAAGGGGAGATCCCTGCAAAACTGCGGACAGCCGTACTTCACTACGAGGATAAGCGGTTTGAGAGCCACTGGGGTGTGGATCCATTGGCGCTAGTTCGTGCGTTGTGGCAGAACATGACCCGGGGTGGACGCATCAGCGGCGCCAGCACCATTACTATGCAGGTGGCTAGGCTGATGGAACCTAAAGAACGCACGCTTTGGAACAAGCTGCGGGAAATGTGCCAGGCGGTCCGGATCGAGCTGAACTATAGTAAGGATCAGATCCTTAAGCTCTATCTGACCCACGCCCCCTATGGTGGAAACATCCTGGGTTATCGGACCGCCAGCCTCCGCTACTTCGGCTGTGAGCCGGCCCAGCTCAGCTGGGCCCAAGCGGCTACCCTCGCGGTGCTCCCCAATAACCCGGCTAATGTGAACCCCATGCGCAATCCGGAGGAACTGAAAAAGAAGCGGGATTCACTTCTACAAAGCCTTTTTGAGGCGGACATTATTACTGCAGAGACCTATCGTTTAGCAGTGGCGGAGCCTGTACCCACTGGACAGCTGCCCTTTCCCCTGGCAGCACCCCATTTGGCGGAGAGGCTTGCCCTAAGCTCTGAGGAGAATGTACTCCTCACAACAATTGATCTGGATGTTCAGGTTAGGGCTGAGGGGTTGGTTAAGGCTTACATGGACGGCCTGAGTAAGGTTGGAGTGGATAACGCAGCTGCCTTGCTTGTCCATACGCCCAGCGGGGAGGTGAAGGCTTACGTCGCTTCCCAGGACTATTTTGCTGACGAAAAACTAGGCAAGATTGATGGGGTTCGGATGCGCAGATCCACTGGCTCCACCCTGAAGCCGTTCTTGTTTGCCCTGGCCATGGATGCAGGTTTGATTGTACGGGAAAGCGTGCTTTTGGATATTCCCACCAGCTACGGCGGCTATTCTCCCTACAACGCGGATCACAGCTTCAGCGGCATCGTCCGGGCAGACACTGCCCTGATCCGCTCCCTCAACGTGCCCGCAGTCCAACTCCTGCACGAACTGGGTGTAGAAGATTTTTACTCTTTTCTGCAGACGGCGGGTCTAAAGGGAATTAAGGGCACTCCGCAGCAGCATGGCCTATCCCTCGTTCTGGGCAGTGCTTCCGGAAGTCTGTGGGAGTTGGCGGGGTTGTACCGGGGTTTGGGCAACTACGGTCTTTTCAGTGACTTGACGGTATTGGCGGGGGAAGAGAGGGAGGAGGTTAGGCTTCTTTCCAGGGGCTCCAGCTACCTAGTTCTGGAGACACTTAAAGACGTGACTCGACCCAAGACCGAGTATTTCTGGCAGGAGTTCCAATCCAGCGCGCCGTTGGCATGGAAAACTGGAACGAGCTACGGTGGAAGTGATGCCTGGGCAGTGGGAGTTTCCCCTGAGTGGACCATTGCCGTTTGGACCGGGAATTTCAGCGGTGGGGAAATCAAGGATTTGAGCGGAATTGATGCCGCGGCACCTCTGCTCTTCCAGCTCTTTGCCATGCTGCCCAAAAGCCCCCAGTATTATTGGTTCAGTCCCCCCGGGGAGGATCTGACTGTGGTGGCGGTTTCTGCCCAGACGGGTTATAGGCTTAAGGAAGGCGGGGGAGAGCTGGTGGAAGTACTTGCCCCTGCCTCTGCTGAGCCCCTACGTTATTCGCCCTATGAGAGGACGCTGTATGTAAACGGCAGTGAAACGCTGCAGGTCTGCTCTCTGTGCTGGGACCGGAATGATCTAAAAAGGGCGGAAAGGGTCATCTATCCGCCCCTAGTTAATGCTTATCTGAGGGAAAAGGGCTTGCAGTATACTGTCCCGCCCCATAATCCCGCCTGTCCCGCTGCCCAGCAGGGGGAAAACCCCATCCATTTTGTCAGGCCCCAGGCCGGTACTAAACTGGTTGTACCCAGGGATGACATTGGGGACTACCAGAAGGTGCGCTTGGAGGCCGCCCATCAGCAGCCGGGCAGCAGGCTCTACTGGTATCTCAACAACTCCTATCTGGGGAGCACAAACGGAAGGCATGAAATGCTCATCACCCCAGAAACGGGCTGGCACAGCCTCTATGTGGTTGATGAAGTGGGCAACGAACGGGCCGTTACCTTCTACGCTGAACGCAGCTCCTAGCTAGAGGATGCGGGATATTTGGGTCAGTTTTTCCACCACTAACGTCACATCCTGCATGGTAGCTGAAATCTCCTCGGAAGCTGCAGCCTGGTCCGCACCGATCTGTTCGGTTTGACGGGTGTGGTCCGCAACCGCTTTGAACAGCTCCCGCAGCTCCTTGAGAATGCCTTCAATCTCCTTGGTTGAAGCGGAGGTGTTATCTGCCAGTTTACGGATTTCCTCTGCAACTACGCCGAATCCCCGCCCATGGTCACCAGCTCTAGCCGCTTCAATTGCCGCGTTTAAGCCTAAGAGGTTGGTCTCCGAGGCTACACCCCGGATCAGGGCCAGGATTTCATCTGTCTTTTTCAAATTTTCTTCTGCCCGGCCCATAACGTTAGTCAGCTCAACCTGGGCTTCGCTCAAGGCAGCTGCAGATGCGGCCAGCTCCTCCGAACTGGCGCTTGTCTCTTGGATACTGGCGGCAAGTTGATGGGCAATATCCAAAAGTTCGTTTTGGGCAGAAAGGTCAATGCCCACATTGAGGGTGCCTATAACGTTTTGGGTGTTGTCCCGAACAGGGACAATTACCGCCTTAAAGGGAAAGCCATAGGCCTGGTGGGGCACCTCGTCTATCAGGACCTGCCCCGTTTGAAAGGCAACGAGGGTGGGATCTGCTGCCGGGATGGGCATACCCTTGGCCACCCGTACGTCGATCTTTTGGCCTGGGTAGTAGGCAATGAACTCTTTCCCATCGGTCACTGCGGCCATGCAGTCCAGGGGAAAGAGGGTGTTAAAGAACTGGGCAGTATAAGCTAGTGCATTGAGAATTTCGTCTTTTGTTTCGTAGGTTATCATTAATAGCAACACACCCTTCGGTTTGCAATAGCAGTTAATTCCATTTTATAAAAGAAAACCCTGCTTACCGCAGGCTGTTTTTCTCAGGGAAAGGCGGCACAGCGGATTATTCCCAGCCAAAAGGCAGGGAAATAACGGCAAGTGCTGAACATTTAAGCGGAATAAGATTAGCGTTTACTGCTTAGTGTTACAATTTATTGGAGGAGGTCAATGCTTTGGGAAATGTACACGAGCTGGGTTTCCTGCGGGAAAAAATTGAAGAACTGAAAGAACAAGGGGTATACAGGCAGCTGCCGGTATTGGCAGGGGGCAATGACCCTGAAATTGTTCTGAACGGCAGAAAGGTGATAAACCTATCGTCCAACAACTATCTNGGCTTTGCCAACCATCCTCGCCTGAAGCGGGCGGCCATCGATGCCATTGAAAAATACGGGGCGGGGGCCGGTGCAGTGCGCACCATCGTGGGTAACATGACAATCCACGAAGAACTGGAAGAGATTTTAGCCGAATTCAAACGGGAAGAAGCGGTCTTCATCTACCAGTCCGGCTTCAACTGCAACATGGGCACCATTCAGGCGGTAACTGAAAGGGGCGACCTCATCCTCTCGGACGAGCTGAACCACGCTTCCATCATTGACGGTGTCCGCTTGAGCAGGGCTGACAAGGCCATTTTCCGCCATGGGGATATGAACCACCTAGAAGAGATCCTCAAAACAGAGCGGGATAAATACAAAAACATCTTGATTATTACGGACGGCGTTTTCAGTATGGACGGCGACATTGCCCCCCTGCCAGATATTGTGGAACTGGCGGAGAAATACGGGGCNATGACTTATGTGGACGATGCCCATGGCTCAGGTGTTTTAGGCGAATCGGGCCGTGGAACTGTTGACCACTTCTCGCTCCAGGGTCGGGTGGATTTCACCATGGGCACCCTCTCCAAAGCGATCGGTGTTGTGGGTGGCTACGTGGCCGGTTCCAAGGTGATGTACGAGTGGTTGAGCCACCGGGCTAGACCCGTACTCTTCAGCACAACGATGCCCCCGTCTGCAGCAGGTGCTATCATCGAGGCCATTAAAATGCTGATGGAGACCACCGAGTACACTGATCGCCTNTGGGATAACGCGAAACATTTCAAGGAGAAAATGAATGCCCTGGGCTTTAACACGGGCAACAGCCAGACGCCCATCACTCCCGTCATTATCGGCGATGAAGGTAAAACGATGGAGTTCAGCCGTAAACTATTGGAAAACGGTGTGTTTGTCTCTGGTATTGTGTTCCCCACAGTGCCCGTGGGTACTGGTCGAGTAAGGTGTATGGTTACCGCTGGCCACAGCAAGGAACAGCTCGATCAAGCTGTCNAGGTCTTTGCCAAAGTGGGCCGGGAAATGGGTATCATTTAGACGTAGAGATGAAAAAGCCAGGCGGTGAGCCTGGCTTTTTTGATCCGTTGATAATTGTTGCTGGCTAAAACGGCCTTCCCCTCAGCTTGCTGGCTGTGACGATTCGGTCTAACGCTAACATATAAGCGCCCATGCGCATAGACGAATTGTATTTCTGCGCCATATTCCAAACATCCTCAAAGGACTTGACCATGAGATTCTCCAAACGCCGGTTCACCTTATCCTCATCCCAGCTGAAATTCTGGAGATTCTGCTGCCATTCGAAGTAGGAAACGGCTACCCCTCCCGAGTTGGCCAGGATATCCGGCACCACCGGGATTCCCCTTTCTTCAAGGATTAGATCCCCTTCATAAGTAGTCGGTCCGTTTGCCCCTTCCACAATCAGGCGGGCCTGGGTTTTGCGGGCTATATCCTCCGTGATCTGATTCCCCAGTGCAGCCGGGATCAGAATATCCACGGGCATGGTGAGGAGCTCCTCGTTACCGATCCGCTTCAGACCTGGCGTGTCGTAGTCTTTCAGCAGACGTCCCCGTTCGGTTCGGAGGAAACCGATCACCTCTTCAATGTCAAGGCCATCTTCGTGATAGATTCCACCCGAAACGTCGCTGATAGCCACCACTTTACAGCCCTCTCGGTGCAGGAAGAGGGCGGCCGTTCCGCCTACGTTACCTGCGCCCTGTACTGCCACTGTTGCCCCTTTTAAACTACGGTTCAGTTTCTGGGACATTGCTTTGGCCATGAGGGTAATACCTNTACCGGTGGATTCCGTTCTGCCTAGCGAACCGCCTACCGCCACCGGTTTACCTGTGACTACAGCAGGTGTAAGCCGACCCCTGAGGATGCTGTAGGTGTCCATAAACCAAGCCATCACCTCTGGATTAGTGTTCAGATCCGGCGCAGGAACGTCGATGTGGGGTCCAACAATGGGGTAGAGGAGTGTGGCGTATTTCCTGGTTAATCTCTCCATTTCCCCCTTGGAAAGCTTGGTTGCATCAACTGCCACACCACCCTTGCCGCCGCCGTAGGGAATATCAGCTACCGCACACTTAAAGGTCATCATGGCCGCTAAGGCCTTAATTTCGTTCATATCAACCGCTTGATGGTAGCGGATGCCGCCTTTGTAAGGACCCCGCACGCCCGAGTGCTGTACCCGGTAACCTTGGAAGACCTTAGTTGAGCCGTCATCCATCGTTAAGGGGATGGAAACCTGCATTTCCCGCTCGGGATATTTCAGAGTTATATAATCATCTTCGTTAAGGCCCAAAAGCTGCGCTGCCCGCTCCATTGTCTGCAGCACTTCTTGATACGGGTTGAATTTTTTTGTCATCCTGTTCACCTCGCCTACTTCAATCGATATTCGTGAAANCGTGCTTATTTATTAGCATATAGGTACTTTTCAGCTATGTCAAATGTGATAAACGGCACAAAACAGATTGGGACAATTAAAAAACGTAAACAGCGAGACCTGTGGCGTCGTTGAGTGTTACTTGCGCGGGAAAACAGGTATATGTTAAAAAATGTCGAAGGAGGAAAGGGGNATTTCCATAATACCTGTTTGGAAACTGAAGGAGGGAAAATTAAATGAATGAGATTGTTGCGGTTATTCTACCCTATTTGGGCCGTATAGTACTCGCCCTTGCTATTTTCCTGATAGGGAGAAAGGCAGTAAGCCTGCTACTGCAGTTGATTGAACGGCGGATGGAAAAGGTTGAGATGGATCAATCACTGCAGACATTCTTGATTCCCCTGCTGCGCGTCACGTTACAGGCACTTTTGTTTCTCACAATTGCGGCCACTGTGGGTATTGAGATCACGACCTTTGCAGCCATTATAGGTGCGGCCAGTTTGGCCTTAGGTCTTGCGTTTCAGGGTAGTTTAGCCAACCTCGCCGGGGGCGTGTTGATCCTGATCTTCAAACCCTTTAAGGTGGGGGATTTTATCCAAGCGGCAGGCTTTTCGGGTACCGTTATGGAGATCCAAATTTTCCACACTGTCCTGCGTACGCCTGACAACCAAAAGGTGATTATTCCCAACGCGGACCTATCCAATGCCAGTGCCATCAACTACTCGGCCTATGACAATCGGCGCGCCAATATTCAGCTCACTGTGAGCTATGACTCGGATCTGAAAAAGGTGAAGGAAGTCCTGTACGGGGTTATAGCCAAGCAGCCTCTCATTTTGGATGATCCCAAACCTATGGTAGTGATGGGTGGTTTCGGCGAAGATGGAGCCACCATCTCCGTGCGGGTATGGGCAGATAAGTCCGACTATTGGACAATGTACTTTGCGCTGCTGGAGGACATTAAAGTGGCCTTCGAAGAAGAGGGAGTGAGGATCCCCTATCGCCAGATGACTGTACATTTGGAGCAGAGCCGCGAGAACTAAGATGGCGAGGAGTAGTTCCTTCAATAACTTAGTTGCTCGTCTTGCACTGGCAGTGGCGACAGTGCTCCTAACTGCTGAGTTAATTCAGGCCGCCCCTTTTTTGACGGAGGAGGAAAGGTCGTATATCGCGGGGCGTGGGCCTGTTCAGGCTATCAACGTTGATGGGGCTGCTCCAATCCAATACATAGATAGCCATGGGCAGCCTCAGGGCATATCCAAACAGATTCTCCAGGTTATCAGTGAGATGACAGGTTTGACTTTTGCATACAGCCTGACCCAGACGCCGGACGCGGTGTGGGAGAGCGAGGCGGAGCTGATCGTTGGCATCCCGCCTTCCTACGCGCCCCCTGGTCTACAGCTGTCACCGCCCTTTCTCACTTCCGAGACCATTCTTTTTGTCAACTCAGCGATGGATCCAACTGATTTGGCAGACAAGAGGTATGCGGCGGTGGAGGGGGGAAGCCTGCCTGAGGGGGTTTTGCCAGAGAACACAATTTACTTCCAAACCCGGGAAGAGAGCATCACCGCGGTTGATCAGGGTAGGGCGGACTACGGCTATGGTAACGCCTATTCTCTCGCTTATTACCAGCTGCAGAACGGGTACAGGAATGTGGTCGCCATTCCCCAGGGTAAGGAAACCCGGGAATACTGTATCGGTTATTACAACGCCGACCCCCTACTCATTTCCATCATTGACAAGGCTCTTATCCACGCCGATCCCCGCCGTATCGAAACCATGATTTTAGACATGGCCACCCAGATCGAAAGGCGCATCACCCCGGCTATGATAGTTGACAGCTACGGCACACAGATTGGACTTGTCATTGGAGCGGTTATCGCCGTACTAGGCTCGTCCACTGCGGTCACTCTTCGCTTAAACAAGAGGCTTAAGGAGCGCAATCTAATCCACGATATGCTCTCCCACATTTCCAACGAGTATCTCTATGAGTACGACGTGAAAAAGGAACGCTTAGTTCTTTCTGATAAGTTTCTAGCCTTGTTGGGGGATGGGAATGGGGCCGAAGTAACTTGGATGCTAAAGGAGAGGCTGGCCGAGGCAGGGGAAGGGGAGATATTTGAAGTGACTCTACCCCTTGCAGGGGGTGAAATGGGCGTTTTTCAGGTGGTACACGCCGAGATTGGCAGTAGCCGGGCCAAAACGAACTCCGTTGTGGGTAAGCTCGTTGATATTACGAGGGTGGCAGCGGAAAGGGAAGAGCTGATAGCCAAGGCTGAAACCGATGGGTTGACGGGACTATACAACCCCATAACAATGAAAAAGCTGATCACCCATCGCTTAAAGACCCGTGAAGCCGGTTCCCTTGACGCCCTGCTGCTCTTGGATTGTGATGACTTTAAGGGTGTCAATGATAACTACGGTCACCTCATGGGCGATCGCGTCCTCCAGCACGTGGCTGCGTCGTTAACCCAGGTGTTCCGCAGCACAGACTTCATCGGACGGATGGGTGGAGATGAGTTTGCTGTCTACATGCAAGACGTNCCTTCGACCGAGTTCGTGGCGAAAAAATGTGTTCAGCTGAAAAAGACGGTCGAGCAGCCAGTGGAGGGTATCGTTATTACCGTGGGCGTGGGTGTCGCCCTGGTGGAGGGTGAAGAAGACTACGACGAGGTCTTCAGCCGGGCTGATCGNGGTTTGTACCGGGATAAAAAAGAATGGTAGTAGACTGGCAGGAACGGCAGTCTTAAACGAGAAAACTGTCGTGTCCTGTTGTTGAATAATATGTTGGGGAGTGCTTATGGAACAGCAACCTTTGTTCTTCTCGTTTCTATTTTTTGTTGCCTTTGCCGCTTATTTCTTCTTCGGCATTTTTCTCTTGTTTCAAAACGCTAAAGCGAAACGAAACCGCGCCTTCTTCGCGGTATGTGTTTCCCTTTGCCTGTGGTCGCTGGGCTTTGCGGTGGCCAACGCGGCACCAACTCTGGAAGTATGCCTTTTTTGGAGGCGGATTTCGGCTGTGGGCTGGACGACCGCCTATGCTCTCTTGCTTAACTTTTTCCTGCTCCTTTCTGACACCAAGTGGCCCGGCCGGGACACCTGGGTGTACCGTGCCCTGTTGTACATACCGGCCGGGATCAACCTCTACGTATTTTCCCTGTCCGATTCTTTAACGAAGCAGCAGTACAATTTTGTGCGCAGACCATCAGGCTGGGTGAATGTGGCGCCAAACAACTTCTGGGACTTTTTCTTTTATGTCTATTTCGCCACCTATCTCTTGGCTGCCCTATTGGTGCTGCGCCGCTGGCGCAAGCAGGCGGTAAATGAACGGATCGGCCGTCAAGCGCGTCTAATGTATTACTCCCTTCTAGCCAGCGGGCTTTTGGGTGCCCTGACCGATCTAGTTCTGCGCTTTGTGCTGACCAATCCCCTGCCGCAGATGGGGCCCCTGGTTACACTGATCCCCATGGGCACCGCCTGGTTTTTGATCAAGAGGCACAGGATGTTGGGCAAGGGGCAGGCTGACGACAGCGACGGCATTCTAGATGAGGTGAGTGAAAGTAGACTCTACCACTACGTATCCTTGACCTTTGTGGCCAGCGGCTTACTGGGCCTATTACCCTATTTTGTCCCCGTTACTGCCCACGCGGGCATAAAGTCCGCTTCCATTCAGGCCGGGCTCGCCGCCTTGGTTTTGGGGTCCATTATCTTTCTCCTGAGCCTGCTCAGGCCCACACGGCTGAAGGTGGTGCTTATTTTCGCCGTCACCCTCTTAAGCCTGTCGCTAGTTGCCGTCTATTTTGCGGACTTTGGCGGTTTAAGTGTGTGGGTGTTTCCCCTTCTTTTCATGATAGTATCTTTGGTCTTTGACACGAGCGTGCCCCTAATTGCGGTGATGATCGGGGCAGTGGCGACCCAAGGGTTTTTCTGGAGCCGTATGCCGGAGCAGATACCTAATGTAGGTCACTTTGATTATGTGTTCCGCACCGGTTTTCTCCTGATCGCCTTTTGGCTCGGTTTGTTTGTGAACAGGGTGTATCGTAGGCGCTTGAAGGAGAATATTTATCAACGGGACTTCCAAAAGATGGTGTCCAATCTGTCCATGGACTTTATGTTGCTCAACCCCGAGAACATGGAGGAGAAGATCAAGGGGCTGCTCAGGTCTGTGGGTGAATTTTTTGGTATGAACAGCTCGTATTTGATCCTGTTTGAACCAGGTACAGAGAAAATCCAACGGGTATACACTTGGCATAGGCGGGGACTGGATTATCTGGGCAGGCCATACGCGGGCAGCAGCATGGAAGAGATGCCTTGGCTGGCGAGGAGGCTCCGCTCGAAGGAACTGGTTTACGTGCCCGATCTGGAAGGTATGCCTCCCGAGGCGAGCACAGAAATCGCTCCCTTGACCTGTCCTGCTGCCCAAGAATCGGCCATTCTGCCCATTCACTCCGGTGAACGTCTGCTGGGTTTCATCGGGTTTAACTGTATGGATCTGATGGGGGGCTGGACAGAAAGCCAGTTTGCCCTGCTGCGGGTTCTCGGTAATCTCGTTGCCGAATCCATCGTCAAGCTGGAGNCGGAACGGGAGATCGAGTTCCTCGCTTACTACGACGAACTGACCGGACTGCCCAACCGCACTCTGTTTACGGAGCGGTTGAATAACGCCCTTCAGGCAGCTGAGGAAAGCGGACGTCATGTTGCCGTTATGTTCCTGGACCTGGATGGTTTTAAGACGGTCAACGATGTATTGGGCCATTCGGCGGGGGATCTGTTGCTGCAAGAGGTTGCCCTCAATTTGGTGGATAATGTGGGCACAACAGACTGCGTTTCCCGCTTTGGCGCAGATGAATTTCTGATCATGCTCAATGACATGACAGGACAGGAAGATATCTGCTTGGCAGCGGACAAGCTCATCTCCATGTTTTCAGAGCCCTTTATCCTCAATGAACAGGAGTTCTTCGTTACTGCCAGCGCTGGTATTGCCATCTCGCCCCAGGATGGGGCAGACAGTGAAAGCCTGATCACCAACGCAGATATAGCTCTGTACGAAGCGAAGCGGCAGGGAAAGAACCGCTATATTTTCTGTACGCCCGAACTAAAAGAAGAGGTACGGTTGAGTATGGAACTGTCCAACAGCCTGTTCCGGGCGGTGGAGCGGAATGAGTTCGAACTGTACTATCAACCCCAAGTTAATCTGCAGACGAATGAAATCACCGGGCTGGAAGCACTGCTCCGTTGGAACCATCCTGAGCTGGGTATGGTTTCTCCTGGTGTGTTTATTCCCTTGGCTGAGAAAAACGGTTTGATCACCCGCATTGGCGAATGGGTGTTGGAAACGGCTCTGCTCCAGAGCCAGAAGTGGCAGGAAGCCGGGCTCCCCCCTGTGCGCATGAGCGTCAATCTGTCCGCAGCCCAGTTCAACGATCCCCGGATCGTGGAAAAAATTGGCGAGGCATTGGCCAAAAGCGGCGTGAACCCAAGACATTTGGAGCTTGAGATTACAGAGAACATGGCTGTGTGGGATATAGACTACACAGTTGATACCCTGCAGAAACTCCGTGATCTGGGTGTCACCATCGCCATCGACGATTTTGGCACCGAATATTCTGCCCTGGGGCGGCTCAAAGTGCTGCCTCTCGACCGCATCAAAATTGATATGCAGTTCATCCAGGGTATAGATGAGAGTGAAAAGGATCGGGCCATTACTGAAGTCATGATCTACCTCGCCAAGAGCCTCGATCTGGAGGTGTTGGCAGAGGGTGTGGAGACGGAGACACAGGTTGATTTCCTGCGGGAGAAACTCTGCGATGATGTGCAGGGCTTCTTCTACCATAGGCCGAAACGGGCTGCTGAGATCGAAGCACTCCTTAGGCGGAAGTTCCTTCCGGAGCAGGTGGAGTGGGCTGGACAGATCTAACCAGAGCGGTATAATGGTAAGTAGGCCTTGTTATCAACCAAATAATGGGCCGATTATTACAGCAGAATGCTTAGGGGAAGCTAGGAGCAGGATGTCGCTGTTCTTAAATTTATCCACAAAGGCAGGACTTGCCCTAAGCAGAGTAGTAGTTAATTCGGATATTAGTTGCAGCAGAGGAGGAAAGAACAAAAATGAAGCAGGTAGTTGTGACAGTAAATGCTGAAGTTGGGCTGCATGCCAGACCAGCTAGTCTTTTCGTGAAAAAAGCCGGTGAGTTTTCTTCGGCCATCACCGTTGCCAAAGGTGAGAAGGAAGTGGACGCTAAGCGCCTGCTGGCTGTCATGTCTTTAGGCGTGAAACAGGGAGAAAGCATCACCATCACCGCCGAGGGAGATGATGAGCAAGAGGCCATCGACGCCCTACAGCAGCTGGTTGAGTCCAATTTCGAATAAGGAGAGGGGAACTTCATGGCAACCTTACAAGGCATTGGTGCTTCTAGGGGGGTAGCCATAGGCACCGTTTTTATCAAGCAGGAGATCAGCTACGACATCGAAAAACGTGAAGTTTGCTCAGTAGAAGAAGAGTTGGCTAGGCTCGAAGGGGCGAAAGACCAGGCCCTAAGTGAGCTGGCTGACCTTTATGAACAGGCGTTGGCTGAAGTGGGTGAAAACGAGGCGGCTATTTTCGAAGTGCATCAAATGATGCTCGAGGACGAGGACTTCTTGGGCCGCATACGCGAAATAATTACAGAAGAAAAAGTCAATGCGGAATACGCCGTGGAAACGACCAGGGATGAGTATGCCGCGTTGTTCGCCAGCATGGACGATGCTTACATGCAGGAGCGGGCCGCAGATATTGTTGATATTTCCAGACGGCTCATCCAAAAACTGACCGGTCAAAGNGATAAGTTTTGGGCCGAGATTCAAGCGCCGGTTATTGTGGCAGCCCGCGACCTTCTGCCCAGTGATACGATGCAGATCGATAAGAAATACCTGATGGGTATTATCACCGAAGTGGGGGGCGAGACTTCCCATTCCTCGATCTTGGCCAGGGCGCTCCAGATTCCAGCCGTTGTGGGGATTGAAGGCCTGTTGGAAAACCTTTCACCGGGCGATACTGTAATCGTGGACGGTGCCGGAGGTAATGTCTTCGTAAATCCCAGCGTTGAGCAGAAGGAAGAGTGGCTGCAGAAACAGGCAGAGCACCAAGAGCGCATCGCCAAACTGCAGAAGTTGGTTGGCACTGAGAGTGTGACAAAAGACGGCGTGCGGGTTAGATTGGCCGCCAACATCGGTACCCCCGATGATTTGGATGCGGTCTTGGAGAACGATGCGGAAGGTATCGGACTCTTCCGCACTGAGTTTTTGTACATGTTCAACAGCACCCTTCCCAGTGAAGAGGTGCAGTTCCAAGCCTATAAGTCAGTCTTGGAAAGGATGAAAGGGGAACCGGTCATCATCCGCACCCTGGATGTGGGCGGCGATAAGGAAGTGCCCTCGTTGAACCTTCCCCAGGAGCTCAATCCCTTTTTGGGTTACAGGGCGATCCGGGTCTGTTTGGATCAGACTGACATATTCAAAACCCAACTCCGGGCCTTACTGCGTGCCAGCGTGTACGGCAAGCTCGGTATCATGTTTCCCATGATCACCAGCGTGGCCGAAGTGCGGCAGGCGAAAGAACTGGTGGAAGAGGTCAAGTCAGAACTGACCAGTGCGGGTATACCGTACAGCTCCGATGTGGAAATTGGAGTGATGATCGAGACCCCGGCCGCCGCCATGATTACCGATCAGCTGGCTAAAGAAGTGGACTTCTTCAGTATCGGTACCAATGACCTGACCCAATACACCCTGGCTGTGGATAGGATGAACCCGCAGGTGGCGCATATTTACGACACCCACCATCCAGCGGTACTGCGCCTGGTACAGCGCACCATTGAAAACGGTCACCGGGAAGGTATCTGGGTAGGTATCTGTGGTGAGGCTGCTGCCGACTTGGCCCTGACGGAGACGTTCATCGGCATGGGTATTGACGAGCTGAGCATGAACGCCGGTTCCATTTTGGAAGTTAGACAGAAGGTTCAGGCAATCAATGCGGCAGAAGCGAAGGAAAAACTGGATATTTAACAGTTTAAGACTGAGAAAAGGCGGTGCACCTATCGGAGCACCGCCTTATTAATTCTTCGTCTATTAGCTGATCCACTTCAGCCTTCCAGCGTACTGTTTCAGCAGCTGGGCGTTGTGGTCTGCAGCACCTTCCATGTTCTGGCTCAGTAGAACAGGTGGTGTTACGCCCGCTTCCTGCATAATCTCTGCTACCCGCACAGTGATAGCATTGATAATGGTGGCACCGGCGATGGTGGAGGAAGGTCCAAGTTTGGCCGGGACACCTTCCACTTCCAAGAGGGCATCGCCTAGAACACCGCAGTTGTCGATCACGATATCTGCCAGTTCATAGAGTTTCTTGCCGCTCTCATGCCTTGCCGGGGCACCCTTAGCATGCTCGATGGAAGTGATGGCCACAACTTGTAGGCCGCGCTCTTTAGCGCCAAGGGCCATTTCGACCGGCACGGCGTTAATGCCGGAGTTGGAGATAATGATGATTACTTCGCCTGCTTGGGGCTTGTAGTAATCTAAGATTATGTCTGCAATACCAGGCAACCTTTCCAACCTGCCGCTGCGCCCTGGGTTGAATGGGCTGAGATACTGCTGGTTCAAGGGGTTGATGGGAACCAATCCACCTGCGCGATGGAAAGCTTCTTCCACGAGCATGTGGGAGTGGCCGCTGCCGAAGATGTTCAACACGCCGCCGTCCATTAAAGATTTGGCAATGGCTTGGGCCGCTTTTTCGATGTTGGGCATCTGTTCCTCTGTGATGCGGTTCAATACTTCGGTCACTTTTTCGACGAATTTGTAAGAACTGTTGCTCATTGCTAAATACCTCCAGTTTTGTTGTGTGTACTGTGTAGAATGCCTGCGATTAGGGGTAGAAGGCAACCCCATGCTGATTTCCACAACCACCCCTCTTCTGATAAAATCGCCCAAGTGTGTGCGATTCAAGCCTGGAAGTACTTTCCGCGTTTTGCCCTTCTGTATACTTCAATTGTAGAATTTAACAACCCCCCTGTCAAGTTGGCTCCAGACAAGGAAAAAAGGGAGAAGCCCGTTTACACGGGCTTCTCGGTCAGATAGCGGTCGAACCAGTTTGTTATTTCCTCCAGGCGCTTGATGCGGTTTTTCGGTTTACCGCTCCGGCTCAGTTCGTGGTTTTCGCCCCGGAACATGCACAGCCTTGCTTCAACGCCGTGGTACTTTAGGGCGGTAAACATCTGGAGCGCCTCAGGCAGCCAGCAGCGGTAGTCTTCCTCAGAATGGATAAAGAGGGTAGGAGTCTTAACCCTATCTGCGTATTTCAGCGGCGAATGCTCCCACATCTTTCCCGGGTCAGACCAGGGTGTTGCTCCCACTTGGTCTTTGGCGAAGTAATAGCCGATGTCGGTGGTGTAGCCCATGGAGATCCAGTTGGAAATGCTGCGCTGGGACGCTGCCGCCGCAAAGCGGTTGGTCTGGCCGATGATCCAGTTGGTCATAAAGCCCCCGTAGGAACCCCCAGTCACGCCTACCCTGGCTGGGTCGATGGCCGGGTATTTCTCCAAGACCAGATCTGTGAATTTCATCAGATCCTCGTAATCCACAGTTCCGTATTTACCCCGCAAATCGGCAAACTCGTTGCCCTTGCCATCGCTGCCCCTGGGATTACAGAAAAAGACGAAGTAGCCATGGTTAGCCCAGTACTGCATTTCATGGAAGAACACGGTGCCATAAACTGTCTTGGGTCCGCCGTGGATATCTAATATAGCGGGGTAGCGTTTGCCTTCCTCGTAGTCAACCGGTTTGAGCACCCAGCCGTCGATGGTAACGCCCGGTGCGGACTCGAACTGGAGATGCTCAGGCTGGGAAAGCTTTTTGGTTTTCTGGACCCAGGTGTTGAGACCTGTTATGGGCCGCTCTTCCATCTGTTTCAAGGAATACAGTTCCTGCAGGGCTAAGCCCCTGAGGCCGATGAACAGAATGCTGTCGCCATTTACACTGAAAGAATCAACTGAGCCGGGTTCAACTGTTAGTTTTTCAATGTTCCCGGCAAAATCCATGCGGTTCAGGAATGAGCTGTGGCCTTCCGTCGTGACGAAATAGAAGTGGTCTCCTTCAACCTGACTGCTCCTGCCCCTGCCGTAGCGGCAGTCCGAACCTACCGAACTCCAGGTGCTCCCATCCAAATCCGGGGTTAAGAGCTTCTTTGTTCCGTCTGCTAGATTGACTAAGTAGAAGCGGGGATTTTCATTGAGCCCGTAGTTTTCCCAACCGGTACCGCGGCAGATAATCGTATCATCGCTGATGAAGTGGGGGTCGGAGTAGGTGAACTCCTCATGGGGTGTTACCCGTCGTACCGACAGGCTCTCCAGGTCAGCCAGGTAAATGGCGTTCTCTAGGGGAGCCATTCCGGTGTAGTCGCTGCCCGTGAAAACTGCCTTTGTCCTCGCCTCGTTCAGCTGTACACTTTCCACATCCAGCGTTTCGTTGGTTAGGGCTTGAACGCTGCCGTCGTTTGCGTCAAAGATGTAAAGGCGGCTGCGAACCCGGCTGATAAACCCTCCGCCGTTAGACCAGTAGGGGATTTCCTCCAAGATTTCATACGCCTTCTCTTCTTCCAGTTTCTTTAAAGCGTCTGCTCTTTCTTGATCGGAGAGGGTGGTGAAATCTGGTTTCTTGGGATCATAGGCTGCCGTTACCAGGTAGCGGTCGTTCCCCAAAGGCTTGATCCCCTGAACTTGGAGGGGGATGCGGAACGCTTCTGTTGCTTCCCCTCCGTGTATGTGGATTTTGTAATAGATAGTAATGGGCTCGCCCTTTTTCTGCCTTTCCTGATCCTTTGGATCGCGCACCGCGGAGAAGAGGATCTCTTCGCTGTTTGCCAGCCAGATAAAAGAACGCTCTTTACCAAGTCCGGTCAATTGAAAGTGCGTTCCTTTAGTAAGATCATAAAGCCAAAGGTGGGACTTGTAGCCGTTTTCATCCAGGTCAGCCTTGTGGGTAACAAAACAGGCGTAACGCCCGTCGGGGCTGTGTTCGATGCCCGAGAGAAAAGTGTAACGGGTGAAATCGTCCAGTTGCAGATATTCGCTCATTCTTTCCCTTCTTTCTAAAGAATTCGGTTAAGCAGTCAACTTCCATTCCATCCCATTATTTTCCTGCCGCTTGCCGCTGCAGTTTCCTNTCAATCCGGGCCAGGCGATGCCGCCAATCCGCTACTGTACTGGCTTTGGACTTGAGGGCAGCAGCCAGACCTCTAGCCGCCATGTCCCCTGCAGCAGGTAAATCCCGGGCCTGATGTTCATAGTATTTGGCTAGTTCTTCTAGTGAGTAGAGATCCGATTCAAAGGCGCTGAGAATGTCATACCAGAGCTGGCAGGCCCGCTCGTAGTCCCGCTGGCGTTTGTAAATGGCCGCTTTCGTTTTGAGGATGCGCACGTGCTGTTCAGCCTCCCGGCAGAGTTTGCCTGCTGCACTTAGATAGGCTAGGGCCAAATCTTCATCTTCCCTTGCCAGAGCCAGCTTAGCCAACGCTTCCCCTTCCCATGGGCAGCAGCATTCGTTTGGCTCCTGTTCTGCCGTATCCATTAGATGGTGGAGGAGAATCGGCATTGAGTAGATATCCAGCAGGTTATGGCGGACAATATCCACCAAAAGCTGTGCATTACCCGTTGTCAGGAAGTCGAAATAGCGCTGGGGGATGAGAAAACCCGGCAGGTCGTCGGTACGCCGGACGCCAAGCACATTCACTTCCAAGCTGCCCAAGCTGCAGCTCTCCAGCTTCTGCCGCCAGAGGCGGCGGGACATGTGGAGAAGGTCAAGCTGCCTGTGCCCGTTAAAACCCGCCAAGGGTAGGCGGGAGAGGGCGTAGCGCGTCTGCAGGAGAGGAATATCAAACGTCTTGCCGTTAAAGGAAACGATTGTATTTCTAGCCCCAAGCTCCTGGTCAAGGAGATAGAGGAGGGCCAGTTCTTCGTTGTAGTCTCGCATTAAGAGCTGTTTGCAGATGAACCTGTCGGGGGTGAAATACCCAAGTCCTATCAAAAAGGCATATGTCCCAGTACCACCCGCAAGCCCAGTTGTTTCCGTGTCCAAAAACAAGGCGTCAGTGATGGAAAAATCACCGTTCCAGCTGGGCTCTAACACAGTTAGGCCATGGTAAGAACGCTCCAGAACCTGGCTGAAGGGGAGATGGCCGTGATTTGTATCAATGGGTACAATCTTCTCTACTACATAGCAGGGTCCGTAGGGAGTCTCCACTTCTGCACCGTGCAGAAAGGGGTCTAAATTCACTACCTGCTTTTTAGTCTGTTTGGGCCCTTCTTCCTGGGGCAGAAATCTGCGCAGCTTACTGCTGAGATCCAACTTCCAGCACCCCCTTGAGCAGAGTTGTGGCATACTGTTTGCCCTCTGCTCCCACTTCTTCCACCGGTCCAACGCAGGAAGGACAGCCCAGATCGCAGAGGCAGTTGGTGAGGATAGACAGGGCGCGCCAGATTAGGCGGCTATGTCCCGCGAAGAGCTGTTCGCTGTAACCCACGCCACCCGGGTATTTTTCGTAAATGTAAATAGTAGGCTCTCCAGTAAAGGGTGAGCGGACTTGGGCGGTAACACCCAGGTCACCTGGTTCACACATGAGTTCCAGCGGTGCAATGTTCCCCAATAAGTTGGCCATTCCCAAAAGGGCGCTCTGAAGCTGGTCCGGCTTCATCCCCTGGGTGACCGGGCTTGGGATACTGAACCAGTAGGCGGTGGTGTGCATTTCCTGCTCGGGGAGGGAAATGTTGCCCCAGCCGATGTTTTCGTGGGTGTAGAATTTGATCTTTTTATACATATGTGTCTTAGCGGTAACCATCACTTCGCCCCAGCTGTGTTTGACCTGGAGGAGTTCTTCTTTGGCAAAGACATCTAATACCTTGAGGTCGACCGCCAGATTGGCATCGGTGTAATAGTCTACATCAACCTGCCGGGCGTACGCTTTCTGCCGTTCCCAATCCAGCTGGTCGATGTGGTACTGCTTACTTTCGTGGATGTAAATGGCCCCTTCATGGATGAGCATGGGGGCACTGAAACGGTCCACTTCGCCGATAACCCTGGTTTGGCCGTCTGTAGTATCGATAATGGCGAAGTTGTCGGTGGAAGCGCTCCGGAGCGAAATATCGGCGGCGGGATAGCTCTCTGCCATCCAGTACCAACGATCTTCTACTTTGCGCAGGATCAATTCTTCGCAGAGGTAATCCAGCACGTCAGCCGGATCCACATCCCCAAACATCTCCCCTTCGCTGAAGGGCAGTTCAAAGGAGGCACATTTCAAATGGGAGACCAGGATGTAAAGGTTATTGGGATCGATACGCGCGTACTCTACACCCCTATCCATAAAGTATTGGGGGTTTTCAATCATGAATTGGTTAATGGGACTGGAGTTTGCCACCATAACGGCCAGTGAGTCGTCCTTCTGCCGGCCGGCCCTACCCATCTGCTGCCAGGTGGAGGCGATGGTACCCGGGTAGCCGGTCAATATTGCCGCCTGGAGCGAGCCAATATCTATGCCCAGTTCCAACGCGTTAGTACTGACAACGCCTAGAACTTTGCCATCGCGCAGATCCCGTTCAATCTGCCGCCGCTGCCTGGGTAGATAGCCGCCCCGGTACGCGCGGATAGTCTCCTCCTGACCAATTCTTTGAAAGGCGTTCCGTAAGTAGGTTACCAACACCTCAGTATCTAAGCGACTGCGGGCAAAGACGATGGTAGGCACTTTCCCCTTGATCAGCTCTTGGGCCAGGGCCTGTGCTTCCAAAAGGGCACTGCGGCGGATACCTAANGGTTTGTTTACTACGGGAGGATTATAAAAGACGATCTCCTTTTTACCTATTGGTGCCCCGTTGTTGGAGATTACCGTTACAGGGCGGCCCAAGAGGGCTGAGCCGTGTTCCTCTGGGTTGGCAATGGTTGCTGACGTACAGATAAAGATGGGATCGGAGCCGTAGAAACGGCAGATGCGCTGGAGACGCCTGAACACATTGGCCACATGGGAGCCGAACACGCCCCGGTAAGTGTGGAGTTCATCTACTACCACATACTCAAGGTTCTCAAAGAGGCGCATCCACTTGGTATGGTGGGGTAGGATACCGGAATGGAGCATATCTGGATTGGTCACAACAATACTGCCTGCGTGCCGGATCGCAGTGCGGGCATCAACAGGTGTATCTCCATCATATGTATAGGTCTTGATCTCCCCGCCCAGCTCCTCATTCCAGCTGATCANTTCCGCCACTTGGTCCTGTGATAGGGCTTTAGTGGGGAAGAGGTAGAGGGCCCGCGCTTCCGGATTTTTCAGCAGCGTATTCAAAACGGGGAGGTTGTAGCAGAGCGTTTTACCNGAGGCGGTGGGGGTGACCACAACAAGGTCTTTGCCTTCCCGCACCTTTTCCAACGCTTCCGCCTGATGGCTGTAGAGCTGACTGATGCCTTTTTTCTGGAGTAGATCCCTCAGATTCTCAGGTAAGAAGGAGGGGATCGGTTTAAAGACACCCGGCTGGGCCGGGATGGTATGACGATAGGTTATGTTCCTCTTAAAGCGGGGGTTCTCCAACACTCTTTGCAAAGGGGATTCTGCTGTCATTGGCGGCGCCTCCTTCCGCTTTTATCATAAACGAACGCCTGTTTGATGTCAATTTAAATGGACACAAAAAAAGTGCCGGCAGAGCCGGCACTCGGGTAAGGGGAGTCTACTTGCGAGCGGCGTACAATTTCGCTACTGCATCCCAGTCAATCACGTTGAAAATGGCCTTGATGTAGTCTGCCCGCAAGTTCTTATATTTCAGGTAATAAGCGTGCTCCCAGACATCGATACCCAGAATGGGAGTCAGTTTGCCGCCATGGGTCATGAGGGGGTTATCCTGGTTTGGAGTGCTGGAAATGACCAGCTTCCCGTCACTTTCAGCGGAAAGCCAGCCCCAACCCGAACCGAATACACCGGCGGATGCGGCAGCTAGCTTCTCTTTCAGCGTCTCAAAACTGCCGAAATCTTCCTTGATGCGCTGGGCCAGTTCGCCTGTGGGCTCTTGACCGCCATTGGGGCTGAGAATACCGAAGTACAGATTGTGGTTGTAAAACCCGCCGCCGTTGTTGCGGACAGCAGTTCTCAGCCGCAGGTCAGCGATTTGATCCAGGTTGATGAGGATATCTTCAATGCCCTTGNCCACAAGTTCAGGCAGCTCCTTCAAAGCGTTGTTCAGGTTATTTGTATAGGCAGCATGGTGTTTGCCGTAGTGGGTTTCCATGGTTAACGTATCAATGTGGGGTTCCAGTGCGTTAAGTTCATATTTCAACTCAATTTGCTTAAACATCTTGTCAACTCCTATCAAATTGGTTGGGATTTGATTTCAGTGTAGCACATAACAAACATAAATGCAAGTGATTCCCATTATCATTTTTCCGGACCGTACTCAACATAGTGGGGGAGGGGCCTGTAAGAGTGAACCCCAAGCTCCCTNCGGGTCTTCTCGCCACCCGGGTATTCCACCTCAACCCAGGTCCGGACAGTCATGCCTGGTATTCCGGGAATAGANCTCTCTTCCCCAGCTGCCAGACTAGGGTTCCTCCGCCTTACTGTCCAGGTGGGAACTTGATTGAGCACCTCCTGCTGCCACTCCACTAGTGGCGGATCGTACTGCCCGTACAGGGCGATATAGAGCGTGTCGCCAACCAGATCGGCCCAGAAGACTAGGGGATGCCCTTTGTCGTTGAGAAAACGAAGATCCTTAACTCCCCACAATACGGTTGCATCCCGTCCAGGCGGCACATAGGGCGTAGGCATACTGTGGGAATGGCGTTCGATGAGATGGAGGTCGCTTTGAATGGCTAGGTTGAAGAGGGTTGTGGCCACTTTACAAACCCCTCCGCCCGTGGTGGGTATCACTTGACCGTTTGTATACAAGGGTCCCTTGCCAAATCCCCGGCCTTTCGTGCGGGGGCCAATAACCTGATTGAAGGAGAAAACCTCACCTGGTTCCAGGACAGTACCGGCGAGGAAGTCAGCTGCCAAGGCAATGTTGTGCTTTTCATCCAAGAGGGGATTGGTCAAGGTAGTGCGGAAGGCATTGATGAAGGAGTGGGCCGCATGCCTGAGGCGTGTATCACTAAAGTCTTGGGGAGGATCTGAATGCCAAGGGAGATCCCTTTCCGCCACCGGGCCGTAAAGACTATTCCCCAGGCCAACACCGGCAGGTATGGCTGGTTCCAGCAGTAGGGAATTGGGCTCAAAGGAACCATCCACATACCACAGGCGAGGGGGTAGGACGGGAGCAAGGGCATACTGAAATTGGTCCAAGTAGGCTGAGACCCCCAACCACAGGCCAATAAACGCCAAAACGAATACATTTCCCAACCAAGCTTTGCTTTTGGTCACCGTGCTCAGCCTCCTGCTAATGATTATGTGGACTGGGCAAGGCTTATGAGCGGGGAAGTCAGAGCCAGAAAACGCAGTCTTGGTAAAGGCCGGTGAGTAGGGGGGATGAAAGGCTGAATTTGGACGTTAAGCAGGCCTTTTTGGCTTTAACCTGTTCATGGGGATGGGAAAGATTCTTATCCTGCAATGGGGCTCCTAGCTGGTAAAGGGCATTTGGCAGTAGAAANCTTGCAGGAAATTTCGGACAAATGGAGAATTGGTGAGCAATACCAGGTCCAGAGGGGCTGAACACGAGTGCTGTTGGCAATAGGTGTGTGTTTGATCATTCTTTTGGTCGCCGTTATTGCAAAGAAATACGAACAAGCCACGGGGAAAAACCGGTGGCTTAGTCNTGCTAGGCAGATCGCTCAAGAGCTGGAAGAGGCCGTCCTCTTAATTGATGGGGACGGCACTATTAGGTTTATGAATCGAGCTGCGGAAAAGCTGTTCCGCTGTAAGAACCATGAAGCGTTTGGGGCAAACCACCGGTTCCTCTTCCAGGAAGCTGCTGATTTGGTGCAGGAAGCCTTGGCTGCAGGGGAAGACCGGGAATTTGAGGAGCTGGAGTTGTTCACAACTGCGGGCAAGCCTTTCGAAGTGGATCTGCGCATGGTTCCTTTAAGAAGCCTCGGTTCAGGAAAAGGGATGCTCTGCCTTTTCCGCAGGGCCCACGAGAAATTAAACGAACCGTACGACCGTGAACTTGACATGCGGGACGCCTTGACTGGACTTTATAACCGGAAGTTTTTCGATGTGGAGTTGGAGCGATTGGACAGCCCGGAAAACTGGCCCCTTTCTATTTTGATCGGCGATTTAAATGGACTCAAACTGACCAACGACATATTCGGCCACTCGGTAGGAGATGAACTTTTGGTGACAGTGGCTGAAGTGCTGAAGAGAGTATTTCGTCCGGAAGACCGGATTTTCCGCTGGGGCGGCGATGAGTTTGTGGTACTCATGCCCCAAACGTCACAGTCCGACGCTGCCGCCCTGCAGGAACGCTTGGCGGAGCGTTTGGAAGAGGCGTCCATGGGTCCGGTTAAGATTTACATGCCCCTTGGCCACGCCACTAAGACCGAGTCGGATCAGGACATTGAGATGATCTGGCAGCAGGCGGAGGAGCAGATGTATTGGCATAAGACAGTAACCCACAGCTCTTTTCTGCGGGAAACGCTAGCTAATGTGGTAAAGGAGCTCCATTCCCGCAATGGGGAGGAGAAGGAACATGCCGAGCGGGTTTCCCGCCTGGCGGAGGAGTTCGGCCGTTATTTGGGCTTAAATGCGACCCAACTGNGCAAAGCACGCTTAGCTGGTTTTCTCCACGATGTGGGTAAAGTTGCCCTTGATCCGGAATTGCTCTACCGCCCCTATCCCTTGAAGACGGCGGAGCTGTATGAAATGAAGCGCCATCCCTTGGTGGGATTTCGCCTTTTGAACTTTTTCGATGATACCTTGGATATTGCCGGAAGCGTTTTGGCCCACCATGAGCACTGGGATGGCGGCGGTTTTCCTAAAGGACTTAAGGGTGAGGAGATACCCTATTTGGGCAGGATGTTAGCTATCATTGAGACATATGANCGTATCTGCTATGATCCCTACGCTACGGATAGAAATCCAGAAGCTGCTTTAGCTTTCATTGAAGGCGAGTGCGGAAAAAAGTTCGATCCCGAACTCGGCAAAGCTTTCGTGGAGATGATGCGGGCTAGGNTGCCTGCACAGGATAAGGCGTCCAGCCCAGAAAAGGAAAAAACCCAGCCCCAAAGGACTGGGTAGGACTTACAGGTGGATTGAGTTAGTCTTCATATGCCTCATGCACCTTCCAGTTTTGCCACACTTTGCCCACCAGATCGGGACCTGGTTTGAGTACCCTCTTACCCGGTCTCCAGCCTGCCGGCGTCACTTCAGTGCCCTTTGCTTCCCGCACTAATTGAAAGGCCTTGATCTGGCGNAGCGCCTCCTCCACATTGCGGCCCACCGGAGGGGTCATTACTTCAAAGGCCTGGACAATGCCATCTGGGTCGATCAAAAAGCGACCCCGATCCTGCACCCCTTCTTCTTCATTATAAACTCCATACAATCTGCCGATATTGCCGTTTTGATCCGAAAGCATGGGNAAGGGAATGTCTTTGCCCAGCATTTTCGAGAGTTCGTTATCATTCCACATTTTGTGGACGAACACACTGTCTACGCTGACGGAGAGAACCTCCACACCTAGTTCCTGAAACTCAGGATATTTCCCAGCAACTGCTGAGACTTCTGTTGCTCAGACGAAAGTGAAGTCGCCTGGATAGAAGCAGAGCAGCACCCACTTGCCTTTGTAATCTGCCAGCTCAATTTCGCCGAACTTGCCCTGATAAAAGGCGGGGGCGGTAAAATTGGGCGCCGGCTTACCAACCTTAACCATTATCCTCTCTTCCCCTTTCTGCATTTCCACTGCCTGTACCGGTTCAGCCGCTGGCCTGGCTTGGCCTTTGGGCCTTTGACAGCCAGCGTCAAACTCTCTCATACCCAATCCTCCTCTGTAATGTAAATTATTATTAACTTCGTGATNTTTAACAGATTTCCTCCTTTTTCTGGAAGAATCAGGCGGGTCGAGGGTAAGGCAGGGAATCGGGGATGGACGCAGAAAGTAAGATGGTAGAAGTGGTGGTAAAATCTTCTAACGGAAGGGGTAAGCATGTGAAATTAGATTACAAACGAACCTTTTTTATTGGTCTGGCGTTTATGTCTATCTCCGCCTTTTGGCAGCTCTATGACAGCATCATCCCTTTAATTCTGAAACACACCTTTGGCATTGGAGATACCCTTGCGGGAGGCATTATGGCCATTGACAACATCTTGGCCTTGTTTATGTTACCCCTCTTTGGGGCACTCTCCGATCGGGTAGACACGCCCATCGGCAAGCGGATGCCCTTCATTTTGGGCGGAACCGCGGTAGCAGTACTTGCCATGATTCTTCTACCCGTGGCCGATAATATTGTCAGTCTGCCGCTTTTCGTGGCCGTTTTATTCGTTACCTTGGTTGCCATGAGCACTTACCGCTCACCGGCGGTTGCCCTCATGCCCGATGTGACGCCTAAGCCCCTACGTTCCCAGGCCAACGGGATTATTAACCTGATGGGAGCCCTTGGTGCGGTTTTCTCTCTGTTGTTAATCTCACAGCTGGTGCCCGATACGCCCCAGCCCAACTATCTGCCGCTTTTTGGAGTAGTTGCCGGGTTTATGGCCTTGGCAGTGTTCATTCTCTTTAACACCGTGAAGGAGAGGAAGCTTGCCCAGGAAATTGCGGCTGAGGATGATCAAGAGGAAGAAGAGGACCGGGTTGAGGATAAAAAGATGGAACCAGCGGTATTCCGCAGCTTTATGTTTATTCTGGCCTCCATTTTCTTCTGGTTTTTTGGTTATAATGCGGTTACAACCGCTTTTTCCAAATACGCACAGGACTTTTTAGGCATTGCCGGGGGCGGGTTTGCCAACCTTTTGATGCTGGCTACCGTCGCGGCAGTGATCGCCTTTGTACCGGCCGGGTTCATTGCTTCTAAGGTCGGCAGGAAGAAGACGATTATGGCGGGCGTGATTCTGCTCACCGTTTGTTTTGCCACCGCATCCTTGTTTACGTCTTATACGCCCATTTTAAGCGTTATCTTGATTCTGGTTGGCTTTGGCTGGGCAGCCATCAACGTCAACTCTTACCCCATGGTGGTTGAGATGGCAAAGGGTTCAAATGTGGGGCGTTTTACAGGTTATTACTATACCGCTTCCATGTCTGCCCAAATTCTGACGCCGGTTTTGTCCGGGTTCTTCCTGGAGCATGTTGGCTACAGAACACTGTTTCCCTATGCGGCCTTTTTCCTGTTTGCGGCACTTGTAACCATGAGCCAGGTTAAACACGGTGACAGTAAGTTTACGGTGCAGGAAAGCAAGCTGGCCATGCTCGATGTGGATAGTTAAGTTCTTGGAAAGGGGAGCACGATTGAACGCAGCTCAACACGACAGCAAGCTACGGCTTATATTCGATCTCATGTACACGTTCTTTAAAATGGGTTTATTCACATTCGGGGGCGGCTATGCAATGCTGCCCCTTCTCCAGCGGGAAGTTGTGGAAAGGAAAGGCTGGGCCACAGAAGAGCAGCTGCTTGATTACTACGCCATTGGCCAAAGTACTCCCGGGATTATCGCGGTTAACACCGCAACCTTTGTTGGTTACTTCCAGGCTGGGTTTCTCGGCGGGATCATGGCGACCATCGGCCTTGTTCTGCCTTCCATCATAATAATTCTCTTGATTGCCACCATCCTGCGCCAGTTCACCGATGCGGCAGTCCTGCAGCACGCCTTTGGCGGGATTCGGGTGGCAGTTTCCGCTTTGGTTACCTTCTCTGTCTATCGCCTAGCCAAGGCGGGTATTGCAGATCGCCTTGCCCTGGTTTGGGCAGTCGTCTGTTTTGCGGCCATCGCCTTTTTCAAAGTATCTGCCCTGTGGGTTGTGCTGGCGTCTTTCCTGCTGGGTAATCTGGTGCAGTGGGGGAGGGAACGGCGAGCATGAGTACCTATCTGCTTGTGATTCTGGAGTTTTTCAAGACTGGGCTCTTTGCCATTGGGGGTGGGCTGGCCACCATACCGTTTCTACGGGAAATGGCGGAGCGTTATCCTTGGTTCAGTCTAGAGGACCTTTTGGACATGATAGCGGTTTCCGAAAGCACGCCCGGACCTATGGGGATCAACATGGCTACCTATGCAGGGTATAATGCCGGCGGAATCCTGGGCGGTGTAATCGCCACTCTGTCCCTGATCACGCCTTCCATCTTTGTCATTGTAATTATCGCTTCCTTTATGAAACGTTTCAAAGAATCCGTTGTGATCCAACGGGGATTCTACCTGCTCCGTGCTGCTACAGCCGGTCTGATCGCGGGCGCGGTGTTTGATGTGGTTGTCCTTTCTTTATTTAATGTCGATGTGTACCGGGCCAGCAGACGCCTTTTGGACTTCTTTAACTGGCCTGCCCTATTGATGTTTGCCCTGTTGGTTTTTCTAATCAGGAAGTTCCCCAAGGTCCATCCCATTGCCTTTATTGGAGCCAGTGCGGTCATGGGAGTTGTTTTTAAGCTGTAAGTGTGGTATATCAATTCTAATACAGAAACAGGAATAGGAAATGGAGAAGGAGTTGAGTGGAGTGGAGATACGGGCACTAATTTACAGCCCAGAAACGGTTGGAGATGTGCTGTTGTTTGTGGCGGAGGACGGGTTTGCTGACTACCAGTGGCCCTGTGACGATGTCAAGGCAATAGCCGAGGCCCAGGGATTTAAGGGTGAGTCAGGCCAAGTGTTTTCCACAGCCTATCTGGCCGGAGACACGGGTACAGTCCGGCGCCTAATCGTTGTGGGTTTGGGTAAGCTCGCCGAGTTGGAGCTGGAAGGGGTAAGGAAGGCCCTAAGCAGGGGTTTGGATGAAGCGGATAAGCTTAAGGTTACAAGCCTAACCACTGCCCCTTGGGGCTGGGATAGTCTGGCCCTGAAAGACGTGGCCAGGGCCCTGGCCGAAACAGCTATACTCAAGGGTTACCGTTTTGAGCGCTACCTTGAGAAAAAGAAGGAGTCCAGCCTAAAGACACTGCAGCTTGGCTACGAGGAAGAGCAGGAAGTGGATGTGCTGGCTGGCTTGAAGGTAGGGGTAACGCTGGGGCAGAGCACCAACCTTGCCCGGGATCTGGTGAATGAACCGGGCAATCAGATGACACCCGCACAACTGGCCCAAGCGGCGCAGCAGGCTGGCGAAGAGTACGGTTTTGAGGTAGAGGTTTTTGAGGAGAAGGCCATTGAGGAGCTTGGCATGGAGGCCTTCTTGGCTGTGGGTCGGGCTAGTGTGAACCGGCCTAGGTTGATTGTTATGCGCTACTTCGGGAAACCCGATAAACCCGATGAGGTTTTGGGCTATGTGGGTAAAGGGATTACCTTTGACAGCGGCGGCCTTTCCTTGAAACCGGCGGGGGGTATGGCTGGGATGAAGTACGACATGGCCGGTTCGGCGGCCGTGATCGGAGCCATGAGTGCCATTGCCCGGGAGAAGCTGCCCCTCAATGTGGTGGCAGTGGTTGCAGCCTGCGAGAATCTAGTTTCCAGTACTGGCTATCGCCCAGGTGACATTATCGGCTCTATGGCGGGCAAAACGATTTTGATTGAGTCCACCGACGCGGAAGGGCGTTTGACTCTTGCCGATGCTGTTCACTACATCATTGAGAAGGAAAAGGTGAATACTGTTGTTGATATAGCCACCCTAACCGGTGCAGCCATTGTGGCTTTGGGCAATACTACTACCGGAGTTGTAACGAACGATCAGAAGCTGTATGAGAAAATGCAGGCCGCCTCAGAGCAGTGCGGTGAACGTATCTGGCAGTTGCCCAGTTTCCCCGAATACAGAGAGCAGAATAAAACGCCCTTTGCCGACCTGAAAAACACAGGCGGTCGGCCCGCGGGTACTGTCACGGCTGGCCTTTTCATCGAGGCCTTTGTCCAGGACAAGCCGTGGATCCACCTGGATATTGCCGGTACAGCGTCTGCCAGCAAGCCCAGGGATTACCTGGCCGAGGGGGCGACGGGCGTAGGTGTCCGGTTGCTCTACCATTTCGCTGNAACTTTCATTTAGAAAAGAGTATGGGGGAGGGGCGCAGGCTCCTCCCCTTTAGAATGGATGAGGTTTGTGAGTAAAA